>Ga0315296_10000903_pt1 | contig 26354 bp, 24 predicted proteins | sample YL17G14_18_MG_FD_203921 | JGI IMG/M metagenome (GOLD analysis project Ga0315296, IMG submission 203921) | Sediment microbial communities from Yellowstone Lake, YNP, Wyoming, USA - YL17G14_18 | ecosystem: Environmental > Aquatic > Freshwater > Lake > Sediment | place: USA: Wyoming | collected... | reverse complement strand
GCTTTCTGACGTTGACGGGTTGCCAACATTCTTACTAATAGACAATGAGCAGCTGCTTCTGCTGATAAGGAAGAACAACGAGAAAAAGAGAATAGCCGCGCTGTGGACAAACTACGACGCCTTCGTCAAGGCTTTGAAAGCGCTCTTTCTTGAGCTGTGGAAGAGAGACGTCTAAGTTCTCGTTTTTCTCCCGAGCTTGTCTGTTCCTACTTGCCATATCGTGCGTGCTAGCGTTCTCGTTTCCTTGTCAAACGCAAGCAATAACCCTAGGTAAATCATTGAGCCCACAGCCGTCACTATCAATGTTGTGGATCTTCTTGCCGGCTGGGCGCGCGCGGCCAGAAACAGGACGAATGCCATGACCGACGAAGCAGCAACGTACTTCCCTATGCTTCTCCACGGAATCTTGAGTTTGACGGCCTTCCGCAAAACGCTGTACAGAACTATAAACATAGCCAAGTGTCCTACGGTGTTGATTGCTGTTACGTAAGTCGCTACCAGTTGCGGGTTGTTGTTCGCAAGATAGTTAAGAGCGTAGAAAGCCGTAGGCAGGGTTATCATCGAGTGAGCGTAGGGCAAAGAAAAGGCGATGAACAACCGGCTTCTCATCACCTGCCTGAACGGTATCTCTGCTTTTTCATCTACTTTTTCGATTCCATAAAGCACGTAGGAGAAAATCGATGAAATCGTCATGATTAGCGCGTCGAATGCTAATATTACTAGAACAGGGGTGGCAGGAACGTATTCCATGCTCTCTTTCAAGAACAGCAGATAGGAACTGGGTATGGCTATGACTCCGGCAGTCATCGGAACGGCGAACATCAAAACCAGTCTCAGCGAGACAGTTGCTTCGTCTATGTTGTTTTCAGCCAAAAGTTTTGGCTGTAATGCAAAAGCCAGAAAGGTAGAGTATGTTATTATGTTCGCGATTTGCAGGGCAGCATAGTAGTAACCTGTTCCTACCTCAAGTCCATAAATGGTGAGCATGACAAATATGATTGATGCAATCCTGTCTCCTATCATGTTGTATATGTTAAATGCTGAACCCTTCAGCCACTCTTTTATGTAGCCTAGCACTACTTTCTGTCGCAACTCTAGCATTACTGCCTTGAGATAGAAGGCTATTTTGACGGCGAATGCTATGACAATGCTTAGAACCACTCCTGGGAGTGCCAACCCCAGTTGTAGTATGAAGACGTAAGCTAGCAATACTTTGCACACCTCGCCAACGAGCAGACCGTAACCCACGAAGTGCGGCTGCCGAGCTTGCAAACATGCTTCCAATACTCCTATCAAGTAGGTCTCAATTACCTGCGCTGCGGCGACTACGTAGATCAGTACGTAGTTTCCCAATCCAAATGCTGTTGTGATCACAGGCAGCAATGCCAGGTAAACAAGTGTGACTATCAAGGCCAGAGTCATGTTCGCGATTATTCCTGTTTTGGTTGCTCCTTCCTTTTCTCTGGCAACAAAACGCATTGCCCAGAACGAGACTGCTGATGATAATACTGTGAAGTTCGGAATTATGGTGACATTGAAAATTCCCCAGATTCCATACTCATTCTGCGACAGCGAATTTGCCACCATGAGGGTGAAGGTGATGCCTGTTATGAGGGTGATCAGTTTGGAAGCGAAAATTATGAATCCCGAGTAGTGCATTCTGATTTGCTTCCCTGTCAAAGAGTCACCTTTGCTGTTTCAGTGGTGAATAATCCTAAGGCCGTAATTTATCTTGTGTTGGCTTTGCTTCGACCGACATGTAAGCTAAAGCTTTTGTTTCGATCTCAGCTTGATCCTTACTCTGGTTCTGCTTATCCAGTTGTAGACTGGAATCAGTCGGTATTTTATCGACTGTGGTAAGGCGTCTTTCATTTCTCTGTGCACTCCGAGTCGTGTGGCTATCTTGCCTTTCTTGGTGAGGGGTACGTAGTATCGTGTTAATTCAAACTTGACGCAGCCATTGTTTTGTTTGAAATTGTCCAGCATCGGGCGGTTTCCTTTTCTGTCATACATGATCCATTTGGCCCCCTTGCTCGCACAGACTTGAATCGCTTTTGCTACTAGCGCGTTGTTTACTGCCTTGTCCCAATGTTTCTGCAGTGAAAGTATTTGAGGTATTATCGTTATGTTTTCGCCATGGATGAGCTGTATGAATCGCGCGCGCTTTTTCCATGGAATGTCTATTTTGATGGCGCCCTCTTTTTCTCTTGCCACAAACCGCATTGCCCAGAATGGAAGTGCACTGGCCATCAACGTAAAATACCCTATTACATCGGTGGTGGCGTTGAACAAAGGTCGTATTCGGTTTTGTTCAATGCGCGAGAGACAAAAAATTGAAAGATCAGTCCCGTGACGACGCTGACCATTTTGGCCGCGAATATCACGAAGCCCGAGTACTGCAGTCTCATGTTTTTTTGGTCAGCAGTCACCCTTGCCAATTTTGAAGATAGATGCCCTAGGTCAAGTTATCTGTTTTGGTGCCAAGCTCAATTTAGCCTTTGTCTTGTTCCCAGTGGCTCTACCATAAAACGGTAAAAGGCGGGTTCTTTTTCATTCTCGGAAATTAGACTGGTCTGCGGCCTAGGCTCACATAAAAATCCGGCCGTCCATAAGTTGTTATTTTTGAAGGCTTTTAAGCACTTGTGCTTCAAGTGTTTATGGAATTCACAGTTAAGCGTCAGAAGTGAAAGATTTGACATCTAAGAAAGTGCTGATATCGGCTGGCGGCGGGGGACACACCGGCTATGCTTACGCGTTAGCTCAAAGACTGTACGGCAGGGCTTCTCTGATTTTCTTGGTTCCTGAAGGAGACGTGTTGAGCAAAGAACGTTTGAGCAGATTCGGTCGCGTAGATTTTCTCTTGAAACCCAGAGGAGCAAAAACACCGACCAGCGAGTTTATCCCCAATCTCGTGAAGGCTTTTGTAGATTCTTTCAGGCGCGTGTCCGGCAAATATGATGCTGTCGTCAGCACCGGCAGCAACTTTTGCATCCCACCCTGCTTTCTCGCAAGGCTGAAAGGCGTTCCTATAGTCAACATTGAGAGTTCGGTACGCTTCATCAAAGCCTCTAAAACCGCGTTTATACTGCAACCTTTCTCAGCCATCACCGCCCTACAATGGAAAGAACAGAAAAAGCTTCTGAAAAGGGGCGTTGTCTTCGGACCGTTACTTCCCAAACCCGAGGCCACACCTTACAACGGAGGGTGCATTCTCGTGACCGGCGGAACCTTGGGGCACAAAATGTTGTTTGACGTCATATCTGAAAGCAAATTGGAGAATGTTGTTTTGCAGACTGGTAAGGTTGATCCAGAACCGTACAAGAAGAGGCATCCCAAATGGAATGTGATACAGTACTCAACCAAGTTTTACGAGCTTGTTGCCAGTGCAGACGTCGTCGTTACACATTTTGGCTCCACAATTCTGGAGGCTTTGATCTATAGGAAACCCACGGTTGTTGTACCCAATCCTGAATGGACCAGAACCGCAGGGGTTGAGGATGCCAAACACTTGGTGAGAAAAGTCAACGCGGTGCTGGTTTCAGAGATAAGCTTGGGCAGACTTATGGATGCTATTGAAGAAGCGCGAGTCAAGGAAATTCCAGTTTTTCCAGACGGTGCGGAAAGGTTGGCTGAGGTCATTCTGAAATCTTACTGAGTGGAATGTTATGAAGGTTGCCTACATTACGTTGGATCCTCTGCGGTATCCTAGAGTCAGGAAGATTGCCTATGGTTTCAGACGTGGAGACATCAAGTTTCAAGTAATGATTCCCAAGAGGAATGTCATCTATGTCTCTCAACTCTTTGGGCATTCGCTAAATATTGAAATGGGCGCGTCATAACTGAAACCTAGGGTAAAGAGGACGAAGAGATTGAGTAAAGAGAGACGTGTCAGCGTCATAATGCCTATTCACGATGAGGCCGAATATTTGCCGCGTTCCTTGGAATCCTTGAAGAAAATTGAAGATCAAATGTTCGAGCATATTTTCATACTGGATAGATGTACCGACAATTCTGAAGCTATGGTTAGGCAGTGGTTCCCTCATACAATAATCGTTAGAAAGCAGACTTGTAAACGGAAGTACAGTTACGCCGAAAACTTCCAAATGGGATTGGAAATGTCAAAAGGTGACATTATCTGCGCTCATGATGCAGACGCGACAACCCCGCCCAATCTGCTTTCTCTATTGGATGAATTGAAGGGCAACGTAGCGTCGGTTGGTCCGGAATTGCTTACGTGGAAAGAAGCGTCACTGCTCAATCGCCTATACTACTACTGGGAGGAGACTCGCAAATTCGCTCCGCTAGGTGAAGAGACGTGGGGGGCTCTGCGATTGATCAGGCGAGATTGTCTGGAGAAAGTCGGCGGTTTCCAAGACGTTTTTGCACCAGATACGCAGCTAGATATTGAGCGCGCGCGCTGGCTTTACCGCTGGCTCGGTTCTTGGTGGAGCTTGAACATTTATTACCTCAGCCGGGCATATATTAGTGAAAAGTAGAGGGAATCGGTAAAGACCCTGTTTCTGCATGGAAGTAGAAGAGCGCGCAAATTGTCCTCAAATGGCGCAGAGACTACAGTCCCCTTCATTGAGTCGAGGTTTTCGCGCGAACTTGATGCAATAACCAGTCGATCTGATGAAACAAATATTGATCCCACTCGTCACTAATTCCTGCAAGCTATCTATGTTCCGCTAGAAAATTTGTTGCCATAAAAAGTTCACAAGTCTCTTTATATCGATTAATAGGATGCAAACCGTCTTTTAGAATCCGAAATATTTTATATTTTTCATTTAAGAAGTAAAAAAAGTCTCGAAAAAATGTTCTCGAATCTATGTTGCATCCGCCAAATTCAAATTGTATGAGTCTAATAGCATCGTTATCTATCATATTGTTTGCTCCTTCAAGGACTTTCAATTCGTGCCCTTCAACATCCATCTTCAAGAGATCAATTTTGTCAGTTTTATTCTCCTCACAGAAATCGTCTATTCTCTTGACTTCCACCTCTTCTTTGTGCTTCATTTGAATTCCAATATGATCAAGCTTGCGATTATATAAACTACTTAGGCCGGATTTTTCAGTGTCATAAAACAAGGTCACTCTGGCATTTTCGTTACTAAAACCAAAGTTGTATAACTTGGCTTTTCTATTTTCCCCAACATTTTTTCTTAATTCCTGAAAAGTTCTTAGGGACGGTTCAAAAGAAAAAACATTAACATTTCTACCTCTAAAAACGTCTAACACTAGTAGGGTGTATCTTCCTATATTAGCTCCAACATCAAAAATTGTCATGTGCTCCGTTGTTGAGGCCAATTTATCTTTCAAATACCTTAAGATATAGGTTTCGCCACTCTCTTCAACTCCTCCTACGCCAATATTCATTCCGGAAAGAGAGACCTGCAATAAGTGTTCATAAGATTTCTGGAAAACAACCTTCCCAAAGGTTGGAGAGAACAACTTTTTTATCACTTTGCTTTCAGTGCGATCACGCCCACGCTTATGTTTGCAGTATTCAACGGTCGGTTTATTTGGGATGTTTGACATTTGTTTCACCAATAAACCTCAGTTCAATAAAACTCTGCTTAAGTCGATCCTATTAGCCGCGCGCGCATCACTAGCATCAACTATTGTTAGCTCGTCTGGAGGAAGCGACTGGGCGATAAGAGATTTAAGACATGGCATAAGTTCTTTAACTCTGTTTTTAGTGCATATTATTACAGAGATTTTCATTTTTTACCCCCGTAAAACATCCTTTTTCTTTAGTTTTTGAGCAAAATCGAAAATGTCTAGAAATCGCTTTTCCATCGTATGTTCTTTAATAACTCTTTCATATCCCTTATTAGCAATCCTTTCTCTTTCGCCTTCATTCTCCAAGTAATACTTGATCTTCTCTGAGGCATCATCCGCATCTCGGTAAGTTACGATTTCCTCGCCAGGAATGAAATATTCCGCTATTTCTTTTGTGTCCATCGTAAGCAATAAACTACCACATCCGGTTGCCTCAAAATCCCTTCCCTTAATTTGGATTTTATCACCCCCTGAAGCAAAAGAGATATTTAATGATATTTTACTTTCGTTATATATCCTTATTAAATCTGCCTGTGAGACCCTGCCGCCATTTCCCCATCCTAAACCAAAGGTTGTGACATTTATCCCGTGCCTTTTAAGCGTGTCAATAAAGCTCTGCCTTTTTCCATGACAGCGTCCAACAAAACTTACATCGTATATCCTTGGGCGGTTCAGATTCTTATACAAAAAATGATCGCAAGCCCACTGAGTTAAGAACACATTGGTAAAACCTTCTTTTCGCCTTTTTTCAAAACCTTTTGAATCTGTAGTAACGACAAGATTGAACAGTTTCCATACTGGTCTTGTTTCTTCATATCGCCAATGGTCATCAGCTAACATAATGATTGTTTTTGTCGGCGATTCATCCGATATTCCCTTCCAAACACCATGTTCAATCCAATCAAGAAAGTGGAAGTAAAATAGGAACTCTGGATGACAAAGGTAAACTGCTTCTCGTAACATTCGCGACATTTTTTTAACGCCAAATTTCTGTTTTATCCTATCATAATCAAAGTATATCAAAGAATAATCCATGTTCAAAAGAGCATTATAAAATTGGTAATGTTCGTAACTTAATCCCCAATTTTTTCTGCCATAGTCATATCTGCTCCCCACGTACAGAACAGTTTCCTTTTTGTTTTTGAAATGCTTCTCGAGATCTTCGTCTATCAAAACTTCAATTGAGCGATCGTCGATTATACCATGAATTCGATCTAAAACCCTGAAATCATGAATTTGATATAAAACCCTGAAACCTTTGTGCAATGCCCTATTCAGGATTTTACTCAATTATTTCACCTTTAGAACATTGGCTTTATACCAGTCAATTGTCCTCTTCAATCCATCCCTCAAATTGACTTTAGATTTAAACCCAAACTCCTTCTCTGCCCTACTCACGTCCAAGAGCCTTCTTGGTTGTCCATCTGGCTTGCTAGTGTTCCACCTTATTTCGCCGTCGAAACCTGCGAGTTCCGAAATTAGTTCAGCTAGGTCCTTTATCGATATCTCCGATCCTGTACCAAGATTTACCGGGTCGCTTTTGTTGTACTTCTCTATAGCCAGAATGATCCCTTCGGCTGCATCTTCGACGTATAAAAACTCCCTCGTCGCCTTTCCTGTTCCCCAAACAACGACTTCTTTTTGGTTATTCCGTACCGCATTGACAAATTTCCTTATCAATGCAGGTATAACGTGTGAACTCTCTGGGTCGAAATTATCTCTTGGGCCATATAAGTTGATCATAAGAAGATGAATGGAGTTAAAACCATATTGCTGCCTATACGCTTGAGACTGCACCAACATCATCTTCTTGGACAATCCATAAGCAGCATTTGTCTCCTCCGGATAACCATCCCACAAATTTTCCTCCTTGAAAGGTATCGACGCGTATTTTGGATAAGAACAGACAGTTCCGACGCCAACGAATTTTTCAACGCCTTGTTGTCTTGCGGCTTCCATCAGTTGACTATTCATAAGGATGTTGTCGTAAAAGAGCAGACCAGGATATTTCCTGTTGTATCCTATTCCTCCCCCTCTGCCAGCCAAATGAACTACAATGTCAATATTATTCACAACATTGACGCAATTCTCCCATATTCTCAAATCCGTGTTTGCACTCCTTGGAATTATGATATTCTCTTGGCGAATGTTTCTTTTCTTGATGAAGCCGTCTACCACAAAGGAACCTAGGAAACCTGCGCCCCCCGTCACCAAAATCTTTTTCTCATTCCAAAAGTTCATCATAAATAGCTCCAAATGCTTTCACAACGTAATCTAGATCTTCTTGTGCCAAATACTGATGGCAACCAATGTAGAACCCATTTGAACCCACAAATTCGGCAATAGGTAATTTTCCTTTGTACTTGTCTTTCAGGTAATGATAGGCTGGTTGCTGTGTCGGTATACAACCAAACAAGGGTCTTGATTCTATTCCTCTTCGCTCCAATTCCATTCTGATCTTCTTACGGCTTGTTTTCTTTGGACTTTTGATGACAATAGGATATGCCATGTAGCTCACGCTTTTATCATATTTGGGCAATTGCATTAAGCTTGAATATTTTTCTAGTCCCTCATTAAGATATTTAACACTCTCTCGTCTACGTTCTATAATCCAATCTATTTTTTTCATTTGTGTTAATCCTAGAGCAGCCTGGAATTCCGTTGTTTTGAAATTAAATCCTATTATTTCGTGAGTGAATCTTGGGTCCAAGTCGTTTCCATTCGCCCTCATTTTTGGACACCTTGCAGTGTTTCTTGTGCAGATGGGGCAGTCGCACATTCTTCCGTTTGCCTTTATTTTTCTAACCGCTTTGACTATTTCATGATTATTAGTTGTTATTGCACCCATCTCGCCCACTTGAATATTGTGGGCAATGTAAAATGAGAAATCAGATAAAAGGGATAGAGATCCAACTTTCCTTCCTTTGTACAAAGTGCCATGAGCTTGCGCTGAATCCTCAAATACAAAAAGCCCATACTCTTTAGCGATTTTGTTTATCCCATCCATATCGCAGGGATATCCCATCAGATGGACAGGCAATATCAAAGAATATTCTTCTGGATCGTCCACATTATCCAGATACGTTTTGATGTTTTCTGGCGTTATGCAAAACGTATCCTTATGTACGTCAACATATACTGGTTCGAAATCGGACAAAACTATTGCGTTGCTAGTTGCGACATATGATATCGGTGTAGTGATAATTTTCGTATTTTTTCTTATCTTTGGATCTTGTTGATTAAGTTTCAAAGCAGTTAACCCAGCTATCAAGGCGGAAGTGCCGGAATTCAAAGCGACTGAATATTCTGTTCCGATGTATCTTGCCCATTCCACCTCAAACTTTCTGACCATTTCCCCTTCAGAGACTCTGCCAGAATCCAAGACTTTGTTTATGGCGCTTCTTTCAGCGTTATCAATCCTAAATTCTCCAACTGATACTCGGATATGCTTACTGACGTTGTTCATTTAATCAGTTTTCCACCATCTATTCGAAAACTTTTTCAAGATATTATCCCCTTCACCTATAGGGGTTAGCCCTACGGCGCGCATATCTGCGTCTACCATAATTTTAACTAAATCTCCAAACGTGATCTTTGGATCCCAATTCAATTCCTTTTTTGCTCTTGCTGGGTCAGCAACCAACTCCTCAGCTTCGGTTGGCCTGAAGTATCTTGGGTCAATTTTGACGTGCTCTTCAACATTTAATCCCGCATAGGAGAAGGCTGCTTCCAAGAACTCTCGCACCGAGTGTGCTTCCCCAGTCCCTATAACGAAATCCTCCGGGCACTCGGATTGCAACATCTGCCACATGCATTCCACATATTCTGGAGCGTAACCCCAATCCCTTTTCGGATTTAAATTGCCTAGGTAAAGATATTTCTGTTTTCCTGCAAGAATGCTTGAGATGGCCATGGTTATCTTCCTTGTTACAAATGTTTCTCCTCTTCTGGGTGACTCGTGATTGAACAACAGGCCGTTGCAAGCGAAGATGTTGTACCCGTCTCTGTAGTTTTTCGTCACCCAATAGGCATAAACCTTCGCGCATGCATAGGGACTCCTCGGTTTAAAAGGAGTTTCTTCGTTCTGAGGCGGGGGTGCTTCGCCGAACATCTCGCTACTTGATGCCTGATAGAACCGTATAACGTTTCCACTTCTTCTTATGGCTTCTAATATCCTAGTTGTTCCCAATGCCGTTATATTTCCTGTATATTCAGGTATGTCAAAACTTACTCTCACATGACTCTGTGCTCCTAGATGGTATACCTCATCAGGTTTCATGTTATAGATTATGCTTGAAATCTCTTCAGAATCGGAAAGGTCACCATAGTGCAAAAATAACCTTGCATCAGGATCATGAGGATCAACGAAAATGTGTTCTATTCTACGGGTGTTGAATGTAGAGGCTCTTCTGATAATCCCGTGAACTTGGTATCCTCTGCTTAATAAAAACTCTGCCAAGTAAGAACCGTCTTGTCCCGTTATACCCGTTATTAAAGCTTTTTTCAACATATGAAACTCCATTTCATCAATTCATTCAAGGTTGTTTTTTTCTAAAATGGAAGAGTCCGCACCCACAATCAGAATTTTCCAAGAGAGGAATATTAATATTTCGTCTGAATTTTTTCGGTCATTGCGCGCGCTAGACGTGTTTGTACTTCCTTTTCCTGTTCCAGTTCCGGAAAAATGTGCACCAAGCCAAAAGATAGCAGGTTCTCTTATATCGTTGATTAATGCGCGCGCACGCATCATTTGCTTGTTTTTGCAAAGACTAGGATGTACGCCAAAAGGTGATTTGCGTTAATGTTAAGGGCTGAAGCTCACTTCCCCGATAAGTATATACGTTAAATCCTTAGTTGTGTGTAGACGACGAAACAAACACATTAAGTAGTGATATACAAGATTGATCATGGTAAAGAGGAATTGCTAAATTTGCTTTCAAAATACGATATACATGCAGAGCCCTATGTTCTATTTGAAAGGAAAGGAGTTATTAAACTAATAGTTCAAAACATCGATCGATTGATCCGTGATGGTAATGGATTTAATAATGGCCATACATAACGAGGAAAGATACTTGCCAATGTCACTTCGTGGTTTGGAGCACGTACCAATAACCAGATTTATAGCAGTTCTTGATAGATGTACTGATAGCTCTGAAGCAACTGTAAGAAAACATTTTCCTAATGCTGATGTGATTAAGAAAGGCATCGTAAAATGGAAAAATACCTATGCCGAAAATTTACAACTTGGTTTCCAACATTCTACCAGTGACATTGTATGTATTCATGATGCAGACATACTGAGCACAAAAGAAATGTTTACAATTCTCCTAAGAGAATTGGTTAATACGAATAACGCTAGTGTTAGCCCTAATCTTTTGACTTATAAGTACACATCTTTTTTAAATCATTTGTACTACTACTGGGAAAAAACATTCGATTTGGGTGTTGGGAGAGAGCTGTGGGGTGGAATTCGTTTGATTAGGCGTAGTGCATTAGAAAGCATTGGAGGGTTTAAAGATGTGATAACTCCAGACACTCAGCTCGACATAGACTTGCGAGGGGCAGGATATAATGTTAAATTCATGAAAGACGCTGTGTGCTGGCATATGAGGGAGTTTACGTTTGATAAAGCAGTTAAAGGTCAGATACAGTCAGGTAGGATGAGGAAATATATGAAAATGTCCTTTCCCAGAGTGTTGGCTCATTCTATAATTCGCTTAAGACCGTTTGTTATTTACGGTTATCTAAAATCGTGAGGCAAATGTAATTATTCTAGATGTTGGTTGCGTTAACAGACCAAAGGGAGATGTGAATGTTGATTTACTTATTAACACACCAAGTCCTCACATAGGTAATCAGATAATTAAGCTGAAGTTGATACCAAATTTTGTATTAGCAGATGCTTGCAATCTACCGTTTCCAGATAAATGCTTCGATGAAGTATTTAGCAGTCATTTAGTAGAGCATGTTGGTAATCCTTACGGACTGTTGAAAGAACTGATGAGTCTCAAGCAGGGTTGTTGAAGTATACACGCCACATAGATTTTATCGTATGGGTAGTCCAATGCACAAATGCTATTTTACCAAAACCTAGTTCAACAAAGCGGTTGAATAAGCTTGGCTGTAAGAACTTTTCTGTGGAGAACAGTAATTACTCCTATTGCCCTCATGACTTTATTCCAATAATTTGTGTGCCTGCTAAGATCAAGGTTACAGTTTGGAGATGACAAACATGATTTCCGCAATTATACCATCCAAGAATAGTGATGAGACGTTAGATGCTTGTTTACAGTCTGTGGCAAATTCGCTGCTCGCGCTCGCGAGTGACTACAGCATCAACCTTCATATTATGCCTCCCTTATCACCCCTACCAAATGCTGACTGCGAAATGCTATGTCCAAGTTTCCACGCATAAAGCCGAGAAGATGAGCATACTGTCGGACAATGAAATACAAGTAAAGAGAAAGCCTCTTTGTCTTTAAATAATACCTTACTCCAGTAACGGGCGCAGCAAGATAGGCAACAAACGTCGTTATTCTTGTATTGCGTACCAGCCTAGACATTTTTCCTTTGCTGATATCCTGCACTAAGAGAGGGTGGTTTCCCCATTTATAATAGAAGTACGCCGCGTGTCTTCCCCAGAGCATCATTTCTTTCAACATGCCAAGCATGGATCTTCTAGGCACATGCCAACTTTCCGTTTCAACAGACGCAAGCTTAAAGCCTTTGGCTCTGACTTTGTAACTAATTTCGGGATCCTCACTACCGGTACGCCAGAATCCACCAACAGCTTCGAACACGCTTCTTCTAAAGGACATTGACCAACCTCTAAGCGTCAACTGCTTAGAAAAATATCTCTCTGCTGTTTCGTATAAAAGCGACTCCAGCCTCTGTACATTTGTTCCATTTTGTGGATGTATTCCAGCAGTATCGACAGCACCAACATCTGGATGTTCTTCAAAATAGTTTAATATCTTGAGAAAATGGTCTTTGGCACAGATTACGTCACTGTCAACAAAAGCAATTATGTCGTATGAAGCATTCTCAGCACCGAGGTTTCTTGCCAGGCCCACTCCTTTTCCCTCATCGTGCACAACCTTTATTTTATCTTTGTATTTGGCCAAAATACTTGGAGTGTTATCTGTAGAATGACCGTCCACAACAATCACTTCTTTATCGCAAGGCAGAGAATCAACTACCGATCTTAGACAGGCATCTAGAGTGTAACCGTTGTTCATTGAAGGCACAATTGCAGAAATCAAGACACAAACCTTCAAGGTTTAGCATTTGTTGTCGTATCTTAGCGTGCGCGCGCTTCTTTCAAGCATTCTAACAGTACTCACTTTCTCAGTCTCTGTTTCTGCTCTTGCTAGTGACATCTTTTAACTCTCCAATATTTCCTTGGCCAAATCCTAGCACGCTCGCTAACCATGCTATGATCTTGCGACGATTCTTATATTAACATTCTGCCAATGTGCGCTGAATCTTGAAACGGACCTTAGCATCGGATAGCATCGAACAAATGCCACCACCCAACCTGAGAAAGAGACGAGTTCTTCCCCTGCTTTTGAGAGTTTGCTCGCGGTTTTCCATAGCAGGATAGCAATACAGATAGTACACGACGCTCACTGGCGGTCTCGGCTTAACAAACCAGTAAGTCATCTGGCCTGCGAACCCCAGCAGTTGCTTCTAAATAAGCGAGCACTGATAGAATCTTCCTGAAAATCAGACCGTTGACGGAACAGGTGCCCAAGCTTGCCCCAAAACGTGCTGATCCTAGCAGGCGGCGGAGGACACACAGGCTACGGCTACGCCCTAGTACAAAGGCCTGAAGGCGCGCTGGCTTGTCCCTAAAATGGTAAAAAATGGTATTTATTCCTTTTTGGCAAGCTTTCGTATGGGAAAACCCTGCTTCCTGCAGGATCTTTCGAAACTCCCGTGGTTTGCCGTCCGTGAACGACCCAAGGTTCGCCTTTAAAACAAGCCCAAATTGGACGCAAAAGGACAAAAGAAGAACAAGAACCATTTTACACCAATTTCCGGACAAAACAGCGCGCGCTGGAATCGCGCTACAACCTCCTCAAAAAGAGTTTTCCGCGAACAGCCAAGTACACGATTGCTTTCTACTGCCCAGTTATAAGAATGCCTGTACAGGCAATGTTGATTGGACAGACCCAACTCTTTAAGGGTGTGATTAGCGCGCTAGGGTGTTGCTAAATTCAGACTTTAATAGATTTTATTCGGCAGCTGTCCTTCCGTCAAAACATCGAGACCCATGACAAGAAAAAACCCAGACCCATTAAAATCCATTTTTGTCCGAATTTAGCAACGGCCTAGCGCGCACTACGATAAAGAAAATCTTAAGGAAGAAACTTGAATTGCGCGCGAACAGTTCATTCAGAATGTTCAAAAGAATAAATACTCATGATTGGAGTAATGAAAAAGGAAACAAAAATGCCCAAGCTAGATACTAAAAAAAATTGCCTGGTGGCGAGATGAGAATATGAGGCTTGGTTTGTCAAGGCGTAAACACATGCCAGTCTTGAAGTTGGATTATTGCGAACTAACTTTCTTTTTGTGGGAGTATCGAAGAGTAAAGACTATCGAAAAGATTATTGAAAAGACGGGGTTGAGACTAGACTCAGCTGCAACCCTTTTTTTGGTCGAAGAGTTTCCTAAGAATTATTATCTTCCTCCGTTTCCGCTGACGGGAAAAATAGTGTTAGACATTGGTGCGTGTTGCGGTGAGACAGCATGGTACTTTTTGAAACATGGGTGCAAAAAGTCGTCTGTATTGAATGTGACCCTGCGCGCATAAAATTGATTGAAGAAAACCGTAAAAACCTGAACTTGAACATTGATATTGTTCCTGGCATGTTTAAACCGGAACATCTTTTGATTCCTCATGATTTCATTAAGTGCGACATTGAAGGCTACGAGATGGAGCTTTTGCCATACGCGAAAACATTGAAACCTTCTGTCGTAGAAGTTCATACTGGCTGGATAAAAGACCAGTTTGAAAAGAACGGCTTTCACAGTATTGCTAACCTTGACTGCGACGATACAGCGTACGTCAGTATCTGTTTAATGGCTAATTATTAAAGTGAATATATATGTGACATAGAACGGTTGGAATGGATTAGCGCGCAGCTCTGCCGCTTCTGCGCCGAAGACTACGCGATTTGCTTGAAGCTGGTCGCTGATTCAATGTTTAAAAGCGGAGTTTTTTCCGCGAACTTGTATTTAACCGATCAGAATCAGTATAACGCGCTACTGTTGAGGGTAGAAGAAGTTGACGTTGAAGCTAAGTGTTGGCATGAGGGTCAGCCGAAAAACCGTGCAAAATTGACGAGGGAAAATACTATAAAGCATGCTATTCAAGCGAATGCGAGCGTACCAGATTAGCAAGCTGCAATGCTCACTAAAAACGTTAGAATGTCGTGTATGCTTTTTGAATTAGCTTCACCAGAACCATATAAGGAATTTCCAAAAAGGTCGAATATCTTTTCATCTGAATTCTTGGTCCTCTTCATGGAGGCCGCTTTGAAACACAAGCTAATGCATCATTGTTTCGAACTAATGGGCCGATGCGACTCGTACTCCAATGTCCATCTAACCGTGCGTCTGATTGCTTCTTCAGACGATATCTTTTGTCTCCAACCTAGTTTCTTTATTTTACCCAAGGAAAGTTCGACAATTGGATTGTCTCCAATCCACCCTCTTGGTCCTCCAGTATACTTCCTCTTCACGTTTTTCAAGCCCATTTCATTAATCACTACATCTGCAACTCTGTCCACTAGTGTTTGCTCGTCAACACCTAGGTTGAAGATGTTGACCTTCCATGGGGCTTTTTTGTATCCAATCATTATTCCGTTAACGCAATCTTCGGCGTGGAGATATTCCTTGCTTTGCTTACCATCTCCAAGAATCTCAAGTTCGGACGGATTCTTGAGCAGTTTATGCACTAAATCCCAGATGACTCCTCTTCTGCATCTTTCTCCGACAACGTTTGCGAACCTGAACGCCCAGAATTTCATTGGCGCGAATTCTGTATAAGCCTCAGCGTAGGCTTCGCAAGCTAGTTTTGAAGCGCCGTACAGAGATGTCTGGGTAGGGGAGAAACCTTCAGGCGTCGGCCTGACTGTTGCCTCACCATATACTGCTGACGAGGAGGCGAACACCAAGTCTTGAACTTCATTTCTATACATAGCCTCTAAAACGTTGAGCGTCCCGATTAGATTATTATCTAAATCAGCTCTGTGATTAGCGAGGCTTGCTCTAATGTTTGCGTGAGCAGCCAAGTGAAATATGATGTCATGCCCAGCAAAGATGCGGTTAAGCTTGTCTCCGTCTTTGATGTCCGCTTTTTTAACTATGAGATAAGAGTTGTTGGAATGTTGTTTGAGGTTTTCTAAACAGCCACACGACATGTTATCGACAACGGTTACAAAGTATCCTTCGCTCAGGAGTCGGTCAACTAGGTAGCTTCCGATGAAGCCCGCCCCACCTGTTACTACCGCCTTCACAGTCTGTTAGCCTCCTTTTCGAGTTGCATGTTTTCCTTTTCATTTGCCCTATTAGACTTTCTCCTAGTTTTCTCAACTTTTTTGGGACAAATACTCCACTTTGCCGATTGAGGCTGGGTCTTCAGCCGTGGCGGAAGAATTCGTCGGCAGCCCTGTACGAGTCTATTGTTCCTATGTCCCATAAGTAGTCTTTGAGCATGAAGCCAAATACTGGCTCCTGTTTATGAAGCCACTCGATAAACCTTCCAGGCTCATCAGTAGCCAGTCCCAATTGTAAGTATTCACCGAATCTTCTGTTTATTCCTGCTGGAAAGGCGTAGACGCAAGCACCCACAAGGGTCGTTCTTGGGCGTATAGGCTTTTCTTTGAACTCGAGTATTCTTCCATCTTCATCCACTTCGACCGTGGAACCCTTTTTTGTTTCAGCTAGATTCCTAGCGTGGTATAGAGCTACGGTTGGTGCATACTTTTCGCAGAAGAAGCGGATGAAGTTTCCAAGTTTGTCGGTGAACAGGGTGTCGCCAGCCAGAACCAAAACATCCTCTGGAGCTACGTTCTCAACTATGTCGGCAAGGGCTCTAACGGCCCCGAACTTTTCCTCTTCACAAGAAGACTTCTCTGGCATGAGTTCAACGTTATAGTTTTGACTAGTTTCCAGCCATTTCTCAAACTGTAATTGAAACTTCAGGTTCGTCGACAATACAATCCTGCGCATCGGGGGGTCCAATGAAGCAAGCTTCTCAACAACATAGTCGATCATGGGCCTTCCGGCTATCGGCAGCAGAGCCTTAGGTCTATCCATTGTCAGTGGCCAGAGTCTTTTGGCATAACCGCCTGCAAGAACGATGGCGATCATCGTACGCTTCACTTCTGAGATTCAGCCTTCTTGAATTCCAGCCATGCCTGATCAAATTCTTTGATGGTGTCCTCTGTCTTCTGATGGCAAGGCATCTGCACGAGAATCTTGTAGGGTATGGTTATGATGTGAGCTCCAGCTGCAGCTGCCTCGTTGACATCTTCGGGTTTCCTGATGCTGCCTACAATAATCTTCGAGGGGAAGTGTCCTTCTTCTATTATGCGTTTTGACTCTTGTATGACCTTTATCGGGTCGATGCCTGAATCTCGTACGCGGTTAAAGAATATGCTGGCGTAGGTGGCTCCGGCCTTGGCTGCCAACATGACCTGATTCGTGGTTATCAGGCAAGTCATGTTTGTCTTGATGCTTTCCTTTCTGAGCCTGTTGACGATTCGAAGTCCGCGGCCGTCGCTAAACATTGGAACTTTAACGACGATGTTCTTCGGGTTCCAATGCGAATACTCCTTGGCTTCTTGGACTAACTCGTCGTCGCTTTCTGCAGTTTTGGTGAGCTCCACGCTTATTGGCCCGTCCACGAGAGACAGGATTTCGAGGACTCTGTCTTTGAAGTTGACGCCTTTCTCAGCCAGGAAGATCTTCTGGTTTGTTGTGACGCCGCTGATGATGCCCCAGGGCAACATCTCCTTTATTTCTTTCACGCTTGCCGTGTCAAGGAATATTTCCACTTTCACTCACCTCTTAGTGATTTTAGATGCGCGAAATGCTTTTGACATAATCAAATCTGGCTTGACGCTCTCAGTGAGTTCCTTCTCGATCGTTTTCGATGCGCCAAGCAAATCGGCAACGATGCGGTCAGGTTTGACGTCCTCAACTTCCATGAGTCTGCAAAGATCACATTTCAGAGAACCAATCAAGATGGTTCGGCAGCCAACAGCCTTGCCGGCTTTAATATCTGTAAGACTGTCACCAACCACATAGCATTTTTTCAGATCCAACGCGAAATCCTTTGCGGCCCTCAAAAACATACCATGCCTAGGCTTCCTACAATCGCAGCTGGCTCTGTACTTGGCGACTTTTGCTGAAGGATGATGAAAACAGTAATACTCACCGTCCAGATGAGCGCCTTTCTTCCCAAGTTCCCCTTTCATTTTCAGCCTTATTTCTTCAAAGGTATTCATTGTCATTTTTCCCTTTGCCATGGCAGGCTGATTTGACACAACTAATACCTTGAGGTCTAAACGGTTGAGAATCATTATCGCCTCGACTACTTTAGGCAGCAACTTGAACTGATTGACGTTTAGAGGCGAGTCTATCAACCCCAGCTCTGGAAAATACGCAATCTCGTTTATGACACCGTCTCTGTCAAGAAAAACTGCTCTATTCATTTGCTATCTCCTTGGTCTGCGAGTTCACAGATATCTACAATATTGTACTGGAGCCCTGCTGAACTCAGATATTTTTTGAGACTCTCAAGAGTTTGACCGACTTTTCTGTTTTTGGTGTCCACCCATATGATGATACGTTTCATTTCACGATTCTCCTATCAATTCGCGCAGTCTAGCGCATATGAGGTGCGATAACACGGAGTGGAAGCCTTCCACTTGTGGTGTGGAGTCTATAGGCACGACTATACAAGCGTCGGCTATCTGTTTCAGGGCTCCTCCGTCGAAACCAGCCAAACCCACAACCTTGCCGCCGTTTTCTTTCACAAACTTGGCTGCCTTCAAAAGGTTCTGAGACCATAGGCCAGCCGCGTCTGCTCCAGAGCCTCCGTGAACACTAATGGCCACGAAAACGTCTCCTTCTCGCATCAGACTCTTGAGCTGCTCTACGTAAACATTTTCCCAACCTAAATCATTGGTAAGCGCCGAAACCAAGGGTACATTATCCACCAAAGAAATAGCCCTGAATCTTTTCTGGCCTTCAACAGATGTGAACTTTGCCAAGTCGCACGTAAAATGAGTTGCCGTCGGAGCAGAGCCTCCGTTTCCTGCAAGAAACACTTGTCTTCCTTCTTTCCAAGCCTTGTGTAGAAGTTCTACTACGATCTCGATGTCTTCTTGGGATATGCGTCTGGTTATTGATTCCAACTCTTGGAGGTATCGGTTTACGAAGCCATTGCGCTTCATGCGATCACTTAAATGTTGATGATTATCTTTGAACCTGAAGGCTCAAAGCTGAACCTGACTTCTGTCAAGCCCTCCTTGGACATGGTTTTCCTCAACCTGTCCCTGCCGTTCTCGCAATAAAACATGAAGAAGCCTCCGCCGCCGGCACCTATTAGCTTGCCGCCTAAGGCTCCATTCTTCAATCCTATCTGATAGTATCTGTCTATCGGATCGCTTGAAATCTTTGAAGACGTGTCCTTCTTTGCCAGCCAGTGCTCGTGTTGAAGCCTGCCAAACTCGGACAAGTTTCCCTTTTCAAGGGCCTGCTTGACTTTGAAGCCTATCTCCTTGATGCGATGCATCGAATCCAAGGCCTTCGACTTGTCATCTAGGATAGTTTTCCTCTGATCTTGAAGCACCATGGCAGAGCTCCTTTTCAGCCCAGTGTAGAAGAAAATCATATTATTTCCAAGCTCATGAATAGCGTCATCTGCAATCTTTAGTTGTGAAACCTTGACTTTTCCATCATTGGCTATATCTAGGCATATGAAGCCTCCGAAAGCCGCTACGTAAGGATCTTGCACGCCGCTCGGTTCTCTCAGGATGCCCATCTCCAAGAAACAAGCTTCTTCAGCAAGTTTTTGCCGTGAAGGACTTTCATCTTTGAACGCGTGAAGAGCGTGTAGGAGGCCGACGGTGAAGCTTCCTGAGGAGCCTAAACCTGTCTCAGCAGGCATATCCGCTATCGAAACTATCTCAAGATAACTTGTCAATCCTAGCAATCTCAATCCTTCCCTGACGACGGGATGTCTAATGTCATCTATAGACTTTACAATTTCGGTTATGGAGTAGCTTAACCTGACTTCCTCTTCAAATCTGCGATTGACGATCAAGTAGATATATTTGTCCAAGGCGGCGGTTACAACAAAGCCTCCGTGCATGGAGTAGTAAGGAGGCAAATCTGTCCCACCACCACCCAGGGTCAAACGAAGAGGGGTTTTACTGATGATCAGCTAGGTTCATCTCCTGTGGAATGACTTTTAGTCTGTACGTATCTCAATTAGACAAGCTTAATAATATAAACATAGATGACATATTATTGCACGTTCCTTTTCAGACACACGTTTTTGTGGGTAAGCCAAATCGCGCGCTTAGGTATTCTCAATAGGCTTTACCCACAGAATGGGTAGATATAGAGCTTTTGCTTCTACGCTTTTTGAGCTTCTTTCGCATGTTATCGTCTCTAAGCATCATGGGATACTTTCGAGGAAAAGAAGCTCAATCTGGACTTATCTAGGGCACCCATATTTAACCATATTCTATGCTTGTTGGGTTCGATCCGATCGTGGGTAACGTTCCTTTCTGACAGCTCGCTTTTCGTCTGCCGACTTGTAAATGGTGTAGGCGAGTTTCACTGCTTCGTGGCCATCGCGCGCGCTGCCAAGCGGTTCACGCCCCTCTTTCATAGCAGAAGTAAACTCTTTCCACTCGTCAACCCACGACGAATCCTCGCCACGGAATTCGACGACAACTTCTCCAAAAGGCTTAGTAAAATCTCTTTTGCCCAGGATCGCTTTTTCAGTGCCGTAGCTTCCGCCGAGCCCTTCAACCGTGATGTAACCTTCTGTACCATAGATTTCAAGGGAAAAAAGGTTTTTCCACTGTGTCCAACTAACATGTATGGAAGCGGTTTTGCCTTTTTCTGTTTGCAAGAGACAGAATGCATTGTCTTCCACTGGAGCTTTCCAGAACGAAGTTGAAACGACGCCGAAAGACTCTGAGAACTCGCCAAGAAACCACCTTGCTAAATCGAGAGCGTGTATTCCCTGATCCATCAGCTGCCCGCCGCCCGACTTTTGCTTATTCATCCTCCAATCTTTTTCATAATCTATTCTTCCCCCTATGCCGTAGCGAATGCGGATAAACAGCGGTTCACCTATTTCTCCACTATCAAACCAAATCCTTGCTTGCTTTATACCTGGGTGGTGTCGTAGGTTGAACCCACATTTTAGAGTCAACCCCGCTTTTTCCGAGGCTTCAACCATATCGGCTGTTTCGTTCGGGTTTAGTCCAAGTGGTTTTTCGCAGAGCACGTGTCTACCTAGTTTGAGTGCTTTTAGGCTTATCGACGCGTGAGAATCGTTTGAAGTGGCCACAATAATCGCGTCTACGTCAGTGGCTAGGAATTTTTGCTGATCAGTCGTAAACTGACAATTCATCGCTCCCGCAAGCGCTCTCGCACTTTTCTCGTCAACGTCGGCAACCATAACCAGCTGGTCGCCGCAAGCTTTTACTGCATTTGCCCGTCGCCAGCCCTGCCTTCCACAGCCTATCAAGCCTACTTTGAGTATGTTTTTTCCTCCTAGGTTTTTCTGCGAAGAGTATACACATCCGAAGACGAAACTTCATTAAGGTCCATTTTTTTCCAGTTGTCCCACACCGCACTTAAAAGTTTTCCCGTCAACCCGTTGGAAGCGTCTGACGCCAAGAAGATTGCCAGCTCAACTGGCAGTTTCAAAGGTGTTCCGCCAGTTGCCTTCACCTTTTGCGATTCTTCTATGGCCTTTTTACCAGCCGCCTCACCTGCAGCCAAAACTTGATCATGCATGCGCGTGTCCACTACGCCTGGCGCGATGGCGTTTACTTGAATATTAAACTCTTTAACTTCTTCAGCCAAGGTTTCAGTCAGGCGGACAACTGCGGTCTTGGATGAAGCGTACGCTGAAAAACGGGGCCGCGGAGACGTTGCCCCACCCCCAGACAAGTTTATGATTTTGCCACTGCACTGTTTCATCATTGTCGGCAGCACTTCTCTGCAACAGAGGAAAGTTCCAATCAGGTTCACTTCAATAGTGGTTACCCAACCGCCAACGTCGTTTTCGGCCAGTGGACCTACAGGACCTAGAACGCCGGCGTTGTTAACTAAAACGTCAATTCTTCCGAATCGTGCAACCGTTGAATTAACCATTTTTAGAACATCACTTCTTCTGGAAACGTCCACCTTTAATGGCAGCGTGCGTTTTCCCATCATTGCTATTTGAGCGGCAACGTCTTTGATCTCTGAAAACGTTCTTGACACAACAACCACGTGCGCGCCTTCACGCGCAAATGCTAGGGCCACTGCTTTGCCGATGCCCTTCCCCGCCCCTGTGACTATTGCAACCTTGCCTTTCAATTTCACAGTTTTCTCCTCTAAAACTCTATGTAGCGTGAAGCTTCCCTACAATACTTGCCCAACAGGTGTCGACGTTTAAGGCAGTGTATGTTCACCAGTTTCCAACTTCGCGCTATAGCGCGCGCTCCTGATTCGCGACTTTCGACCATGTTTCTCTCAATTAAACAAGGCCTCACAACAGATTATAAAGATAGATGGTATGTTAATGCACTTTTCTTTTTAGACACTCGTTTTTGTGGGTAAACCAAACTACCTGATGAAGGCTGCCTCATTGAGCTCATGTCTTGGTCAAATCCTTAACCAGCGCGCGCGGTTCGTTGATGCGTCTGACTTTTCCTTGAATCATATTCGGATCTTATATTGGACCGGGGGTAGGGTAGGTGCGCGCACATGTACCTAAAGTCTGAGAATCTTGAAACGCTCATTGCTGTTGGGTGGGAAATCTGACGATTTGAAGAAGACGCTGATGAACCTCAACGATCTACGTGAAAAAACCTTTGCGCTAGTGGTTGGGCTCCTATTCGCGCGCTTTCTATTCGGTGAGCGAATGATGCCAATTGAGTATGTATTCAGGCAACCTCAACCCTCTCTCGCCCAATCTTTCAATCAATTTTACTGGCAGTGGGCTTAGAACATATGCAGCCCTCATGTAAAACCTTCGGGGTTCTCCCAGCCTAGTTTCCTCCTCAAGAACTATTCGAATATCTGATTTTTCGGTTAGAGTTGATTTTCCTGTACTAGTAATTGATAAGACTGTTCCATTCATTTTTTTAAAAATGTCGCACCAAGAAATTACGGGCTTTGTTTCTCCAGAAAAGGACACTAGAATCTGAACGTCACCAGGTCTTGGAGGCGGGGTGTTCACACCTCTAGCTATGTACACGCTATCTCCTAGTGTGCTCTTGATGTGAGAGAGCCTTATAGCGGTCATCTTGACTATTTCACTTGCTGTACCCTTCCCACCCAAGAATACGCTTGCCCGTTTTTCCAGAACGTCAACAAGCCGAGAATAGGTTTCAGACTCGACTATCGAGTCGACCATTGATCCCAACTTGGTGAACTCTTCCTCGCAGAGTTTAACCACTTCGTTTGCCTCCAAGCTTCGAAAGATGGCCTCAGTTGTCATGGATAAAAGAAGAAGGCTCCCCAGTTCGAAGATATCGCCCATGATACCCACTTCGCTGTAATCAGATGAAGGCTTCGCTCTTCCTCGTCCTCTTAACTCAACGACATGTCCATATCTAGCGACGATTTCTGCTAATGGGGACTTTAAGCTAGAGGTTATAAGCCCCATAGAAAGCTTGGCCGTCCTTTTCTCCTCAATATATCTTGAAAGATCTTGTGCCATTACCAAAGGGTCTCCGGACACGCCGCTTCCAGAATTTATCAACAGCAACGTCTTATTGTATCGTCTTTCAAGCTCAGCTGCAGCATCATACATGTTCTTCCCTGGAAAGCCTGGATCATCTGGGGTTAACACAACTTTGTTCCTCCAGCCTGTCTGGCTTATCGCAATTTGGCTTATCGCTGCATTGAGAGAATATACCGACCTACCCGATCCTCCGCAAACCACACAGTCAGCAGACTTTAGATCTTCATAAAGAGGTGATAGCTCTCTCCTTCTTACATTGCGGAGATTATCTCTAATCCTGTTGATATATCCAATACAGCTGACCTTGCTATTGATCTTCTTCACCGAATTTACCACAAACTCGCCATGCTATATTTGCCTTGCGCACACGCCAAAAAGATAGCGCGTATGCTTGTTCCTAAATTCCGCTCTTTGAGCATCAAGGCCCTGAACGTGTTTGCTCCACATCGTGAATTTACTACCTGAGCATATTTTGACCAGAGCGCTCAAAATAGTGCACGGAATTTTCCTAAGAGCTATGCGCGATGACAGCGATAGCATGTAGACCTTGATTGACCGATCAACCGTTGTCAGAAATGCTCGCTTCACTTATCTTCGTTCAACAATCCTTTGAGTCCTTTTTCCAGTGTGACTCTCGGATTGTATCCAAGAATTCTTTGCGCTTTGCCGATGTCTGCGAAGCTGTGTCTAATATCTTCCTTCCTCGGAGCAGTGTAGATGGGCTTTATGCGATTCTTCTTCATGAGCTTTCTTAGAAGATTAGCAAGTTCGTTGATTGTGGTTTTTGTCCCCGTGCCAATGTTAATTATTTCCCCGATACAATTCTCAGAAGATAGCGAAAGCATACAGGCTTCTACCACGTCTTCGACGTATAGAAAGTCTCGTGTTTGCTCTCCGTCACCGCATATTATTGGTGATTCGTTCTCTCTAAGCCTGTCGATAAAACATGTTATGACTGCACTGTATGGACCCTTAGCTTGTCTAGGCCCGTAAACATTGAAGAATCGTAGACACACCGTTTTCAGTCCAAAGCTCCTGTTGAAAACCTTGCAATACTGTTCTGCGGCAAGTTTTGAAATGCCGTAGGGAGACAGAGGTGCTTTCTGGTGCTCTTCATTTATCGGTAAACAAACAGGTTCTCCGTAAACAGCACAGGTAGACGCATATACAAATCTGGCAATATGTCTCTTCAAACTTGCCTGTAGGAGATTCAGAGTTCCGTTCAAATTTATGTTGTTTGCGAGCATCGGATTTTCCATGGATAGCGGCACATTCACAAAAGCTGCAAGGTGAAAAACGACATCTGCATCTTTAATAGCTCTATTAACGTCCCTTGAATTTTGAACATCTCCTTTGATAAAGTTGAACTTCACGTCTTTCAGACAATGTTGAATATTTTCGATCTTTCCAGTTGAAAAATCGTCCAGAACAGTGACTTCGTAGCCTTCTTCTACTAATCGGTCAACTAGGTGACTTCCGATGAAACCTGCGCCACCAGTCACCAAGATCAACTATGTCCCTCCGCACCTTTGAGATATCTAGTTTAGATAGTGACTATTGTGTTCTTATAAAGAAAAGAATATTGCTCGATTGTAAATCTATGTCAATTAGCAAACGTCGCCAAAATCTCTCTTAAGGCTTCTGCTAATTCTGTGCATTTCTTGGGAGCACCCGATAATCCAAGCTCTGTAAGTGGTTTCAAATAATTTAGCTAGTTCGGTCTCCCTTCAACTTTTCAAGACTTTAGTCTCTAAGCCTAGCTTCTCAAAATGTCTGCTGGTAGCCTCTGAGACTCAGCATTTACGCCGCCAACATATTCTGTCCAACGTTTAACCTCCCCCTTCATATGTCCCAAGTTTTCGTGCACTTCGCGAATAGGAGAATGAGCAACAAGGTAAACGCAACGATTGTACACGTTGATCGTTGTTCCAGGCATAACTTTGCGATTGATGATCACTAGCTTGGGTCTAGACTGCTTCACACTTCGCACTATGACGTTTGCAGACTTTTATTTGAAACATGAAATGCAAACGTGCATAACACCTACTTTGCTTGACAATGCAGTCTGTCTCACTGTATGCATCTTCTCCTTATCGATGTCAAACCATAAGCAACAAACTTGTCGCTATCCTTCAGCAAGGGTTATCAAATGAAAAGGCCTGCTATTTGGGAAAACGCATGTTCACTTTGGGTTATCCTTGGTCGTATGCTAGTTTGAGGAGTTTATCCAGAAGCCTGAAGCCACCCAAAACGGGTGTATCGATGTTTTTGGGCTACCTGCAACATAGGAGAATTGAACGCTTAGACGTCACAGATTATGTTAGGAGTTTGCAACATCAGATAATACGAGAACGAGTCCTGAGTGTCTTATAGCGCTCATGCATGCTTGGAATGATAACATACGACAAAGACTATTCCTCGTCTAAATCTCAACACTTCGCCCATTCTCATTTTCATCATGTTGCTCCAAGTGGTTTCTTGTAGAAGCGTTTTATCTATTGCTTCAGAGGCCTTTTTTGTGTGTTCGTTTCCCGCTTCACCAATTCCTTGTGCAAAACAGTTGCCCTTTTCCTAACTTTTTCAACTTCTTCTTTAACGCTCTTTTCTTTGATTTCTTCTTTTCGTTTCTCATTGGACTCCAAAATCAGTTTCAGAAACTCAGAGTCATAGCTTTCCAGCAACAGCTCAACGTTTGGAATCAGGCAGTGTCCACCAATCACCCCTGGAAACATCACTGGTCTATCAAATCTAACTCTATGAGTGTCTTCAATGAAGTCCACAACATCGTCAA
>Ga0315296_10000902_pt1 | contig 26394 bp, 22 predicted proteins | sample YL17G14_18_MG_FD_203921 | JGI IMG/M metagenome (GOLD analysis project Ga0315296, IMG submission 203921) | Sediment microbial communities from Yellowstone Lake, YNP, Wyoming, USA - YL17G14_18 | ecosystem: Environmental > Aquatic > Freshwater > Lake > Sediment | place: USA: Wyoming | collected... | reverse complement strand
GACCAATAGTGTACTCATATTTTCCCTCACGAAGACGGTACCCCCACCTCAGTCAAACCTGCGAATGAAGCATCTTGCCCTTTGAGCAGGTTGACGTTGCGGTAGTCGGATGTGGGGTTGGTGGGAGCAGTGTTGCTCTAGCCGCGAGCCGGAAAGACGTTTCTGTTGACATCTTTGAAGAACACGCGAGGGTAGGGGAACCTTCACACTGCTCAGGTCACGTTGGTATCTTGGCGTTTACCAGATTTGGACCTAAACTGCCCCGCAGAATTATCGAAAACGAGATCAAAGGCGCTGTGCTCTATGCGCCTAATGGAAAATCAATAACCCTCCACAGACCGAAGCCCGTCACCTGGGTACTGAACAGAGCAGAATTCGACAAACACATGGCGACATTGGCACGAAAAAGCGGTGCCAAACTACATCTGAATTCCCGCGTGGACGGACTCAAGCGAACGGAAAACGGTTTCCAAATCAAAATCAGCGGACCGAGAGCTAGAGAGGTTGAGTGCAAGATAATAGTCGACGCAGGTGGATGCGGAGGCTCAATTTCGAAATATGCGGGACTATTGCAGCCTAATCCACGAATGCTCGTAAATTCAGCACAATTCAATGTCGAGAATCTGACAGATGTCAATGATGATTTGGTCGAAGTCTATTTTGGCCAAGGGTACGCGCCAGGGTTTTTCGGATGGATAATCCCGCGCCGAGATGGTTCAGCGAAGGTTGGCATAGCAGCGGCACCTCGAAATAATGTTCGCAAATGCTTCGAGCATTTCATAAGGAAACATCCGATCGTCTCTTCGAAACTGAAACGCGCGAAGATTCTCACAGCCCCTATGTATCACCCTATTCCCGTAGGCGGCGCAGCTCTTCGGACCTACACTGACGGAGTTCTCACAGTCGGAGATGCGGCGTCGCAGGTCAAACCAACAACTGGAGGCGGCATTGTGTTTGGACTGGCCTGCGGTCGGATGGCTGGCGAAACAGCCGCAGACTCGATTCGAAAGGGCGACACTTCGGCTGCCACATTGTCAGCATACGAAGAGAAATGGCGCCAACTAATAGGATTCGATTTGGCAGCCATGGCGTGGCTGAGGAGGATGCTATACCGACTGCCCGATCCCTACCTGGATCGAATTTTCATGGTGTCACGTGAACTTAGGACCGATGAGATTCTGAGCCGAACAGGTGACATAGATTTTCAGGGTAGGACGATACTCTCCCTCTCTCGTGACCCTAGGCTCTTCCTCACTCTTCTATCAGCATCCCTGCTTTCAGCTCCCTCACTGTTGAGCCTCGGAAGAAAGACGCATACTCGCACATAGCGGATCTGAGCCAAGAGCTAGGCTCAGACTCATCAAATTCTTAATACGAGGAGTTTGCGAATTGTAACCATGGCCTGCAATGGTCAGCTGCTTGAGGAACCGTCGATTGGATAGTGAAATCGATGGCCTGTAAGCTGTGTAGACACAAATCGAGGAAGCAAATCGACAAGATGATCATTGCGGGAGTTCAGTACAGGAAGATCAAAGCAAAATTCAGGATCAGGAGCGCTTCGATGATCTCGTATCACAAGGGTACTTGCCTCAAGCTCATACCTCCGCGTCGGCGGAGTGCCTACCCTTCAGAGAGACCTTGGTAATCTGACTAACAAGAGTCCACGAGACTATACTCTGCTCAGTTCTTTTATTGCATCAGCGAGCGCCGGGATTACTTGGTATAGGTCACCGACTACGGCGTAATCGCTGAATTCAAAAATCGGAGCTTTCGGATCATTATTAATCGCTACAATGATCCTGCTATTCCTTATCCCCGTTAGATGTTGGATCTGCCCCGATATTCCACACGCAAAGTACAGCTTCGGACTAACCTTCTGCCCTGAAAGACCTATGTATTGTTCTTCCGGAAGCCAACCAAGATCTTCCGCTATAGGCCTAGAACAGCCCACAACTCCACTAACTGCTTGCGCAAACTGTTCAATAACGGCCATGTCATCTTTCTTTCTCACCCCGCGTCCGAAGGCGACGATAGTCGCCGCATCGGCCAGACGAACACCTTTCGCTGTTTTCGGTCTTGTTTCGAGAATCTTGGTGGTCGGGGGTTTGATTTTCGGCTCAACCTTCACAATCTCACCCCTTCTGGAGGAATCTCGTGCAACAGGCGAAAACAGTCCCTTGGCGATAGTAGCGATCTGAGGTTTCGCTCTTGAAATCTGAGTTTCCACAATGTTGCCGCCAAAGGTCACCCGATCCAGGAGAACGAACTTCTTCTCAGCGTCAAGCTCCAATCCACTTGCCTCTGTCACGCAACCTGTCTTCAGCCGTTCAGCTAGCCGGGGAGCAAACTCCAACCCGTTCCGGGTTGCACCGATGAGAAGAACTTCAGGTCTGTATTCGTTGACGAGTGCCGTTATCGCGTCTGTATAGCTGTCAACCTGAAAGGTACTCAGTGATGCATCATTCATTAGGAAAACCTTGTCGGCTCCGTGCTCTATGAATTCGTGATCCTCAGGTCCGATTGATATTGCGGCTAGCTCTGTTTCGAGCTGGTCTGCGAGTGTCCTACCTTTCCCAAGTAACTCAAGAGTCAGGGAAGGAAGCTCGGAGAAAACCCAGATTCCTATGTTTTCCTGCGACATGTCTAGCCCGCCTTGAGAACTCCCTCTTGGATTAGCGCCTTCACTAGTTTGGGCGCGATCTCCTTCGCATCGCCTTGCAGCGTTATCCGCTTTCTTTCTCCTACCGAAACCGTGGTTCGCAGAATTTCCGCTAGAGAACCGTTGAAGCCTAGCTCTTCCTCTCCTAAAGCGAGATCGGCTGCGGTCCATGTGGTCATAGGTTTCTTGGATGCGGCCATGATGGCCATTAGAGTCGGGAGTCTCGGTTCATTGATCTCTCGCAAAACGCTAATGAGACACGGCAACTTGCCCTCAACAACCTGGCGTTCGTTCTCAAGATCCCTCTCCACGATCACTCTAGTTCCTTCCAATGTGACTTTGGTCGCATAGGTAATTTGAGTAAGATTGCAAATCTCAGCGAGTCGCGGGCCAACTTGGAATGAGAAAAGGTCCTCGGAGTAAGCGCCGCAGAGAATCAGATCGTAGTCGATTATCTTTGTGACCGCTGCTGCTAAAACGTTCGCAGTCGCGTGGGAATCGGATCCTTCGAATAGAGGATCCGTAAGGAGATAAGCCTCGTCAGCCCCCATCGCCAAAGCTTCGCGGAGCGCTTCTTTGGCGTCCGGCCAACCCATTGTTATTGCAGTGACCATGCCACCATGCTTCTCTTTGAGTTTGACGGATTCCTCGATTGCGTTCTTGTCAGTCTCGCTGATAACCTTAGGCACGCCCTGTGTAACAAGGGTCTTCGTCGCTCTATCGATTCTCAGATCCGCTGTCTGAAATACATGCTTGACAAGGACTACGATGTCTACCATGATTGTTCACAGACGAATTGCTTTTGCTGAAGAATCAATGAGTCTAATAAGATTGTGAAAATCCGTCAGCGTAGAACGCAGTAGTGGGCTCGACGGTTGGTCAATCAAGCAAATTGGCTACGAGTTCAGCAATATCACTTACTGCGATGGCATCTTTTGCGTCTAGAGTTCCTGCAGCGTCTTCAAACATTGAGGTGCAAAATGGACACGCCGTGGCTAGGATGTTTGGTTTGAGTTGTTGCGCTTCCTCAAAGCGAATCAGATTCACTTTTTTCTTTTGTTGAACTTTGTACCAGAAGTTCGCTCCACCTGCGCCGCAGCAGAAACTTTCTTCGTGACTGCGAGGCATTTCTTTCAGTGTTATCGGGCCGAGCGCTGCGATGATCTCCCTGGGTGACTCGTACTCTCCATTATATCTGCCCAAGTAGCAAGGATCATGAAAAGTCACGATCTTCTGCGCCTCTCGTTTCAGCTTCAACTGCCCTGATTCAATCAGGCGGGCAATGAACTGTGAATGATGAACGACTTGGAAGTCAGCCCCAAACTCAGGATACTCATTCTTGAAGGTGTTAAAGCAGTGTGGGCACTGGGTAAGCACAAGCTTCACGTTGTACTTCTTGAATAGTTCCACTAAATCCAGTGCTGATTGTTGAAAGCGTCCTTCTTCGCCCAGTCGCCTGGCGACTTCACAGTTGCATTTCTCTTCATTTCCTAGTACGGCAAATCGAACGTTTGCGGCCTTGAGTATCTTCACCAGGGCTCGTGAGACGTTCTGATTTCGAGGATCGTAGGCCCCAGCACAACCAACCCAGTAGAGCACGTCGAATTCCGATTGCTCTTTGACTGTCTTAACGTCAAGTCCGTCAGCCCATTTCATGCGATCTGCCTGAGGCAGACCAAACGGATTCGCGACATTGTTGAGGTTAGTAAGAAGATCCCTTTTTCCACGGTCGAGTTTACCTTCAGCAACCAAATGCCTTCGCATATCTACTATAGCATCAATGTGATCGATTAGTACTGGACATTCGCTTACACACGCCCTGCAAGTTGTGCAAGCCCAGAGTTCTTCTGGATCTACTACTCCGCCAACAACTGTTCCTCCATCAGTCGTCTGACGAGCGAACATAGTGTCCCTGAGTTTCAATATCAGGTGCATGGGAGAAAGAAGCGTCCCACCTACAGTTGCCGGGCATGCGTTAGTGCATCGCCCACAAGACGTACAGGAGTCGAAAGACAATCTTTGGTGCCATGAGAAGTCAGTGATCGCTGCAGCACCCACCTTCACATCGAAACTTCCGGAAGCCAACAGCTCCCTCAGATCAAAAGGGCTGCTCAGCTGACCTCTTGGCCGCAGGTGGATGAAAAGGGCGTGGAGGGGCGACGTGAATAAGTGAAATAGTTTCGTGTACGGAATACTGGCTACAGCCACAAAGGCTAGGATCGCATGAAACCACCACAATGCCGGATAGAAATTCACTATTTCCTGAGTTACAAGACCTCTGCTTTCCAGAAGAAAGGCGACCTGATTCCCCACAAATGACCAAGGAGCCCAAGTTGGGTGGTCGATTGCAAGCCTGATACCTTCCATTAGGTAACCCGTCAGCAATATCACGAGCAAAACTGAGAGAATGAAAACGTCATCGCGTGATGTGGGCAGATTAGGTGGTTTGGAAATGGTGCGCCTGAAGATTGCGATAATCAATCCGGCTATAGCCAATAGTCCAAAGGCGTCCAGACAGAGTTCGAAGAATAAGTAGAAGCTCCCCACCAGAAATTCCTGATGGAAGAGTACTTCCCAAACATCGACATTCAGAGCGACAAGAGTTGTTCCGATGAAGAGCACAATCATTCCGGAGTAAAGGAGTAAATGCATTATGCCGGGATATGATTTCTTGAGCACCTTTCGTTGAGCGAACGCGTTGATGACAGCGCTTGTGATCCGGTCGATAATGTGATCGAATTTTGGAGGGGGACTTCCTCTAAAATACGTGCGCAAGCGCCTGTAGATTCCGTAAATGAAGGCTGCAGCGAATCCCGATAACACGGCGTACATGATTAGAGCAGTTAATGCCGGCATGAGGTCGTAGGTTATCCGATGCGGATCGGTCAAGAGTCCCTGCCTTAGAGCGCGGAGGCCTGCAGAGCTAAAAGAGGTTTCGCGCCTATTCCGCCTGCGATAATTGGATTCCTTTTACATATGTCTCCAACCACTCCTAACGAAGATTGGTGCCTGATGGTTGAGAACGATCAAGGTTGTCCAATATGGTCTTGGTCCAATCGGACTAGGAATCGTCGACGTTATTCTCACGAAACCATGGGTTCAGTTAGTCGGGGCAATCGACATCGACAAGAATAAGGTCGGAAAGGATGTTGGGGATCTTCTCGAACCACCTCGAAAGATCGGAGTGACGGTTAGTGACAAAGCCCGGGACGTTCTCAAACGAACATCTCCAGAGGTTGTGACCCACGCAACCTCCTCATACATGCAGATAATTCATTCTCAAATCGGTGAAGTAGTGGAACATGGAGCCAGCGTCGTCTCATCAGCAGAGGAGCTATCTTATCCGTTCGTGAAGCATCCCGAACTTTCGAAGAAAATCGACCAGCGGGCCAAAGAAAAGAAAGTTGTCGTGCTTGGAACGGGCGTCAACCCTGGTTTTCTGTTAGACACACTCGCAGTAGCGCTGAGCGGTGTTTGTCAGAAGGTAAACTCAATTCGAGCCGAACGCGTAGCGGATGCGTCAAGACGAAGGTTGCCACTTCAAAAGAAGATGGGAGCAGGCCTGTCTCCCGAGGAGTTTGAGAGGAGGGTGGCTGAGGGAAAGATCAAGCATGTCGGGCTGCCTGAGTCTGTGGGACTAATCACTTTGGCTATGGGCTGGAAGGTTGGGGAGATCCAAGAACGAATCACTCCTGTTATCGCGGAAGCCGCGGTGAGTAGTGATTACATCAAAGTTCCACAAGGAGCTGTCGCAGGCGTACGTCAAGTCGCCAAGGGAATTCTTGCAGGACAAGAACTGGTCGTGTTGGATTTGAGAATGTATCTTGGCGCCCAGAATTCCCATGACTCAATCCTAATCGATGGCGTCCCGCCAGTGGATATGACCATACGCGGCGGCGTTCATGGCGATAGAGCTACACCGGCAATAATCGTGAACTCACTTCAGAAAATAGCTCGTCTAGAGCCCGGGCTGAGGACCATGATCGATCTTCCACCTATAGCCCCTGCTCAGAGTTTACCTGAGGAAGATCGATCCGTAATGCTGAGAACGTTCTAGTACTACCACGCCGAAGGCTACTCATCAGTGCTTCGACTTCGCATGACGCTCGATTGTGGATACTAGTTGCTCAATGTCGGATTCACTGTGTGAGTAGCTTATCGCACAGTGCAAGGTCTCTGGCAGCAGCATTAGTATTCCGTCCTCGAGTAAGTGACTGAACATATCTCTTGAGAGTTCCTAGTCGGCCATAGTCTGACAATTGGCATCTCTCAGAGGTTTCTTGTCAGTAGTGTGAATCGCTAAGACCGAGCCGATCCCTGTGGTTTGTGCTGAGAATTTGGTCTTTTCAAAGACATCGTCCAATTCACTCCGGAGTCGCCTTCCGAGTTTGTCAACGTGCTGGTATACTGGAGCGTGTTCTAAGACATTGATCGTAGCAAGCCCCGCGGCCATCGTAATCGCGTTCGCCGCGAAGGTCCCACCATGATATGCGTAGTCTGTGCCTCTATACTTCGTATGGTCCATTCGCTCCATTACGTCCTTTCGTCCGCAAACAGCGCCGATTGGTAACCCGGCGCCGATTATCTTTCCTAGGACGGTGATGTCTGGCCTTATGCCGAAATAGCCCTGGGCTCCGCTCAGTCCCAGCCTAAATCCTGTGATCACTTCGTCGAAAAATGAGTAAAGCACCCGTGCTATCGCAATATTCCCTTAATCCCTTGAAGAACTCCTTCTCTGCTGGTATCATGCCTCCAGCACCTAGGACTGGTTCCAGAATGACGCATGCCAACTCCCTGTCCTTGACGCGTTCCAAGAAGCCGGTCAGGTTGTTGTAGGGAACTACAATTGTGTCCTCTTGAGAGGCCTTGGTGATGCCTCCCGACGGTGGTTCATCGAATGGAGGCTTTACCGCAACATGCAAGGGATCATAGGCGCCGTGCCAACATCCTTCGAATTTGGCGACCTGACTTCTCTTAGTGTACGTTCTGGCCAAGCGGACGGCGAAAAGGTCTGCTTCGCTTCCCGAACTGGCGAAACGAACTAGCTCCGCGCTGGGCACATGTTTTGTAATGGTCTCGGAGAGGTCAACTTCTAGTTCATGGGCCAGACCAAAGTGCCAATCCTCTCTCAACTTACATCTCGATAGCTTGCATTACGGTCGGGAACGCGTGTCCCAAGATCATCGCGAAGTGGGTGCACCAGTAGTCCGTGTATTCGTTACCGTCAAGATCAGTTAGTTTGGATCCGTGTGCTTTCTTGACGAAGAAGGGATATGGTTCAAAGGAGCGAAACTTGTATGAGATGCCTGCCGGTTCAAATTTCTTCGCACGTTCAAACATCTCGCGTGATTTTGGCGTGCGCTTCTCATAACGCCCATTCTTGAGAACTACCTCACGCAAGTAGCTTGTCTCCCTAATCGCATTAGCTTGCTTAGACCTTGTAATAACCGTACGGCGCGAACAACCAAGGTTGGCAAGTGCATCAACGAAACATCAAAATTGAGAATCGCATGTTCAGAGAGACGATGGCAAATGCAAATCGCATCGCTCTACATTAGATGCGCATACTGCGGTCAGACTATTCCTCGAGAAACCCCCTATTGTCCCGTATGCCAACGAAAGTTTCTGTTTAGAGGACTCGGGCTTTAGTCTCGAGCGCTTGACCGAGAACCGGTCAGGCTGACGGTACCGTATAGCCGTCGACAATCTGCGAGTATTTCAATTTCCCGCTCTTTGTCAAACGCAGTAGTGCTTCTTCGATCTCCGTGCTTCGAAAGCCTTCCCTTAGCCCCAGAGTCAGTATGTCGCGCTTCTCATACGTGAAACTTGGCGTTTCCATGAATCTTATCAGGATCTCTTGGAGGGCGAGAACCCGTTTTTCATCCACTTTGGTTGCTTGAGGTTTCCTGCGTATTCGTTCCGTAGTCAACTGCGTGGCTGAGACACCGAGTCTCTTGGACACCATCTGAGCAAAGAGCCCACTTGCTCCATAGAAAGTTAGGACGGCCTTGGGTCTAGCCTCCTCGACAAATTGCAGCAATTGATTCAAGTCTGCCTGCGCGGTTAGAGGGAATGTTTTCTGGGAATCATCGTCATATTTGGTTGCCCAGCCTGAAACATGTGCAGTTCTGAAATTTCCATAGCGTGTCGTATCAAACCGTCTAGGGACAATCACCATACATCGCGCTTGCTCTATCATCGTGGTCGCTTCGTCGGTTGAAGCGTCCAAATACCGCAAACCGATTCCGTTGCTTTCGTAGACTTTGCTAACGCGTGCTATACGTGGATGAACTATTACTGGGATCTCGGTCCAGAGGTTGAAGATCCGGACAAGCTCTTGAGCGTCTCCAATCGGATCGGTAACAAACGCTGGGATTCTTTGGTCTTTTATGCATTCCAAGGCCCATTTCACAATATCAGCGACCACAGATTCTCGCGGAATGCTCCGGGAGGTACTAGGATACGTTGACTCGATGATCAGAAGATCGCACGGTGCTACCTCTGCGGCCCGCGAGAGAAGTGTGTCTGTGAAGTTTATGTGACTGGCATAAACAACATTTCCTTCGGGCGTGATGATTTCATACTGGGCTGAGCCAAGCACATGCCCGGCGTCATGTGCCTCAACTTCTACTTCGCCAATTTTCAAACGTCTGCCGTATCGCGCCTGTAGCCAGTTACCTACTTTGTGACCGCTATCAACCTCATAGATTTCTAATGTCTCCTTCGTCGAGTATTTCCTTTGTACCGGAAATTCGAATCCTCTTGCATGATCATAGTGCGCATGCGAAATCAATAGATCTGAAATGCTAGGATCGCTTTCCAGAGGATCAAACAGCAGTCTGGTGTCTTGGTATCGAACTGCAACACCGTTTGACCATCTTACGAGAGGCTTCAGTTCAGAGACCCTGTTGTGTATAGCGGGTCTGATTGAAAACGAGAACGGTTAGAAGGCTCTTTATTATGGGCGCTGGTTTCTTCTATTTCTCTCGGGCTGAGACTGTGATCTCCTTCTGCTCTTCCAAATATGCCAAGGCATCCATCGCAGCCTTACAGCCTTCTCCAGCGGCCGTTATCGCCTGACGGTACCTGTAATCGTAAACATCTCCTGCCACGAAGATCCCATCAATACTTGTGTGCGTCCCGTGTTTCGAGATTATGTAGCCTTTCTCGTCTAGTTCGATTTGCCCAGTGAAGATATTCGTGTTAGGTTGGAATCCGATTGCAACGAAAACACCATCACAGGGTATCATCGATACTTCACCGGTTCTTACGTTTCTTACCTTGACACCTTCGACCCTGTCCTGTCCCAGTATTTCATCTACAGCTGAATTCCAGACAAATTTGACCTTCTCATTGGCCATAGCTCGGTGTTGCATGATTTTGCTGGCACGAAGTTTATCGCGCCTATGAATCAACACGATCTCTGTAGCGTACTTTGTCAGGAAGAGGGCCTCCTCAAGAGCCGTATCTCCTCCTCCCACGACGACGACTCGTTTTTCTCTAAAGAAATACCCGTCACAGGTTGCGCAGCTAGAGAGACCACGCCCTCGTAATTTCTCTTCAGAAGTCAGGCCCAACCATTTGGCGGACGACCCTGTTGCGATGATCACCGCGTTTGCAGTGTAGGTTGTACCACCAGCTACGACTTGGAGGGGCTTGTGGTTGAAGTTGACTGATTCCACATCTTCGTCGATTATTTCTGCGCCGAATCGTTCCGCTTGCCTCCGCATTTCTTGCATTAGATCCGGTCCTTGGATCCCGTTAGAGAATCCTGGGAAATTTTCCACTCCACTTGTGAGCATCAGCTGGCCGCCTGAGAGTCTTCCCGCGAGAACTAATGTCTTCACTAAGGCGCGGCCAGCGTAGATAGCTGCAGTCAGACCTGCTGGACCGGAACCGATGATTGCAATATCATAGTCCGCCATTCTGCGTCCTAGTCTTGCCGGCATTGATGAATTATAAGCCGAACCCTTGAGCTGTCGAAAGTTAGCGACTCGTTTCCACCAAAGAGCTTTCGTGTTCAGGGTTCCTTTACGTATTCTCCTTGTTTGATCACACGGTTTGGCTTACCGATGTATATGACAATAGTATTAGACAGGCTGTTGAAGAACCGCTGCCTCCGCTCTCGGCAAGGCCGATAGACCCAACCTATCAAGCAATCCAATGGAAGAAGAAGTGATTTTCCAAAGCTCTGCAAAGCAGAGCCCTTCAAAGTAACGCCTCCACCTCGCGCGTCAACTAGACGTAAATTGAGCAATAATTGTCCGATCGATCTCCCGAAGTACCATTCAGAGAAAGCCCAGTAGATGAAGAAAACCAAGATCGATAGTGGGGACCAAACAGAAATATCAAATCCCGGCAGATGTGGCAGAAGCCATTGCGGTATCAATTGGGTTTCTATCTGCTCTAAGCCAAAGTACGCGAGCATGACGTTGATAATCAAATAGTCTGCGAACCACGCGATGAAACGCCGTCCCCAGTTTGCAAGCACCAGCGGCTCTCGTTTGGTCTTCTTCATGAGCTGGCCTGCAGTTTTCTTTGCGGTTGCTTGTTGTTCTGGCTGATCGGCTGTTGTAGGCCTGTGGGGCTCATTAGCGCTTGCGAGTCGAGCGATCGCCCATGACCATTGCCATTACAGCTTTTTGAACGTGCAATCGGTCTTCGGCCTGCTCGAAGTAGAGGGAATACTTCTCGTTGTCAATCACTTCGTCAGTGACCTCTTGGCCTCGGTCCGCTGGTCCGCAGTGCATGTACTTGCCCTTATTCGTCAGATCCATCAATTCCTGTGTGCAAATCCAGTCCTTGAATTTGTCCTGACATGCGGTGGCACCTGGCTTGTCGAGTGCAGGGCTATGTGGGGGGAAGTAGTTCTTTGGAGACCAAGCCTTCGGATAAACAACATCAGCCCCTTCGAAGGAAGCCTTCATGTCGTTTACGACGCTAAACTCTCCCCCGTACCTGTCTGCGTTCTTCTTTGCAGCGTCGAGCACAACATCCTCAAGTTCAAAACCCGGAGGATGTGCAAGAACTACATTCATTCCAAGTTGCGTCCCGATCAATATCTCGCTCTGAGGAACTGCCAGTGGCTTAAGCCCGCCCGAGTAAGCGTAGGATACAACAAGTTTCTTTCCCTGCAATTTGGGACCCGCGTTCCTCATTGCCTGAGCATCAGCCAAAGCTTGGAATGGGTGGTACATGTCATCTTCCATATTCAGAACAGGAATTGTGGCGTGCTTAGCGAATTCCTGGACGACCTTGTGACCGCGTCCAATAATCCACTTTGCTGCATCACCGTAGATTCTTATGGCGATAGCGTCGCCGTACCTACTCAGCACCCTTGCAACATCGGAAATTGCTTCCGTTTGATATGCCACCATATCCTCAGGAAGCGCAGGCGTGTAAACGTCCTGTGGACTTAGGAAGTGAGCGTGCCCGCCTAGCTGGTAGATGCCGGCCTCGAACGAATTTCGGGTCCTTAGTGATCTGTTGTAAAACATCATGAATAGAGTCTTTCCTGACAGATATGGGTGTTTCTTGCGCGAACGGAACATTTTCCTTAGAATGTCAGCAGCGTCCAGAACTTTCTTGATCTCATCTTGTGAGAAGTCGTTTGTGTCGAGAAAGTCTTTGCCTTTCCATTTGCCAACAAATGAAACCATAGCTATTGCCTCAATGTTTCTTGACGCTCGCGCGATTTGAATTAACCTTTTGGAACTAGGACGTGGGTACCCGTTTTTCCGTCAAGTGCCTCTATCAGGCTTCCTAGATCGGCGATTATGGCGCGTTCGCCGCCGCCTTCAACGAACCTTATGGCTGCTTCCACTTTGGGGCCCATACTCCCTTCCTTGAATTGACCATCCTTCAGATAGTTCTTCAACTTTCCTGAAGTTATCTCTGTGATCATTTCCTGTCTCGGAGTTCCGTAGTCTACGTACGCGCCCGCAACGTCTGTCAGAATGATCAAGATGTGAGCACCAATTAGTGTGGCTAGCCGCTGAGCAGCCAGGTCCTTATCGATGACCGCCTCGACGCCTACCGCTTGAGTTCCTTCTTCGATTATTGGAATACCGCCACCGCCACATGCTATCACGATAAATCCAGAGTCCACAAGTGCTCGGATCGCTGAGCGTTCAGCGATTATCTTTGGGTCGGGCGAAGGTACGACTCGTCTGTATCCGCGTCCGGCATCCTCTTTGATCACGAGTTCTGGTCTCTGTTGCTTGACTTTGGCCGCCTCCTGTTCGGAGTAGAAGGGGCCGATAGGTTTGGTTGGGTTCTGGAAAGCCGAATCATGCTTGTCAACGATTACTCGAGTTACAACCGCCACGACGTACTTGTCGATTCCGCGCGACTTTAGTTCATTTCTGAGAGCTTGCTCGATCATGTATCCGATGAAACCTTGTGTTTCTGCTCCACATGCGTCGAGAGGAAATGGGGGGACGATGTTCTTGGCAGCCTCGTGGCGGAGTAGAGTTGCGCCAACCTGTGGGCCGTTGCCGTGTGTTAATACTACCTTATACCCGCGTACTACTAGATCCGCAATCTTGCTAACAGTCGATTTGACGTTCTGATTTTGCTCATCAAGAGAACCTTTCTGACCTCGCTTGAGAAGCGCGTTTCCACCGAGTGCAATTACAATGAGTTCCTCAGGCAAATCGCTGCATCTCGCAATAGAAGAGATACTGGTCTGCAATTGACTGTCCTTATGAACTTTGATGGCTATTTTCGCGTAGGAAACCATAATTAGCGCACGGAATCGTCCTTTCGAAACGGTCGGAGTCTCAACAAATGCCTAAGGTCGATTTGAGAGGCAGGGATCTCATTACCACCCAAGATTGGTCTGTTGAGGAAATTGAGAGTGCGCTCAAACTTGCACGAGAGCTAAAACTGAAATATATGCACGGAAGTATTGCGCCTCTTCTTCGGAACAAGACCTTCTTCATGTTGTTTTACGCTGCCTCGACGAGAACCAGGGCTGCCTTCGAGGCCGGGATGACTTACCTCGGTGGGCACGCGCAGTACATTGACGTATCCACTACCCGTCTTGGCGCAGGTGAAGCGGTGAAGGATGTTGCCAAGATGTATGAGAAGTACGGTCACGGGCTTGGAATACGAATTCTAGATTCGGCCATCGATTACGTGTATGGCGCTGGCGTTTCGGTTGTTCGTGAGTATGCGAAGCACTCAAAGATTCCCGTCATCAACATGGCGTGCTGTACTTACCATCCCACACAAGGCCTTGGGGATCTGATGACGACTCAAGAGGCCATGGGGAAAGTGAAGGGAAAGAAGTACGTGATAATGTGGGGATACTCGAAAAGCTTCAGAGGGCGATGCAGCATCCAAGAAGAAGCTTTGATTATGTCTCGTTTCGGGATGGATGTGGTGCTCGCTCATCCGCCTGGTTTTGAAATCGACCCAAAGATCATCGAAACATCAAAATCCAATGCAACAACAACCGGGGGGGAGTTCAGTGTGACAAACGATCTCGCATCAGCAGTCGAGGGGGCGAACGCAATCTTCCCGAGAAACTGGGCATCATATGGCCTACTCGAAGTTGGCGCGAGCAAGTTCGGCAAGGAGAGGGAACAGGAGTTGCACGAAAGGTATCGTCACTGGACACTGAACCAGGAAATGCTTGACAAGATGGACAGCAAAGCCATCGTAACGCATGTGCTTCCAGTGCTCCGGGAGGAAGAAGCAACTAATGAGGTTCTGGATGGGCCTCACTCAGTCATCTATCCTCAAGCCGAAAATGGGATGTATTCGAAAATGGCAGTTCTAGCTATGACGATGACCGGCAAGAGAAATTGAGACTGGACAAACTTACAGCCTAAGGGAACCCCTGTGGAAGAACCTGAGTTATCGTAATCGCTAACTAGAAAATGTACATCGAAAACTGCGAAAGCATGGTTCTTCTAGGATTTGAGGATTCGTTCCAATTCTTCGACGGAGGCATCAATCACTGGGACCTCTGGAATTCCTTTCATTGCGACTTGTGGATCCTTGAGGCCGCTTCCAGTGATCTCTACAACGATTGAATCCGATCTTTCAATGCCACCTGAAGTCGCCAGCTTGATCAGGCCGGCGAGTGATGTGACGCCTGATGGCTCAGCGAAGATACCTTCGCTCTTGGCCAAAATCCGTTGCGCCTCGAGTATTTCTTCGTTGGTTACCGCTAATGCAGTTCCGTTTGAGTCTTTGATGGCCCTTAGAGCAGCATCGCCGTCCCAAGGGAGAGGGTCCATCAGTCCAGTGGCCACAGAATCCGGTCTCTCCCATGGAACTATTTTCAATGGATCCATATTGCGCTCATACGCCCGGACAACCGGAGCGCAGCCGGTAGATTGAACCGCAACCATGCTAGGTTTTGATTTAATGAGACCAAGTTGCTCGAATTCTCGATAACCTTTCCAATTTCCCGCCAGAGCTCCACCGGCCCCAACTGGGACGACGACCCAATCCGGTGAAGCCCATCCGAGACCTTCAACAATTTCAAAGGACATGGTCTTAGGCCCCTCCGCCTGGTAAGGGTTCATTGGTCCGAAGCTTGGGCAAGGATACCAGTTGTAGCGGTCGCATGCTTCCTTGAGCATCTTGACGGTGGGATCCTCGCCGTGCTCAAGTCCGCGAACTCTAACCACCTTGGCCCCGTACATTATGAGCTGGGCCAGTTTCCCTGCGCTGGCCATCTCCGGAACAAAAGTCACGCATCGGAGCCCGGCCTTCGCCGCGTACGCTGAGAGAGCAGCGGCCGCGTTGCCACTTGAGGCGGATGCAACGGTCTCATATCCAAGCTCCACCGCCTTCGAAACGCCCACAGTCATCGGCCTATCTTTGAAAGAAGCAGTAGGGTTCCGCGTATCATCAAGGAGAAGCAGCCTCTGTAGTCCGAGTTTCTCGCCAAGCCTGCGAGCGGAGATAAGAGGCACTCCGCCTTCTCCCAGGGTAATGATATGCGCTGGATCATCAATGGGAAGCAGTTCTCGATATTTCCAAACGCCGCTTTTGCGTTTCGAAAGAACATCCCTGGTCATGACTTCTCGTAGAGCTTCATAGTCGTAGTCGATGTCTAGACGCCCATCGTCGTGGTTCGAACACTGAATCGCTCCAGAGGTTGATTGGTAAGTCTTACTGCAACGGGCGCACTTCATCTGATTCACGTAAGACTTTGTTTTCAAATCAGTACCACAAGCCACTTACTTCCTTTGATACTATGAGAAGTTGACGGCTGGTTGTCGGGCTTGTTACTCGACTGGCCATTTGGGTGAGATTTCGACCCCAGCTCTTTTGAGAAGTTTTGAGCTCCGCTCGCTCGCCTCCCGTAATATTCTGGCCTCGTCCAAGGTTCTGGCGACTCGATTCTCCATCACAACCTCGCCGTCAATGATGACTGTATCCACATCTTCACCGGAAGCAGAGTAAACGAGATTTGAGACTACGTTCACTGCGGGCATTGAATGCGGCTCCCTTGTTCGAACAAGAATGATGTCGGCTTTCTTCCCGACCTCAATTGATCCTATTTCTTTCTGAAGCCCTAGAGCGATTGCTCCGTTTATTGTCGCCATTTCCAAAACGGTTTCGGCATCTGTAACCAGCGGGTCGAGAAGCCTCACTTTTTGCAGCAGTGAAGCGGTCTTCATCTCACGTATCATGTCATAGCAATTGTTGCTAGGACCGCCATCACAACCGAGTGCAACATTGACTCCAGCTCGCATCATCTCTGGGACGCTTGCGGTTCCTGACGCCAATTTCATATTGGAAGATGGACAGTGGGCGATACTTGCACCTTTTTTCGCAAGTACTTGCCAATCTTCCTCCGTGAGCCAGACGCCGTGGGCGAATACGACGTTCCGTCCGACCAAACCAACTTCATCCATAAACTCAGCAGGCGTCTTCCCAAACTGCCTTTGCGCGAAGCGAACATCTTCTTGGACCTCACCTAGGTGCATCGTAATGCCAGTGCCTAATCTGGCGGCTCCATGGGCAATCTGCGTGTAGAGCTCAGGAGTGCATCCTCCCAGCGAGCGTGCTCCATACCATACTCGAATGCGTCCATTTGCTGCTCTGTTCCATCGCTTGAAATGATTTTCAACCTCTCGAAGACAGGTCTCCGGATCCTCAATCATTCCAGGATGCATTATGCTCTCTTCGCTTCCGTAGCTAGGTAATCCCATTACGGTTTTTGAGAGAATGCCGCGCATTCCCGACTTTTCTAGACTCTCAGCGATCCCGTCGAAACCGTATCTGGAGTGTAGTAGGCTTTCTAGGAACGCTGTGGTCCCTGATTTTATCATTTCAAGCATGCAAAGCTCAGCGCTCACTCTGCCGTCTTCGCCATCGAAATTGCCTTGCAGGGGCCATACAAATTTCTGAAGCCAGTCAACCAAGGAGGTGTCATCGGCACAACCGCGAATTAGAGCCTGAGCAAGGTGAACATGCGTGTCGATCAAACCGGGAAGGATGAGCATCCCTTCTGCGTCAATTTCCAATTCCACATTGGCAGCCTTCGTGACATCTGTAGCCTTACCTACGTACGCGATCCGATCATCCTGAATTAGGACAGTCACGTCTTTTATCACGCGTCGATGCTCATCCATGGTGATTGTGGTTCCACCAGAAATTAGAACGGAGGTCAAATGCATCTACCTAGAGTTGACAACGGTCTACTAGACCCTTGTGGGCTATTTCTGTTTGAACAGCCCTCAGAGAGGTCGGAGAACCGTGAAAAAGGAGGAACGAATCGATAGTCATTAATTCCCTGAGCAGTGTCAGTTCGTGTGCTCGTTCCTAAGGAATGGGAGGCCCCTGAGCGCAGATCTAGGACGGATACGGTATGCAGCCGAGTCCAATCATCAAGATGGAGCAAGTACTGAAACGATTTCCCGGGGCCCTCGCCGTCGACCACGTTGACTTTGAAGTTGGACGAGGTGAAGTGCACGCTCTTTTGGGTGAAAATGGTGCCGGCAAGACCACGCTCATGAACGTCCTCTATGGGATTCACAGGCCCGACTCAGGAAAGATCTACGTAAACGGAAGAGAAGTTTCAATCAGATCCCCGAAAGATGCCATCACCCTAAGAATCGGGATGGTACATCAGAATTTCAGACTCGTTGAATCTCATACTGTCTGCGAGAACATTCTTCTCGGTCTCAAGAATCTGCCCACGATCTTGAGGCTCAAGACGGCGGAGAAGGAGATCGAGGAACTCTCGAAAAAATATGATCTTCCAGTGGACCCGCGTGCTAGAATCTGGCAACTCTCGATGGGAGAAAGACAACGAGTGGAGATTCTAAAGATCCTCTACCGTGGCGCTGACATCCTCATCCTAGACGAACCTACTTCCGTTCTCACGCCCTTGGAGAGCAAACACCTGTTTGATTTCCTCAGGAAAATGGCCGCTGAAGGCAAATCGGTCATATTCATCACGCACAAACTTGACGAGGTCATGGCGGTCAGTGACCGCGTCACTGTCCTAAGAGCTGGACGGGTGGTTGGAAAGGTTGCAACCAGCACTACTTCAAAATCTGATCTGGCCACGATGATGGTGGGACGAAAGGTTCTCTTCACTTATGAAAGGCGAGGGGGAGCCTCAGCGAGTCCAGTTCTCGAAGTTCGCGATCTTCAAGTACTGAACGATAAGGGTCTGCCTGCTCTGAAGGGAATCGCATTCACTGTTCACGCCCGCGAGATATTTGGTGTGGCCGGCGTTGCCGGCAATGGTCAGAAGGAACTGGCGGAATCAATAACCAGCTTACGAGACGTTTCGTCTGGTCAGATCATTCTCGACGGGAATAATGTAACTGGTAGGACTGCAAGATATATGCTTGAGCATGGTGTGGCATACGTTCCTGAAGATCGCGTCAACGTAGGTGCTCCACAAAATCTCTCGGTAGCAGAGAACTTGGTTCTGCGAACTTATCGCTATGAACCGTTTTCGAAAAGACTTGTTCTTCACAGGCGAGAGATCGGAGCGAACGCCGAGAAGCTGATTTCTGAGTTCAATATCGTCACTCCTAGCAGATACGCGATCACAAGAACCCTTTCAGGAGGCAATGTTCAGAAACTCATACTCGCACGAGAACTCTCGGGGAAACCGAAGCTAATCGTGGCGCTATACCCCACCCGTGGTGTGGACGTTGGTGCTACAGAATACGTGCGGGGACTACTCCTCAAGCAACGTGAAATGGGAGCGGGAATATTACTGATTTCTGAGGACCTTGAAGAGATTCTTTCTCTCAGCGATCGAATCGCAGTTCTTTACGATGGACAGATGATGGGTGTTGTAACCGCCGAGTCGGCGAATATGGAAGAAATAGGTCTGATGATGGGTGGCGCGCTGAAGAAGGCTGCATAACTAGGATTGAGATCTCCTTTGGCTCTACCAAGTTTTCGATTTGAACGGCGACTCGTCCCTGACAGAAGATTGAATGCGGCTGTTTCCGTTTCATCGATACTTCTCGGCCTCGGAAGTACGATCCCTCTCTTTCTGGTCGCAGGCGTCGACCCAGTTGCCGCCTTCCAGCAGGTCCTCAGCGTCTTCACAACAACCCAAGGAGTCACTGAAGCAGTAACTAGAGCCATTCCGATAATCCTGATAGCGGTGGGACTCTGCTTTCCGTTCAAGATGGGATTCTGGAATATCGGTGGAGAAGGCCAGCTGTTCATGGGAGGATTCGCCGCCACCCTCATGGTTCTCATGTTCCCCGACAGTCCCAGCATCATCATAATCCCCCTCATGATACTCTTCGCGTTTCTGGCAGGCGGAATTTGGGGTCTGATACCGGCTTTCTTGAAGGCACGGCTGCAGGTGAACGAGGTCCTTACAACATTGATGATGAACTTCATCGCAATTTTGTGGGTTGACTTCCTAGTTTACGGTCCTTGGCGAGATCCTCAAGGTTACGGCTTCCCTCTGACCGTAATGTTTCCGCTAGAAGCGAGACTGCCCATGATCCCAGGCATAAGAATTCACTCTGGGTTATTGATAGCGATCGCAAGCGCGATCCTTGTCTATTTTGTCCTCTCCTTCACACGCTGGGGTTATGAAATTAAGGTTGCAGGGCAAAGCCAAAGCGCGGCCAAATATGCGGGGATGAGTTACCTACTGCTGACGCTCCTTGCGATGTTTCTGAGCGGTGGTTTCTCAGGACTGGCAGGAATGACGCTGGTTTCAGGAATTGTGATGAGGTTAAGGCATGGGATTTCTCCAGGTTATGGGTACACGGCGATCATAGTAGCCTGGCTGGCGCGCCTGAACCCAATTGGCGCTCTGGTTGCTGGACTGCTCTTTGGAGGCCTTCTTGTGAGCGGCGACGCGCTCCAAATTGGACTGGGTCTAGCGTTCTCAACTGTTTTGGTCTTTCAGGGCCTGATACTTCTCTTCGTTGTGGGCGCGGACGTCATAACGCAGTACAGAATCACGATAACTCTTAGGTGACCGGAAGATGTCGACAATAGACATGGGTTTTGCCGTTTCTCTCCTAGCGCATGCGATTCAGGCGGGGACGCCACTTCTGCTGGCTACAGTTGGTGAAATATACTCTGAGCGCTCTGGCGTGCTCAATCTAGGTCTTGAAGGAATAATGATCATGGGAGCCTTGACGGCTTTCCTCGTTTCGTTCAGAACTGGAGACGTAGCACTGGCACTCGTTGCAGCCGCGATCGTTGGGGCACTACTGAGCTTGATTCACGCCTTCCTTTCAATAACTCTAAAGGCGAATCAGATAGTCAGCGGTCTCGCCATCTCTATTTTCGGTCTCGGAGTGAGCGGTTTTCTTGGGAGACCTCTGATCGGCCAGATTGCGACTAAGTTGCAATCGACCCCGATTCCGCTGTTGCAAGATATTCCTGTCTTGGGACCGATCCTGTTCTCGGGAGATGTGCTGATCTACTTCTCTATCATTGTGAGCCTAGTGTTGTGGTTCGTCCTTTTCAGAACAAAGTTCGGCTTGAATATTAGATCTGTAGGCGAGAATCCAAGTATGGCAGACAGCTTGGGTGTAAACGTGGACCTGACGCGTTATGTCTGCGTTCTAGTGGGCGGTGTACTGGGCGGGCTCGGCGGGGCTTACTTATCTATCGTGTACACTCCGCTGTGGATAGAGGGTATGACGGCCGGAAGAGGCTGGATTGCGATCGCGCTGACAATATTTGCAGTGTGGAACCCGCTCCGAGCGATCTTGGGTGCTTACCTGTTCGGAGGCGTGGTAGCACTGCAATTTAGACTTCAAGCAATCGGAATTGGGACTGAAACACCACAGCTGCTGCTGATGCTCCCATACTTTGTTACGATTGGAACTCTCGTCCTCATGTCTTCCGCGACGCTGAAGAAACGCATAGGAGTCCCCGCTGCGCTCGGAAACCCGTATGTGCGGGGCGAATAGCGAAACAGCGAACGCACTTTGAATCAATTGCTGCCGTCAATGCCAAGCTTTTTCAAGCAATCCAGTGCACTATGCTGACGCGCTAAGGTGGAGAACTTATGACGGAAAAGAAAACCGAAGAGCAGAATGTCAGTCGCAGAAAATTCATTACAGGCACAATTGGAGGACTCGCAGTCGGCGCTCTTGCTGGTTACGCGGGCGGAATAAGCACAGCCCCGGCAGGGATAACTCGTGAAGTAACTACGACTACCACTGCAGCTGCCCCGGCGAAGAGAATCAAAGCAGGCTTCATTTACGTTGGGCCGGTTGGAGATTTCGGCTGGACTTTCGGACATGATAGGGGGCGCAAGTACGTTGTGCAAAAAATCCCTTGGCTCGATACGGTCTATGCTGAATCCGTCGCCGAGGCTGAAGCAGCTGGTCCGATAGACAAGATGATAGCTGACGGCGCAGACATCGTACTTACGACAAGCTTCGGCTTCATGGACCCGACCATTGCTGCAGGAGAAAGGCATCCTGACAAAACGTTCATGCACTGCTCGGGATACAAGCGATCTAAGAACGTCGGAACATACTTCGCGGAGTTCTACCAACTCTATTACTTATGTGGGCTTGCCGCAGGAGCTATGAGCAAGACAGGAAAGATGGGTTACGTAGCCGCGTATCCTACACCTGAAGTCGTACGACACATCAACGCGTTCGTTCTCGGTGCGAGAGAGGTCAATCCGAAAATAGAAGCATCCGTTGTCTTTCTATTCTCTTGGTTTGACCCAGGGAAGACCAGAGATGCCGCAGTCAGCCTTATCGAATCAAACAACGCCGATGTCTTGGCGTATACCGAGGACTCACCGACAACTCTTCAGGTGGCACAGGAGTACCAGGATAAGGGCAAACCCGTTTGGAGCTTCAGCCACTACAGCGACATGACGAAGTACGGTCCGAAAGCTCATCTAACGGGGCAAGTAGTGGAGTGGGGTCTTCTGTATGAGTACATTCTGAGCAAACTCTACGCAGGAACATGGAGACCTGAAGATAGCTGGGCAAGAATTGGCGACGGTATGGGTTACAAATGGAAACTTCCCGAAGCAAAGAGCACAGCGGAAGCTGTTGGAGGAACCTTCGAAACCCTTCCAGGACAGACAGACTTCTACGACAACGTTGTACACCTAGCTCCTCTCAATCCAGCAATTCCAGACCAATACAGGGCTCTCATCGTTCGAAGATATGAGGAGATGAAGGAGATGCTCTTCGAACCCTTCACTGGCCCCATCAAAGACCAGGACGGCAACGTGAAACTTCAAGCTGGACAGAGAGCAACACACGACGATCTCTGGGGCATGGACTGGTTCGTTGAGGGCATCCCGACCAAAATACCAAAGTAGCGACTGAAGTCTCAACCCCATTCTTTTTTTCTTGATTTATTCTCTCGACGTTCTTTTCACGCCTACCTGAACTGCAGCGTCTTTCTGCCACCAATCTGGTGGGTTCAACCTTCCCCCGAGATTTCTTAAGTGCGCGGAAATCATGTTTGCTTGGAGATCCTTACATTGTTCGAGATTGAAGGCCGAACACGCCTTCATGAAATGACTCGCACCCTTGTCGATACAGCGATGGGACGCCAGAAAGCGGACTTAGTCATTCGGAACGCTTCGTTGGTAAACGTGAATTCGGGTGAAATCCTTGAGAAGCAAGATGTGGCGGCCAAGAAAGATCGAATCGCCCTAGTCGGGGACGCGAGAGAGACGATCGGTCCCGATACACAGGTCCTCGACGCCGGTGGAAAGTATCTTGTTCCGGGATTTATCGATGGACACGTGCATATTGAGAGTTCGATGGTCACGGCTACTCAATTCGCTAGAGCGGTTATACCCCATGGAACGACGACTGTGTTCACCGATCCTCACGAGATAACCAACGTTCTCGGCCTCGATGGAGTTCGGTTCTTTCTAGATGAGTCCCGCGGACTTCCTTTGAAAGTTCTGATAACCGTGGCATCCTGCGTGCCTGCGGCTCCGGGCTTTGAAACGTCTGGTGCTGTGATTGGACCGAAGGAGATTGAGGAGGCAATGAAGTGGAAAGGGGTTGTCGCGCTTGGTGAGATGATGAATTATCCCGGCGTCCTCTCGGGCGATGCTCAAATTCACGGTGAGCTCGCAGCTACTCTCAGTGCAGGACGCGTAGTTGAAGGCCATGCTGTGGACCTGCTTGGTAGAGAGTTGGCTGCGTACTCGGCTGCCGGAATAACTTCTTGCCATGAATCGACAAAGAAGATTCAGGCGTTACAGAAACTGAGGCTGGGGATGTATGCGATGCTGAGAGAGAGCTCTGCGTCTCGTGACATTGCCGAAACCATACGAGCGGTGACTGAGGAGAAGCTGGATCCTCGCCATGTTGCATTGGTCACTGATGACCGAGAGCCGAAATCAATCTTGGACGAAGGCCATGTTGACCATGTGGTTCGACGGGCCATACAGGAAGGAGTCGACCCGATCACTGCAATTCAAATGGCAACTCTGAACGTCGCCGAACATTACGAATGTGCCCGCGAGTTCGGAAATATTGCGCCTGCGCGCTATGCGGACATGCTGATTCTCAATGATCTTAACACTGTTGCGGTGGATACCGTGATTGCAGACGGTCGCGTTGTTAGCAGAGATGGAAGGCTGTTGACGCAGCTTCCCACGCCAAAGTACCAAAGTTACGTCAGAAACACGATGCGGCTCAAGAGACTGCCATCACCAAGCGATCTGGAGATTACATCGAAGGTAAGAAAGGGTTCAGTAAGAGTTAGAGCGATCGGAGTAATCCCTGCAAGCGTACAGACGAAGCATTTGGAATTGGAGGCGCCCGTCAAGAACAACAAGGTGAATGTTAACCTCGATGAGGACTTGGTGAAGATCGCTGTGTTCGAACGTCACGCTGGGACAGGAAATAGGGGTCTCGGTTTCATTAAGGGGTTGGGCATCAAAGAAGGAGCAGTCGCTTCTACGGTCGCCCACGACTCACACAACCTAGTCGTCGCTGGAGCAGATGACGAAGACATGTTGGTCGCATCGAAGACGGTGGTAGAGAGCGAGGGTGGGTTGGTGGTTGTCCGCAATAGAACGGTGCTGGCTCACCTGTCTTTGCCGATCGGGGGTCTCATGTCGGATGAAACTGTGGAAAACGTTTCGGAGAAAATCGAGCGGATAAGGGATGCCTGGACCGAGCTTGGCTCGAATCTACCATCACCCTATATGACGCTCTCGTTCACGACCCTATCCGTGATTCCCGAGCTCAGAATTACGGATAAAGGACTCCTGGATACAGTTCAGTTCAGATTTGTTCCTCCGATAATCGCGTAGCCACACAGGCGAAAATTAGGGTCAAGGAATTATTTCGCAACCGTTGTATTTTGGATACTCAAAGTCTTCCTGTTGAATTTTGCCGCTTTCTATTAGTGATTTGATCTGCGGGACCGCATCAAAGAGTTCCTCTATCATCCTAATGACCGTGTCACAGACTTGATTGAATCCTTCGGCTCCCCATAATTTTGTGGCATTTGCGTAAAGACAGCGCCCACCGCAAATTGTGAAGACTTTACATGAGGTGCATGGTTCGGAGACGAATACGGCGTCTTTCAATCTGTCGAAAGAGGCGTCACGAATATTCCCCAAGTAGAAGTCCTTCATGCCTGCCATTACCGGGCATGGTGTAATACTGCCGTCAGTTTGAATATTGAATACGCACCATCCGGCTCCACATCGCAGATGACTCGAATCGCCGTTGAGCATCGAATGCGTAATACCCACGAACGGGTACATACGCCAGACCTCTCCAGCATTTCTCATGTGGTCGACCCAAGCACGGATCAGTCTTCTCAGTCGTGGATTGTAGCTTTGCGTAACCCACTCAGAGAACCGACGTTTCGGATAGTCGTTCTGCCAGAATAACGCATCCAGTTGCCAATGAACAGACGAAATCCGCATCTCGTCTCCGCCAATCAACGCCAAGACTTGCGTGTCAATCTCAGTCGCTTCGGCGACTGTCATCCTAGCCACAATTTCGCCTTGGAACCCCCGCTCCCGAACGTTCCTCAGGTTGTTTCTCACTCTCTTGTAAGTGCCTCTTCCCCGGTAATAATCAGTCAATGCCTCGTCGCCATCGAGAGAGACGAAAATCGAGTCAAGCCTGTTCAGATAGTCTGAATCTATTCTATCCAGCAAGAGACCGTTCGTCTGAATGACGAAGTGGGCGTTCGGGATTGCATCCATGGTCTCTTTCAGCCTGTTGATCTTGAGAAGGGGTTCGCCTCCATAGAAAATGAGCACGGGATCACTGCTGTCCTGTTCCAGAAACTTGCGCAGTACGCCAGTTTCATAGGTCGCAGAAGAAGGAATTGAATAGTCGATTGCGAGACCATGGAAATCGCTTCCGAAATCTTCGCAAGACTTCTCATAACAGTACTTGCACCTTAGGTTGCAATTCGTGGTTAAAGTGACGTAGAAATTCATTCAAGCGCCGCTCCTGTTTAGTGATTTCAAAGGAGGGCAAGAGAACCACCAAATTTAGTTATATGGTCTCGCGGGCAACAGCTCGCGACCTCAGTAGGTAATTCCTTGCATCATATTCGCTGTTCGGAATGCGGAAACCAGTTCCTAGCAGATTCCCAAGGCGAAACTATCTGTCTCAACTGCGCTTCCATGCTCGGATCTGAGACATGGAGACGTTGAGCCCCGAGCTCTCACAAGAAAGCTATCTCGTATTTCGAAAGTCTTTGCCATGACGATCGGACTCTAGACGGTTTCGGAATAGTGGAATCAACGTCATGGCAACGACCACGATTATCACCAGATTGTCGAACTCTGGAACAGTCAAAGAGGGATCAGCGGGTATCTCCGCACGGGAACTCCAGCTCAGGCTGTCAAAGTATACGGTGAACTGATATCCTTGCTTCTTGGAGGCAGCGCCCGCAAAAAACATCAACATACTACCCGACTGAAATTCGTGTTGGCCAAGATGAAGCGAGACCGTGTATTCGGCGGGCGAATTGGTGAAGACATTCCCTGCTACCGCGTTACTGGTGTAGGTCCAAAGAATCGTCAAAGGAGCAGTAGGCCCAGGAGAATAGTCACCGATTCCCATGAAGTATTCAGATCCTTCCCAGGGCCACACACCGTCGTTGCTGCTCATCCAAACATGCATTACGACATCCCCGTCAAGACTTACTCCTATGGTGAAAGGTCTCGTAAACCACGCGACCACAGCCGCATAACCAGACTGCTGGCCACTGACATAGATGAGAGCGCTTAGGGTCGGACGGCTTCCCTCACCACTAGGCTGGTCAGGAGTCACGTCTGCATATGCTCT
>Ga0315296_10000901_pt1 | contig 26400 bp, 22 predicted proteins | sample YL17G14_18_MG_FD_203921 | JGI IMG/M metagenome (GOLD analysis project Ga0315296, IMG submission 203921) | Sediment microbial communities from Yellowstone Lake, YNP, Wyoming, USA - YL17G14_18 | ecosystem: Environmental > Aquatic > Freshwater > Lake > Sediment | place: USA: Wyoming | collected... | reverse complement strand
TTGTCTGAGCGGTAATCTCGTTCTTTATCAGGTCGGCGCCGATAAAGCCGCCAACCAGGTATCTCCCGGAGCCGGTGACACCCACCCCGGCTATCTTTGCCTTATCTCCGACATCCCGGATCAGGTTCCGAAAAACCTCCTTGACTGCCTCAATCGGCCTTCCTGCGGTCATAAGGTAGTTCTTTACCATGACCCTGGTGCCGGTTTGGTCAACTATAACCGCCTTGGTGCTGGTAGAGCCAACATCGACTCCAAGATAGCCGGTAAATGACTCGTCTATCTTCGGGCCGGCCCAGCCTTCGTGCTGGGTGATTCTTTCCAGCCGCGGCATTGCAAAGTAGTGTTGCTTGACATCCGCTTGGGGCAGGACGATCACTCTGGAACTCTTCCCCGATTCTCTTGAGAGTAAAGCTGAACCCAAAGCCTCAATGTGAAGGTGATTTTCAGGGACAATTGCATGCACTTGATGTCCATTCCGTGCCGAGAGCATAGCATTGATGGATTTTGAAATCGCTTCATTGGCAGCAACGCCGCCGACAAAATAGACCGGTTCCTCAAAAACCCCCTTCTTAAGCGAGGCAACCATCCGAGCTATGCTCTCACAAAGCGCATAAAGCATTGGACCCAGCGATACACCCTTTTGCTGGAGATGGATAAGGTCGGTCTTGGCGAAAACGCTGCACCTAGCGGCTATCCTTGGGGGGCTATCTTCAGACTCCAGAGCAAGGCGGGCGAAATCTTCCATGTTGATTCCAAGCCGGTATGCCTGCTGCTCGAGGAATCTACCCGTGCCTGCAGCGCAAAGAGGATTTGATGCCACCTTCCACGGCTTTCTCAGCCCATCCTCCAGCCTTATGACTAGGGAAGTCTGGCCGCCAATTTGGATGATAGTTTTGGCGCCGGGGTGAAAATGAAGAAGCCCTGAAGCAATCGACAGTGAGCTGCTGTATTCTGACCAGTTCAGCTCTCTGGGTATCACACTTCTACCCGAGCCTGAGACACCAGTATTGACGATTTCTTCAAGATTGAATTTTTTGCTCAGCCTCGAAATAAGTGAAGCAAGCGCAGCCTTGGGACTGGAGGTTATTTTCTCGCTATCAAGTTGAGCTATGCTGCAGTCCTCACTGATGAGAGCCAGCTTGACGTTAACTGAGCCGATATCTACACCAAGAAAGTATCCCATTTGCTCAAACTTAAAATATTATACCACGTATTGCAATAGCTGCGTAGCATCTGGCGTAGCACGCCCAATGGGCTACGTCCAAAACTACATTGACAGCAAATGCCAACGTTGATACGCTTTCCTCGGAAAGGAGGGAGTCCCAGCGAAGGGCTTTGTTTTTTTGGCCTGTTGGCTTATAATTTGTGAAACCAAGAATTAATTTTGGAAGCGCTATGAGCGTGAAGAAGGTAGAAAAACACAACATCCATCAGATAGAGCAAAAATGGCAACAGAAGTGGGCTGCTGACCCACTCTACAAGGTTCGTGAGGATGACCCACGCCCCAAGTATTATCATCTCACTATGTTCCCCTACACTTCGGGCGACCTTCACATTGGCCACTGGTATGCCATGGCGCCATCTGATGCCCACGCCCGCTTCAAAAGGATGCAGGGCTATAATGTGCTCCATCCCATGGGCTTCGATGCCTTCGGGCTTCCTGCGGAGAATGCCGCCATCAGCCATGGCATTCACCCCTACGTCTGGACGATGCAGAACATCGAGAGGATGAGGCAGCAGCTCAAGAGCCTGGGCGCCATCTATGATTGGAGCCGCGAGGTGATCACCTGCCTCCCTGAGTACTATAAGTGGACCCAGTGGTTCTTCCTCAAGCTTTATCAGGCAGGCCTTGCTTATAGGGCCAAAGCGCCGGTGAACTGGTGCCCCAATTGCCAGACGGTGCTGGCCAATGAGCAAGTGGTGGGCGAGGGGCTCTGTGAGCGCTGCAAGACGGCAGTAACTAGAAAAGACCTAGAGCAGTGGTTTTTCAGGATCACCGATTACGCTGGGGAGCTCCTAGATCACAGTCACATCGAGTGGCCGGAGCGGATAAAGATTATGCAGAAGAACTGGATCGGCAAGAGCGAGGGGGTTGAGATTGCCTTTGGCCTGGAAAAGGAAGGGCTGGAGGAGAAAGAGATTCGAGTTTTCACTACCCGCCCCGATACCATCTACGGCGTTACCTTTGTCGTCCTCGCCCCGGAGCACCCCTTGGTTGCCAAGCTCACCTCGCCCGAGCGCAGAGAGGAGGTAGAGCGTTATGTAGAGTGGGCGCGGCGCCAATCGGAGATTGAGCGGGTATCCACAGAGAGGGAGAAGAGCGGCGTTTTCATCGGCGCCTATGCCATAAACAAGCTCAATGGGGAGCGGGTGCCCATCTGGATTGCCGACTACGTGCTGATGAGCTATGGCACGGGGGCAGTGATGGCAGTCCCCGCCCACGACACCAGAGACTTCGAGTTCGCCAAGATATTTGGCTTGCCGATAAAGGTGGTTATCGCCCCCGATGGCTGGCATGGCGAGGAATTGGAAGAGGCATATATTGAGCTCGGGACCATGGTAAATTCGGGGCAGTTTGATGGCCTGCCCAGCGAGCAGGGGAAGGAAGCGATAGCGGACTTCATCGAGGAGAAGGGCTATGGGGGGAGGAAGACAACCTACAGGCTGCGCGATTGGCTTATCTCCAGACAGCGCTACTGGGGCGCTCCGATCCCCATCGTTTATTGCGATAGGTGTGGCCTGGTGCCGGTGCCTGAGGAGGAATTGCCGGTGCTTCTTCCTGAGGATGCCGAGTTCAGACCCACGGGGGAATCCCCCCTCAAATACTGCGCCTCATTTGTCAACACCTCCTGCCCCAAATGCGGCTTGGCGGCAAAGCGGGAAACCGATACCATGGACACCTTCATGTGCTCCTCTTGGTATTTCCTGCGCTACGCCAGCCCCGGTTACGCTAAAGGCCCCTTCGATCCAGAGAAGATGCAGTACTGGCTGCCCGTGGACCTATATACCGGCGGGGCAGAACACGCCACCATGCACCTCCTCTACGCCCGCTTCTTCATCAAGGCGCTTCGCGATCTGGGGATTGTGGACTTCGATGAGCCGTTCACCAGGCTCCATAACCAGGGGATCATCGTCATTGAGAGGCAGAAGATGAGCAAGTCACGGGGCAGGGTGATCACCCCCGACGAGTATGTAGAGGAACTCGGTGCTGATGCCGTGCGTGCTTATCTCATGTTTATCGGACCCTGGGAACTAGGAGGAGAGTGGAACGACAGGGGGATCAAAGGGATAGCCCGCTGGCTCAATCGGGTGTGGAATCTCGTACTGGGGGCTTATGCCCAAGACAAACCGAAAATCGCCGCTGAATCCTTAAATCAAGAGAGCAGTAATGCGGAAAAGGAGCTACGCCACGTTACTCATAAGACTATCAAGCGGGTCACCGAGGATATGGAAAGGTTCCGCTTCAACACCATGATCGCCGCTCTGATGGAGTTCACCAACTATTTGGTCAAGGTGAAGGAAGAAAAGCTGGTCCCATCCGTCGCTTGGCAGGAGGCTATTGATGCCCTACTCCTGCTCTTTGCTCCCACCGCCCCCCATCTGGCAGAGGAGCTCTGGACCAGAACCGGTCACCCCTATAGCATCCATAATCAAGCCTTCCCTACCTGGGATGAGGCGCTTGTCGCTGAAGAGGAGTTTACACTGGTGATCCAGGTCAATGGCAGGCTTCGCGACCGAGTTAAGGTGCCGGTCTCCATCACCGAGGAGCAGGCACGTGAGCTGGCGCTGAGCAGGGAGCGGGTACAACACTATCTTGAGGGTGGAGAGGTTTCCAAGGTAATCTATGTGCCAAAAAGGCTGGTAAATATTGTGGTGAAACCGGGCTCTTGAGCTAAACCGCGGATTAGTGTATACTACTGCCACATTGGGGGGTGAGTTATGAAGTTGTCATGTCTTCAGGAGAATCTGAGTAGAGGGCTGGGCATTGTCGGCCGGGCAGTGGCTACCAGAACCACCTTGCCCATCACCAATAACGTCCTCTTAGCTACCGACCAGTCACGGCTCAAGCTTGCTGCTACCAATCTGGAGATCGCCATTAGTTGCTGGCTTGGGGCCAAGGTGGAGGAGGAGGGTGCCATCACCATCCCTGCCCGATTGCTCACCGACTTCGTCAACTCCTTGCCCGCAGAGAGGGTCGATATCAACCTTTCCCCTCGCACCCGCACCCTGGAGCTCAAGTGTGCTCGTTTTGAAGGGCGCATTAATGGAGTGGAGGCAGAGGAATTCCCTCCCATCCCTACCATAGGAGAGGGGGGTACCACCAAGATAGACCCCGACGCACTTCGTTTGGCCATCACCCAGGTGGCTTTTGCCGCCGCTACCGAGGAGACGCGGCCAGTGCTCACCGGGGTTCACTGCAAGTTTGAGGGTGATGGATTGACACTGGCTGCTGCTGATGGCTTCAGGCTTGCTGTGCATAAGGCACCTCTTGCTGCCCTGGCATCGGAGAAAACGGAGGTGATCGTCCCCGCTCGCGCCCTCAATGAACTTCACCGCCTTCTTGCCGACCAGGAAGAGCCGGTGGAATTGACTATAAATCCTGCTCGAAGCCAGGTGCTGTTTCGGCTCAAGGATGTGGAGATGGTCTCCCAGCTAATCCAGGGAGCGTTCCCCAACTATACCCAGCTCATCCCCCAGAGCTATAAAACCCGTGCCGAGGTGAGCCTCTCCGAGTTCTCCAAGGCAACGAGAACGGCTTCCATTTTCGCCCGCGAGGGGAGTGCCATTGTCCGCCTCGAGATAACGCCAGGCGGGGAGTTAGCCCCAGGCAGGATAATGCTCTCGGCTCGTGCGGAGGAGGTGGGCGACAATGTGGGCGAGATCGATGCTACTGTCGAAGGTGAGGCGGCGAAGATCGCCTTCAATAGCAAATATCTGGCCGATGTTTTGGGCGTTCTTCATGGGGAGAGAGTAGCCCTAGAGATCACCAGCCCCTCCAGTCCCGGGGTAATTCGCCCACTTGGCGTGGAAAACTACATCCATGTGATTATGCCGATGTTCGTCCAGTGGTGAGTAAATACGGCGGCTCGTCTGATGATTGCGTGTTGGCAAGGTCAAGCGGGATAACCCCTTGAATGTCGACACTTTCGGGTATTGCGGACACTTTTATTGCTAGCATATCCAGGATACCCCTTCTGTCCTCAAAGGATGCCGTGTCCAGGTCGCTCTTTAGTCGCTCACAGTAGGCAGCTAGTCTTATTTCCGCTTGCTTGAGCGAAGCTATACGTTCCCTTGTCCGGCAGTAGTTTTCCAGTGAGTCTTTATCCCTCTCCCGCTCTTTTTTCAACTTGCTCAGTTCGTCCAAAACATTGTTCTGGTCGAATTCTCCGTAACGAAAGAGTTGTATTAGCCGCTTTTCCTGAAGGTCATAGCTTTTCATTCTCCGCTTCAGTTCCAGAATTTCCTTGTCTAGTGATTCTGCCTGGCAGCCTTTACCAACCTCAAGTTGCTCCTTTACACCTGCCAAAACTATTGTTGGGTTCTCCAGCACTTCCCTTACCTTTCCCCAAACATTGTCTTCTAGATAGTCGGCTCGGATATACCTGGCGTGGCATATCTTTTCCCTGTTAGCAGTTGGGTAAGTACCTCGGCAGTGATAGTAGCGAAAGCGGTGGTTAAGAAAGCTACCGACCAGAGGACTACCACAGTAACCACAGAAAACGTGTCCTCTAAGCAAGTATTGGTGTTTAGCCTTTGCGCAATGCAGCTCCCTATCCATATCACGGATTTGCTGCACTCTCTCAAACATCTCTTTCCCTATGATTGGCGGCGTTGTGTCTGGCAAGAGGCGCCAATTTGCTTCAGGCTGCTTCTCTAGTATTGTCTTGCGACTCCCATGTGTCCTGCCGAAGTAAGTAAGGCCGATATAGGCAGGATTTACTGCCATGCTCCTGATAGTTCGCGGGTCCCACTTGCAGCCCGCTTTGCTAAGTATCCCCTGGTCATTTAGCGTCCTAGCTACATTAAAGCAGCTAACCCCTTTGGCCAACATAGAAAAAATAATCTGCACTATCTTGGCTTCAAACTCTAAAGGCACACGCTTCTTGGTTTTTCTATCCCACTTGTAGCCATATAAGCCCTTACCTGTACCTTGAGGTAATTGACCGCGATCAAGGTATGCCTTTTTACCGCGCATGGTGCGCTCCCGTATCTTTTCCGCTTCCAGCTTTGAAGCAAAGCCACGAATATAGCTAATCAGCTTGCCTAATTCCGAACTATCTACCGTCTCTGTGACAGCTTCGAGGGTAACGCGGTGCTTTTCCAACTCCTGAGTGAGAATGACGCCATGCGTAGGGTCGCGGCTTAGCCGATCAAGGCAGTAAACCACCACAACGTCAATGTTCCCGGCCCTTATCAAGTCCCGCAGCTCATTTAGCTTTGGCCGCTCAAGGGTTAGCCCAGAATATGCCTCACTAAAGCGGTAGGCCGCGTTGTGCCCCTTGTCCTGGCAATACTTCAGGCAAGCCTCAAGCTGTGTCTGTAGGCTAGTGCCTTCAGCTTCCTGATTGTCTGTGCTTACTCTGCAATAAATAGCTGCTGTTTTCATTTCTTTACCCCCACCAAGTGCTTATTGACAAAATTCAACAAATCTGCTATCCTTTATGTAGAATCACGATGAAAAGAACCCTGTAAGGTTTCGTCCTTATGGGGTTCTTTTCGTTTTATACTCTAATTTCCCCCTCAGATTATCCATAAACGCTATGCGGCTTCCAGCCGCCTTTTTCAGCAAGTGAGAACACCCGGCCTTACATGGAGCTAACACACACTCCAATTTACCCATTCTCTGTAAATAGTGGACAAGGCAATAAAAATCACCATCGCTAGTCACGATTACAGCTTTTTCATAGTTGTCGTAGTCTATCATGGCCTGTAGCACCAACTCAGCGTCAACGTTACCCTTCACTTTGCCGTCTTTCAGCTTCAAAATCGGCTTATGGACTAGCACATAGCCGTATGACTGAAGTGACACGTAAAGGTCAGTATTCTCAGGCACATAGCCAATGAAGTAATACGCCTTAACCACGCCATAGTGCTCACTAAGGTAAACCCTGAATCGCTTGTAGTCCAAATTCCAGTCCAAATTCACCATAGTCAGGTGAAGATTAGTGCCGTCAATAAATGCATAGTTTGTTTGCGCCTTTTTCATTTCGTTTTACCTTTTACGCCGTTCCACTTCGGCTTATCCCAATAAGGTGAATTGCATTTAGACATACATTCGCTTGCATCAGCCCTCACTGTGCTCACGCGCTAGCTTTTCAAGGTATTCTCTGATGGTCGTAATGTGCCCACCTATGGCATGCGGAAATACATCCTCCGGGACTTGGCTACCTGGACGATAGACAACTAGCGCAGGCACCTGTCTGCCGAAAAGCCAACCGCTATGACGAGCACTACCGAAGATTTGCCTTACTCGGTATTTTTTCAACTGAGTCGGCCCTATAACTGAATGCATATAAGCCTCTGCCATTTGCTCCTCTGTTAGCTGACTAGTATCGATCCGATGACATTTCACGCCCTTATTTTCTATCTGTTCCAAGAGCGCGGGAACTTTATCATATCCCTCGTTTCGAGCGTCATCGAAAGGTTGAATCGCCGTGCTGTAATACAGTTTAAGTTCCATGGTTTCCCTATCTGTAGGACTACTACAGCATTCTAACACAAGAACGTTAGCATGTCAATACCTTTTGGCTCGTTTTCAGCATTGCCCTTTGGAAGGAGCCTATTCCTTCTATCCTTCACCACTGATACTCAACGCCTTGCTGTATTCTTAGCGATTCGTCTGTACTTAACGTCTTTAGGTAGCGCAGGGTCATTAACGCTGACTTGTGCCGCAGCTGGTCTTGAACTGCTTTAGGATTGCCTGTTTGCCTCAGCCGCTCAATAGCCCCGGAGTGCCGCAAGATATGGACAGCGCCAACCCTATCCCTATCACGCCTGGGCCTGGGAATGCCAGCCTTTTCAAAAGCCTGCGTTACTATCCTGAAAGCCTGTGACCGGGTGATAGGAAAGAAACGGTCATACTCATTCAGCTTGTGACAGTATGCGTATGCTTGTAGCTGCGCCACAAGGTTAGGCGAAATAGCTACTAGGGCCGTCTTGCCACCCTTGCCCTTAACTTTGAGTGCCCACCCGGTATCATTACGGGCTATGTCGCATGGCCTCACGCCTATGGCCTCACTACAGCGCAGGCAGCCATCAAAAAGAAGCTGAATAAGTAACCTGTCCCGTTCACCGTGTCAGCTCTGGCCTGCGGCTTCCGCAAGGCGCTTTACCTGGCCCATGTCCAGGTGCACCACGTAGTCACTTGATAGTGACTCGGACTGCCTTATCGCTAACGCCTTGTTACTTTTGTTGCGTAATGGCGCTCCAATCGGTATTGGAAGGTTGCTATTTCTACTTTCAGCCATTGTCTTTATCAGCCTTAAAACTCAACTAAATGGTCAATTATGTTTCGTCCGTTCATTGATTACGTCTTTCAGTCTTAGCCCATTGGCTTTTAAGGCATTGAAAATATATCCTTGGCTGCAACCAAGCTCTTGCGCCGCTGCCCCCACGTTACGGTGTGCCTGTAAGGCCCCAGAAATGTTTTTGAGTGGTATATTCAGGGGTTTACGTCCTAGACCATTCACCACGACGGGATTGCCACAATTAGGGCAGTGGACTATCATTGTCGATTACTCCCTTCTGGCTTAGGGTAACATGTAGCGTATGCTAGATAATTGCCCTTCATCCAACATATCCTGCCGTTGCACTTTGAACAATGTATCATTGACTCAAATATCTCGTCAGAGACCGGGTCTAGGTCAGGGCTGGGAATTACTTTTGTTAAGTTCGTTAATGAATTTTCCAGAAAACCCCTCTCGCGAGAGGGTGCGTTACTATTTCTAGAATTTCCGTTAACTGAATTAACTTTTTAAACTGGTTCAGAATCCGTCTTAGTTTTTTCAGGTTCGCGCTTGACCTCATTTACGGCAAGTAACCGGATGCCATGCCAGGTCATTTTGTTCCCAACACCCTTGTCTTTCATTAGGCCCTTCTCCTGCAACCGCGAGTTGAAGGTGTTCTTGCCGAGACAGTAGGCATCATTGTCGTCACACCACTGTTTGTAGGCTTTGTAGAGTTCGGCCACTGTCAACGTAGCTGATGACTGGAACTCGCAGCGTTCAGCCAAGAAGGCAGCCAGCAAGTCCTGGTCTTCACGATATTGTTTCGTGGCTCTTGATATTTCCTGTGGTTCCTTCAATCCCTCTCTCTGCCAGGCAAGGCACCCTTCCACGATCCAGACTAAAATTGCCTCTCGCTCGCCTTCCAATTGCTCTGGTAGATTTTTGTTGCGTTGCTCAGGATTGAAGGTTACCGTGAATGGTATCTTCTTCAAACGGAACCAAATTGAGTCAGTCGTGTCCATTATTACGGGTTCGTGATTACCCGACAGCCATAGTTTGTGCGTAGGGCGGTAGTTAAAAGCGTGTTGGTACTTGCGGTTACAGTGCAAGTCTTCGCCGCCGGTCATACGCTTGATAAGGCTGACTGACAGTCTTTGGCCCTCCTCGGTTTCGGTAGACTTAGCAAACCTCTTTTTGTAGAGCATCGCTGCTGCTTCGTCAGGCCCCGAATTGGCGAACTTGCGCACCATGAGTACGGAAGGGTCAATTTCAGCAGTGTAGTCTGGCCCTAGTGTATCCATGATGGCCCCCAAAAACGTCGATTTCCCATTCCAGCCACCGCCGTGATTGAAGAAAAGGGCTTGTTCAGATTGGTTTGCTGTGGCCGAATAACCAATAGCCCGTTGAACGTAGCTGATGACATCTTGCCTGTTAGCAAATATCTGCTGTAAGAAATCAAGCCACAAGTGGCTCTTACTGCTGGGCTTATAAGCCACTGGCACAATTTGGGTTATGAGGTCTGCCTTATCATGGGTCCGCAGCACTCCGGTTCTAAGGTCTATGGTGCCATTCTGGCAGTTCAACAAGAACTGGCCTTTGTCTAGCTCATTCTGCGAAATCTCGATCCCAGGCTCGGCCATTAAGCATTTCACCATAGCCTGCCGACGCTGTTCGCTTTCACTGGCCTTAGCGTGCTTGACCAGGTTTCCCCGCCTATCATCATCGAGTTCGTTGGCGGCTTCCTGGTATATCGAGCGGGCAACATCTTTCGCCAGAGCAAGCATCCGTGCCCCAGAAAGATCGGCTTCCCAGGTCTTGCCGTTGTGGATAATGAACTGCCGCCACTCTTTTACGTAGTGGACTTTGTCACCATACATCGCGGCGAATCTCTCGCCATTACCGCTGTCTGTGACATTGAAATGTGTTGTGTCTGGCCTAGGCTCATATCGTGCTATGCTTTTGGCAATTTCTCTAACTTCGTATTCTGGCAGCGGTGGCTCACACTGGGTTGCGTTCACTTCCAACAATGCCGCTTCTATGGCCCCTTGTGGCATACCACGCCGCCGCATAGTTCCCGCAAGGCTGGCAAGTGTGGTGTTACGCTGGCCTTCAGGTATTGGCTCACCGGTGCTACCGGTTGACAATAGCGCGGTGTGCTTCTGTGTGGCCATTGTGACTAGCCATTCCGGTGCTTCTGTAATTTCGCTGTCCTCTATGACTTCATAGCGATGTCCGCTCTCGTGCGGACTTGGCGGCGCTAAGATGTAACCGCCATTGGCTCGCAGGTCAACGCCCTTATATCCGCCCAGCGTGACGGTGTTCCTGATATTCGTACCATTCAGATTGCGGTAAATATAGTGAAGCCCGCCGCCGCCCGTCCGGTGTGTTCTGGTGCGTGGTAATACCCCGTACTTAGCTTCAATGAGAGACTTACTTTCAAGCCCGCCATTCTTTACGTCAAAGTCCACAACCACAAAGCCATCCGTCACAAGCCCAATACCGGCATTGGGCCACTTCCCCCAGTAGTCCTTTACGTCTATTTGCAGTTGTGTGGCGTCCTTCAATCCATGTTCGTTCAACGGTTTCTTATCTGGTCTGACCGGGAACACTTTGAAGCCCTGCGCAATATACGAAAGTGCGGCCTCTAGCATGGTCTGATTACTCATGTTTGACCTCGTTTTTCGCTTCCGCTATCACACGCTGCCAAAAGCGGTTCCACGCCTGCTTCTGCGCCGGTGAAACAGGCCCATGCCGGATATTGAGAGTGACCTGAGGTATCACGATACGTTTGCTCCTAACAAGCTGTTTCGAGACTTTAGGCTTCACGAAGCACCTTCCAGATCCGCTCTAGAATCTCGGGTTTTGCCCGCTGTCGTCCTGCCTCTATGATGGACAAGGTGTTCTGGCAGATACCGACTTGGCTGGCTACCTGCCACTGTTTTAGTCCCTTCCGAATGCGAGCAATCTTGATCTCCAAACCGGCCTCACGAGCTTCCTTGGCTTGAAATTTAATAATCACATCCCTATAGTAATAGTGAACGTGTTGCGTAGCACTACATATGTAGCGCGTAAAGGCAACGTATAGAAGAAAGAGGGGAAAATGCCCAGGAAACCTGAGCCTCCCTGGCCAGTAATAAAGAAAACTCTAGAGCTGGCAGTTTTGCACGGCAAGGGTAACCTTACTGCTATCCGGAGAAGCCTGGATATAGAGCTTGAAAAGATCCGTGAGGAGGAAGGTATTGCGACCGGAGACACCCCTGACGAAAGGACTATTCGTTGGATAGTTAATGATTACATAAATGAGTTGCCTCGCGAAGCCGTCAGAGAACAACTACCGCCAAGTGTGTGGACTTTAAGGAAGGATTACGAGGAATTTAAGAGCGAGCCTCAAGAGGAACTCTCGGAGCCCTACGGCAAGATCACTAGACAGGTTCATCGGTATATTGACCTTTTGCACCAGTGGCGCGAACAGGCTCAGTTTTTATCGCTTGACCAGCTCTTGCGAGTATTTGGACGGGAGGCTCAACAAATAGAATCACTGCGTCACACGACCGACCGCCAACGAGTTCTCGAGATTTATGACGCTGCAAGAGGGCAACATGTCCAAGATATCCCTGAGCTTGAGTCAGTATTGCCGGAACTAACGGAGGAAAGCCTTTGGCAGAGACTGAGGCAACAATATCGGGAGGACCCGGTATGGGAGGTACAAGACGCCTGGGGTCTCGCTCACGGTGCCTATCTTGAGGCGTTTCGCTTGTTCTTTGCCGAGGCCCAGCGCCGGTTCGAATGCTATTTTGCTGGTGCCTGCATGAAAATGCTTGAACAACGAGGCCTCAAGCCGAGCGAAGACACCGTCCTGGATATGCTCGACAACCTCAGGAAGGAAGATGTGGACTTGGCCATAATCCTCAGGCTAACCGGTGTCATCGTTTCGTGTGATCTACTGGCGCTAGGGATAGCACAGCTACCTGACAGTCGCCTCTGGTTGGAGGTGGATAAGCTGGAAACGGTAAGAGCTGAAGCTGTGAATTATATTACTGAACTCCCGGAGCCTTGCCCAGTGGCCTTGGATCATATTGGCACCGCAGCAAAGCTCTTGTGGGAGCACGAGCCGGAGATTCGACAAAAAACCGGGGACCTCTTGGATAAGTTGCAGAGCCTGCATGCGGCTGACGACGACCTCCACAGCAAGCTGAGTGCACTCGAGCGAAAGTTATACGGCATCGATGAATCGCAACCGCTTTAGAGGCTCTGTGCACCTCTCTTCTATTGTGCATTGGATAGCTCCTTCCCTGCAGACGGATGACTTCGGCATGATGCAGGAAGCGTTCCAGGATAGCTCCGGCAGCCGCTGTGTCTCCGAGCACCTCGCCCCCCTGGCCTTGCCTTTCTCTTTGTGTTTCTCTGTCAGATTTCTCCAGGGCGTGGGAAAATGTCACAGAAAAAGCAAACACAGAAATCACAGAAGTCTGTGATTACAGAGGATAAACAGAGATCTGTGGTGAGAAATCTCGAATGGAGATGCGTTACCTGTGGCGTCACTGCCTCTTCCGCACCCGCTACGGCTTGCCTCTAAGGGGGGTTGGCCTTGGGTGGCTTTAAGGGATCCTCTGAGACGCTGAAACATCTCTGAAACGCTGAAACATCTCTGAAACGCTGAAACGTTGCGAAACGATGGAAAGTTTGATAACCCTGCACGAAAAGATGAATTGTTACGCAACGAAGCTCGAAAACTATCCGGCCCAACTCAGTTCATCGAAGAAATTGCGCGGGGCTAGCCCCCACATCTGGGTGAAAACCAGACACGAGCAGCAACGTGCGTCTTGCCCAGGTTAGGGATCTGGAAACTGCCACCACAAACAAGATGAAATCTCGAGATAGTTCTGTATTGGTCTTGGTAAAATCATTCAAGCGCACCATCGCGCTCGTTCATATGAACGCACTGTTGTGACCGCAGGTCGCAATTGCGACTGCGAGTCGCAATCACGATTGAGGTCGCAGTCGCAGTCCTGACCTAACCAAGAAGGGGTGAGCCCACCACTCCCCCGCGTTGACCACCTGTGGTTGCGGTCAAGGTTGCAAAGGTTGCAAAGGTCGCAGTCGCGGGTCGCACTCACAGTCACCGTCATGACCTGTGAAAGAAGGAGTGAACCTACCACTCTCCTGGGGTTGCCCCCCCTGCGGCTGGTGTGGATCGAATGGTCGCCCCCTGAGGAGTAGAGCTGCACCGCACTTAGGTGCAAGTGCAGTTACAGTTGCAGGGTTGCAGCCTGCAACCTTCTGCAACCGTCACGCACGGGGGTTGCAGGTTGCATGGTTGCACTGGGATGTATGGGGCTAACGGGATAAAAGCCACTTAACGGCACTGCGCCGAGGCGGAAAATCCCCTTAATTAATTTGCTGCGAGCCATGATTTCATTCTAGTAGCGAAAATGTTACAATTGAACAGTGGCCGCGACCGCAACCGCAACCAAAATGAATATGAATTGCAGGTTGCAGTTGCGGTTGCAGGTCGCAGTGGAGGTCACAGTGGCTGTTAAAGGTAATCTTAGATGCGAAACATGCGGCAAGAATCTGAAGCCGAGGCAGGCTGCGGAACACCACAAGCTAGGGCATGAGGTGTGGTACATCGATTCCCGCGCTGGGGAGCCTACTCGCCGCTACGGGGAGCGGGCGCCGCATGCATTCAGGCGAAGGACACTCCCGATAACCGGTGAAGGCGACGAGCACATACGGGAGCACTTTAAAGGGTACCAGAAGGATGAGGAGGATATTGTTTTTATCCTCTCCAAGGACGGCAGGATAAGGGACATGAGATTGGAAGAGCCTCTCCTTTACCCCATCTATACGATGAGCAGGAAGTATTTAAATTACAAGGGAACTTTTCCCCAATTCCTCATCGACTGCGTTGAGACCCTGTTTGCTACTGCTGGGTACGAGCTTGCCATGTCGCCAAAAAGCCAGAGGCTAGTTTATGAAGAAGTGGCCAGGCTTAAAGAGGAAGGAAAGGTCGTGGTTCGATATGACGAGGAGGGAAAACTAAAGCTGGAGGTGGTTCAGGGAGGTCAAGCTCAACTTACCGAAGGACCTGGAACCAGGACAGGAGATAACAGTAAAGATGCCGGAGAGAAACGAGAAGGCAAAGGATCTTCTGAACCCCAGTGATGAGGAGCTTGCTACCCTCAGCCCCGAGGAACTCTTGGAAGTCCGGAAGGCCAAGGAGCAGGGAGGTGAAGGCGCTATACCTGCCGGATGGCACGCTGCTTCACATTAACCCTAGTGACACCTTCGGCGACAAATTAGTCCAAAGAGGCAATGGATTGGATAACTAAGCAAGTCCCTAATCTTTTTCCCGGTGAAAACAAGGCAGGGCAGGGGCAATGCGGGGGCGGGGGCAGGTGCAGAAAGACTACTCAGGGCAGTTTAAAGATGAACGACTTGACCTGTTTTTGGAGCACAATCCGATGTATTGGTTAAACAAGCTATTGACTAGTCAGTATCTTGGTGCTACTCTCAGGAGCAGATCTTAGGCGCAAGGAGGTTCAAATGCAGGCATATTGTATGAAATGCAGGAAAAAGGTTGAGATCAAGAATCCCAGGGCTATCACAATGAAGAACAAACGTCCTGCGACTCAAGGTGTTTGCCCGAGTTGCGGGACGAAAGTCTTCCGAATAGGTAAGTCCTAAACCCAAAAGGTTGAAATAAGGGCCACATCAAGTGGCCCTTATTTCTATTAATGGACAACTGGTCGCCAGTCGGTTGAACTTTCTGGCTAAACGTGCAAAATGGTTATCGCTAAAGCCGCCGTGAATGTTATAATTGTGAATATACGGAGGCACATATCATCGAGAATCAGAATAGGAAGAGACGTAATATTGTTGGCATAATAGAAGGACACGCTATTCCTTCATTCAAGTATCTTTTCATACATTTCGGAATAGCAATAGTCCTTTGGGTAGTATTGTCTCTTTTGGCTAGTAACTGGACTCCTATTGGGCATGAATCGTTTGTGACCATCTCTTCCTCATTGGCTGCTGCCTCGGGTGCATTGCTTGCTATTTCGCTAGCTCTCGCCACATTCTTCAGCCGGCATTTAACAGATTGGCGGGAGAAGCTATATGAAGAGTTGAAATTGGGTCAAGCTGAACTTGAAGCGCAAATGTATAAATCAGCTCCGAAGCATCCTGAGATCTCACAAAGACTAGTCGAACTGTATTTGAAGTCTGCTTTCTATATACGTGGACAAAGACTGGATACGAATGAAATATATCAAAAAAGTGGAGTATTTGATGAGTGGGCTAAGGGGCAAGCTCTGGAGGCACAGAAAAGCAATAAATCTTTTAACTTTAGTAACCCCTCCACCTACGAATCGTTTGAGAAGCATCTTTTTGACGCAAGCTTGCGTGTGACCAGGGTTCGACAAGCCCTTATGCTGCTTAGCGCGACTGAAGTAGCCGGTAGAGCCATCGCTGTCTTTCCCCCGCTGCTGGCAACGTGGGTGATTATATTCCTTATTTCGATAGTGTTTGCGATTGTAGGAAGCACAGGTGTTGGTGATCCTCAGCTAAACTTTCCGTCCTTACTTGCACTACTCTATATTGCGTTCATTGCGCTTACCTCACTCATGATCAGTAGTATAAATATCTTAATGTACGCGACTCGAGCATTAGAAACTGGCCATCAAATAGCCATGTCACAGCTTGCTAAGAGGTAGGATTACGCAAGTCAAACCCCAAAGGAGGTTACCATGGAAGAATATACAGGTAATGGCAAAGATGCGAAACGGACTTGGATAGACCAATTCTATACTGAGGTGAATCAAGTACAACAGAGATTTAATTTCTTCCTTGTAGCCATTTCTTTTTTATTCTTGGGATTCATCGCTATGATTACAAATACATTCCCAGATTTGGGAATAATGCGAGATGCAATTATACATTTCACTGCAATTGCCGGTGTAGTTTTGTCGTTCTATTGTTTTCAGATTAACTATCACCAATGTAAGGTCGCAGATATTGTAGGCAAGGACAGATTAAATGAACCACTTCCAGACGATAAGAAGAAGATTTCCGTTAAGCAAGCAATAAAGGAGGCTTTTAGCTATCCTTTTAGAGCTAGAGAATTCGCGAAATCTCGTGCGGTAACTTATGCTTGGGTCATCCCATTTGGCTTTTCTTGTTTTTATTTCATTGTATGGGTAATGTGGATTATCGGGCGATGTACCAACTACTGAGATGCTTTTCTCTTTCTAAATGCGTTCTCACCGTAGTCCCCGGTTGAAATCGTAATCTTGATCGTTAGAAAACTGAGTCTTAGATTTGAAGCTGGAGTGAGCTTACCCGATGATAAATGAACTCGATTTCCATTCCACAAAATGACGAAGTGTGCAGCACCTAAGCACTCTATGCGATTTCCGATGAAGATGTGCCAAGGGCTTATCAACTCGCGATACCCTGTCCTCGACAGTTCTCGATCCACCACTCATTCAGGCGCTGATACCCTCGATGTTCCGGCCTGACTTCGATGAACTTGTCCCCTAGTATAGGCCTTACGGACACGGCTTCTTTTGGTAGCCGTTTGGCTCTGTGGAGGGAGTAGAAGATTAGCCCCACTAGATCGTTTCCGGGCTTGTGCGCTGGATAGTATATGCGCACAAGTGCATACTGCACACTGTAACGCTTTTGATCTCCCTGCGTAGACGGACGTGCCACCTCTTTCACAACACCACAAGCCATAAACTCTCCTGAGCCATACTTCCCTCTCCACTGCTTGCCTCCACCTTGAAGCATGGCTATCCTGTCGCCGCTTTGCAGCCTCACTGCCTGGCAATACGGTCCTTCGGCGAGGATATCTGCTTGGTCCTTGAACCGTTGCTCGGTGAGTTCGAGACAGGCTCTTGCGTTGAACTCGTCTGCCACCTCCCTTGCCCTGCTGTTCCCTCCCGCGTTGACCACAACCCATATTGAATTACTCATCTGACTCCTCCTTTTTAGGCCTTGCGACCATTATAGCAGGGAGCCTCAGCTGCGTGGATTATCTGTGTCTCTGCAACGGGTCTTTACCAAACAAGATGAACGAATGTGACCCAACAATCCACCCCAGTGTTGAATCTTTTGGCCGTTTCCATGTAGCGCGCATTGCTTCTTGGCTGCCCTCATATATCTCTATCGGCCTATCGGCAGAAAAGCTCTCTTGGCTCTTGACAAATGCTACAACATGTGCTATAGAATATTCAATATGGAGCGGCTTGCAGAGAAGCTGAAGCACTGTCGAGTCAGTAAAGGATGGACGCAAGAGCAGCTTGCGAGAAATCTCGGCGTCTCGCTGAACACCGTGCAGAGGTGGGAGTTGGGGAAAACGCACCCGTCACCTCTGGCAATGGAGAAGCTCCAGGACCTATTGAAGGACGTGCTTGAGCGCGACCAGCTCAAGCTACTTTGATTGGAGGGAAGGATATTTGCTGCCGACACGGATTCTTCAGGATGCAGGGACGTTCCAGAAGAGTATAATAAGTTGGTATGGGAGCAATGGCAGGACGTTCCCGTGGCGGCAAACGCAGGATCCCTTCAAGGTTCTCATTGCTGAGGTAATCTTGAAGCTAACGGGGGCATGGAAGGCTCAGCAGGCGTACGAGTGCCTTGTCGCCAAGTATGGCACACCGGAACGTATGGCAAACGCCAGCTTGCCAGAACTCACGGAGGCATTTAGGCCACTGGGGTTGCACAAGAGGGCGAAGCTGCTTATCGACATAGCTAACGAGCTAAATCTCCGCTTCCGCGGAAGCGTACCGAAATCATATGATGAGTTGGTCAGCGTAAGAGGCATTGGGCAGTACACTGCGAATGCTATTCTTTGCCTTGCGTATGGCGAACACGTGCCTTTAGTGGATGGCAGCGTCTCTAGAGTCTTTCGCAGATGCTTCGGCTATCCTACAAATAAAGAGGCGTACGCGGACAAGGAGCTGTGGCTCCTTGCGTTTGAACTACTTCCAAACAAGGGCTACCGGGAGTACAATCTGGGTCTGCTCGACATTGGCGCACTTGTCTGCAAGCACGTGAAACCGCGCTGCAGCGAATGCCCGATCTCAGCGATTTGCATAGACTGGAATTCCGAGGCGAAGGGCAACAGCTTGGAGGCGAAGGTTGACATTGCTTGGTGATCGCCCACGTGTGGTTTCGCTTTTTGCTGGCGCCGGCGGAATGGACTTAGGTTTTGTCCAAGCCGGATTCCAGATGGTATGGGCCAACGACCTTGACAAGGATTGCTGCGACACATATAGCGCAAATATTGGCCCTCACATTCTTTGTGCGGACATCGCTGGCATTGACATAGCCAATATCCCAGAAACTGATGTCGTAATTGGGGGACCTCCTTGCCAGGGCTTTTCCGTAGCAGGGAAGATGGACCCCCATGACCCGAGAAGTCGTCTTTTGTGGGATTTTGTTAGGGCCATTGAGGTCAAGCGCCCCAGATACTTCGTGATGGAGAACGTGAAAGCCTTAGGCACACTCCCAAAGTGGAGCTTGATCCGCTCCGAGTTGCTAGCTGCGTTCCACAAGATTGGCTATAGGGTGCAATACAGAGTCTTAAACGCTGCCGACTATGGTGTGCCACAGCTACGCGAACGCGTATTCTTCATAGGGACATCTGCTCCCGGCGCCCCATTGGGGTTCCCACAGCCCACCCACGAGGGTCGTTGGGTGCCAGCCCGCGATGTGCTGGCTGGCCTGCCCGACCCTGGAGAGCCAGGCAATGAGGGTCGGTGCAGGGCGCGGATTACTCTGACGACCAAGCCTGTCATGCGCAAGAGTCCGTATGCAGGCATGTTATTCAACGGGCAAGGGAGGATGATCGATCTGGATCGGCCGGCACCAACTATGCATGCGAGCATGGGCGGGAATAAGACCCCAATAATTGACTTGCACCAACTGCAGCAGCTTAATGAGAAGCCTTGGATAGTGGAATACCACGGGCAACTGATAGAGGGCGAGCCGCCAGGAAGATGTAGCGCACCGAACTATTGGCGGCGAATTACAGTTCGCGAAGCAGCTCGATTACAAAGTTTCCCGGATGACTTCGTGTTTCGCGGGAAGCAAAGTTCACAGTATCGTCAGGTTGGCAACGCTGTTCCGCCGAGGCTTGCATACTGCATAGCTTTGTTAATCTTGGACGGGCTACATCAGATTCAAAATTCTGCCGTGCCGGGCCATGAGAGATTTCAGCCTCCGCTTTTTGCAGTAGGGCAGCGATAACCTGATGAATGAATTGCTGCGCATGGTCAATGTGGCTCGAGGTCAATAAACTCTGCAACCGTTCCGCCAGCACTCATCGGTCTATTCTGCGACCTCCTCCTCGTGCAGCTGCCTCCAAAAGGCCTTCACCCTCTCCGATGTGCTCGGCTCAGATACATAGTCGTTCAAGCGCGTATAGAACTTGACCCTTGCCTCAGGGGCAAGCCTATTCAAGACTGACGCCACCCAGTGATGTATCTCAATGAACTGGTATCTAACGCCACGGAAGTCAAGCGTGGCCATATTCAATGTGCTATCTTTCGCCCACGTCGCGGACGGATGCACATCTTCGTCGCGACAAACCACAGTGACCTCAGGAATGCTCTGATTAATAGATCGTGCAAATGCCTGCACTGCTTCATGAGAATCGCTCGCGCGTTGCTCATCGAAAGGCTTTACGGTAACTTCGTATACGGCTAAGACCTTTCCGCTGGCGCTTTCCTCCATAATGTCTCCTGGCTTCTTGCTTGTTGTGCTGGTCACAGACGCTCGCTCCTTATGCCCTGTAACCTTAACGTTGGACTCAATATGTTCATGGTAGGCTTCGAGGAGCAGACCAACAATACGCTGGGGAGTGTTGCCAGCATCAGGAACCTCATCCATCATCTTCCAGCAGAGGTTGACAAGCCGGCTGACATCGGCTTCCCTTGGAACCTGGATCACGTAGCCTGCCACTCGCTTGGCTTCCGTCAGCAATTCTGCGAGAAGGGCAGTAGTGAGGCCCCTAACCTCTGAAGAAGATGCCTGCTCTATCCTCTGAGCTAACTCCACAACGACTCTAGCAACTTCGCGGGGCCGGCGCTGCGCAGCCCATGCTTCATTGATGCCAGCTGCCGCTTTTGCTACATTGAGTGGCCCCGACTTTCCGTGCGGAATTCCAGCTTCATAAAGCGCTTCCCGTATAGGTCCCTCGTAGATCGCTCGGGGATTGCAGCCATAGAAATTGGAGGTCGGGGAGTACTGAGGATCCAGAAGACGCCCGATACACATTACTAACAAGACCTCTCTGAACCCCCAAACATTCGTAGCGCAGACCTGATGCAGCTTCAGTCGAGTTACAGCATCAATCTGAAACGTGCCAGCTCTTGCTTGTGCCAAAAGCTCGCCCATTAGCCTTCTAATTTGAAGATTACGCGCCATCGTGGGCGAAGAGTGCGTCGCCACTGTGCCTTCTCCCCTCACAACATCTGCTTACCTTGCCAACACTGTATAAGCTGGACTTCGCTGCATTCCATCTCCTGCCCAGGCATGAGCATTGTGACAGAATAGAATAGCTTTGACTAGCGCAACTCATGAGTGGTAGCCTCGCTGCTTTGCTCGTCTATCTTCTCCAATAGTTGTGAAGACGTGGTCCGAAGTGCTTTCGCGAGCTTGGCAATTGTTTCTATTGATGCGCTACGGAGGCCACGCTCGATGAGGCTAATGTAGGTTCTATGCAGCCCTGCCTGGAATGCTAGCTCCTCCTGGCTTAGCCCTAAGACCTCTCGTCGCTGCCTAACTGCAGTGCCAAACAATTGATTGACTTCACTCATGAGCTACCTAATCTAGTGTAGGGCTTGTGTGACCCACAGTCTACAGACTATTGTCTGAGCAAACGTGAAATAACTGAGTCCTTAAAGCCCATCGACAACGAAGTGGCCGAGCATGTGTAGGCACGATGTCCTGCAGGAAGATACGGGGTTTCCAGGCCGCCTCTAACATTCTGACGTTGCTTACAGCAGGCACCCTGGTTGTCTGGTAAGCCCTGCACAACCCACGACCAAACTGCCAGTGGCCAGCGGGGTGAACAATCCTCGGAAATGTTGAGTCGTGTGCGTCGGGACTTGCTTGCCTTCTTGGGTCGGGCTATACTTTGCTTGATTGAATCAGGTCTGGAATGCCGGGCGCCGCAGCGGTAGGTTCTCTTGGAGGTGGATGGATTGGTCAACCCTTCGCAAAGCTGGCTTGAGAAAATTCGACCCCTCAACCGCTCATCTTTTGAAAGACTTCGAGATGAAAAGCTGCGTCCGCAGTTCAACCTGGATGGCCTGAGGATTCTCCGACTGCAAGCAGGCCGGGAACGTGACCTACGCGAGCTATACCGCAATCGAGCGCCCTATGAACTCTTGCAGAATGCTGATGATGTTCATGCAACGAAGGCTCTGTTCTTTTTGTCTCCAGAAGGCTTAGCCTTCGTACACGATGGGGATTGGTTTACTGTCGAAAACTTTTGGAATCTAGCCGAGGGGTGGAGTGATAAGGACCCAGGCCAATGCATAGGACACAAGGGGCTGGGGTTTCGCTCTGTGTTGGACATAACGCCTGCTCCTCACATCATCAAGATCGACGCCAAAGAGTTCTTTGCTGTCAAGTTTACTTGGGCATTGAACAATGGCCATATCCAACAGACCTTCCAGCATAATCCTGACCTTCGGCAAGACTACAAGGGATGGACAAAGACTGGACAGTCCTGCTGCCCTGTAATGGCGATTCCCGGGCCAGCCACAAGGCAGGGTCTTGGAGACGCCTCACGGATTCTCGATGCGCTAGTTTGTGGGGACTTCGGGGATCGCTTCACGACGATGTTCTGGTTTCCCGCTAGGGACCCTGACATCAGTCCGGCAGTTCTCTCAGAGTTGAGCCCTTTGCCAATTAGGGCTGACCAAGATGGTGTGGAGCGCCTCCTACTGTTTTTTGAGAAAGAAGCCTGTGTCTTGCTTCCGTTCCTGGCTTCTGTAGCAGAGGTTAGGGTCTATAAGGGATCCTCTTGCATTGCAAAGGTGCGACTGCCTCCTGAAACTTCGGGACAGAAGGAAGGAGAGATCACCCTCACAGTGGAGGTGGGCGGGGAGAGCCGCAGTCTTTCTTTTTTCCGGATGAACTTCGCCCAGGACATTCCAGCCACAAAACGGAACCTACCAGATACACCAAAAGCAGTTAAAAGGATTGACAAGGCTCGCCTTTCCATGCTGGCACGTTTGGAAAACGGACAGCCGATTCACAATGCTGAATCCATGTTCCACGTTTATTTCCCCACAGAAGAGTCAACAGGGGTGGGTATTGTTAGTCACGGCGATTTCTACGTGAAGCCTGATCGGACGCGCCTGATGAAGAGTGGGTACAACGATTGGCTTCTCGGATGTGCCGCCAAGGCTGCAGCGAATGAGTTTCTAACCGTTCTGCTCAAGCGATACCGGGCAAGTTCAGTATTTGAGGCTCTATCTCCCAGTGAATCGGCCACCACTGATTCGGGTTTGGTATTTAGGCGGCTATATGCCACGGCGCTGCAGAAACGCTCCGAGCCTTTTGTGCCAACAAATTTAGGTCTTTTGAAAAGAGACGAGGTGGTCTTGCCTCCAACCATAGATGTCAAAGGATTCTGGGAGACACATTTCGGTTCGGTTCTCGGTGAGGTAGACGAACGTAAGAAAGCTTTTCTGGCACCTTCTGAGGATGGGAGAAGAACACGGGCCTTTTTAGCGCTAGCTCAGGTGGATGTGCTTGAGGCGAATTCGCTTTTGGACTTTATCGAGATGGCGGGCAGGAAGGAGAAGGACGAAAGTTGGTGGTATGAGTGCTACGCTCATTTGGCAAGCGAGGAAACTCTATCTCGGCGTGACTGTTCGTTTTTCGCGGGGCGCAAGTTGATTCCAGCGGGTACGGCCGGTGTCGTTCCCGTTCCGACAGTGGGAAGCGATGTGGTAGTCAGTTTGCCACCAACTGGGAGTGTGACCGACTACGACGTACCCCAGTGGTTTGCTGAGATTTTTGTCTTTGTAGACAACGCTGTAGCAGAACTGCTTCAATCTGGTAAGGACAGCGTTCGGACCTGGGTGCTGGATCGGTTTCACATTTCCAGATTCGAGGCGACCGAATTGCTACCACGTGCTATGCGCAGAATAGCCCCACAGATTTTTGCTGGCGAATTAGGAATCACACGTTCAGAGCTTCTAACTGCGTGGAGATTTATCAAGGCAGTCACGGACGCTTCTCGTATGATAAAGTCTGCAGAGTTTTGGGAAGAGATAGGTCGTTTCCCGCTTCCATTGGAACAACTAAGCGCTGACAACGTGCTTGATTGCCGAAGGCTAGCCCCGGCCTTTTTGGCCTACTGGCCGGATAGCTGGATTGAAGGGGACAACTGTCTTCGGCAGGTCGAAGGCCTGAGGCGGATAGGCGAGAGGTTTCTCCACGATCTAGTGTTGGAGAGCAAACTTACGCACGACCAGTGGCTTGGCTTCTTCTCGCAAGTAGGGGTGTCCAAAGCTCCAAAACTCGTCAGATATTCACGCATCATCCCAGGTGACGAACTGCTGTTCGAGGACGAGGGGCTCACCCGATTCGAGACTGAAGGATTCCGTGGCTTACGTCAAGGCGACATGAACAGAGTCGTTGTCAAGACCGTTCAAAGCGAACTGCTTTGGAGCACCACTGTCGCAACGGGCACTCTTTGCGGTCACGGGCTTCCAAGAGTCGTGCAGACCCTAACCGTTCTTGAGGGTCTTCGACAATGTGCTGAGAAAGCAGCGCAGGAATTCAGAGCTGGCGATCAAGACTGGAGACAGAGACTTTGGACTCTCGCAAAGGAGTTGCCGGTCCCCTCCATACAGACGATTGATGGTGACAGCGCATTCTGTCGCGGAGGGAGGGGAGGCGGACACCAGATTCTTGCTGGGCGATACGTAGAGAGACAATTACAGGCTTATCCTTGGCTGCCAAGCTCCTTTGGGCCTGCCAGTAGCTCTGAATGCTTCTTGAGATCTTCATCAAGGCGTCTTATTTCCTCAGGGACGTTGGGTGAGGAACTCGGGGACAAGCTGCTTCCTTATGTTATCGTTGACAACATTGACGATTTGGCGAGGCTACAAGGCCTTGGTGTTGAAACGCTGGATGACGTTGAATCTGCTTCCATCGCAGCCTTGATTCGCTCGCTGTTCATTATCGGAGAACAGCTTTCGTCCGAATGGGGCCGAGACCAAATACTCAAATCACCCGGACGCTGGCGTCTAGTTAGAGGCGCAATCCAAGAAGTTTATCGCAGGCTCAATCAGCACGAGGGTGTGCTTGACTTCCCCGACAGTATCAAATTTGCCATTCGCTCACCAGCTGGCATTACATTCTCCCCAACTCCGATATACTACGCTGACCCGGGATCAGCCATAGAGCAAGCGTTTATGGGTATGATCCCTCTGTTTGATGCGGACCACCCCTATGCTCGGCTTTTCGAACAGATACCGGTCACACGCCTGCAAAGTAGTGGCGAGGCAAAGACGGTGGAAGAGAAGCTCGTGACGGAGCAGGAGTCAAAACCAGTTCCAGCCCTTCGCGACGAGATAGTAAACAAGTTATCGCCATTTCTGCTCGCGCCTATCGTCGCAAGGTCGGAGAGGCAAAAAGATATTGAGGCCATACTCCGGAGGCTCAGAGAGCGCTTTGGGGTCAGGGCATCTGATCACTTGACCGTGTCCTTCTCACTCATTGGAGAGTCTACGGTGCAGCGAAGCGTAGATTTCCCCAAATTCTACCTCCAACGCACAATTGTGCCGGCAGAAGGAGCTGTGGAGCAGGCCCATTATGTTCTCTATGTTGCAGGGCCTGCACAGGACTCAGTTGCTCATCTGGATGCTGATGCCCTTGGCCAGGCGCTCGCCCCCCTCTTTTTCGTCGACAGGGTCAGCGAAGACCTAGCTGGGCTTTTCCCACGGATCGCCTATAAGTACCAGCAATCGAATGGGAAGTTGGACGAGATGCAGGAGTTTCTGCATCATCAACTGGGCATATCGCGTGAAGCTCAAGATTCTGCAATGGCGATTATCTGGGGAGATGCCAGAAAGGAAGGCCCCATATCCGTTGCGCCTCCACTTCCTGTAAAGGTTATCACTCCACTGGTCGAACCGACGGAGCGGCAGGAAATTGTGCAGGAAAGCATCGATAAACACCAGCAGGCTCTTACCCAGCAGTTGACAGAGCTCCTGCAACCGTTTGTACCCAGTGGCTCAACTGGTATACGGACTCCTTCCAGCAGCCCAGTCATCATTAGCCGTCCGAGTGGCGGCAGACGAATCGCGGGAATTACGGCTGAACAGCAGAGCAGAGGGAGACGGGGCGAGGAAGAGATTAAGCGACGGCTCCAATTACCAGGAGGATGGGCTGGATTCAGCTTTGTCGCGGACAAACGAGATGAAGATTGCGGCTATGATTTTCTGTGTAAGATGGGAGAGCGCCAAGTAATGTTGGAGGTCAAGACGTTCACCATTGATGGACGCGTAATAGTGAGTGTCCCCGAACTGCACGCAGCTGCAGAGAGCCAGAATGACTATTACCTCCTCGGGGTATTGGATGACGAGAAACCTGAAAGCGAATGGCGCACCTCCATCATCTCCAACCCCATCCAACGCCTTGTGAGCAAGGGCGAGTTTGATATTGAAGCGACGCTCCATGCCCCCGCGTCTGACATATTTGAGATAGACAGAGAATAGCTAAAGGGTGTGGCGACCAACACAGTCGACATTCTTCTGAACACTCGGAGAGCTTTTCAGAGTTAGGCCCCCGGTGGCACAACATACTATATTCCTGAAGGTCAATAGCTCCAGCTGAATTTATAATTCATTCACTCACATCGGTGAGCAGACCCCAGCCTCTTTTTACCTGGCTCCCAACTTAGCGGTTAGATACGGGCTCA
>Ga0315296_10000900_pt1 | contig 26427 bp, 23 predicted proteins | sample YL17G14_18_MG_FD_203921 | JGI IMG/M metagenome (GOLD analysis project Ga0315296, IMG submission 203921) | Sediment microbial communities from Yellowstone Lake, YNP, Wyoming, USA - YL17G14_18 | ecosystem: Environmental > Aquatic > Freshwater > Lake > Sediment | place: USA: Wyoming | collected... | reverse complement strand
CCGACCCAATGTAGTCTAGCAGCATAAGCGGACCCATAGGCCAGTTCAAACCAAGCTTTATGGCTTTGTCAATATCATCCCTGTCAGCGATGCCTTCCCAATACACAGCAACAGCCTCGTTCAACGCGGGAATCAAGATGCGATTGACGATAAAGCCAGGACTGTCCTTCTTGACAAGGACCGTCTCTTTGTCCATCTTGTGCGCGACATCCAAAACGGTCTCCACCGTCTCATCCGAAGTTCGTGCACCTCGAATAACCTCGACAAGCTTCATCAGCTGAGGCGGGTTGAAGAAATGCATCCCACAGACCTTCTCAGGCCTCTTCGTTGCCGAGGCCATTTCTGTTATGCTCACAGAAGAAGTGTTCGAAGCAATTATGGCATGAGCGGGAGCATTAGCGTCCACATCACGGAATATAGCCTTCTTCAGCTCAAGATTCTCTGGAGCGGCCTCGACTATCAAATCAGCGTTCGTCACGGCCTCCTTCAAATCCAGCATAGGATGGACCCTTCCAAGCACTGCCTTCATCTCTTCCTCAGACAACTGTCCCTTCTTCACGAAGCGGTTTAGGCTCTCCTTAAGCATCTTCATGCCTGCGTCGACAAACCGCTGCTCAATGTCACGAAGGTTCACATCATACTTGCCAACCTGAGCGGCAACCTGAGCGATCCCATGCCCCATCAAACCAGCGCCCAAAACTGCAATCCGTTTTACTCCAGTCAAGACCATCACCTTATTTCGAGCAGAAAAATAGTTAGCTTGCCGTCATGTTAAAAAGGTTTTCCAGCAATCGACGCCTTCACTGCATCAACTCAGCGACGTAAGAAACGAATCCAAAACCTCAAATGAGTGCAATGTGTGGGAGCAAAATATAGTCTTCTCGATAGCATAGCAAACCGTAGAAAAGTTCGGAGGACGACGTCCGACACGAATTGAGCAGGATATGTCACATGGTAAGCCCGCGTTCGTGGTGTAGTGCCTTACGAGAATATAATGCTTAAATATTCTCACATCCTTATCCTATCGGAAAATCATGAAAACACAAGAAAGCATTCACTTCTTCAACACACTGTCCCGCCAGAAAGAGAGATTTATGCCACTCGAAAAAGGAAAAGTCAAAATGTACACGTGTGGTCCCACGGTCTACGACGTTGCACACATTGGCAATTTCCGCGCCTTCATTTTCGAGGACCTTCTTAGAAGATGGCTCGAATACCGAGGCTTCAAAGTAACCCAAATAATGAACCTGACAGACGTTGACGACAGGACGATAAAAGCTGCCAGAAACCAACGGGTTCCGCTCAAAGAAGTCACTGAAAGATACATAAAAGCCTTCTTCGACGACGTCGAAACGTTGAACATCGAAAAAGCCACCGTGTATCCTCGAGCCACAGAACATGTTTCGGAAATGGTAGCGCTCATCAAAAAACTCATCGATAAAGGCTATGCATACAGAGGTGAAGACGGCTCAATCTACTATGACATCTCAAAATTCAAGGACTACGGCAAACTTGCCAAAATCAAAGTGGCCGACCTCAAACTAGGCGCAAGAGTGAAAGTCGACGAGTATGCGAAGGAAGAAGCCCAAGACTTCGCTCTTTGGAAAGCATGGGACGAATCAGACGGCGACGTCTACTGGGACACAGAGCTGGGCAGAGGAAGACCGGGATGGCACATCGAATGCTCAGCCATGTCCATGAAATACTTGGGCGAAACATTAGACATCCACTGCGGGGGCGTTGACAACCTTTTTCCACACCACGAAAACGAAATCGCCCAGAGCGAAGCCGCAACTGGAAAAAAATTCGTTAACTATTGGATGCATAATGAACATCTCCTCGTCGAAGGCAAAAAAATGGCCAAAAGGCTAGGAAACTACTACACCGTCAAAGACCTAACGGCGAAAGGACACAATCCAAAGGCTATCCGTTACCTCATGCTGTCAACACATTATCGCCAGCAACTCAACTTCACATTTGAAGGACTAGAAGCTGCAAAAAGCACGCTAGAACGTCTCGAGAACTTTGTTCGGCGACTCTTGAATGCAGATGGTACAAGCGGGGGCGAGGAACATAAAGCCCTCATTAGCCGCGTTCAAAACGACTTTGAAGCTGCCATGGACGACGACTTGAACATAAGCGTCGCTTTAGCCGCCTTGTTCGACTTCATCAGAGAAGTCAACAACCGCCTAGACAAGAACCGAGTCAACAAGCAGGAAGCAAAAGAAATCCGCGAACTGGTCCTAAGATTCGACAGTGTTCTGGGCGTCATAGGAGAAACCTGTGAGGAAGAGAAATTGCCAAAAGAAGCAGAAGAACTCATACGCAAGAGGGAAGAAGCAAGAAAAGCAAAAGACTGGAAAGCCGCCGACGAGCTGCGGGAACAACTAAAGGCCATGGGCATCATAATCGAAGACACGGCGCAAGGCGTTAAATGGCGAAGAGAAAAACACTAGCACAATCCAACACTTATGAGTAGTCGAGAACGACGAAGGTATTCATGGATGATCGACTGGCGTGAGCTCTTGATGCTCAGAGCATTTCGCCTTCTAACAAAGCTGCGTATCGACAAACTCTTGCGCACAAGAACGCAAACACATGCGTTCACTGATTATTTCAGGGGCTTCGAGAAAGTTGAAGCCGTCAGAGAAATCTTTGGAGAAAAGACTGAACATGTGCTTAACAACCTCAAGGTCGAGTTTACGTGGGTCGGAGGATACATGTGGGTCAACGGTGCAAACGGAAACCTCATGATAAGCTCCAGATACCTGAACACAGGCGAGAGAACGGACGTGTACCTCGACCTGATCCATGAATTAGTCCATGTGAGACAGTTTATGGAAGGCAAGGAACTTTTCGACATCCACTACGGTTATACGGAAAGGCCCACAGAACTCGAAGCCTACCGCCACGCCGTGCAGGAAGCAAAGAGGCTAGGATTGAACGATGAGAGAATCTGCCGATACTTGAAGACTGAATGGATGAACGACCGAGACTTCAAACTCCTGGCCAAGACTCTGAACATCCATTGCATCTCCTAAACGCCGTGACAAGCAGCAACCAAGCAACGTCAGCGACAAGTCATTTCATGAATATGAAAGAACTGTCCAGGATGCGTTCTTGCCGTTGAGCGTCCACTCGTGACTGGAATATTTTGCGAACAGTTTCTCGGCTAGTTGAGATTCGTGCGAAGTCAACTTGCCATCTTCGAGTTTTCCGTCCAGTGTGCTTTGAAAACCCTTGGTCAGCGCGTTCTCTATTTCCGCCGGCGTGATTTCCCGCCCCAGCTCCTCAGTTATCGAGGTGATCTTTCGTTTCGCCACGTTCACAACTTCCATGCAGGTCTTTGCCCAAGGAACACGAATCACCGAAAACATCCTCTCCAAGTCAACCTCGACGAGGATGGTGCCATGCTGGAGAACAACGCCGGCCTTGTGGCATTGAGCACTCCCAGAAATTTTCTTACCGTCAATTGTCAGATTCGGACAAGTCTTTGCGTCGCCTTCGTTAAAGTCCGCATTGATCCCCAGAGTCGCTAATGTTGCGGCCAAGCCGGCATAGATGCGGCCGTATACGTCGGCTATGTCTTTGGCTCCCAAACCCTCTTTTTGAGCAATCACGCCGTAGGTGACTTCTTTTTCAGAATCATGATACACGGTGCCCCCTCCGCTTATCCTCCTCACAACGTCCACACCAAGCTTCTTACAGTTCTCAAGTTGGACTTCCTTCTCCAAGTTCTGGAACTTCCCGATCGAGACGGCGGAAGGTCTCCATTGATAGAACCTTAACGTGTCAGGAACGACATCGCTGATTCTAGCTGTAAGAATAGCTTCGTCGATGGCCATGTTCATGAAAGCATCATGCGTTGTAAGCTTTAGCAACCGCCAATGACTCAACATCGAGCACTTCCAAGAATCAAGCTAAAACTAAGCTTAAATAAGTGTGTTTCTGGCTATTTATTGTGTGGATATGTTTCCTGACCCATTTTCCATGTTCTGGCCTTTTTTCGTACTCGTGGCCATCGTCATAGTCGTATCGATTATCCTCAGTATCTTCAGGGCCATCAGATCCACGGAAGATAACATGGAACAGCCACCGACTCAAAATCAGACAACGATAAAAGAGAGAGAAATCATACGAGAAATAATAAAAATCAGGTGCCCATACTGCGGAAACACTTATGAAGAAAAAGAAAATGTTTGTCCCTACTGTGGAGCCAGAAGACCCTAACAGGCATCGAGAAAACACCAGAATGCGGCTTGAGACCACATGCCGAAGAAACTGATTGTGCAAATACGGAAAGAGGTTCTGAACGCCATACTTGAAGGAGCAAAAAGACTTTACCCAAGGGAAAACATACTGCTGCTCAGAGGCAAGAGAACCAAAGAAGTACTCGAGGTCTCTGACCTGATTATTCCGCCTCTCGCAAACCGTGGAAGTGGCTTCTCCGGCTTTCCGTTCCACATGCTGCCGATGGATTTCTCCTTGGTGGGAACAGCACATTCACATCCCTCAGGAGAATTGAGACCCTCACACACGGACCTAAACCATTTCTTCGGAATAATCCTCATGATCGTCGGCTTCCCCTATTCAAACGAAAACGTGGCCGTCTACAACAGGGCGGGCGACCTGCTGGAATTGCAGCTGAAAGAAAAGTGACGGGTCACACATCGCATGCAGCTTTGCCGCAGAGATCCTAATTCAACGAAGAAAGACCTAAAATATGATGAAACCCCTCTCTTTTCAGGGCGTTGAGACTTGCCGACTAGAGTCATAATGCTCGTAGACTTGGACTATTTCTTTGCACAATGTGAAGAAAAGAGAAACCTATCTATTAAAGACAAGCCCGTAGTAGTCTGCGTTTATTCGGGTCGCACTGAGGAGAGTGGTGCCGTAAGCACGGCAAACTACATCGCCAGAAGCTATGGCGTCAAGTCGGGAATGCCCATCTACCAAGCGAAGAAGAAACTCGAAAACGTTGAGACAATCTTTCTTCCAGTCGACTACGATTACTACGAAAAGGTCTCGGGAGAAGTCATGCGCATTCTCAGACAATTCGCAGACTTGTTTGAACAGGTAGGAATAGATGAAGCGTTCCTCGACGTTACGCTACGGACTAATGGAAGGTTTCAGGCGGCAAAAGAGCTTGCGGAAAGAATAAAGAACGAACTGAAAGCTCAGCTTGGACTCACATGCTCGATAGGCGTTGGCCCTAACAAGCTTGTGGCAAAGGTGGCAGCAGACCAGAACAAACCTGACGGTCTCACGGTTATCGAGGCTGACAATGTTGAACATTTCTTCTCGCCGCTCAACGTAGAAAGACTGGTCGGCGTGGGAACAATAACACGGGAAAAAATGCAGTCCATGGGCATAATGACGGTTGGCGATCTGGCAAGATACGACACGCAGAAGCTTATGGAAACATTCGGAAAAATGTTAGGAATCTATTTTCATAATGCCGCCCAAGGAATGGACAATGAACCCGTGAAAGAAAGAACCGAAACCGAATCCCTCAGCAGGATCGCCACGCTCAAGAAAGACTCTCGGGACACAGATTTCATAATGGAAAAAACAGAGCAACTCTGCACTGAACTCCACGTGGCAATCGTGGACCAGAAAGTCAGCTTCAAGACGATAGGCATAATCGTCATACTTAACGACATGAGCAGTCACAGCAAGTCTAGAACACTCGAGAACCCGACAGACAGTCTGCAAACAATGAAAGAAAATGTGAGAGACTTGTTCAAACAATTCTTTGACGAAACCATGCTCGAAGCGCGAAGAGTCGGCGTGAAAATTTCGAACCTCTCTCACGAAAAGGAATCCCAAAGACAGCTAACGAGCTTCATTCAACGAAACACGGATTAGAAATTGCTTCGCCGCGTTGCCAAGCAAACTTTATCTTCAATCCCACCAGAGTATTCGTGAACAAACATGGACTCAGAGGAGAAAGAACCGCAGCAAAAAGAGTTACCGCCAGGTCAGGCTCCCATCAAGCGGCTCCTGAGATGGGGAAGAGACCATCCGGGTATCAAGAGAGAAAACCCAAAAATCGACTTGAAAACCTACATGCTGACCATTGATGGTGAGGTCGATAAGCCCTTGAGATTGGGTTGGGACGGGGTTCTTAAGCTTCCAAAAATCAGGTCCGTGAGCGATTTTCACTGTGTCGAGGGATGGAGTGTCCTGAATTGTCAGTGGGAAGGAATACGGTTCAGAGAAATAGTCAGGTCAGTGAAGCCTAGAAAAGACGCTAAATTCGTTACTTTTGAATGTGCCGATGCGTACGTGACTTCTCTCACGATGGAAGAGCTGGCGGGCGATGACGTGCTCCTTGCATATGCACTTAACGGCAAGCCGTTGGAAGAAGGCTATGGGTTTCCTCTTCGCCTCGTCGTCCCCGGCAAATACGGGTACAAGAGTGCGTTATGGGTTACTCGCATAAAGTTCACGATGACAAAAGAGGCTGGATACTGGGAAAAAAGGGGTTACAGCGACACGGCAGACATCTGGAAGAACGATAGATTCAGAAGGTAGAATCCGCCAACTGGACGCGATCAGCACTTATCACGCCGACGCTATTTTGTTGCCTGAATAAGAGTTTCATAGATTTCAAGCGTCTGTTCAGCAACTTTTCTCCAAGTGAAATATTCTAAGACTCTCTTGCGGCCGTTTTCTCCCCAGAGTTTTGCTGCCTTTGGGTCCTTTAACGTTTCTTTTATTCCCCATGCGATGTCTGCGGGGTCTTCGCCGTTCACGTGCATTCCGTTTTGTTCGGGTCCAGAGGAAACGACTTGTTCGCGGAAACCAACGACTCCGCGGGCTCCGACCACGACTGGTTTCGCCATCGACATTGCTTCCAAGCTGACTATGCCAAAGGGTTCGTAGACCGATGGAAAAACACACACATCTGACGCTGCATAATGCAAGATTCTCTGGTCTTCAGGGACAAACTCAAAGCGGTAGACAACGTTGTCTTTTACTCCAAGCCTGTTGGCAGTTTCGACTATGTCGCTCTGTTCCTCGCCTTTGCCCAGAATGACAAGCTTTGTCTTCGGATAATCTTTCAAAACCAGCGGCAGTGCTTGAACGAGGTTCTTCACGCTCTTGACCCATGTTAGCCTCCCGAGAAAGAGAAGCATATTCCAGTCATCCGCAATGCCATAGGCCTTTCTGATTTCTGAAACATCTTTTTTCGGGGATACTTTGGGATTGTAGCGGTCTGGGTCCACGCCGTTCCAAACAACATTGATCTTTGCCTGAGGCCACCCATGCCTCACCAAATCGTCCTGCATTGCATTACTCACTGTTATCATTGCATCAGCGTTCTGAGCCGTGGCGCGTTCGAGATGCGAAACAACTTCTGAGCCTGCGCCACCGCTTCGGCCCCATTCTGTGCTGTGCACGTGGAAAACGACAGGAATCTTCGATTCGTTCTTGACTATCAGACCAGAGATGCAGCTGAGCCAATCGTGAACGCACACCAAGTCAAAATGGTATCCCTCTGTCCTGATGAGCCCGTTGAGGAACTTCGTGGAACTCAGTATGTTGTAGATGAATATGTCGTTGAAAAACCGTATGTTCGTCCCCCAATTCTTCAAGTCATCCGTCACGAACATAGGAAAGATATTGCTTGCATCCGCGATCAGCGGCCTATGAACCTCCACTCCCCGGACGATCTCCTTGGTTTTCAAGTTCCCACCGTTAAGAGTGAAGACCGAAACATCATGACCTAACTCAACAAACTCACGAGTAATGTACTCAGCATACGTACCCAGTCCGCCAACAATCTTCGGCGGATACTCCCAGACAAAAAACCCGATCCTCATCCGTTAACCACCACAAACCACTTTGAAGCCCACAAACACAATTATGCTTTTCTACAACAATGCTTGACCGCACTGGCCCATCAGGTAGAAGGCGGATCCAGGAAATGACCGAAAAACTATTGTGCAATCGAACAGGAAAAGCATAACTGACGAAGAGAGTGAAAAGGTTTGAAGAAACCAGTTCAAGCAGCCGCAGAGAGAATAAAACGGCTGGAGATACAGGGTGCACGGAACGTCGCAATAGCCGCCATTGAGGCTGTGGAAGTTTTTGCAAGCCAGTCGAAGGCTAAGACCAAGAATGAATTTTTGAAAGAAATGCAGCATGCAAAAACGATGCTGTTCGCCTCAAGGGATACTGAACCATTGATGAGAAACGCAGTTCGGCTCATCATTAACTGCGTGGAGAAAACAAAAGAGACAAAGGTCAAGAATCTTGCAGGAACAGTCTCCAGCGTTGCCCAGAGCTTCTTGAAGGATCTAGAGGATTCGAAAGAGCGCATCGCGGAGATAGGAGTCAGAAGAATCAGGAACAACTCCATTATTCTAACGCATTGTCATTCTTCCACGGTCACCAATTTGCTGAGGAAGGCTAAGCAGAAAGGAGTTGATTTTCAAGTTATCTGTACAGAAACGAGGCCGGTGTTTCAAGGTCGGATTACTGCTAGAGAGATGCTTGATGCTGGCATAGAGACTACTTTCATCGTGGATTCTGCCGCTAGGTTTTTCATGAATCGCGTGGACCTCGTGATTGTGGGCGCAGATGCGATAACTTCGGAGGGGAACGTGATAAACAAGATCGGCACGAGCACTGTGGCGTTGGTTGCTCATGAGGCGCGTACGCCTTTCTACGTGGTTTCAGAGCTCTTGAAGTTTGACCCGGCAACGATGTATGGGGACTATGAGAAGATAGAGGAAAGGAGTCCAAGCGAGGTTTGGAAGGATGCGCCAGCCGGGCTGACCGTGCGGAATCCGGCTTTTGACGTTACGCGGAGAGATTTCGTTCATGGGATAATTTGCGAGGAAGGAATAATCTCGCCGCACTCCATAGCTGAGGTCGTGATGAGAAAGTATCCATGGGTTTACGAGTAGAAGCGGCTTCCTAAGGGATTCGGCCAAGTCTCCAAAGCCCTTTCCAACTCCTTATGGTTCTCAGCAAACTTTTCGAGTGATTTTCCTTCCAGAGTTGCTTCTACTGCCTGACGCATGGCTCTTGCCCCTGAAGCTGTGCCGTCTCTGTGGCCATGAATCCCGCCGCCAGCTTGAATGATAAAGTCTTTTCCGAAAAACTCCATTAGCGCTGGTACCAATCGCGGATGCAGGCCTCCTGAAGCAACGGGCAAAACACGTTTCAACCCGAACATCTCTTTCGTCAATGCGTCACGGTTCTGCGCAACTTCCTCTTTCGTTTCAAACATCTTGCCCACCACAGTTCCCACATGAAGCTGATCTACGCCGATGATTCTTGCTACTTTCGATATTACCCGCATCGAGACGCCATGCCGCGCATTCTTTGTGAAGGCCGCATGTCCTGCCCTGTGTGCGTGAATAATCAGGTCAAAATCTTGGTCTCTGAAGGTTTGGAGTGCAGCAAACCCGCACGTTAGGATGTCGATCATCACGTATTCTCCTCCGTGGCCAAGAACGAGTTCTGCCCTGCGCAGCATCTCTTTCGTTTCTGCTGTAATGTTGATCATGTAGACTTTTCTTTCGCCGGTTTCTTTTTCGGCTCGGTCTCTGCTTTCAAGGGTCTCGATCAGGCGCTCTTCAAACGGATTGAACTTTTGACTGCTCAGGTTTTCGTCGTCTTTGACTATGTCGCATCCTCCGACCCAGGCTTCGTGCGCTACTTTTGCGTGGTCTGCAGTCTTTAGGCCAAGTTTGGGTTTGATGATAGTGCCCACCAACGGTCGGTCGTAGACTTTTAGGACCTTGCGAACTCCATCAATTCCGTACTTTGGCCCCCTAAAACTCTTGACAAGGTCCCGTGGAAATTTGATGTCGTTGAGTCTAAGGTTCTTCAGTGCTCTTAATCCGAAAACGTTGCCAGCCACGCTGCTTAAGATGTTCGGCATGTTGCCCTGTTCGAAAAGCTCTATGGGATAAGCTATCTTTGCTTCTTCTCCTTCAATGCTGAACACGTGAGCTGCAAGCTTTTCCAAGTAGGGCTTTACCGTCGTGAGCTCGGTCCATGTTCCGATCGAACTCTCCGCAGCCACTCCTCCGGCTGCTTCTTTCATGCTTATGCCGGCGGGTTCAACGTGAAACGTGCAGACAACATCTGTTGCTTTCGGCGTGTATTTCAAATCGACGAAGTCGACGTACTTCAAGTCGGCAACCTTCTGCATTTGTCATTGAAGGAAGTTGCTTAAAATGCTTGACGGAACACGACTGTGTGCTGGAGTTCATGTTTCGCAGATTGAAAGTGGGCTGTTAAAGCTTTAATTGCCAATAATCGATGTATTGGAAGATGTGAAAGTGGATGAGGCTGAAAGTCAGGCTTTTGAACATTCAAGCTGGCAGCAGTAACATTGCTATTCTGGGCGGTGTGACGGCAAGTCTGTTGGGAGTTCGTTCTTCGGATAGGGTGCAGATCGTACAGGGAGATAAGCATGTTGTCGCTGTCGTCAATGTTTCGAGCAGTTTTCCGCGGGACTGCGTGGGCCTATATGAAGAAGTCTCAAAGAAGATGGGTGTCGCGACGAACGATGAGGTTGATGTGCAGTTTGCCGAGTTGCCTGAGTCGCTCCACTATGTTCAAGCGAAAATTCGCAACGAGAGGCTGCGAAAGAACGAGATAGACTTGATCGTTAAGGATGTGGTGGAGAGACATCTAAGCGATATTGAGCTTGCATCTTTTGTCACGGCCCTTCAGGTTCATGGGTTAAGCATGGATGAAATCGAAGCTTTGTCCAGGGCTATGGCGGCAACTGGCAGCAGTTTATCTCTTGGCAAGAAACTTGTCCTGGACAAGCACAGCATCGGCGGGATACCTGGCGATAAGACTTCTATCCTTGTTGTTCCGATCATTGCTGCAGCGGGTTTTGTGATACCGAAGACTTCGTCTAGGGCTGTTACGTCGCCAGCTGGGACGGCTGACCGCGTTGAAGCGTTGTGCCCTGTTGACTTGTCTGTTGACGAGATCAGAGAAGTCGTTGAAAAGACGAATGGGTGCATGGTTTGGGGCGGTGCTCTGGAATTGGCTCCAGCGGATGATATTTTTATCCAGATTGAGTATCCCCTTGCAATAGACCCGATGCTTCTTCCATCGATCATGAGCAAGAAGAAAGCTATCGGTGCAACGCATGTGGTCGTAGATATACCGACGGGAAGGGGGGCTAAGATAAAGACTGTCGGTGAGGCGGAGGCTTTGGCTGATGATTTCATTGAGCTTGGACAGCGTTTGGGAATCAACGTTCAGTGTGGAGTGACTTTTGGTGAACAGCCTTTGGGTCATGCGATTGGTCCGGCGCTGGAGGCCAGAGAGGCTTTGTCAGCGATCAAGGGTAACGGTCCAGCGGACCTCATCGAGAAAGCCTTGAGTTTGGCGGGTATACTGTTTGAAATGGTGGGCGTGAAGGAAGGAAAGCAGAAGGCAGAGGAGCTTCTCAAGTCGGGGAAGGCTGAGCAGAAGCTTCGAGAAATAATCGAGGCTCAGGGCGGCGATCCCAGGGTCAAGGTCGAGGACGTACATGTGGGAGATAAGAGGGAAGCGGTGACGACAACTCAGGAGGGCGAGGTTCTGTGGGTCAGTAACGAAGACCTCGCAAAAATAGCGAAAGAAGCTGGTGCTCCCAAGGACAAAGGAGCAGGAGTCATGCTTCGAACCAAGCTTGGCGATCATGCCAAGAATGGCGAGGTCTTGTTTGAGATTTACGCTGAGAGAGAGGGTAGGTTGGAGTCGGCACTGAACCTGGCGAAAAAACTTCAGCCGATCGGCTTGAGCAAGAAGCCGGAAGACAGGATGCTCATGAGCCGCATTCCAGCGCCAACAGTGCGTCGCAAGGCTTTCACGTTTGAAAGATGAAGAGGTAGTATGTGTGCCAGCGAAATCCGTAAAGCTGAGAGAGAGGATCAATGCTTATCACGCAGGTTTTGGGGTGAAGATAGAGGTCGGTTGATTGGACATGAAGGATAGGGTGGAGTTTTCGGAGGAGGAGCTTGGGCAGATCGTTGAGTTGGTTTCAGAGTATTTTGAAGTCTATGGTTTTGATGTGGAGTCGCCCTCAGACGTGATATTGCAGGGCATATACAAGAAAATTAAAGGTCAAGAGTGGACAAAATAGTTTTTTTGGGAACGAGGGTAGATGTGGGCTTTTTTCTTGAAATAGGCTCTAAGGCGGGTCATTCTGGGCTATTGCGAGGTATGGCATTTCGCATATTGCTTGACCGATTGATTACGGTCTAAGTTTAAATATTAGAGTTGTGATTAGACGTAGCGAGAGGATAACTTTCCATGGGTTCCAAGTCTCCGAAGGGCGAGTTTGCCGCCAGGGCATTGGTTGAGAAGCGGAAGCATTTCCGTTGGAGTGACAGGTACTATAATCGGCGGGTGTTGAGGCTTGATGTTAAGGCTGACCCTCTTCGGGGGGCGCCCATGGGTCGAGGCATTGTTCTTGAGAAGGTTGGTGTGGAGAGTAAGCAGCCTAACAGTGCTATTAGGAAGTGTGTGAGGACTCAGTTGATTAAGAATGGCAGGTTGATTACGGCGTTTTTGCCCGGTGATGGTGCGTTGAACGTTGTTGATGAGCATGATGAGGTTTTGGTGGAGGGGATTGGGGGTTCGCGTGGCAGGAGCATGGGGGATATTCCGGGCGTGCGCTGGAAGGTTATTACGGTTAATGGTGTGTCGTTGAAAGAGCTTGTTTATGGAAGGAAGCAGAAGCCAGCACGGTGAGAGTTTGAGTCAGAAGCAGGAGAAAGAGATTAAGCTTTTTGGGAAATGGAGTTTCAAGGACGTTGAAGTGAAGGATATAGGGTTGCAGCGTTACATCTGTCTTAAGCCTGTTGTGGTTCCTCACAGCACGGGAAAGCATGAGCATAAACGGTTCCGCAAGGCAAACGTGAACATCGTGGAAAGGCTGGCGAACAATATGATGCGGCCTGGGAAGAACGCTGGAAAAAAGGCCAAGGTTATGAACATAGTCAAGCAGGCTTTTGAGCTTGTTAACCTGCGGACGGACAAGAACCCGATTGCTGTGCTCACGAAAGCGGTGGAGAATTCTGCGCCGTGCGAGGATACGACGCGGATCAGCATGGGAGGAATCGTTTACCACATGTCAGTTGATATTTCGCCTCAGAGAAGGGTTGACTTGGCGATGCGGCACATTGCTGATGGCGCAAGACAAGCGGCCGTGAACAATCCGCGTTCGATCGAGGAGTGTCTTGCAGAAGAGTTGATTATGGCAGGCAACCACGACGTGAAAAGCTTCGCAGTGGCAAAGCGCCACGAGCTAGAGAGGGTTGCCCAAGCCTCAAGATAGAAACGGTTTTCGTGGAGAACCCCATTTGCCTTACATGTTGCGCCGCATTCGATCATGGAAGCAGCCTTCTCAGTCACATGACCAGCATAGTTCGTGAAAGTGCGTCAGTGCTCTCACTCGACTAGTCAAAAAAAATTTCTACTGACTAGTCAAACCGCATGAAGCCTCAGCGTGCGGTGACTGGCCTGTCAATTGAGTGGTCAAATTTGCATGTTGCATATCGAGTGTGGCGAACTGGTCTCTCAATTGACAACTCCAAAAATTTTTTGGCCAGTCAATTCGAGGGGGGGTTGTCATTGGATTGGCTGAGGTTTCGATTGTGTGGTGAGGTTTTTTCTACTGGTGAGTCGAAGTGTGTGGTGTGTTCTTGTTTTGGGGGTTTGTGTTCTAGGGAGGTTTATTTGTTTGTGCTAGCCTAGTCTATGAAGGCTGCGTTTGGGTTGGTTTCGCATTCGGCGTTGAGGAAGATCGTTGGGTTGTTGATGGAGGTTCCTTGTCCTAGCTGTGTTGATGTTAATCGGGTTAAGTTAGATGTGTGCGCAGAGTATCGTTTGCTGCGGGTTCCGTCGAATTCGGAGATTATTGGCGTGCTCAAACGTGAAGAGCGGAGGAAGCTGCTTCCACTTTTGAGGAGGAAGGCTACTCGTACGGTTTCTGGTGTTACTGTTGTGGCGGTGATGACGAAGCCTTATCCATGTCCGCAGCCTGAACCGTGTGCTTATTGTCCTGGTGGGCCGAGCGTTGGGTCTCCTCAGAGCTATACGGGTCATGAGCCGGCGGCAATGCGTGGATTACAGAACAAGTTTAACCCGTATTTGCAGGTGAGAAGCAGGATTCATCAATTGCAGGCAATTGGGCACGACGTTGACAAAGTTGAACTCATTATTATGGGCGGAACGTTTCCGGCTACTCGTCTGAGATACCAGAAATGGTTCGTAAAAAGATGCCTTGATGCCATCACGGATAAGAAGTCCACATGTTTGGAAGAAGCTAAGAAGAACGCTGAAACAAGCAGAATGCGAAACGTTGGCATAACCGTGGAAACTCGGCCGGACTGGGCCAAAGAAAAACATGTCGACCGAATGCTGAGCATGGGCGTTACCCGCGTCGAAATGGGCGTTCAAAACCCCAACGACGAAATATACGCGCTTGTAGGCAGAAAGCACACGGTTCAAGATGTTCTGGAAGCCACGCGGATAATGAAAGATGCAGGACTGAAAATAGTGTACCACATGATGCCTGGGCTTCCCGGTTCAAACCCAGAAAAAGACCTTGAAGCGTTCAGCAGGGTTTTCTCAGACCCCATGTTCAAGCCTGATATGATCAAGATCTATCCATGCCTCGTGATAGGAAACACGCGAATCCACGACTCGTATGTGCAGGGCAAGTACAACCCCTACGAAACTGAAGAAGCAGCAGACCTCATAGTTGAAGTCAAGAAAATCGTTCCTCCTTGGGTGCGAATCATGCGCGTCCAAAGAGACATCCCAGCGCCCTTAATCGTCGCAGGCGTCAAGCACAGCAACCTGCGCCAGCTTGTCCAGAAAAAACTCGAAGAGCAAGGCACTGCATGTAGGTGCATTCGTTGCCGTGAAGTGGGCCACAGAATGCAGATTTCGGAAATAACACCGAACCAGAAGGATGTCAGAATTCTTACAACGCGGTATGATGCTTCAGAGGGCACGGAAATCTTCATCTCAACTGAAGACCCCAAGAAGGACATCTTGATCGGCTATTTGAGGCTGAGAATTCCCTCTCCAAAAGCCAGCAGACCAGAAGTCAATGCGACGCCATGCTCAATAGTGCGGGAACTGCATGTTTACGGTTCACTTGTTCCCGTGGGCAAACACTTGCCGAAAGCATGGCAACACAAGGGGTATGGAGGAACAATGCTGGCCGAGGCTGAACGGATAACGCGGGAGGACTATAACTTAAAAAAGATTCTGGTCATAAGTGCTCTCGGCACTAAACAGTACTACAAACGTTTCGGTTACAGGTATGACGGAGTTTACATGTCGAAAGTCTTGGAGAATCGATAATGAGCGAAAAAATATCTTCAGGCTACAAGGGTCACGCCCTGAAATTGATAGAGAACGTCAAGGCTGAAATCGGCGACATGATACGCGTAACGAAGGATAATCAGGTTTTCGAAGGAATCCTCATCCCCCGCTCAGAATACGGTGACGAAAACCACATAGTTGTCAAGTTGAAGAATGGATACAACGTCGGCATCCGCGTGAGTGGAGATGTCAAAATAGAACGGAAAGGCAAAGGAACGACGCCGACGTTTGCAGCGCCTGCTCTTCCAAGTCAAAACCCAGCATTGCCGAAGGTCACAATCATAAGCACTGGGGGCACGATTGCCAGCCGAGTGGATTATCGCACGGGTGGGGTTCGACCGGCGCTTACGGCAAGCGACCTTTACAGCGTAGTCCCTGAGTTGGCAGATGTCGCACGAATAGATGCTCAGATACTTTTCAGCGTGTTCAGCGAGAACCTGACGGCGAAGCATTGGAAGGAGCTTGCCGTTGCCACAGCGAAAAACATTGCTGAAGGCGTAGACGGCGTTGTGATTGCCCACGGAACCGATACCATGGGATACACGGCTGCAGCCCTCAGCTTCGCATTGCAGAACCTTCCTGTCCCAGTGGTACTCGTGGGAGCACAACGCTCGGCTGACCGGCCTAGTTCAGATGCAGCTTCAAACCTGATTGGTGCCGTGATAACGGCTGCGAAAGCTCCGTTCGCAGAAGTTGTCTTGGCCATGCATGAAACACCCTCGGACACTACCGTGGTGCTTCACAGAGGCACAAGAACCCGCAAATGCCATACTAGCAGGAGAGACGCGTTCAAATCCATTAACACGAGTCCCATGGCAAAGGTAGAGAACCAAAGCGTAGTGATGGTTGCAGATGAGTATAGGAAGAGAGACTCCAAGAGCAGATTGGTTCTTAAGCCTGAGTTCAGCGACGGAGTGGCATTGATAAAATTCTTTCCAGGCATGAACCCTGAAGTCATAGACTGGTACTGCAAGAATGGGTACAAGGGCATCATCCTCGAAGGCACAGGCTTGGGCCATGTTAGCAGTAGGTGCAATGAAGCAGTCAAAAACGCTGTCAAGCAAGGGGTCGTTGTCGCCATGACTTCGCAGTGTGTGTGGGGCCGAATAAACATGAACGTCTATTATGCGGGTCGCGACCTTCAAGCGTTAGGTGTGATTCCGCTGGAAGACATGCTTGCTGAAACCGCTCTGGTGAAGCTCATGTGGATTCTAGGACAAACGGATGACTTGGAAGAAACAAAAACGCTCCTGAAAACAAACCTCGTCGGAGAAATATCGCCTAGAACCCTTCCAGAGACAACACGCAGTCATGGGAGGGAATGATTGTTGGAAATAGATTATGAAAAGATCGGGTTGAAAGTTGGGCTGGAAATTCATCGGCAACTGAACACCTCTGCGAAGCTCTTCTGCAACTGCAGACCTGAATTGTTCAAGGAGGAACCTGAAACAACATTCCTGCGAAAATTGAGACCGACGCAGAGCGAGTTGGGCCAGATAGACCCTGCTGCTTACTTTGAGTTTCAGAAAGGAGTCAAAATAATGTACGAGGCAAATAATGCAACCTCGTGTCTCGTTGAGATGGATGAGGAACCGCCGCACAGATTGAATAGGGAAGCAGTTGAAACCGTTTTGACGGTGGCTTTGATGATGAAATGCAAGCCTGTTGACGAAGTTCACGTGATGCGGAAAACGGTCATAGACGGCTCGAACACGACGGGGTTCCAGAGAACATGCGTCATCGCTTTGGATGGCGAGATCAAAGTAGGCGGGAAAGCAATTCCGATCCAGCATGCAAGCCTCGAAGAAGATGCAGCAAGGAAGATGGGCGAAGAAGACAACACGATACGTTACCGCATCGACAGACTCGGAATACCATTAATCGAAGTGGCCACTGGGCCCGTGATAAGATCGCCGAAAGAAGCAGAAGAAGTAGCCTTAATGATCGGGAATATTCTGAGGGCCACGGGAAAAGTCATACGAGGCCTTGGGACAATCCGTCAGGACGTAAACATATCCATCCCTCAAGGAGCCCTCATAGAAATAAAAGGCGTGCAAGAACTCGAGCTGATTTCTCTGGCGGTAGAATACGAAGTCAAACGCCAACTCAACTTAATCAAAATATCTGACGAACTGCGAAAACGCAGCGTAAAAGGGGAAGAACTGAAGGAAGAGTTCATTGACGTCACCGACGTTTTCAAACAGACAAAATGCAAGGTCATCAGAAAGGCTCTTGACAACAAACAAACAGTCTTAGCCGTAAAGTTGCCAAAGTTTCAAGGTTTGCTGAAATGGGAACTCGCACCCAACTTCCGTCTTGGAACAGAGATGGCGGACAGGGCACGGTTCTGGGGAAGGGTTGGAGGAATATTCCACACAGACGAAATGCCTGCGTACGGGGTTACGGAAGCAGAGATTGAACAGCTTAGAAAGAGACTCAATGCGGATGAGCAGGACGCAGTTGTTTTTGTGGCGGACAAACCCGATAATGCTGCAGACGCTTTGAAGGCCGTGGTGGAAAGGGCACGTGAAGCCACAAAAGGTGTGCCTGAAGAGACTAGAGCGTCAAGCCCTGATGGGACGACAAGGTTTATGAGGCCTAGGCCAGGCGCCGCAAGAATGTACCCTGAAACAGACATACCGCCCATGCAGATTACGGAAGAACAAGTAAGAAAGATAGGCTCACAGTTGCCTGAACTCTCGGAACAGAAGCTTGCACGACTGATAGGACAGTACAAACTGAATGAGAAACTGGCCAAGCAGGTTCTGGACTCAGAACATGGCGAACTCTTCGAAATAATCGTCAAAGAAAGCAATGTCTCACCAACAACGGTTGCGGCTTTCATGACTGAAACGATGAAAGCGCTGAAACGCGACGGCGTCCAAGTGGAGAAAGTCTCTGGCATTAACATACGCGACATATTTAGACACTTGGGCTCTGGAGAAATAACGAAAGAAGCAGTCCCTGAAATCGTCACGTGGCTCGCAAAACATGAAGGCAGCACGGTGCAAGAAGCAACCAGCAAGATAGGGCTGAAAATGCTTTCGAAAGAAGAGCTTGAAAGAATCATTGAGAACACTGTTCAAAAGAACAGGAGTCTGATTAAGGAACGTGGTGCTAACGCGTTTGGAGCGGTCATAGGGCTTGTTATGAAAGAGGTCCGCGGGAAAGCGGACGCATCAGTGGTAAGTGAACTGGTGAAAAAAAGAGTGGAACGGGCAATGCGGGAATAACTGCTGGTCAGGTCACTTGGCTATCTGTATGCTTTGAGCGAGATCACTTTTTCAGGCGCCATCTTTAGGTTGTCGCCGCAGAATGGGCATAGCTTGAACTCGGGAAGCAGAGCCTTGCCGCATGAAGGACACAGGTTCGGAGATTTCACTATTTCATCCAGCCTCTTGAAATCTCTTCTGAGACTGTTCAGTTCTGTTTTTATTCTTTCGATGCTTTCGGTCAATGGCTGGATTTGTCTGACATCGGTTCTGACATTGTGTAACATGTCTTTGACGTTTGCCAGGGTCTCGTTGCTGGATTCCACGGTTTCGAACATTGCATCAAGCACTTCGCATTTTTGTTCCACTGTTTGTGCTTCAGAAACTCCCTGTTTTTTCGCTTCAGAAAGCATGATATTCAAGAAGTGTTCGACAGGGTTGTCAAAGGCTATTGCGCATGTTATTCCCCAGAAGGCCAGAGATGCAGCTAGGCTTGCCCAGAAATACATTGCTGGGGAGATGATGTCGAGTTTTTGGTTTATGAGGGGATAGATTCCGAGCAGTCGTATTTGGCCGTTGAAGAAGAGGACGGATACTGATTCCATGAGGTGCAGTGTTGATATGAATGTGAGGGAGCTGAACAGCCAGATGCATAGGCCCTTCCTGACCACAGTTATTCCTCGTTTTTCAAAAAGCTCGGGTACCTATACTATTATATCTTAATATTTAATACGATATTCCCAAACCGGAATATGTCAAAAGACGTAACTTTCAACAATGGCGATGTCTCCCGCATTGGCAATTCTTAGCAGCGACTTCTTGCTTCCTGTCGTGAATCAGAAGGTCAGGCTAATTTAGGAAGACGGATAGAGAGAAGCTCAAGTCATTCTTGAAAACCTACACTCGGCTGTAAGCAGTTTTGTTGTTGATGTCTTCGAATGCTTGTTTTACGTATGGTGTAGCATTCGTCCGAAGCGGAATGATAACCAACATTTGTTCTTTCGAGTTGAAGGGGGACATGGATTCAGTTGGTTCTGTTTTTATCAGGGTGGCCACACGGGTGACCATACAGGCGATTTTTTCCCAAACCCTCTTGCTGCACTGCCTATGTCTTTCATGTCGACTTTGCCATCGTGGTTTAGGTCACACCTAAAATTCCATCGAGTATCTAAGGGCAAGGTGTAATGACTTCCGAAGGCGCGTGCGATGGCTCCAATGTCTCTCATATCAATCGAGCCATCATAGTTCACATCGCCTGCTAGGTAGTACCATTTCCACAGGTGGTACGCGTAGATACCGTTACCTGCAGAGTACTCTGCCGGCCAGGCTGGGTTGTAGTACCAGTCAACAACCCAGTCTCTTTCAACGTGATGCCTGTACAGTTGGGCAATTGGGATGCTCGGAACATCTTTGTGATAGATGGATTGAAGTTCGCCGTAAATCAGGTTTCTCAGATTGGGGTCGGTCGTGCGTATGCCGATGTCAAGGAGATTGTCCGCGTACGTGTTGTTGTAGCCCCCCCAGTTGACCTGACTGCACATAAGGTAGTAAAGAAAATAATGTGGATCCACGGGTTCGCCGCCGAAATCCCAATACGGAAAGAAGACTGCAACCTGTTTGTACTCAATGGCGTCCAAGTAGCTGAGCCGAGGCGGCGGGACCCACCAAGGCAAGGCCATTATGTCTAAGTGGAACAGCGGGTTAAGATGCTCGACGTTAGCCTTCAGGTTTGTTAGAATAGCAAGATATTCAGGGGTGCCGACTGGATAGATAAGAACCATTTCGAATCCTGTTTGCCACAGTCCCGGAACCTGTTGGAACTCGTTTGTGGCTTTCATTAGGTCGATACCATATTTCTCTTGGGTCTGGTTCCAGTAAGGCACTCCTGGAAGCACTGGTGTAGCAGGCTGGGACGCGTTGCCTCCCAGCGCGTTGATTAGGAAGTCTGTATAGTTGAAGCTGTAGGCAAAAGCCCTCCTAGTGTGCATTCCCCAAGTGTCGTTCCCGAAGAAATCGGTGGGGATGCCATCAGCTGCGAAGACACCGGAGGGATAGACTTTCTGGTATCTGCTGTCGATGGGAACGTTGAATTGGAAGACACCAGACCGAACCCCGAACGTTGGCATTGCGTAACTGAAGTACCTTATGCCGGGCTGTCCAACAACTTGATCCAACTTGTACTCTGGAACATCGTACAAATCGTCTTCACCCGTGAGAAACTTCGTGAGGTTGCCGTCCCATGTGACAGTGAAATTCTGCACGTAACCTGCAGGTCGAGTACCACTCATTGATGGCCAGTCGGCGGGCCATCCGCGCCAGTAGTCGATGTTCCTTGTCAACGTGTAGTACTGGCTTGAATCGTCGAGGATGCTTAGCTTGTACGGGCCGGTTCCGCACATCAGAGGCGTTGGAATGTCCAGCGGAGAATCAAGAGTTGCATAATAAAACTGCGGCCATGTTGTGTAGTCTCCCCAGTCGCCGTTCCAGTCGGGGCGTCCCAGGATGTTTATCACGTAGTCGTGCATCCAAGCCCTGCTGACGACTCCAAAGGAGGGCGTGGACGCGATTTGCGGGAGTATTGGGTAGGCGTTTACTAGGTTGAACCAGACGTGTGTGGCGTTCGATTCCACTGAGTGGTCGATGATCATACCTGCCGTGGCGTTGCCGTATCGCGAAATAAGGTAGTAGACACCCGAGGTGTTAGTGAGAGCCAGGTAAAGCCAGTCCATTTGGGGTGCCCTGTCATAGATCATTGCGCGTTCGAAAGTGTATTCAACGTCTTCGGGTGAAAGAGTGTAGATTGAAGGGTTTGACTGCGTGGGATGAAAAGGTACGGTGACGTTCTGGATGGGAAACACGTATCGACAGGTCCAGTTCAGTCCCTCGGGGCTCGTTTCATTTATGTCCACTCTGATGGCTCCGGTTGCAAGCTGGGGTATGTATCTATCAACGTGCTCGGCATCAAATGTAAAGAGGGTCTCATACGTATTGGAAACTAGCTCATCACTGGCTGCATCACCGCTAAACGCTGGGTCAACGGTAGCCGGCGGACCATCAACACGCCCATAGACGAGGGACATGTAATTGGGCGGTGGGGTAAAAATGGGAGGTGGCGGAGCTGCACCAGCCTCGGACAAGACTGGCGTCAACAGAAGGCTCGCAAACAACAGAAGATAAATTATCTTTTCACATTTCAACTTCGCAGGTAACACCTTCATTCCCCCTTCTACTCCCTTCCCAAGAGCTGTAGCGTCATTGAGGTTGGGCTTTCGGGAGACCCAAAAAATCTCGGCGAGTTGCTTTCAACAAAACGAAGTGTACACTGTTAACTATAAATATTTTGTGACAAAATGTTTCACACGTGAAAAATGACTGCTTCGAAACATCTACCATCTCGGGAAAAGTTTCAGACATCAAAGACGTAAGCAGCGTCGCTAGACACTTCGGAGAACACTGCCCCTAGAAGGCAGGGCAACTGGTGCCAAAATACTAGCTGAACCTTTCTGCATTCTCAACTAATATAATGTCCTCTGGAACCAAAACCCATCGCAGAAACGGAGGCAGCACGCGCGAATGAGTCAAAAAAAGGGGGAGAGTGTTAGGTGTTGAATTCTTCTATTTTCCAAAGTTTACGGCGACAATGGCTATGTCCTTCATGTCGATTTTGCCGTCACCATCCAAGTCAGCTGCAGGATTCCATCTTGGGTCCGAAGGTGTGGCACCAAACGCTTTTGCGACGATTCCCAAGTCCTTGATGTCAACTTTGCCGTCACCGTTGACGTCGCCCAAGATTGCCCTTACTGGACAGATTGCAACCGCAACCGCTAGGACTGCAAATGCAAGAACTACGTAGCTTTTCATTCTTCATTCCTCGGACTACACTATGTGCGGTTGAATGGAATATGCCCATTTTCTCTTGAATTTCTTGATTTTTCATAGAGATAGCTATTGAAACAGGAAAATGACTGTATGTTTGTTCAAGAGCAACAAAGCGTGCGGCCCTAAGCTCTTTTCTGCGCGTTAGAGTGAAGTTGGCCACTGACAACCTGCTTTACACAGGTTTAGACGTCCAGGCGTTTCGGAGAACGCTACCCATAATAATCCTCCTTTATGTGATATGCGCACGAAAAAAAGCGGTAGAAATAGAAGTGAAACAGTGACGCTGAAAACCTATTCTTCTTCGTCACATTCTTCGCATTCGCAATCGTCGTCCGAATCTTCTTCTTCAGTCATTCTCGTCACCAACCCAGACGATTCCCCACTTGGCTTTAAAGCTTCCCAATAAAACGTGTGCGCTAAAGAACTTGTTACATTTAACGTACTTTCCGACATTGCCATAAGTGGCTTCAAGCTACACTTTGTTACAAAAAATCGTCGTCAAGAAAAATGTGAGTTTGCCCCTCGAGCTTTCATTGAAGCGCGCGCCTGCGATCCTAACCTGCCCCATACACTATATCTAGGAACATTGCGACTCCACCTATCTGAGTACCATTGCGTATCAACGTGAAACTCGCAGCATCGGCCGGTATCACTAGAAGACCGGTTGATTGGTCGGGCGCACACTCTACTGTTGAGCCGTTTTGAAGTTTGAACAGAACCGTCACCCAGGTTAGATTGTCGTATGATCCAACTTTGCCGATATTATTGGCGACTTCTGCGATGTCTCTCATGTCTATTCTTCTGTCTGGAAAAACATCTGCCATATAATCCCAGCCAGAGTCACCTTCTAACTTTAAGAATTTGCTACCCACAAATCCCATATCTTTCATGTCAACTATTCCATCAGGATAGCTACAATCTGGGTAGAAAGGACATGTTCCGCCAGTTTGATCTCCTGAGAGACTAGCGTTGCCAAATACTTCGCCAATTCTCATGTACAAGTTGATGGTATTAGGCAAATAGAACGTTCCATTTTTTTTGGGCTTCAATGCACGTACGGATTCTCCGCTCAAATGTATGTTGGTGTTTCCGTAGACTTTCAATCGACCCCTAAATACATAGTAAGGTGGATCGGGAGGGTTGATAACTTGTTCATATATCCCTTTGTACAGAGTAGTGTCAGCAAAGGACGCACAGGTGTGTGATAAGCACGTTGCAGCGTAGTCGAGAGCTTGTCTTACTGAGCAGCCAAAACACAGTGCGGCATAATAGAACCCTACCACAAAGTCAAGAAATGGCTTGCCAGTGTAGCCAGCTTCATTATGGAACTGGGGTGCATATTGTTCGAAACCCAAGAAGACTTGGTCACCGGAGCTTGGGTTGGCATAGCCGTCACCACTGAGAGAGTTGTTGTGGAGCCATGCATAGGGCATGCCAAAAGGTGTACCTGACCAATGGGTTCCTCCTATCGTGTCTCCTGTAGTACAAGCCCACAAGAACGCACATTTGACGCCTTGATCAGATGAACACTGATAAATCTCCTTGTCGTAGATTTTGTTTCCGCTGTCCTCATATATTAACCATTGTTGTTCCCAGAAAATAAAGTTCCATACATATTCACTTTTGCCATGGCCTGAGTAGAACACGGTTCTAGGAACTTGCAGGAAGCCGCTGGCAGCATCGAATATGTCAAAAACAGTTGTTCTTCCGTAAGTATTGAAAGGCAAAACTTGTGCTATTATGGAGTAGTTTTCTATAGTGTCCGCAATAAAGGTTTGGCATTCAATTTCCGCAGTGCTCAAGTTCCATGTAGACCCAAATTGATATGATTCGTACCAATCATACCAATCATTAAGGGCAGTCTTCTGCAATGCGACAGGAAGACCAACGGCAAGTTCATGTTGAATTGGAAGTAGACAGAGCAAAAGTGAAACTAACGCAACGATCGTGTTCCTCAAGTATGCATTCATCTTGATATACCTCTCCCACCACTGTTCTTACGCCTAAGAAATGTTGTTAGACCAGTGAGTGCCAGAACAACCAATGCTATGCAAAGAAAACCCCACAAGTATTCGGTGTCAGTACTTCCTGTTCCTTCTGGCATTCCAATCCATCCTATGGAACTATGTGCAGCAACCTCGCCATTGTCTGCCCACAACACGACTGAGTAGCCGTTAATGCCTTGCACTATTTCGCTGTAGGTGGCCTCAAAAACCCACGTGGGATATATTGCAAAGTCGTCCCCACGTTGAGAATCACGGTCATATTGCCACTGCAAAGTCACCCCTGCCCCGACTATCTCCTGTCCATGTTCCGCCGCGTAGGCTTCAGCGTAAGGCCTTGAGATGTTCATTGCTTGTCCTTCTGAGACATTGATTCTGCTGCTGGCGATGTAGTGTGTTGCCAAGTTATCCATGAATCCTGTCACCAACCCACTCTTTGATATGCTCAACCAAATCGATTGTAATGGACTTATGAACTCGCCATTTATCTTCTTGTACCACTGAATAGTGATATATCTTTCGTAGTCCAGAAGTGTTGAGAAGTCTTGCCTGCGGGATATGTTCAGAAGAGCATCACCGTTCTCAATCGTCGAATTCTGGCTCCTTATGGCATCAGAGAGCATGCCGACTAGCCCATTAGTATGACTTGCATTGAACAGGTCCTGATATCTGCCAATTGCCCCCTTTGCTACTTCCAGACACTCACTGAGAGCTTTTTCTCCGTCCAAGGGTTCGCCCAAGGTGGTGAGTTTGTAGTTCCATAGTTTGTTGTCCACGTAGGTTGTTGAGGCTTCAAGGGCATGACTTCCACTTCCAAGTAGAATTCTCACATCAGTTCGCATATGTTGCGAATGCATCATTCTGGAACTAGCGATACTGGGAGACAGATCAGGGTATGTGCTGAGGTTCAATCCTGCAACACTCTTGAGAAAAGTTCTGGTCTGTTCTCCAGCATCTAACGGAGTGGAAGCAAAGACATAGTTCACACATCTAGACGACAAGAAAATGTTGAGAAGCAAGATGAAGAGAAACATTGTGACATAGCATATCCGGCTGACGGTTCGGCTTGAACCGAACGAGGAACGGAACAACGCAGAAAGTGTTCTGGGCATGAACAAATTCCTCCACATCTGATAAAGATTCTTCACGTCTATATGTTTTTCGATGCAGGGTTCGCCTTGGGCATTTTTGAGATTGACAACTAACCACTCATCTTGATACAGAATCATTTTCAGTTGGCTAGCGTGAGTGGTCAGGAATGGACCAGTTGGATGCAAACGCTTCTTCGAGTGAGAAACAGAATGCAAATCATGGTGCAGGGGCAGTTGAGATTATCGCTACAGTGTGTCACGCAGAGTTTTTTGAATTTCTTGAGGCTCTGGCTAGGTCTTTATTCTGGCTTGGACGGACTCGAGTATCCTTTCGTTAGGGTCACAAAATATGGAAATGCCATTGCAGAGGCAACCAATGAGCTTACCAAAGTTATGTATGCACCATAAAGAACGGTGTAGGTTCCGCCCAAGCCGTATTCTCTTGCAGTTGGGTGAAGAATCCACGTTCCTGTGACAAACGAAGCCACTAGTGTCGTCGCTAGTACAGCGAGGATCACATATGGTTTCTTCTTGATCATGAGAACCAACTGGAATATTGTTGCGAACACGAGACTCGCAGAGGTGTAGATGCCTGGGAACAGCCAAGTTCCGACTCTAACATCCTGCGAAGGATCGTAAGGAGAAGGGTTAAGTTTACCCCAAGGCAGAAAACATCCAATAATTGCGGCTACAACGGCAAAGAACAGCGCAACATCCCAAATATTCAGTTTCAAGACGACACTCTAACATTACATCGTGCATCGATTCTTATAAACATACAATCTCTGGATTCCCATGACTCTTTTGGGTTGCGAGCTTAAATCTCTCTCCGATAACTAATCGGGACAAGCGCGCCAGTAGCAAGTTACACGA
>Ga0315296_10000899_pt1 | contig 26430 bp, 30 predicted proteins | sample YL17G14_18_MG_FD_203921 | JGI IMG/M metagenome (GOLD analysis project Ga0315296, IMG submission 203921) | Sediment microbial communities from Yellowstone Lake, YNP, Wyoming, USA - YL17G14_18 | ecosystem: Environmental > Aquatic > Freshwater > Lake > Sediment | place: USA: Wyoming | collected... | reverse complement strand
TACTGCGCATGCGGCGGAACTGCGAAAGACAATATGATACTGCTTCAAGGTGACCATCGCGACAAGGTTCGGAAGCTTCTGGTACAGCAAGGTTTTCCCGAAGCAAGCATCGAAATACACTGAGCAGGCATAGAGAGAGGAGGCCACGATGAATCGCTTCATCGAGGTAGTGAGAGCCCTGAAACGTCGCAGCGAATCTCCAATAGCATGCCCACGATGCGGAAGCCTTGACATATCCAAATCGACTGGGATGGATGGTTGGATGCTGCCTCCTCTGTATCTGTGCAGCAAGTGCGGCTATGCTGGGAGGCTTGTGCTGGAAATCGATAGCCAGGACCTCGCTCGTGATCTGAAGAATGACGACCGGACCACAGTAGAGTGACATCCGACCGACGGAGCGTCAATACTCCACGCGACACTGAAGTGCGCGAGCTCATGTATACTCGGCAAGCCATGTTTGCGTCCTAGCATCTCCAATTCACACACAGATCAAGCTCGGTCTAGGGCCAGTCGGTGGTCTAGCAGAATTTGGATCTGAGACTGGCAGACTGGTTGGGACGCTGAGAACCAAGCGAGTGCGGATCACAGATCTTCCTGTGCCGAAGACCAACTACGAGAAGGCTCGCGACGAGATGGAAGTATTACTCGAAGAAGACATCGCAGTCCATCCGGTCTCATCAGCTCGTGAGGTTCGGGAACCGATGTTCGGACTGTCGGAGAGCGATATTCTTGAGAGAATACGTTCCCGTACGACAGGACGCGAGTCTGGTGGAAAAGAAGGGAAAGAAAAAGGGTGATAACGGACTGCCTGCTCACACGTTGAGCTTGAGGGACTCTTTGAGACCCTTGTATCTGTTGCGGACCGTGACCTCAGTCACATTCGCGACTTCAGCGATCTCTTTCTGTGTCTTCTTCTCTTGTTCGATAACGCATGCAACATAGAGGGCTGCAGCTGCAAGGCCCATTGGGTCCTTGCCTGCTACGATGCCTATCCTTCGTGCTTCGTTGATTATGCCCATTGCGCGTCGCTGAGTCGGCATGCTGATGTCGACTTTGGTCGCTATCTTTGAGACACATTTGACTGGATCCTCGACGGGCATTCTGAGATCAAGTTCTCTGACGAGAAGTCGATAGCAGCGGGCGACATCCTTCTTGCGTATGCGTGTTGCTGCTGAGAGGTCTTTGAGTGTCCTCGGCGTTTCTGACAGTCTACAAGCGGCGTAGAGCGATGCTGCCGCGATTGCGGCTATGGATCTTCCACGTACGAGCCCACTCTCGAGGGCTTTCCGGTAGATCACTGCTGCTCGTTCCTTGATCGGATTCGGGATGTGTAGCTTGTCGGTCAATCTGTCAAGGTCGGCCATTGCCTGAGCGAGATTCCGATCTGCAGATGAATGAACTCGGGTTCTGATCTGCCACTTCCGAAGCCTAAGCATTTCGAGGCGCGTTGCCAGCGGCAGTTGGCGTCCATACGCGTCTCTATTCACTCTATCTATCACGGTCGAGAGGCCCTTGTCGTGGATAGAGAAGGAAGTCGGAAGGCCAACACGGCCCCGTTCATCTCTCTCTTCCTTCGTAAAAGCACGCCACTCGGGCCCACGATTGATCGCATGTTCACTCAGAACTAGGCCGCAATGGTGACAGATGACCTCGCCCAGATCGAAGTCTTCGACAAGGTCACTGCTCCCGCATTCGGGGCAGTTCGTTAACTTTCCAATCTTCTTCGTCGTTGCGGCCATTTTTCTTCACACTTACCACTGAGGGATACCTTACGCGCCATCTGTCGCCAAAACGCACCTTCACAACGCAGTCCGGAACGGAAGGCTTCATTTGGTCGGAAGGCATAATAGCCTCAGATAAGTTGTATTTAAAACTTCTCCAAAAAGGGGATATAAGCCCTCGATTGAGGCCTCACAACTGCTTGATCTAAGGCTACAGTGGAATTTAACAGCAGTTGAAGGCTGGAATTGTCGCCTAAGTGGCACAGAGGCCCCAAAAAGACCGCGACGCGCCGATTGATCTGCACAATGGCAAAAACTCAGTATTCTTGGTCATTGTTCAGTGGAGAACCGCCAGATAAGGCACTTACGGGACGTACTGAGGTGCTTTCGGCATCTTTTTCAGTAGATGGCGTGGTCTCACGACGGGTGGACGGGGATGTCTCGGGACGAACAAGTGATCGCTGCGATCGAGAAGGTAGAGCCGAGCGTAGTCAACATCAGCACAATCCGATTCGAGCGAGATGCATTCCTGCACGTGCACCCGGCTCGGGGGTTGGGTTCCGGATTCATCTTCGACAAGCTCGGGCACATACTCACAAATCACCATATCACTGCTGGGTCGCGTGAGATCGAGGTTGCACTGACCGACGGAAGAGCCTTTGAAGGAAGGCTCGTCGGCTCGGATCCCGCCAATGATCTTGCAGTAGCAAAGATAGACGCAACCGACCTGCCAGTGGCTGAGATGGGAGACTCAAACGAGCTGAAGGTAGGTCAGACTGTCATCGCCATTGGAAACCCCTTCGGACTGGTCGGCGGTCCATCAGTCACTGTCGGCGTGGTGAGTGCACTGAATCGTCACATACTCGCGGAAAGGGTCTACGAGAAACTGATTCAGACGGACGCCTCAATCAATCCTGGGAACAGTGGAGGCCCACTCCTTGACCTGACTGGGAAGGTCGTAGGAATAAACACAGCCAACATTCCCGGAGCTCAAAGCATCGGATTCGCAATACCAATCAACACTGCCAAGACGGTACTGGAGGACATTGTGAAACACGGTAGAGTCACTAGACCTTGGCTAGGCATCATCGGTATCGACATCTCTCGTGAACTTGCTCGAAGATTCAACTTGACAGTTGATACTGGAGTCATGGTGATGAGAGTGATTCCCGAAAGCCCAGCTGAACGTGCAGACTTGCAGTCCGGTGATGTGGTAGCCGCGGTTGGCGATGCACACGTGGCTTCAATGGAGGATCTTCAAAGGGAGATAAGGACTAGGACAGCTGGTGACGCTGTGTCGCTAGTTGTCGTCAGAGGATCAGATGAGGGGAGAGTCCGCGTCACGCTCTAAGCTTTCGTCTTTGGACTAGGTGCCTTCCTGATAGTCATGCAAGTATCGATCTTGCTCGCGTGTCAGCGTGTCGATACTCATCCCCATAGTCTCGAGTTTCGTACTTGCGATTTGCCTTTCATATTCTTCGGGAACCTTGTAGACTCCTGGTTGGAGATCTCTCCCCTTCTCGGACAAGTACATGAGCGACAGCAATTGTGTCGCGAAACTCATGTCCATGACTTCAGAAGGATGACCTTCTGCAGCGGCAAGGTTCACTAGCCTGCCCTCCGCAAGTAGGTACAGTCTGCGTCCGTCTCGCAGAGTGTACTCTGTGTTGTTCGGTCGGATCTCTCGCTTCTCCTTCGCCAGGCCTTCTAGATCCTTCACGGAGACTTCGACATTGAAGTGTCCCGTGTTGCAGATAATGGCACCGTCTTTCATTCGTTTCAAGTGCTTTGCTGTAATGATGTCCCTGCAGCCGGTAGCAGTAATGAAAAGATCAGCAATCGGTGCAGCGTCGATCATCGGCATAACTCGGAATCCATCCATAGCTGCTCTGAGCGCATTGACAGGATCAACCTCGCAGACAACAACATTGGCACCCATTCCTCTGGCTCTGTTTGCAACCCCACGACCACAGTGTCCATAGCCTGCAATCGCAAAGGTCTTTCCGGCCATCAGAATGTTCGTGGCTCTCAGGATTCCGTCGAGGGAAGACTGCCCAGTGCCGTATACGTTGTCGAAGTCAGACTTCACCACGGCATCGTTGACGGCCATGATCGGATAATTGAGTTTGCCCTGCTCAGCCATTGCTCGGATGCGATGCACTCCGGTAGTGGTTTCCTCAGTTCCTCCGACTACCGTACTCAATTGGTCTCTGCGTTCTTGATGAAGCGTGAAGACTAGATCAGCTCCATCGTCAAGTGTGAGTTGGGGCCTCGAGTCAAGAACTTGGGTGATGCACCAGTAGTATTCCGAAGTTGAAAGCCCTCGCCAGGCATACACGGATACGCCCTCTTCCGCCAAGGCCGCTGCAACATCGTCTTGCGTCGAAAGTGGATTGCAGCCGCACCACGCAGCCTCAGCGCCTGCGTCTCGAATCGCCCTGACCAAAACAGCTGTCTCCTTCGTAACATGCAGGCACCCGCCGATCCTGAGCCCCTTGAGGGGCTTGGTCTTTGATGCTTTCTTTCTGAGTGCCATCAGCACGGGCATTCGGGATTCTGCCCAACGTATCTTCAGCATTCCCTGTCCTGACAGAGCTGGGTCTTTGATCTTTGAGGCCATGCTTCTGAGTATCCAGACCTCGACTCTTAAGCCTTAGATTGATATCGGGATCGTGCTTTCGGTGTGACAGCAATCAATTGTACGAAATCTGCTCATTATGGGAATATTCCTCTGAGTCTGGTTATCTCAGCCATCTTGTTGACTGCCAGCATGTATGCAGCCTCTCTCAAGGTGACTTCATGCTTATCGGCAAACTCACGAACCTGAGCAAACGCGGCAGTCATCAGATCCTTCAATCTCGCATTGACTTCTTGCTCGGACCATAGATATGCCTGGATGTCTTGAACCCACTCAAAGTAGGAGACGATGACCCCTCCTGAGTTCGCGAGGATGTCAGGAACCACGTGAACGCCTTTCTTGTTCAGGATTACATCAGCGCCTCTAGTGATCGGACCGTTGGCTCCTTCGACTATCAGCCTCGCCTTCACGTCTGATGCGTTTGACTCAGCGATCTGATTCTCAAGCGCGGCAGGAATTAGTACATCTGTCTTCATGGTCAGTAATCTGCGGTTCGCCTCGACGTGATCAGGCACGAATTCGCCGCCCGAGAAGCCGCGGATCATCTTGTTCCTCCCTGCATGCAGAGCGAGGTTTGGTACATCGATGCCGCCGGGATTGAACAGGCCACCTGTCACGTCTGTGATTCCGACTATCTTGCATCCGTCTTCGTGCAGAAACTTGGCGACGTTCATGCCGACGTTTCCAAACCCTTGGACACATACGGTCGTGCCATTGACATCCATACCCAGAGTCCGCAACATCTCTTCCGCGACGTATGCGATTCCTCTTCCCGTAGAGGTCGCTCTCCCCTTCGAGCCCCCGAGCTCAACCGGTTTCCCGGTTACAACACCTTGCACAGTGTAGCCTCTCAGCATACTGTAAGTGTCCATGATCCACGACATGGTCTGACTGTCCGTGTTGACATCCGGAGCGGGGATGTCTTGCTCAGGCCCGACGAGTGGGAGGATCATGTACGTGTATCTGCGTGTCAATCGCTCAAGCTCGCCCATGGACATCTTCTTCGGGTCACAGGCTACGCCCCCTTTTGCTCCTCCAAAAGGAACATCGACCACGGCGCACTTGAGTGCCATTAGGCCCGCCAGTGCCGTGATCTCCTCAAGAGTTACGTCGGGATGATATCTTATTCCGCCCTTACTCGGGCCTTTCACATAGTTGTACTGCACGCGGTAGCCGGTGAATACTTCAACTTCTCCGTTGTCCATCTTGACCGGGAATGTGACGATTAGGCTCCTCCGCGGCGTCCTCAAGGTTTTGTGGATGCTGGGATCAAGGTTCAGTCTCTTGGCCGCGGCGTCGATTCTTCCGATCACATCTTCCAGAAAACTCTGACCTTGGGACAATAGGCAGTCATCTTGTCTGTCGAAACCGGGAGTCTGTTGATATAAGGACTCACTCTCGCAGGGAGCGAGAAGCGTGACAGTGCTTTTACGCAGTCAGATGGTAATGGATAGAGCATGTTCGAAGCGATCTTGACTAACGATCAACGTAGGTTGCGGGATGAGGCTCGCGAGTTCGTTCGTTCTGTTCCCCGTAAGTTGATCCTGGACATGGATGCCGACCGTGTGCAGTATCCCAGTGATTTCGTGCACGAAGCCGGACGACGAAATCTCTTGGGGTTGCGCTTTCCACTTGAGTATGGCGGCAGAGGTCTGCGGTGGGAGGACGAGGTTCTCGCGATCGAAGAGGTTGGAGTGCTGGGCACATCACTGGCCTGCGCATATGTCATGCCGAGCATCGTTGGCGAGGCACTGAACAGTTTCGGAAGCTCCGGGCAGAAAGAGAGATGGCTCAAGCCACTCTTGACTGGGGAGAAGGTAGCTGCCGAGGCTCTTACAGAACCGCGAGGAGGCTCGGACTTCTTCGGTACCACGACCGAAGCGCGAAGAGAGAGCGACCATTACGTCTTACGCGGGCAGAAGCGATTCATAGTGGGCGCAGCGAAATCCGACTTCTTTCTAGTCTACGCACGCACTGATCCACGAGGTCCTCCTCATCGATCAATCAGCGCTTTCATCGTGGAAAGAGGGCCCGGGGTCGAAGCGGAATACCTCTACGGCCTCCTGGGCACTCGTGGTGGTGGGACTGGCCAACTCGTGTTGGATGATGTGAGAGTGCCGAAGGAGAACCTCATCGGTTCAGAGAACGGTGCAAGTGACATCTTCTACCGAATGATGATCCCAGAACGAATGACTAGCGCCGCAGGAGCAATTGGCATGGGAAGGGCGGCCTTAGAGGTTGCAGCACGTTACTCGGAGCGACGCAAGGCCTTCGGAGAGAAGATACGGCGTTTTCAAGCGGTTAGCTTCAAAATTGCTGATTCAGTCACGATGCTTGACGCCGCTCGAGGCCTCGTATACGCAGCCGCCCGCAGCGTCGATGCAAATGACACGCCAAATCGTTCCCGGCGATTAGTTTCCGAGGCCAAGAAATTCGCCACAGACAGCGCATGGCAGGTGATCAATCATTCAATGCAGATCATGGGCGGAATCGGCTATACCAACGTCTACCCTATCGAGCGCCTGATGCGAGACGCTCGACTGATCATGATCTGGACCGGCACAAACGAGGTCATGGATCTCATTATCCAGCATGAGTACTACCGTGAGGTTCTCTCATCACGTGCCGAAACGCGAGACACCGAAGCCGACGCCCAAGAGGCAGAACGGACTAGTGAAAAGGTCTACGAGTAGACTACTTGCTCGGACGAGACCTTCTGACTACCTGCGACAACTTCATGGTGATCACTACTGGCGCAATAACATATGAGGCCAGACACATCGATGCGGCAAGCAGGAAAGCAACAACAGAGGCTGCCTGCGCGTTTCCAGTCAGAAGTGCCGTGGTTGTGAACACTGCCGCTGTGATGTGGACTATCCACACGACGGGAAGCAACAGAACCCGAAAGATGGCTCGCAGAGTAGAACTCAGCGCTATTGTTCGAGCCAGCGGAGGACTCCACGAGTAGTAGAAAGCATTGAACGCTTCGACGAGTCTGTGGCCCACGTGCGTGGACCCTATCAATCTATCACGCACGTATCGCATGTATGCGACGTCGCTCGCCATCTCCGAGCCAAAGGCGGCGGTGGCAACGATACAGCCCTTCGGCTCTATCTGGGTTTGGCCGGTCGTCGTGGTTCCTGTGATTCCTACTTCCTCGGGCGATCCGCCGAGCGTGATCTTGAATGCGTCGCTTCCCGTTGGATCAACTCTGAACGCTATCCGTGCGCTGTCGTCCCAGAATCCGTTATTGTTCAGGACGATGTCTGCTGACAGGCCGTAGTAGCTGAAGGCATAGGACTTTCCTTTCTCGTTGTAAGGCGCGTCTAACGGTTGGCAGAGTCCACGTGTTCTGTCAGAGAAGCGGTCGCATTCTGGCGGCGTATCAGGATTGGCATCGGAAATGAGCGCCAGCTCATTGCCTTCCAGACTCCTTTCAAGCAACGCATTTATCCTGAAGACAACGACGCCCTCACTCGGAAGGGCTACGTCTGCGTCTGCCTTTCGGCGAGCATGGACAAAGTAATACTCGTAGTCACTTCCCTCGATTCTTATCAACAGAGCCTTGGGCTCTTCGGCTGAGTCCAGAGTGTGAATCGTGTATTCGCCCTGTGACGATTCAACAGTGGTCGCCTGAATCCATCCCAGAATGTACTTGCTCCATCCGTCAATATCCGCAGGAGGGTCAAGCATTGCGCCTGCTGCCATATTCGACCAGAATCCGATTCCGGGACCTACCGAGTAGCCGTCGGGACCATACACGTACAGGTCCGAGACACCTAGACTGTGCGTATACTCGTGAACGAACACAGCCCAGGGTTCATCTTCACTGAAGGTCGAGACGCCCCAAAACACGTGACTGATTCTTCGATTCTCGTCATAAAGCACCCACGACGCCTGACTTGGATCTTCGTCTGCTATTGGGCCGGTGCAGTCGCAGTAACTCCATATATCGTTCGGGTTACCGGAATTAGCTTCGTCTCCTCCCGCGTGGATTATCACGATATGCTTGTAAGGACGAAGGTCCACGTTTCTCTGGGTGATGACGTAGTTGAGAGTGTCTATGATGTAGGTGTTGGCGCGGTCAGGGTCGTCTCCTCGTTCGTTTCCGGCAACCGGAACTCCATACGAGGACATGGTGTTGGGAAGCGTCAGTATGTCCTCGTGAATTGTGTAGTCAATGTACATCTTGCCGTAGGACGATTTTCTGAACCAGTTGTCAACATGGTCCACGAGGGCTGTGATTTCCGGAATGGAACTTCTGAATCTGACATCTGAGAATTCAACGAGGAGAACGATGGTCGTCTGGGGGCCGAGAACCGGTCTCGGCTTCCACGGAGTAATCTCCGAAGGCTTGGACGTTCCTAACAACGCGTTGGATGTGTGGATAGATGATGAAGTTGCGCCGGAGTTCGCTGCTGCTGATAGAGGAGCACTGACCGCGATGAACAGGAATAGAACCAACGCGAATTGTGACGAGGTGAGCGTGTGTCTCAAGTGGCGTACGCTCTGCATGCTCTAGACTGGTAGCAACAAGGAAACGTAGAGAATAACGCCCAAGAATACCGTATAGCCCATTACGTAGATGCCTGTGGCCATAGGATTCTTGTTCACATCGTCTAAGTCAATGCCGAATGGGTGCATTCCGCCAAGTATTCTGTAGAAGATGGCGGCGAAGACTAAGGAGATCACGAATCCTGCAAGGAGCGTAATCAGCCTGTAGCCTAAGACCAGCATTGGGTTGACTGCCGAGCCGAGCCCTGATGACACTCCGATGGGGAGTGGTGCTGTGACTGAGCCTATGAATGTGAGCGAGAGAAACACGAACATTCCCGCCGCGAACAAGGCTGTCGGAACTGGTTGGCCCTTGATGTTCTCCATCTCCCTGATGCCGGGCGTAAGCTTGTCCAGGATCTTGATCCCTGCAAGCCCGATGCCGAAACATATGACGAATGTGACGAAGCTCCGTATCAGAACCCATGCCAAGTTAGTGAGGAAAACGGTAGGGTCAAGCCAAACTGGAGGTATCGACAACACTTGATCCAGGAACACTACAATCCACCGTGAGCAATTTGACCAAATGATTTCGTCGATTCCTATAAATGGGTTTGTTAGTCCTGGAACACAACTCGGGTCCGCTGGCATTAACCGTCGCAGTTGGCAGGATAGGAGAATGCGAACAAGTCTTGTTCGTGGTTCACAGGCTTGATCTGCCTGTCAGAGCTTCTGACACTTGGGGCAGATGTAGCTTGCTGTGCTGCCGGTCCTGATCTTCACTATCGCTGTTTTGCATACTGGGCAGGGTTTGCCTGTTTTGTATGCTACCAAGAAATGTTCAGGCCCGTACTTTCCATAGCGGCCATGGAGGTCTCTTTCATACTTCAAGCCGCCGAGTCTGATGCTCTGATTCAAGGCCTCACATGTGCTTCGATGGAGAGCTTCGATCTCTGACTCGGTTAGCGTTTGGGTCATGCGAAGCGGGTGAAGCCTAGCCTTGAATAAGATGTCTTGAACATACACGTTGCCAATCCCGGCGACATTTTCTTGATTCAGCAGAAAGCTCTTGATCGCTCCCCTCCTTCCTGACAGCAGGGAAGCAAGCTTCTCGACAGTGAATTCCTTGTCTATGGGGGATATCCCTAGCTTGCTGGTCATCTTATGCCTAGGCAACTCCTTGTCGGAAGCGAGATGAATGTAGCCAAACCAGGAGAATGTGGCTGTCAGTCCAGTGTTATCATTGAAGGCCAATCGAAGCTGGTACTTCTTCGGGAGCGTAGTGTCGTTCTTGTGATACAGTAGATCTCCTCCCATGCCAAGATTCAGGAGTAGGTTGTCGTCTGATTGCAGCTTTGTGAAAAGCCACTTTCCGTGCGCAGTGGTTTCCCCAGCTGTCTTGCCCACTATCCTTCGGAACTTCTTGACTGACATGTTGAGGCATTTGGGCTGAGTCAGGTCAAGACCGGTGATTCGTTTCCCTTTGAGTTGCTTTGTCATCTGCTTCGCAAGGTTCGCGATCTCAGGAAGCTCTGGCACGAATCGTTCACAATCCTCCATCAGCCTATTGTGGCAGTGAGACGTAACATACGACTTACCCTTGCCGGCCTTTCCGTAGCCCTTCGTAGAGTTCTTGTGGTGTAAGGGGTCGAGGGTCCCCCCTATAGGGGGGTGGGGGTTTGGTGGAGTAGAACAATCGCAGGAGACTAGCCGACTCAGGAATCGGAGTCTCAACCGAGACATATCGCGACTACTTTCGTTGGCCTCTGCCTCCACTGTGGTTCCCTCATTCTTGATCAGGCTCGCCCTTCGCATTGGAGAAGCATGAGCGTTAGAATCGTTCGCTACGTGGTCGAGGCTGACGGCCACATCCAAGTTCTCATCCCATGCAGGCCCTATCAAGCGGCCCTGCGGCTCACGTGAGGGTTTTGCCACGCGATCGGATCGGTCCTCGTGTCAAGATGCGCCTTCCAGAGCCATACATAGCTGGCTTGAGGGCGCTTGCACTGAAACGCGGAATCACGTTCTCCGAATATCTGCGAGATCTGGTGAGGCAGCACTTGATTGAAACGGGGCCCCAATTCGGTGAATCGGGGGTCCGTTTGGATCACTTCATCCGCTCGGTAAAGAAGTTTATTCTTACCTATCGTGAGCTGGTCGTTGTCTCTGCCGGGTTGCCAGCCAAACCGAAGCGTGAGGAGCTTGAACATCTCACATGGGACGCAGTACTGAGAGCCTACGAGTTCGCAAAGAGCGAGGAGGCCGCAGCGCACGCGAAAGCACGTCTGCATGCTATGGAGGTTCTTGCCAACCTTGTCCGCGCTGAGCGTTTGATCCTGCTGGACCAGGACGAGGCGGCTGTGGACGACCTTGTCGAGGAGCTTGAGGAAGGCCTACGTGACATGAGAAAGGAGATCAAACAACACGCCGAAAACACAACGCCCGCTGAGCGGTGAGCAACCTGTAACGGCGCCTTCCGTTAGGTGCAATCAACCGCGAGCTATTAACGATGGTTCTTAGTGACCTGAGGGGATAACGAGCAAGTATTGTTCGTAGCTCAGGGCGGGTCGGAGCCCCGGTCCAGTCCCTAGAAGCATTGCCTGAACCATTCGTCAGCAACCGTATTGCTTGCACAGTTTGTAACATCAGGTGTTGCGACTGCTTATACGATTACACAGACAATCGTCCTTCAAGGGAACAACCGTCACTTGGCTCAGCTCTCTTGGATCGGAAGAGTCTGCCGGGGATCAAGTGGCCCAAGGTAGGGTTGCCTTGGAGACAAGCATACGCCGCCTTAACGTATTTCTTGTCCCAGACTTCCGGAACATCACTCAGGTACTTATGCTCCCATTTGGTCAACCGATCACCCTTGATCCAATCGTTCTTTTGCTGTCTTTCAACAAGCAAACATGTTAAACCAGTTTCGGTCGTCTCTTTCCGTCCGTTGGATTCACCTTGCGGGATATGAGTTGAGTTGATTCCGTGCTCTCGGTATGACCTCGTCTGATCAGAATGCGGTACCAAACGTTTTCAGGAACGACTCACCGGAAGAGAACGGTCACATCAGCGTCATGATTCCGTATCCGACGTATCGGAGGATTCTCGCCTACTTGGAAGCCATCAGCAGCTCGCTCAAGCCTGACGAGTTGATCGCCAGCATCCTGGAAGGCTGGGTTAGGAAGCTGAACCTATGAAGATCAAGCTGACTCATCCAGAAACCAACAGGGTCCTCACGAACCCGCGCAACCGCGGCTGAAAACACTCTTTGAGGGTCCAAGTCGGATAGCATAGAAGAGATTCAAGCTTGGAGACATTAACCTTGGAATGTGGTAGCCCGGGGGAGATTCGAAGTCGGGCTTGAAGTCTCCCGTCGGCAGGTTTCTTCTCCTTCGAGCGGGATCCAGAGCCATCTAGTGGCCTCTTTGGTCTGGCGCCATTGCTATGCCTAGTCCAGTAGGCTGTTTGACCGCTACACCACCGGGCTACACGCAGTTGAGAACGCGCGTGTCCGTAAAAACCTTGACCCCTCGACGCGCCATGTAGCTTTCCGTCCTCGAATCAACAGTTGAAAGCGAAATCATCGGTGGTGAATCGTTCTCTTGTCCGTGTCTTGAGGGATCTTGGAAACCTTCAGGAGAAACCGCCTTTTTCGTTAACAGGCGTGCGTTTTTCGCTCATACTAAACCTTAAAAGCGGAAAGCATGCGTAACGAAATCCATCGCAACATATTCGCGAGCAAGACTAGATCCGGGAGAAATCTGAACTCAAGATGGCAAATTCTAGGAAGATTCACAGTCCGTTCCTACCCAAGAAATTCTTCGTTACGAGTGGAGTGGCAACCAGCTCTGTCTCACCGCTCAACGCCTTCGACGCCGCTCTGGCGAAGGCGAAGATTGCGCAGTGTAATCTCGTGAATGTCTCATCGATTCTGCCCGCTGACTCGACCATGGTGGAGAATGAGGAGATTCCTGCAGGGACCATAACATTCGCTGTCATGGCAAGGATGGATGGAGACCCAGGCGAGACCATCGGAGCAGGCGTTGCATGGGTTTGGGGCACCACTACTTCTGGTCAACGATATGGAATGGTTGCAGAAGCCCATGGCTACAAGGACAAAGAATCAATCGACAAGGAACTGAAATGGAAGCTCCAAGAAATGGCTAAGATAAGAGAGCTCAACATCGAGAGCATTCAGACGCGATCAGAATTCATCGAAGTCCCGAAAGGCAAGTACGGCAGCGCAGTTGTGGCCGTTGTTTATTGTCCATGGAACGAGTCATCTATATAGACTCTGCAGGTATGCCCAGTATCTCTAGGGAAGTCTTAAGACCGTTCCTGCTTGAGCCTCGTGCGGATCTCGCATGAAATTCTCGGCCTTGCAGGTAGCAACCGCCGCCCTAAATGCGGCACTCTACGCCGCTCTGGGAGCACTCTGGACACTGCTGCCGCTCACTATGTTCGGTGTGAGGTTCTGGCCTCAGGTCTTCGTTCCAGGTGCTTTCGCTGTTCTCTTTGGTCCCTGGGTCGGCGGCGTAGGCGCCGCAGTTGGAGTATTCATTGCCGACGTCATCTACGGCCACCACGATGCGCTGCTGAGCCTTCTGGTCGGCGTCCCATCAAACTTCGCATGCTTTGGCATAATCGGGTACATGTCTCGTAAGAGATTTCAGGGAAACGGGAAACTCGCCATGGTTGCAGCAGGGATCTTGATTCCGATTGCGATCGTTGCCTATGCGCTCTATGCGCTTTCAGGATCGACGATAACCACTCTAGCTACGCTTGGCGTTCTAGTAGTGGCTTTGGTTGCCGTCCCATACCTGGCTCGCTCGTCTTGGGCCAATGTTGAAGCCGCGTCGTCGATTGGGCTAGGAGTCGGAAGCACGATCATAGGAATCGGAATAGTCACCTACAGCTCCATTTTTGTCATGCCTCAGGTGTTGGGACTTGGCTCTGGACCGTTGCCCTTAGTGTTCGCAATCGGTACAACGCTCTGGACCTACATGTCCGAGATTCCGTTTCTGTTGGCACTCACCCCTCCGATAGTCAGGGCTGTCGAAGCAGCATTCCCGAGTCTCAAGATTCTGCGGACCTCTGGAAGCAAGGATAGCAATGCCTGAAGCAAGGGCTTTCTCACCTGCGGGGATCTCGAGCTTCTTCGAGATCAAGGACAGGCGGCCCGACGGCCGACGGTTCAAGAATCCGGCTCGCGCTGGAGCGAGAGGAGGAGGCATCGTGGTCTCACGAGGGATTATGACAAAGCTCCGCCTGAAGCCCGCGGGCAAGTCGAAAGTCGTAGTGCGAATAAACGGTAGAGTTGCTCGCAACGCCAAGACGACTATCTCCACAGTCTCGAGGCTACTTGCACTGAGCCGTGAGAAGTATTTTGTGACGGTCGAGCATAATGTTCGCATCCCCATCGGTGCAGGTTACGGTGCCAGCGCGGCCGGGGCTCTTTCCGCTGCTCTTGCATTCGCAGAAGCTGCAGGCTTGGGACTCTCGGTGAACCATCTTGGAACAGTAGCTCATCTTGCAGAGATCGCCAGCGGAACCGGGCTCGGGACCGTAGGGCCCATTCTTACCGGTGGTTTCGTCATCACCAAGAAGGCCGGCGCCCCGGGCATTGCAGTGATCGACAGGCTTCCAGTCTCGCCGAGACTCAAGGTGGTCTCAGCTTGTTTCGGCCCAATATCTACCAAAGCCGTTTTGCGCTCAAAGAGAGTCAGGGAAAGAGTCAACGCGCTCGGAAGGTCAGCCTTTCGCTCGATTGCGAGTAACCCCACACCACGGAATTTCATGGAAGCATCAAAGACATTCGCCATTGCACTTGGCCTAATGGATCGCCGGACCGCCCGGCTTTTGGATCTAATGAACGATGCAGGAGCGATTGGCGCCACTCAGAACATGGTTGGGCAGGCCGTCCACGCAATCGCCGAAGAGGACATAGCCCATCGTATTGTCACGCTCGCGAAGAAGGAATTCCCGAGGGTGACGGCTTTCTCATGTGACATTGACTTTGCAGGAGCGCGACTCTTATGACAGGGCCCAAAAGGCTCTTTCCGGAAGTTGCAGTTGGAGGAACATTCGATTCCCTTCACAGGGGCCACAAGATCCTTCTCAGAACGGCCTTTCGTGCAGGCGACAAGGTCCTAATCGGACTCAGCAGAAACGGCTTCGTGCGACAGCTAAGGAAAGGTCATCGAGTTGACCCTTACCCGGAGAGAAGGCACGAGCTACTCTCATTCCTCGAGAATGAAGGGCTTGACGAGAGAGCAAAGATAGTCCCCCTTGACGACCCCTACGGCCCTGCAATCAACGATTCAACAGTTCGTGCACTTGTCGTGAGCAGAATGACGAAGAAGATGGCGGAGAGGATCAACGCCATCAGGAAACGGCGTGGACTGAACCCTCTACGCGTTGTCTCTATCAGAATGGTTCTAGCTGAAGACTTCAAGCCTATCTCTTCAACACGCATTCGGGCAGGAGAGATAGATCAAGAAGGCTATCTTGCCCACAATCACAAGCCGCGCCATGCGCGACTTCGCCGCTAGCACCGAGCACTATCTACGTTTTCTTCTTCTCTTACGTTTCGTGGGCAGCTCGCCGAACCTCTCCAGATCCCTCCTAGAAGCCCTCTCAACGAGCAGGCGACGGCCTTCCGCTCTTACTCTCACCCTGACTAGCCTTCCGGCCAGGGGGAAGGCCGAATCGCACGTCAGCTTCGTCGGAAGATAGATTCGCGGCGATTCGTACGTTTTTCCGTTTCTTCCTCTTTTTCTCGTTGCGACGTAATTTGCTAAAACTTCGAGCAATTCAATCATCTCGCAATGGGTCGTAGTTTCCGTTCCAAAGTGTGACGGAATTCGGAACGCATAATGGAACGCACACATAAATCATTGATTTGGCATACGCTGTCAAGGTTCTGGCCTATTCTGGTGTCAATTTGACAAGATTAAAGAGGGGTGAGCAAGAGGGTAGTGGGCGTGTGGTTTCGATTGCTGAAGGTCAACGTGTTTGTAACGAACCTCTCGGGTGAGCGTCTATGGGATGTTGAGAGGGAACTGCCATCTCAGATTCAGATAGCTGTGAACATCAACATGCTCGGGATGGAGGAGCAGACTGACGGGAGCCTGCAAGCTCCATTCATCTTCACGGTCAACTTTACGCCTGCGATCGCCCAGATCAGCATTAGGGGACGTGCACGGGTCCAGGGCGAGAGAGATGAAGTTCAGAAGATGCTTCAGGAACACAAGCAGCAGAAGTCCCCTCCTGTGCAGATTGTCCAGGCGGTGTCAAATACTGCAATCGCAGAAGCAATTCTGATCTCGAAAACTATCGGAATTCCACCACCACTGCCTCCGCTTCCAGGTCCGGCAGCTTCACACGCGCCGGTGAAGACCGAAACGAAATACACCACGTAATCCAATAAACTGGAGCGTTCCGGAACAATCCAAAAAATCGAAACCTCAAAGTCGGCCCCAGAAGCCCAGCCGTCAAGAGGAGTTGTCGACCAATCCGACTACCTTCCCAGACTCAATGCTCTCTGTACCAAGGAACTTGCCAAACACTTCGACTGCGTAGAAGACTGTTCGGCTAGGCCAGTTCTCCTCTAGGTATCTCGACAATCCTCTCACGCCAGTATCGAGCCAGCATTTCTAGCCTGTTCGAGAACTTGTCGCTCAGCTGCGCGGGCTCATTCCTTCTCGCACGGCTCAGAAGACCGCTCCTCAACAGTGACTGCCATGTCTGGCTTAGAGTTCTGGCAGAGCAATGCTTCTCACGAATTAGTCTTGGTGCTAGGTCTTTGTAGAGTTCAACTCTGCTCAGCTTGCCTCGGCTCATTTCGCGAAAAATTGCCTCCGCCAGTTCTGCCTTTCGCGGATTGTATGGAAACAGTATACTGCAGAATATCTTGAGGTCGCCTATGCTCGTTCGATCAGCTTCGATCCTGGGAGTCACGAAACCGTGCTTCTTCATGTACTCGGCCCAGTATTCCTTGTCCTTTGCCGTCTCGGGAATTGCCATTCGCAATTACCCCATAGTATAGAATGGTGGGAGGTCGCATAAGCATTCCCATATGGGGTAACTGGGCTCTCCGTTGTGCCAAAACATGATGGTTGCCTGTTAGCAATGATACTGAAGCCGCTGAATTACCCCACTATAGATAATAAAGCTGCATTTGTCATGCCAACCAGACAAGTGATCTCTGCTGCTCGAAAACCAACGGTGTCATCCCCCCTCTCGCTGGTGTCATACGCCCTGGCGATCGTGTCCTACGATCGTTATGGGTTCTTGTTGATCCTTAGCGCGCCGCTTCGGAAGGCCTCTGGGCTCCAGCCAATGAGGTCTCAGTCTGTCCGGGTGTGAAGGATCATTCAAGAAAGCGAAATGCTTGGACTTGATCGTTGGCATGGAGCCAAGATGCCTTCTGATAGCAGAGGGCTTAGTTGGTCGGAGGATCCTTCTCTACTGAGGACCGGAGGGCTTTCGTCCGAAGCGAGGCAGAAATCGCTTGGTTGACGAATCCAGCCTTTGCCCGATTGGTTGTCCTTTCTCTGCAACGTGGACAAACAACCGGTTCTTCTTCATGAACCAGTTCTCCACCTGATACGTGGTGTCGAGGTCTGCGAATGACATGATGCGCCTCAATTCAGATAGTACGGCGGAGCGAAAGCGAGAACGATTGGACAGGTAGGCGAAGTATCCCGTCGCACCCATGAAGAGGACAGGGGAGACAGTCAAGCGTCCCAGGAAGATCAGTCGATGATCGGATGAAAAGATGCCCCTAGAAGTTCTTTCGAAGACGCAAACCGGGATCCGACGCGGCGCCCACAGCATCTGACGAAGTAGCATCTCGACGCCTAGATCACTAACCGATGATCGACATCTTAAGCACTATTCTAGGGGTCGACCGTGTCCTTATGCTTTCGCCGGTTCAGAGGGTTTTGCGATTATCTCGCTGACGTATAGATCGAAGAAATTGTTCGAGTGAGCAGGCCGAACGACTAGCGCTGTGTCCGCTCCTTTGCCGGTTCCAGCGATGGCGACAATCGGCCGGTCCACAGGAATCTCTCCGGCGTCTGCCGCCATGATGGTGATCTCCAAGCAGACCTTTGTACCCTCGCCGAACAGTCTCAGAGTGTCCGCTATCAGTTCCAAGGGGCCTATGGTGTCACGCTTGGTTCTGATTGCTCGCTCGATGCCTGAGAACGCATGCCCGGCTGTCACAATCTGGGCGCCTGATGCGAGAATAGCCTTCTCGTTCTCAGGCGTCATTTGCTGTGACCCAGGGGTCTGAAAGCCGGTGTGGTGACGGACCACGATCAGCCTGAATCCTTTGAAGATCTGGCAAGCCCTCACACCTGTCCGACCAGTTGTTGAAGCTACAACAACGTCGCGGATCCCTAGTGATTCCGCTCTCTCTTTCGCGCAGAGGAACGTGGCTTCTGTATCAGCCTCGCCCGGAGTTTCATAATAGGTGATTGTCTTCTCTTTCAACGTCATCATTCTCTTTGTCTTGGCCAAGTATTCCTCACAGGTTCCACTCACGATAACCTTTTCGGGACGTTCGGGTGTTTGGCCGGAATTGGCTGTTTTCCAATTGTTGGCCAACGTAGGGGAGTTATCTTAGCCAAGGAAGCTCAGAGCGACCGCGATCAGGCCCCCTAGAACGACAGAGATGACGACTCTCGCGTTGAACTTCTTGTGTGCTTCTCCTAGAAGGTCTCCCGCGCCTATGTAGATGAAGTCGCCAGCAACGAAGGCTATTGCCATCGTGTAGAGGTTAGCCGGTATGAAGGCTGCTAGAGCAGATCCGATCGGATACATGGCGCCAGCGATCAAGAGAAAAAGGATGATTCGCCAAAAGCGAAATCCCGATCTGGTTGCGAGTGCTGCTGTCGTGAAGCCTTGGGGGATTTCGTGAGCGATTACCGCCAGAGTGATTACAAAACCAAGAGACGGATTTGTCGCGTAACCGACCGCGATACCTATTCCGTCAACGATGTTGTCCGAAGCCATTCCAACGATGGCTATCCAGTCCACGGTGTGAGTTTCGCATTCCGCTTCGCCGCAAGAGTGGAGCATTATCACCTTCTCGACCAAGTAGAAAGCGAAAAAGCCCAGGACAATGACTAGTGCATTTGTTGAGACATCGGCCTCCGGGATCAGTTCTAGGAACGCAGCCGATACCAGAATCCCCGAAGCAAACCCCACAGCATACCGGGTTTGGATGGATCGAAATCTCGACTTGAGAAAGAGCATCGCTCCGCCAAGGTCAGAAATCGCCGCCAACAACGCAGATACTGCCACTACTAGCACGAAGGAGTACGGCAACCCTTGTCAGGCCAAGTCATGTCCCGACCGGGCATATCTCGATTCTGTATGATACTGTGGCAATCACGGCAAGGTTCTTGAATCGCGAGGCCTATGCGAGACCCTAGCGCTTCGTTCGGACGGAGATGGCTCCAACGAGTCAAGCAATAGACCGAGTCTTCCTTTCCAGACTGCCGAAAAAGAAGCTTCTCGACCTCATGTACTTCCAGATTCGGAACATCTGGCGCGTCGACGGCCTCTATTTCTTAGGCATCGAGAAGGAGTTTGGCACTCAAGCGGCTTCCAAGATTGATGAGGAATGTTGGAGGATCATGGGAACTCTCGAAGCTCGTCAGCTCAAGGATATCCTCGAGGTGAAAGAATGGTCGGTTCCATGGATCATCCGGGCGCTGAGGCTCACCAGCTGGGCAATGGACCAACAACACAAGAAGGTAGTAGCACAGAAGGACCGGGCTCTGCTCAGGGTGGTGAGTTGCGGCACACAGTTGACGAGACTCAAGAAGGGCTTGACGGAATTCCCTTGCAGACCTGTTCGTGAGGGGTATCTAAAGGCATTCGTGAAAGAACTGAATCCGAATGTTGAAGTCACGTGCAAGGTGTGCCCACCGGGTCCGCACTCCAATGAGACTTGGTGCGAGTGGGAATTCACAAGACGACAATGAGTTACAATGATGCTAGATTCTCTGCGTCATCAACAAAAGCCTGCAACGGTCAGGGAGCACATGCGCCCAGAGTAGCGCTACAATGGCTTCTTTTCGAAGCTTCCCGCGCTATATAGAAAAAGTTGAGCGTTCTTAATATGGAGCCTTCTATGTAGACGGCTCGGATTTCAGGGGACTAGTATTTGCTTCACGAGGTAAGGTGGCATGGGCGTGCCGGGCAAGGCGTCATCACGTCCAGTAGACTGCTTGCTCAGGCCGCCCTTCTTGAGGGGAAACACGTACAAGCATTTCCTGAGTTTGGACCTGAGCGACTCGGTGCCCCAATATCCGGATTCACAAGAATCAGTGACGACATCATAGAGACTAGAAGTCAGATCTACAACCCCGGATTCGTCGCTGTGCTGGATTCGTCGCTCCTCAGCATGGTCAACGTGACCAGAGGGCTCTTGGAGAAAGGAAAGGTCGTCTTGAACTCTCCAAAACGCTCGGCAGAGATTGCGACGAAACTTTCTTTGGATGAAGACCAAGTTCGCACCATAGACGCGACCCATCTGGCGATGGAAATAACCGGTCGGCCAATCGTCAACACTGCGATGCTCGGAGCTCTAACAAGGGTCGCACCGCTCGCTTCTCTCCGTTCAATAGAGGCCTCAATCAAGGAGCGTTTTCCGGGAAGCCTTGGAGAGAAAAACATCGAACTAGTGCGGCGAGTTTATGACATGGTGAAATAGGACATGAGTGCAGAAGAAAGCAAACCTGGATGGACTTCGCTTCCGATCGGCGCGGTGCTCCTAACCCCCGGTTCTGCGGAACAGAACAAGACTGGAACTTGGCGGCTCAAGCGTCCCGTTTTGGACGCGAAGAAGTGCACGAACTGCCTCCTCTGCTGGATCTACTGCCCTGAGCCGGCCATCATGCGAGGTGCGAAAACGATCGAGTTCAGCTATGACTACTGCAAAGGATGCGGTATCTGTGCGACAGAATGTCCGACGAAGGCAATCTCGATGACGGAGGAGACCTAGAATGGCGAAAGTGGTTTCGCAGAAGATCGTTGGGATGAATGGTGATGAGGCTGTTGCTTTCGCAGCCAAGCAAGCGAAAGTTGACGTTGTCGCAGCCTATCCGATCACTCCGCAGACAATCATGGTAGAGAGATTCAGCGACTACGTAGCAGATGGAGAGGTCGACACTCAGTTCGTCTGTGTAGAGTCTGAGCACTCGGCGCTGTCGGCCTGTGTGGGGTCGAGCCTAGCAGGGTCACGAGTCTTCACCGCCACATCAAGTCAGGGTTTGGCGTTGATGCATGAGGTGCTCTATCTCGCCTCAGGCCTACGCACTCCTATTGTGATGGCTGTTGCGAACAGGGCTCTCTCTGCCCCAATCAACATTCACAACGATCACTCTGACATGATGGGCTCGCGGGATTGCGGCTGGATCCAGATCTACGCTGAGAACGCGCAAGAAGCATACGACTGGACACTTCAAGCCTTCAGGATCGCAGAGGATCACAACGTCTCACTCCCGGTAACTGTGAACTTGGACGGATTCACGATCTCACATGCGATGGAAGGGGTCGCGATTCTTGAGGACGGCGAGGTCAGCAAGCTAGTGGGCAAGAGGCAACCTAAGTACAGACTCGACCCAGACAACCCGATGACTTTCGGTGCACTCACACTCCCGGACTACTATTCGGAGTTCAAACGTCAACAGGTCGATGCAATGGACAAGACACCGCCTGTGATCGCAGCCGTTGCTGATGAGTTCAAGAAGGTCTCAGGCAGACAGTACTCAGATGTTTCCTGCTTCAATGTCGAGGACGCGGAAGCAGTAGTAATCTGCATGGGCAGCATCGCCGGTACAGCCCGGACCGTTGCGACAAGGCTGCGCCAGCAAGGGAAACGAGTCGGCGTACTAAAGATCTGGCAGTACAGGCCTTTTCCCACAAGAACAATAGCAGAGCTTCTGTCCAAAGTGAAATGCACAGGTGTGATCGATCGAGCTGTGTCATTTGGAGCACCTTACGGTGCCCTCTGCAGTGACATCGCTTCAACCAAAGTTCAGACCCAGATTCAGACGAGAATACTCAACGTCGTCTGCGGCCTAGGTGGCAGAGACGTGAAACCTACTGACATTGAACAGGTGTTCGAAAAGGCGCTCCGATGCGCGGACGGGACGCCTGTTGATACATCAGTATCCTATCTGGGGGTGAGGCAGTAATGGTTGCGCTGAAAGAGCTTCCGACGAGAGAGCTGTTCGGGCCTGGTCACAGGATGTGTACAGGATGTGGCCCTGCAGCGACAGCACGCATCACCATGAAAGCCCTAGAAAGGCCGGCCATTATTGTGAACGCCACCGGATGCCTTGAGGTTGCCAGCACAATCTACCCTGACACGGCATGGAAGGTGCCTTGGGTCCACACACTCTTCGAGAATACCGCAGCAGTAGCATCAGGAATTGAGGCTTCCCTACAGGCACAGGGAAGAGCTGATGCAGTCGACGTGATAGCTTTCGGCGGAGACGGAGGAACCTTTGACATCGGAATCCAAGCACTATCCGGTGCTCTGGAAAGGAAGCATGATTTCACGTACATCTGCTATGATAACGAGGCGTACATGAATACAGGAATACAGAGGTCCGGAGCTACTCCTTATGGAGCGGCGACGACGACAACCCCTGCAGGTTCGAAGATCCCCGGCAAGCTGAATCCGAAGAAAGACCTGATCGGCATCTGCGCCGCGCACGGAATAGAGTACGCAGCGACGGCTTCTGTCGCCTTCTGGAATGATTACATTAGCAAGGTTCGACGAGCCACAGCTGTCAAGGGGCCGGCCGTCTTACACGTGCTGGCGCCATGTCCGCTTGGCTGGAGATTCGACACAAGCGAAACCATCAAGCTCGCCAAGCTCGCGGTTCAGACAAGATACTTCCCTCTGTATGAGGTTGAAAATGGGAAGTACAAGCTCAGCATGAAAGTCCCCAAGCCAGTGCCTCTCGAGGAGTTCCTAAAACCCCAAGGGAGATTCAGACATCTTTTCGCCCCAGAGTTTGCGAGAAACCTTGAGGAACTCAAGAAGCAAGTCGAGAGCAACTGGAACAGAATAGCTCAGCTCTGTGGCGAACCAATAGTCCAGACCCAGCCCGCATCAGGCTGAACAACGGCAAAGAACTTGAAACGATTATATGCAGTTCACATGTGATAGGGACGCCTGAAGCTGAACTTCAATGCGGGCAAAACAAGTCGTCGCCGTGGCTGTGCTTCTGCTGATCGCATTCCTCTTAGTCTTTCCTCCACTCGCGGCAGGCAGCGTGAGAGTATCATTGTCGCCATCTTCGGGTCTTCCTGTGGAACATCTGTATGTTACGATTACCGAGATCAGTGCGCACAGAGCAGACACCAACGCACCATCAGGCTGGTCTCAGGTAACCAATGAGTCAACCCAGGTAGATCTGACAATGGTCGACTCAACTCAGACGATTGCATTAGGTTCTCTATCACTTGGACAATATGACACAATAAGACTGCGAGTCACCAACGCTACAGCCATTGTGAACAACACTTCGAAGGAAGTTCGGCTCGTGTCCACCGTATTCACCGTTCCAGCTTCATTCTTCATTGGATTTGGAGCACAGACCACAGTCACTCTGAAAGTTGCCTCAAATGTGCAGGATTCCTCTGGAGTCATGAACCTGGAACTTACTTTCACATCGGCTGTGAATCCGACACCATGACTGGGCGGCAAGAGCTGAAGCGGGTATGATGCGTGAATTGGCGCGAGCGGAGAGTGGCTGATGTGGGTATACTCGGAAAGGACAGAATCGTTGAACTTGTCAACTCGCTGAAGTGCATTTATCCTTTCGACTTCAACCTGCTCGACGGGGACGGTTACGTTCTCACAGTAAGAGACGAAACTACTCTGCACTACCTTGAACACAAGAATTTGATCTCTCATGAGGTCGTCTTTACTCCTCCGAACTACGTTGCTCACCTAACCGCCAAGAGCAAGTACGGCAGAATGGGTCTGTCGTTCCTGAACGCGGCCAAGGTTCACAGTGGATTCGTGGGAAGGCTGGCCCTAGAACTTGTTAACCTGAGCAATGATCGCCAACCTATCACGATCAAACGCGGCGACCCGCTCATGCACGTCGAGTTCATCACAAGAGAAGGCGAGCCATCCCCGTACCTAGGGCCCTATATGTTCCAGTACATGAGCGAAGATGAGGCAACATTATACAAAGGGCTTCTGCGAAAGCACTTCCCAAGCCTCTTCAGTGAAGACCTGCTTGCTCGTATGGTCCGAGACCGTATAGTTTGAAAGTACGACTACTTCCGTTTCCGAGGCAACTGCCTACGTCGCGACCTGTATCGCCAGCTAGCCGCCACAGCCACGACAAAGCTGCCCACAATTACCCCGAGCATAAGTAGCAGCTTGTTTCCGCCCTGCGCCTCCGTCCCTATTGTATTCCCTTCGGCCTGGGCTGGGCCGCTAATGGATATCGTAGCGTTGTACCTGTAGGATGCTTGATACATTGACGGTGTGCCGTCTTGTGGTGTCACGACGACTTTCAGATCCACGGCGGGATCTGCTTCGTTGACCCACGCTGTCGAATCTTCGGTCATGTTGTAGGTTCTCTGCCACTTCTCGATGGGTTCACTGAGGCTTCCGAAGTCAAGGAGGGTTGCGTTCCCTGCCATGTTCAATGCTGGCACTGCTCCTAGCTCCTGTCCTCCTGACAGTAGCATTACCTCGGGAACAGTTGCGTTGAGAGGTGCCCCGATATACTTGACATAGGTTTCCAGCGTGGGCCTAACGTACGCGGCTCCGATTCGGTTGTAACTGAGGTTACCGAGTCTAAGATCACGGGACACATTGAACGAGATCCACGAACAGTTCACGATTAGGAGATCCCCTCTCGACACCGATATTCCGGACACCTCGAAATGGATTGTAGAATTGATCCAGCCCTTGTCCGAGACGATCTCTCCAGAAACCGAGGAGATCGACGCGCTGGGGTCCTTCGCGGTAAGGCCCTCATTCAATGCGCTGGCCAGATCCTCGGCTGACAAGCCTGAAAGTGGCGTGTTGATGCTGGGCATAGAGGTCATGTTTTGAAAGAAATGCAGGACAAGGTTGACTGACGCTTTCTCGTCCTGTATTGAGTACTGAACCGAAGAAGCATACGCGCTAGTTGCAGACCAAGAGAACACCAGTGTGGCTAGTAGATAGATGGCGAGTAACGTTCGGCGCTGCATTTCGGAATCTCCATGGAGTGATTTCGTGATGTGGCGACACCCATTGACCAAGTGGCTATATAAGGTTCAGTTGCTCTGCAACGAGTCCGTTCCGGCGGCCCTCACCTTATTTTGGTGCCGGGTGGTACATCGTCTGGAAGAGTGAGCCACATAGGCTTCCCACGATGATCCGCAGCAAGAAGCATGCATTCAGATCTTACTCCCGCCACGGTTCTGGGTTCCATGTTGGCGACTACTGCAATAACCTTCCCTTGCAGATCTTCCGGCCTGTAGTATTCGGCACCGCCGACGATCGCATCTGCTGTTCGGTCCCCAAGGTCCATCTTGGCTTTCATTATCTTATTCATGCCGGAGATGTTCTCGATGTTGACAATCCTAGCCGCACGGATGTCCAGTCGAGCGAACTCGTTTATCGATATGCTCATTTCCATCCTGCTTCCTGCAGTTTGATTATCTCTTGTGCTATGGTGACACTTTCAAGCCTTTGACACTCGAATGTCTGGGCTCCGATGTGAGGCGTACATACAGAACATCCGTTCGAGAGTAATGCAAGCTCTTTCTCCCAGTCCTCTTTCGGAGGTTCATCATGAAAGACATCAAGCCCGACGCCTGCCAGTCTTCCTTCCTTGATGGCGGCGAGAAGTGCTTTTCCATCGACGATGTCGCCTCGTGATGTGTTCACCAGTACGGCGCCTTGTTTCATTCGGCGAATTCTGGATTCGTTGACTAGGTGGTGAGTTGACGGGAGGTAGGGAACATGAATCGATACTACGTCTGCCTTCTCAAGCAGGGCATCCAAGTCTGAGGAGACCTCAAACCCTATCTGCCTCGCCTTCTCCGCAACGTCGACGGCATCGTACCCGATGACTCTCATCCCGAATCCGTGCGCAGCAATCCGGGCCACTTCGGAGCCTATACGCCCGCCGACTCCAAGAACGCCCAGTGTCTTACCTCTTAGCTCGTGACCATGAAGCTGAGCCTTTGTCCACTGCCCCTGTTTCATCGCCTGATCTGCCAAGGGGATCTGCCGAGAAACGGAGATCATCAGGCCAACTGCAAGCTCTGCCACGCTGGTTGCTGGAGCTCCGGGCGTCGACACCACAGTTATCCCTCGCTTCTTCGCGGCGTCAAGGTCGATGTTGTCAAGACCAACTCCTGATCGAGCAATCACCTTGAGAGAGGTCGCGGCGCTGACGACGTCTGCGGTAACCTTCGTCCGTCCTCTGACGACGAGTACGTCGAAGTTCTCCGCGTCAGCAAGGAGTTCTTCCTTCGTTATCTTTGGTCGCTCTGCGACTTCGCAACCCGCGTCGCGGAGCAACTTGACTCCGT
>Ga0315296_10000898_pt1 | contig 26435 bp, 20 predicted proteins | sample YL17G14_18_MG_FD_203921 | JGI IMG/M metagenome (GOLD analysis project Ga0315296, IMG submission 203921) | Sediment microbial communities from Yellowstone Lake, YNP, Wyoming, USA - YL17G14_18 | ecosystem: Environmental > Aquatic > Freshwater > Lake > Sediment | place: USA: Wyoming | collected... | reverse complement strand
GGACTCTATGACTTGACCGTCACCGTAGCAATGGGTGAGCTAACGGATTCAGACATGGCGTTGAACGCGATAGAGTATACCAGTGGTCCATCTGCAGAACCAATTTCGAAAGGCTTGGCTTGGCTTCGCACAAGGCAGTACGGTGACGGCTCTTGGCGCAGTAGTGTAGGTGTAACCTCTCTTACGGCGCTTTCATTCTTGAATGCTGGCTATGACGAAACAGATACTACAGTCAGCAAAGCAATCAATTATGTTCTCAACAGAGTCCATAGCGACGGCTCAATCTACACTTCATATTCAGTCTATGAAACATCAACTGCAGTTTTACCACTGGTTGCGACCCATAACAAGAACTATGCCACCATCATAGAAAACGCGAAAAATTGGCTCATAGGAGCCCAACAAGACGAAAGCTTTGGGTATGCACCAACTAACTACGAATATGGCGGGTGGACATATTGGTCAAGCAGGGGCGACCCTGATCTTTCAAATACCCAATTTGCATTGCTGGCTCTGGATGCGGCAAACTTGCCAAAAACTGATCCAGTCTGGAGTAAGGCAATCACATTCACCCAACGCTGTCAGAATAGGCCTGCATCTAATGACCAAGCTTGGGCCCACGTTACTACTCGGCCCTCCTATAACGATGGAGGATTCATATATAGACCTTGGGGATGGAGCCTCGCTGGTGGAACTACATCCTATGGCAGTATGACTGGTGCGGGCATTTGGGGACTACTACTTTCCAATGTTCCAAAAACTGATGGGAGAGTAGTGGCGGCTATGAACTGGGTTACGAATCATTACACGTGGGACACCAATCCAGGATATGGATCGCGACCATACTATTACTATCTGTCAATGTCGAAAGCGCTCACAATGTACGGGCAAAAAATGATTGACGGGCATGATTGGTATCAAGAGCTGTATGACAAGATAGTCGGAATGCAAATAGATGCAGGGTCAGGTAAAGGATATTGGTCAACTTCGGCAGAGGATTACAATCCAGACTTAACAACAGCCTATGCTATTCTATCACTTCAAACAAGAGCTGTTGCTCCGCCAGTCCAACGCTTATCTTACCTCACCTTCATCTTAAGATCGAACTGTCTCATCAGAATCATAGATTCAGAAGGCAACCTCGTCGGATACAACTACATGACTGGCTTAGGAGAAAACCAAATTCCAACAGCAGTCTATTCAGGCCCATTCACTGAAACACAATACATTGTCATCATCAACCCTAAGGCAGGCACTTACAAGCTTGAACTGATTGGAGTCTCAGAAGGACCTTACACATTGACCATTCAGGGTAACTATGGCGAGGAAGTCACGGACACATTTGAATATACGGGAGAAATTGGACCAGCTGAATTGCAAGGCTCACAAGTGATCGTAACTGCAATCGTAGGACCCATAGATGTTTATGCAAATCCGCCGGAATTCGAAAAGATTATCGACAACATTCCTCCAACAACTCAACTTGTCATCGGTGTGCCATATTATGTCTCTGGCGCGACGAAATACGTTACTCCTGACACACCATTCATTCTAGCAGCTACTGATACTGGCTCCGGCGTCAAATCAACCGCCTACAGGATCTCTAGTAATGCAGGCTATGATAGCGGATGGCTAACCTATGCAAAACCATTCAACCTCACTTCGCTAGGCGATGGAAGCTACACGATTGGCTACAACAGCACAGACAACGCCGGAAACGTTGAAACAACTAACAAAATCGACGTCACTTTGTTCTCTTGGAACTACGTGTTCGAAGACACTTATGGAAGAGGAACAATACTAAAGATCAACAAACCGTACAAGTTCTTCCAATTCATAACACCAATCAAGGACTACGGAATAACAAGCGCAACCTACATGCGATTCAGTGGCAGCGTAATCATGATTGATCACCGCGACAGCCGACTAAGACTAATCACGGTAGCCGTGGACACGAAAACAGACTTCTGTATAGCATATGCATGGGACATGCAAACATCCACAAGATACGTGCTAGTAGACAAACCAGGCATAGAGAAATAACCTCCAACCAAACTTCCCCTTTTTCTTTTTCAATCAGATACATGCGCTCTAGCACAGTCGCAAATGAATATCAGTATCCGAATTTTCTTCGGGTTGGCGCGCGCGCTTCATATCCTTGAAAAGTCGGAACTTGGAAATTCAGAAAGGGAATGGCTTGACCCGTGCTGGCAACTTGAGATTTCGAACCTGATTTTATAGGCTTTGTCTTCTCAGGTTGTCTTAGTCTTCTGCTACCCACGTAGATAATGGCTATCGAAACGGCTACGATTCCGAACAGGGTTGCTATTCCAAGCGGAGTTTCAAAGAAGAGCTGAGTTGACAAACCCAGATTTACAACAACCTTTAGGCTGCTGTGCTGATAGGTGAAATGTAAAAGCAAAGAAGCATTGTTGGGTATGGTTGTGCAGTTTATCTGGCTGCCGTCAACATATACTTTCATCTCGGCTGGGTCTGCAATCAAGTCCTTTGCTATTGTTACGTTCGTGTAGCCTTTTGTTCCTGAAGGGCCGTTCAGAGTGAAACCCAAAGCCCTGCTCGTAGAGTTGAAAACTAGGTCCGAAATTGTTGCGTTAGAAATCACTGAAAAGACGTATTTCTCTTCCAGTGTCGTAACTGCCAAGCTCACATAAGCTTCGGCTCCCTCAATATTTCCTTTACCTGCCCAGCTGACTTTGATCAGGTAATTTCCAGATGCATTGGGCGCCCATTCAGCATAGTAATCCCCGTCGACTGTACTGTTGAAAGAGGTTATTTCAAGCCACGACTGCCCACTTGTTGCACTGTAGCTCGCTTGCAGAATAGCCTCTGGAATACCAGCTCCATCTACGTATGTCAGTTTGCCGCCTATCTTAACCTTGTACTCTGGGTATGTGACTGAGCAATCTAAGGAGACTGTTAAGGTAGACCTTTCTAAACCGCTTGCGGGAATTGACAGATCAACTTGTTTGGCGCTTGCAGATTCAAAGGTTGCAGTTCGATCTGCCTTGGTTCCGTTAACATAGAATTCTATGGTGTTACCGGTGATACCGCCGTCTTTTTCTGGCGCATCCGGGTTGTCACTTGGTATCATGAATAGGCTACTTCCTTTTACCGGCCATCCGTAGGTTCCATTCTTCGTTTCTGTTGTCCACTTGAGTGTGGTGCCTGCTATTGCTGCTGTGACGTTTAAGCCGTCTTGGGCTGGATTTCTCCCGACATTCACGTTTCCGTAGAACACGCATGGAGGCTGAGGTATTTGAGCCAATACGCTAAACGGTGATAAAGAAATCAGGAGTATGACTATTAACTGAAGAAGGTTTCCTCGTTTCATTAACTATCACGACAAAAAAAGAGGGGAATGTTGGCTCTATAAAGCTCTTATGGCGCTATGTACAGGTCGTTTGGTACTTTGTTGTAGACCCAGAAGGCTTGTCCTGGATAGAGCATTGGCGGGTTCCTGATCCACTCGGTAGCAAACCATGACGGGTATGCCGATGTTCCGTCGGGGTTCAAACCTGGGTTGATGTACATCCAGACTGGGCCAGCAGCCTCTATGAGGACTGATCCGCTTGTGCTCTCTAAGTAGTCGTCGAGGCTTATTCCGGTGACCGATGTCACACCCACAAGGCTCCACGTGTTGCCTGGCAGATCATACGTAGGAGGCGTGAACGGGCCATTCTCCATGAACACTCCGCTGATTTCCAGTGTGCAGGGCTTTTCAGCCTTTATCCAGTAGCCAATGCCGTCTCTGAAGTAATCATTGGGATCGACTGTTACGCCTGGGACGTAGACCCGCCAGCCATTGCCGTAGACGCTAGGAGGAATCTGCGGGCCGTCAGCGGTGTACCACCATATCGCTTCTATGCAGTCTGTCGCGGAAGTTTTGCCGAACAGAAGATCCATGGGTATGCCTTTGTTGTCAATGATTGGATAGCTTGGAGCATCTGGTATTGATTCTGGGTAGGAATCATAGTAATTGCCGCAGAGCAATGGGTGGACTGGACTTGAGATCAGGTTGCATCCCACGAAAAGTGGAATCATGACTTCGTATATGGGTCCGTCGAGCTTTATTCCGTCAGGATTTGGTCCTCCAAGGTCTAGCGGAAGCCATGGCTTCGCAGGAACAGGAAGTGTGACCGGTGTTCGCCAGTTGCCAGTTGGTGGATTGACCTGTGTGTGGTAGCCCCACATCATCGTGTGTATTGGCCAATCGCCCCACTTGTAGCTGTTCGCTGAGTTTATTCCGTCGAACGTAAGTTCTGTCCAAGCAAACAGGTTCAGACGCGGATGGTATGTGCATACTGGGACATTGACATCTGCGGTCACGTTGATTGTCCTCGGATTTGTGTCTGCCTTCAAAGTTGTTGTGGCCTTGACATTGCATTCTGGAATGTGGACGTCGCAAGATGGTTCGATTTTTCCTCCGCTCGCGAAGAAATTGACAATTATCTCCTGTTCTATGCCATCTATTTTGCCATAGTCAGCGGCGTGAATCAGGTTGCCGTCTATGTCTCTCAAGGCTACCGTTATGGTTGTAGTTCCCTCTGGTACATCTGGATTGGCCAAGATGTCGTAGCAACCAGGATGAATGGTGATGTGGTCGATCAGCAAGTAGTAGTAGAATAGGGATCTCTGATCCTTGGGATGAGTAAAGATGTAGTAGCTGTCTATCTGGTTGCCGCCCCATACCTTGCAGACAGTAGACCAAGTGTACGTACAATCGACTTCAACCTCTTTTTGACCTGTAGTTATTTCGACGGGTTCCACTACTTTGTTTCCCTTTTGATCTAGGCCCTCAACATAGATAGCCGTGCCCTCTGAAACAAGAGAGTTGCCCAATGCTCCTCCAATCTCGTCAGTCTGTGGAAAGAGGTCATGGTCCTCGGGCTCAGGCACACTTTCATCTGCATCGTCAACCCAGTTCACTACGATTTTAAGAGGATCTGGGTTGGAGGGCTCAACGGGCACCTTGGCTAAGCTGTAAGCCTGCTTCGGGCCGTTTCCCACCAAATAGTTTCCTGGCGTATTTGCTGGGAAGGGCAAAGAAAGCTTTGTGTAGTAGCCTGGCTCATAACCAGTACTCTTGTGGTACTGTCCTAGATACTCTTGGAAGGGCTCTGGCCATGTGGCAATCAAGAATTTGGCGTTGTCTTGACCGTTTTGCTGGAATACTTTAGTGATTTCTGCGAAGGCCACTGGCTTTGGCGGGGCAGTGTGAGTGTCCATGAAATAGTATATTTTTTCGGGCAGTATTGGTACAGTGTGGGTTCCCGGTATTACGACTTTGGCTTCTAGGTTTTGCCCGAACACGTCCTTGCCTTGCACGATTATCGTGGTCTCAGTCTCGATTGGTGTGGCAGTTTTCAACTTCAGATATTCAGGATTCCATAGCAGAGTTAAATAGTCAGTGTACCCGGTTACCGGGTACCATTCAATTATCTTTGGGTCTGTAGAGGGGGTTTGAGTAACTGGGTATGCAGTGACACTTTGTGCAAATATCGGCATCATTATTGATAGCGCCAAAAGCAATATTAGCACTGTAGATTTTATTTTCATTTGTACCTCTCCTTCTTAACACCTATAGGTGTTATATCTCCCATCTGTTTTGTGCAACATGCTTTATTTATAGATTTCCTATAAGAGCTTTCTAGAAGATTTTTCTAGAACTAAACCGCACAAATTCCAACTAATCTGCCAATTCTTTCGATTGCTTTCTCTGGTAAGCAATAAGACTAACTTCAGAATTCTGAAGTCTCAATTTGAGGATGACCAGATGCCCTTCCATACTGTAATCTTGTTCTAGCTAGCATCCGAATTGTAGGGAAAGAATCATCTTACCCTTCTATAGAAACAATCAGACTGCAGAGTACATTATCAATGATTGTTCAAGCAGGCTCTCCACTGTTATAGACTACCCAAGCATCTCCAATCCCACTGTGCCTACTACTAGGCGACCAAATTTCAAATTGTGACAAATAGAATGCGACACGTGGAAAATAGAGTACAAACTCTGCTTAGCATCCATCTTATTGGCTACAGCATCTTGCCTTTACTTTCCACAAGCTAGAAAAATCTTCTATAAGACGGCACCAATAGTCTTATCTCTTAGTGCACTATTTTCTGTAAAGTAGTACGTGGAGTGGTGAAAGGGGAGGACTGTTTTGCCTTCAAAAAAGACAGCTCTATTATTGACGATGCTAATAGGCCTCTGCGCATTTGCATTGATATGCAGAGCGTCATTATCTACCCCAAGTCTTGAAACCTGTCGCGTGTGTGACAGCAGCGATCCATATGGCGCCAAAAAAGACACTTTTTCCCCCGGTGAAAATGTCTACGCCAACGGAAGCAGCTTTCCAGCAAGTACGATGGTTGACATTCACGTAGTAAATGACACAACCTGGAGTGGTGGCATGCAAATCCCAACCGACGGAATAGTCACCACCGTGTTAACTGACGCTGATGGAAAGATCCCTCCAACACTCGTGTGGCCTGCGCCTCTCACTCCTGGAAAGTATGACATCGTCGTTGACGTGCATCGCGATGGCTACTATCAAAAGGATTTTGATTGTCTAGACGACAATGACATACAAGTGACAGCTGGATTCTTCGTTATTCCAGAAATCTTGCTTGGAACTATCTTTGGACTGGCAGGATGCTTCGCTGCGTTAGGGGTGTACCGACTCTCAAAACGACCGCATCCATAAAACTCCCCGTTTTTTTGCTCTAATGTCACTCTGAATTTGTAAACGATCGGTTCCTCTACATTATCGAGCAACTGAACGATACTGATCGTTTTCTTGTGAGGCCCAGAGTTAGAACATATCTCCATAAGGACTCAGATTGATAGGCAGTGAAAGGTTGATCAGACTGTTTCTCTCTGTCAGCAATCTTTATATCAGATTTGTATTGCGTGCCCAACCGATCAAAGACATAGTATACTTTAGGAAGACCCCGAGATAATCAGAAATAAGCTATCTGGCCCATGCCAGCAGAAATCCTTTCTGCCGGTATGCATAGACGAATCATTAACACGCAGAACAGAATGGTTCACGCAGACCCAAGAATCAATGCGCCGAAATGAAAAGCCTAAGTAGGTAAACTCATACATGGTCAAAACATGAAAGGCATAATTCTCCACGGCGGTTTCGGCACCAAGCTTCGCCCCCTAACCCACACAGGCCCAAAACAACTAATACCGGTCGCAAACAAACCAATCTCACAATACGCACTCGAGGATCTAAGAAATTCAGGCGTAAAAGAAATAGCCATAATCCTCGGAAACATCTACCCCGAAAAAGCAAAGGAACACTACGGAGACGGCAAAAAATTCGGTGTAAAGATCACATACATACACCAAAATGAACCGAAAGGAATCGCTCACGCAGTGAGCCTGTGCAAAGACTACGTGAAAGACGAACCCTTCATCGTCTATCTGGGAGACAACCTACTCAGAGGAGGCATCAGTGATCTCGTCAGCAAATTCAAGAATTCAGACTCTGACGCCATGGTACTCCTGTGCGAAGTCAAAAACCCAGAACGGTTTGGAGTCGCAAAAATAGACAACAAAGGAAAACTGCTACAGCTAACAGAAAAACCCAAAGAACCTCCCAGCAACTACGCCTTGACCGGCATATACTTCTTAAAACCCATAATCTTCAGAATGATCAAAAAGCTAAAACCGTCATGGAGAGGAGAGCTGGAGATAACCGACGCCATCCAACTGTTGCTCAAAAACGGCCACAGAGTAGACTACCAGATCGTACAAGACTGGTGGAAAGACACAGGAACACCAGAAGACATCCTCGAAGCAAACAGACTAGTCCTAGATGACTTGAAACCCCAAATCAAAGGCCGAATCGAAAACCACACCTCAACTCAGGGCAGAATTGTCTTGGGAAACAATTCCGTAGTGAAGAAACATGCCTTAGTGAGAGGACCAGTCGCAATAGGTGAGAACACTGTTATTGAAGCAGGAGTCTACATAGGCCCATACACCAGCATAGGAACCAACTGCACAATAGAAAAAGGCGAAATCGAAAACTCCATCATAATGGACAACTGCACCATAAACGTCAACGAAAGAATCGTAGACAGCATAATCGCACCGCACTCACAGATAACATCCAGCGACACAGCTCCCCACGGAAAAAGATTCATTCTAGGAGAAAGAACACACATAGAACTATGAGGAGAAAAAATGCTCCAAGGAATAACCATCAAGCCAATAAAGAGACTCAACGATGAAAGAGGCTTCTTCGCAGAAGCCTTCAGACAAGACTGGCAAGACCTCTTGAATGAAGAACGGCCGGTTCAAGCCAACTTCTCCACAACCTATCCGAACATGATTCGAGCCTGGCACAGACACTTGAGAGGACAAACAGACTATCTTCTAGTTGTGAACGGCGAACTGAAGATCTGTGCTTACGATGAAAAAACAAAAGAACTCAACGAAATAATCTCAACAGGGCGCGACCTGCAGATAGTGAGAGTACCAGGCCATTACTGGCACGGTTTCAAAGTCATAGGCAACGAAACAGCCTCTCTACTCTACTTCACAACCAGACTCTACGACTACAAGAACCCAGACGAAGAAAGAAAACCATGGAACGACGCGACAATAATCCCCAAAATCATCAACGACAACAAGAACGACCCGAGAGTCAACAAGCCTTGGGACTGGAACTACCCACCTCACAAGTGAAAAGCGCATGAAGATTCTCATAACTGGCGGATTAGGCTTCATCGGAACCAACCTCTGCAGATACATGTTAACAAGACACCCAGAGTCTGAAGTCACAAACATCGATAAGATCGGAATCGGCGCCAACCCAATCAACCTCAAAGACCTGAAAAAAGAAAAAAGATACACATTCATCAAAGGAAACATCTGCGACCCAAAACTCTTGAACAGAGTAATCAGAAAAACAGACGCAGTGGTCAACCTGGCAGCTGAAACGCACGTGGACAGAAGCATAGCCTATCCAAACGCCTTTATCGATAGCAACACAGTCGGAACCTTCACCATTCTAGAAGCCATAAGAAAACACAACAAAAAAGCCAAACTCGTTCAAGTATCAACAGACGAAGTATACGGAGAAATACCAGAAGGCTCATTCAACGAAAAAGACTTCCTCAAGCCATCTAATCCATACGCAGCCTCAAAAGCATCTGCAGACATGTTTGTACAAGCCTACTACAAAACCTACAACCTAGACACACCAATAACACGATGCACAAACAACTTCGGCCCCTACCAATTCCCAGAAAAACTCGTACCCAAAACCACAATCAGAGCCCTAAAAGACCTACCAATCCCAATCTACGGAACAGGAAAAAACATACGAGACTGGATCTACGTGCAAGACCACTGCCAAGCGATAAACTTAGTCCTCGCGAAAGGAAAGCCAGGAGAGATCTACAATATTTCATCAGGCAACGAAATCACAAACATCGAAATCGTCAGAAAAATACTCGACCTGTTGGGCAAGGATGAAAAACTGATGTCATTTGTGGAAGACAGACCAGGACACGACGTACGATACAGCCTAGACTCATCAAAAATAAGGTCAGAACTCGGATGGAAACCCAAATTCACATTCGAAAAGGCACTAGAAGCCACAGTCGACTGGTACAGAACCAATGAAGCGTGGTGGAGACCCATAGCAACACGAGAAACACTCCATCCAACACCATGGAAGCTCAGTGATACCAAGTGAGACTGCTGGTCACTGGCGCAGGCGGCCTGCTCGGAACAAGACTATGCGAACTAGCCGTCAAGAAGAACTTTGAAGTCTACTCTGTATACAGTCAACACAAGCCCATACATGGAACACCTCTTAAACTCGACATAACTGACAAGAAAACCGAAGAGGAAATATTCAAGGTCACAAAGCCCGAGGCCGTAGTACATGCAGCAGCTCTTTCAGACGTAGACAGATGCGAAAAAGAAAAAGAGCTAGCATGGAAAATAAACGTTGAAGGAACAGCAAACATAGCAAGCCTATGTCAAAAGCATGCTATTTTCCTCGTTTACGTGTCAACAGACTATGTCTTCGACGGAAACAAGGGGAAGTATAAAGAAACTGACAAGCCAACCCCAATTAACCATTACGGGCTTACAAAGCTCAAAGGCGAACAGTCCATTAAAGAATCCAAAGCACAATATTGTGTTGCAAGAACAAGCGTTATCTACGGAGCAAACCCAGCAGCGGGGAAAGTAAACTTTGCACTGTGGCTTCTCGACAAACTCAAGAAAAGAGAGGAAGCCAGAATAGTGACCGACCAGTGGAATTCACCAACACTAAACACGAACCTTGCGAGAATGATTCTTGAAATCCTCGACAAGAGATTAACGGGAACCTTTCATCTGGCGGGAGCAACACGCCTGAGCAGGTATGAATTCGCTAAATGTCTCGCTGAAACCTTCAATCTCGACTCAAACAACATAACACCCGCCTCATCTAAGGAGATTTCATGGGTCGCAGAAAGACCCAAAGACTCATCACTGAACGTTGAAAAGGCAAACCAGATGCTGACGAGCAAACCACTGCAGATACATGAAGCTTTAGCGGAAATGAGAGAAGAGGCTGAATAGTCGGCAGCGACTTCGTTACGAGCCATGATCCTTGATAATGTTATGCATCTGTTCAACGAGTGTACATAAGATTTAATTGTCACTCTAGACTATTACTGTTTGTAGAATAGGTTCGAATTCGGACATATTGTATGCCCGTACAACCTTAAAACAGTTCAACACAAAAACACAGGGATGAAGCAAGAATGCAGAACCGCCGCGCACCATTTCTAATTTTCCTAGTGATGTTACCAGCCTTGCTCATGATCAACTGCTCAATCTCAAACCAAGCAACTGCAGATCCGGAAGGCCACACGCAACAGATCATGTCCTCTGAAACCCTTGGAGTAATCAACATCGACGGTGACGTATCCCTGACCGAGGAACAAAACAGAATCTACTGGAACCCACACTCCACCGGCCTAACGAATGCCTCAATCTGGACAGTGACCTTCAAAAACGAAACAGAAATATCCATGAAAACCACCGAAACTGAGGCTGGACATGTCGCCACAGGAGCGTGGTGGACAACCAGCTTCAAATCCAACGAGAAAATTCAACTGTACACATCAAACCCAATACGTGTTCTGGCGAGCTTCCGCGCCAATGTAGCAACTGCCGACTGCAAGCTAGGCCACGAATGGTTACGCATAGCTCTTGCCTGCGCTATCCAACGCGCTGACGGTTCAGTCGTGTACACCGAAATGGATTTTTGGGACAGCCCAAACACACTCAAGAGCCCAAATGGAAACATCGGCTCCGGAGGCAACATAGTCTATAGAGGGGGAGATGTGGTCGAATACAAAATAGACCAAGCTTCACTTGGCGAGTGGACAGGCTACTCACTAGACTTAACCGAGTATATCAATTCCGCTTGGTCGCTCCAGCCTAGCGACCTGCTCGAGAGCGTGTACGTTGTGGTCGAAGTCATCGGAGGCACCACTGTCACGGTAAAGGCTGACGACCTGTGGATAGCACGACTCGACTGAACCGGCACATTCACAGCCAAGGGCTTGAGCGAGAACAGATTTTTTACAGTGAATAGTGCCCAACCTACGACTTGGAGGGCTTTCAGCTTTGTCTTTCCTTCTTTGCGTTCCATGAACGTGATAGGCACTTCCTTGACCCCAAATCCATGTTTCTTGGCAACGAACAATGCTTCAACGACCCATTCAAAACCCTTAGAGCCCGCAGATTTTACGATCGTCTCTGCACACGCCCTGGAATATACCCGGAAGTTACCAGTGCAATCACGGATTGAGATTCTGAACAGTAACTTGCAGATCATGTTTGCTGCGTAGCTGATGAGCCTTCTTCTTAGACCCCAACCCATCACCGCTCCGTCTTCAACATACCGACTGCCTTGGACGAAGTCTGTTTTTTGAGCGACATAGAGAAGCTTAGGTATTTCACTTGGGTCGTGCGATAAGTCCCCGTCCAACGTCACGATTCTCTCCACATCTTTCATAGCGAGAGCGATTTTCAGGCCTTCCAGAATAGCTGATCCTAAACCATATTTCCTCGCCTGGATTCTGACAATGATGTTTCCATAGACTTGGTTCAGTTTTTGGGCGACTTTCGCCGTGTTGTCTGGGCTGTTATCATCTACAACAATGAGATTGAAATTTCGTTTCCGCAGCACTTTTTCGATTTGCATAGTCAGTTTTGGAAGGTTTTCAGCTTCGTTGTAAGTGGGTATCACCACACAGAGTTTGGTCATTCAAACATCTCCTAACACCCCAAACCCTACACAGACTTTGTTGATCTGATGACTGGCCAAACGCCGTATCGACGACAAAGTAGACGGTCGAACAGGGACAGCGAGTATATGACTGCCTCAACAAGTATAGCGCTCGCTAGATAGCCTGTGTCTTTCGGTTGTTCAGCGACTTCTTCAGCGAGAACCTGTAAAACGACGCCGGGTCTTGACAGAACCATGGTGTCCAGTACTGTCGGATATTCACCGGTGATCTTCTTTGTCTGAAAATGTCCGTACAGCCACCTTCTCCTCTGACTAATGTAATCTGCAACGTTTGAGGGCAGAAGGTTGTAACAGACGGCTTCGGGAGCGAACTTCACCAGACCCTTCCTTTTGGCAGCGATGGCAATATAAGAATCGTCAGCAGCGCATTCGCGAGGAATGACAGTTTTGACATCACTCCTCATAGCCATGAATTCACCGCTACAATGAGCCATCTCACCACTATCGTCGAGTCGCTTCATGAGCCTTGCCCAAAGCCTATACGTCATCTTAGCTAGGTACCCCAGAAAACCCCTAGGCGTCTTCCGAGGATTTTGCATCGGGCGGCCGCTTACCGCAGACACGCTGCTGTCTCTGAATTGAACAAGCAGGTTGAACAGAGCATCATCGGCGGGAAGAACATCTGCAGGAACTAGAGCGATGTAGTCGCCAGATGAAACTTCAAAGGCTCTGTTTAATGCTGAGGCTTTGCCTAACCTATTCTTCTCTTCAATAAGCGTAACCTTCTTGTTCACTTTCATATGCTGTCTCACAACTTCGACAGTCTTGTCTGTGCACCCTGACGCTACAACTATGATTTCACTTTCATCAATCTCCGGAGGGACTTTTTGACGCATCAGGTTTTCAAGAAGAGAACCAACAGATTTCTCCTCGTTGTAGGCACAAACAACTACACTCAATCTCAAGTGTTAACGACACTCTCCAACGTCTTCTCTAACTGACAGGCGATCTTATCGTAAGAGCAGTTTTCTCGCACAAAACTTGACCCCTCCACTGCTACTTCGTCCATCTCTTCAGGAGACCTCAAAAGTCCATGAAGTTCGTCCGCAGCCTTCTCCGCATCGTTCGACAACAGAAAACCATAAGTTCCGCGTAATGGCGTTCTTGGCCACGCCTTCAACGCCGCCACAGGTGTGCCGCAGGCCAGACTCTCCTGCAATGAACCATCAAACCATCCATCGACATCATAGATCTGGACAGGCACAAACGTCAACACAGAAGCTCGATAATAGTCGGGCAGCGTCGTGTGAGGCACATAGCCGTGAAAGGCCACGCGGTCAGAGACTCCCAATCTCTTGGCTAGCTCACGACTGCTAGAGAGGCCAGGACCATCGCCTACGATATCCAGTGAAACATCCTCTGAACGCCGCAGAAGCTTCTTCAAAATGCGAATTATGAAAAATGGGGACTTTTCGCCATAGGCCATTTCGGGGCTAGGGACTCTTCCAACGTACAGCAATCGATTCGTGCTACGGCGTTTCTGCGGTTTGAAGACTTCAGGATCAACGCCAGGAACGGGCAGCTTGACAGTTTTCCCAATGAGTCCTAATTTCTCGTAGACCGCTTTCTCAGGTTCATAGCTGTAGAGAATCCTGTCCGCATTCTTGAGTGCCAAAAGACAAGGAAGATAAAGCCACTTTCGCACAGACCGATTGTCATACCCGTGAAGCTGCGCAATCAAGGCCCGTTTGAGCCTTTTCTTTACAAAACGTGCAATGTAGGGAAATGAGAGCAGATAATAATTGTGAAAATGCACCAGATCCGGCTCGTCTCGAAGCATTTCCTCCATCAAACATTCAGGGTTATGATCGTTACCGAAACGGAGAAACGGCGGAAAACGGAACTCCACAGGAAAAATCTTCATCGTCCCCGCCCTGTCGAGTTCACAAGTCTGAACGGACTCGACCTGTTGATGGAAAGTGTAGAGCAAAGGCTCAGCACCGCTCTGCCTGTAGAAACGCAAGTATTGAATCGAAAAATGTTGACGCGTAACCTTGTCTTTCGTCGTCCAACCGCTAAAACGTTCATCATGCAAAAGAAGTGTAAGGACCTTCACCACCACCACCTCAACTTCTTGGCAACGTATTGCCAGCACAATGCAAGCCAACTGAACGTCAATGCAGTCATCAGCAATAGGCGAGTCCATCCTAGCGGTCCATCGGCGAAGGAAGTAGCCGCGTTGAGTGTCCACGGAAGCGGAAGCCAGAAGAACGATATTATAGGCACATGTACAAGCACAAAAACAAAAAGAAGCAGCCACAATATCTGAACCTTATTCAACTCTCGAGGGCACTGTAGAAACACGCTTAGAGAGAAAAAGACAAACAAGAAGACAAGGTTCTGCTCAGAAACCCAAGCCCTGGTAGTAAAGAACGTCAACAAAAGAAGTAGCGACCACTGAACAGTCAGTGCTAAGTCTGTGCTAACCCCTACTTGCTTGATTGTAACGGGCAGGCGAGTTCGCAACAGAAGTGCATACACAACAATGCACGCAGGGATCCAAATGTAAATAGACATCGACGGCGGCTGAATGCTACTAGTTGCCACACTGCCCAACAGGCTGAATGCGTTGAAGGGACTGGCAGCTCCATAAGGAAAAGACGCTAGGTTGTTGTAGGAGGGGTTTGTTGTTGCGACGTGATAAGTCAAGGCATTATACATGTTTGAGACTGGCCAACTGAACGTAATCATTGGAAGAAAAGTGAGTACACCAGTGATAGCAGCTGTAGAAAGAAGGAAACTGATGGCAATCTTTGCGCTTCTCGTTGTCTTATGGAGGACGATAGAATAAAGAGGAGCAAGGATCAACGGAAAAACCTTTAGAGCGGAGGAAAAAGAGAGGAAAACTGAGGACAGTTTCCAATTGCGTTGAAGATTGTAGGCAGATAGCAAAGCGAAGACAACGGCTATAACGTCAAACATGCCCCAGATGGTGCCTGTCGAAATTACGAAAGGGCAAAAGATGAACAGAAGAAAGGTTCCCGTGGCAATCCTCTCATTTGTCTGAGCCTTCAAAATGCTGTACATCAATACAGCGAGCGCCAGTTCTCCAAATATGATTGGTATCTTCAATGCAAGAACATAGGCATAGAGATTGTCTGGAGCAAGAGCTGAAGATAGAGAGTACATTTCACCTGAAATGATGCCCCAAAGTGGCGGGTATCCAATGCCTGGAAAGGTGCCATAAAGATTCGGATGAGGTGCCGTGGCGAATATCTCTTGGAGAACGTACTGACCGTAAGGAGTTATTCCCTTCGATACAGCAGTACCAACCGCCATGAAGATTCTCATGTCAAACGGGTGGCTGAGGAAAGGCGCTAGAAACAGTCTAAGCAATAGCCCTGCCGCCAAGTAGCCGCGTTTTGGAATGTTGATTCTCAAGTGACTCGTTTGAAACATGCAAGTCAAGCCGCAAACCTGAAGTCTTCATTAGCGCTTTCCATCTGAAAGAGTATTAAGTATTATGTATTGATAATCACTATACATTTCCCCAGAACACCCGACAACAACGCGGCGATTTCTCCTTAGCCAGAGCTGATAGTGACATTCACTCCGAAATTGGTTATGCCAGCAATGCTTGAATTCACAGTCAACGTGAGCAGTATTGGTACAATTTGCCCGGGTTCAACAACTACTCCCGAATAGTTCCATCTCACGTTGAGATGATTTGAAGCCTCTAGCGGAACCCAGTCGGACACATCTAATGCGAGAAAAGAGCCACTTTCACCTTCATTCCTGACATACACCGTCACGTTTTTCACGTCCCCTGGAGAAAGTGTCCCCCAGTCTATTGACCCAACTGTACTTCTGCAACGGGCGTCCCAGAAAACATCGATGCTTTTCCCAACTCCCACTATCTCTGGTATGTTTAAGGTGTCCAAGTATCCATCTCCATTTGAATCGCCATACTTGACCACGACAGCTTGGCCAAACAGGCCCCAATCTTTGTAGCTTGTCAGCAACCTTGAAGCTGCAAGAGTTCCAGACCCACCTAATCCCGCCGCAATCAGCACCCACACCCCTTGGTCAGTGTCATGATACAATGTCACGAAGCCGTAGTCCGCGGTCACTTTGCCTTGACCGTCACGTTCGATCGTGTAGTAATGGCCACTCGACGCGACACAGATGTAGTCTGTCCCATTCGGAAACTTGTCAAAATAGACAGGTAATACCCTAGCACCGCTACCATTTCTCAGATTGTTATAGTACCAAGTGACCTGGTTAACGCCCGGACCGCCTAGAACCAAGAGATTATTCGTTAAAGAAGAGAAGCTCATCTGCCTAGTGCCAATATTGTAGGACGAAATGTAGTCGTCTAAGGTTGAAGATAAAGAGCCTCCAACGGCGTCAATTCCAAACTGGGCTCCGACCATTATTGCTCCCATAACATCCATTGTATGGGCACTACCGCAAGGGCCATGCCCAACACTTGACGCAACAACAGCTGAAGAATTCATCCAGCCACCTGAAGAGATGAATGGATGTGAGAATTCTTTGAAAGTGTAGAAATCAGGACTGGTGTCGCTTGAAAAGGCCGTCAGTGTGATCTGCGAAGCCGCCGCCAAGAAGAGTATCATACTCACCACTGACAATCCGCGCCTTGACAGGATCTTCTGCTTCAGAACTCTCAATTTTGGCAGTATTGCGGCTGAAAGCAGTCCAAACGGTAGAAGGGCGATGAAATTCGAAAGGCTTGTAGTTCCTTGGACTTCTTCCGCAACGGAAAGGTCGTCCAGCAGCCCATCACTGTTTGTGTCGCGGTACTTGACGATTGCCACGCTTCCGTGAAGGTTCCATGTCTCATATGAAGAGATAATCTTACAGGAGGCCCAAGTGCCACCCCCACCAAGTCCTGCAAGAACGAGCATGTGACGACCGTTATCTTGGAACATCAAAACGAGGCCGTAATCAGTGGTCACCCTACCTTGACCGTCATATCCGATAGTATAATAGTGCCTGCTGGAAGCAACATAGATGTAATTGGTTCCATTCGAGAACTTGTCGAAATAAGCGGGCAATATCCTGCTACCACTGGCGTTCCTGAGGTTATTGTAATGCCAAGTCACTTGATTAACACCTGGACCACCAACCACGACCAAGTTTGACGTAAGATCTTTGAGTTGAATCGTAGCACTGCTGAAATTGTAAGATGAAATGTAGTCATCCATGGTTGCTTCGAGAGTCCCGTTGTCAGTCTTCAAACCAAGTTGAGCACCAACCATTATTGCTCCCATAACATCCATAGTGTGGGCACTACCGCAAGGGCCATGCCCAACGCTTGAAGCAACAACAGCCGTGCAGTTCATGACTCCGTTGGTGGCAACAAAGGGCCTTGGAAGACTATCAAGCCCCATAGCTTGTCCGTAAGCGTTGCGAATAGTCAACGAAGAGGCCACTGCTAATGCTGACAAGAATACAAGAAACAAGGATGCCCGTGCGCTTATCGCCCGAAGGAATTTTCTATGTAGACTATGATACTTCAAGTTGCAGTCTCCTAAGTCCAGAGTCAGCCTTACCTGTGGGCATCTGGTCTGCTAGTATCTGATGTCTTAATAAACCTTGTTGCTTTCCTGCTCAACACAAGTACAAGTGAACGGAGCAATTCTGATCTTAACTTGCCCAGAGACTTATAAGCCAAACCATCGAGATGTTCCCATCCAAGGCAGGAAAAGTGGCGCTATGATAATTGGAAAGAATAGATCCCGTAATGTTCAGTCGAAGAAAAAGAAGCGTCTGTGGTTCGATGAATTGAGCATGAAAGAAGTGGAGAAAAGCGCGAAAATCTGCAGGGCTATCATCATTCCTGTTGGAAGCGTTGAAGAACATGGAGACCATTTGCCTCTTTGCACTGACAGCCTCCAACCTGAGTACGTGGCGTTAAAAGTTGCTGGGAACACAGGATGCCTGGTTGCACCACCGTTGAAATATGGTGTCTGTAATTCCACACGTAATTTCCCAGGCACAATCTCGATAAGCTTCGAATCGTTACACAGAATTGTCAAAGACATCATTGAAGAGTTTGTACGCAATGGCTTCAGAAGAATTCTCATCATGAGTGGCCACGCTGGACGGGCTCACATGGCTGCACTTAGGCTTGCAGCGCAAGAAGTTATCTGGAACCACGAGAACGACAGCGCCGATGAGAGACCCAGAATAATGGTGTGCTCTGACTACGACTTTGCATATGAATTGAGAGGAAAATACTTCAGCGAAAAAGACGGACACGCAGGCACGATTGAAACTTCAAGGGTCATGACAATAAGACCAGAATTGATAAAAAAGGCAGGCAAAAAGAGCTTTCCAAAACTGCCAAGATTTGAGATAGTCGCTGAACCAGAACGATATTTTCCAAGCGGTGTAATAGGCGACCCAACTGCAGCATCACGAAGAAAAGGACGAATGATAAACAGTCACGTCATAAATGGAGTGACAAAGCTCATAGAAGAACTCGCGCGTTGATCACAAGGATTCTGATGCAGTCTAAGGTTTCTTTGACGTTTCTTTTATAGCTTCTTGAAACAGTTTCTTTACAGCCGTGATTCTTGCCTTCTGTGCCAAAACATCGCTCGTGACAAGTTCTAGGGCTTCCTCCGGGCACCATTTGATGCATTGGGGTTCCCCTTTTTCTTTGCACAAGTCGCAGACGTAGACCACTTTGTTTTCTGGATGCAACATGATTGCGCCGTAGTCGCACGCTTCGATGCACCACCCACAACCGTTGCACTTGTCTTTGTCCACAGATATCAGCCCCGTTTCTTCTGATTGAGTTAATGCTTCTCTTGGACATGCGACAACACACGGCGGGTTTTCGCAGAGTCTGCACGTGACTGCCAAGTTTATCAGCTGGTTAATCCTAACAACCCGTATTCTAGATTTCAAAGGGTTGAAAGCCTTGTCTTGCGTCATTGAGCAGATGTACTCGCATATTTGGCACCCTACACACTTGTCGGGGTCGGCTGACACAAATTTCCTTTCATGTATCTTTACCATCTTTCGCGCCTCTGGTCATTTTTGAACTATTGGAATCAGATCCTCCATTCCAAGTTCCTTGAGTTTCTCCTTAGTTGGCACTCCCTGCTTTGTCCAGCCGCGAGCTTCGTAATAGTCATCTAGAAGCAAGTCTAGTTCCTCTTGGGTGACGACGGCTCCTTTTGAAGGGCCTTCGTCAGGAATTGGAAGGTGCATAACCTTGTACGGCAATGTGTCATCCTTCCTGCCTAATCCCTCCCTGATGTTGAAGAGTCTGCCGATGTTGTTTATTCTCTCACCTACCCGCCTGAGTTCATCTGGTGTCATTTCAAAACCTGTAACGACGCTGTAGAGCTTGGCCATGTCTTCAAATTCCTTATAGTAGGTGCCTCTTGAAAACTTGCAGACTATCAATGAGTCGATGATTGTGTAGGAGTCTTCCATGCCTTTGACCATTTTTCCTCTGCCTTTTTCAGCGATCAAGCGGTTGACTTTTCCTTTCACGTCAAACGCGTATGCTCCGTGTCTGTTATGGTCTGCCCCGCGGAACGAAACCGCAAAGCCTAACGCGGCTGTTTTCAGGCATCTGAGGTCGTACCCTGTGACTTCCACTCCTTTGATGTGCTGTGCAAGCTTTTCTGCGCCCTTTCCTATCTTCTGTGAAGCAATTTTGACGCCTTCAGCCAGCACGTCACCTATGCCTTCGCGTTTACCTATCTTTTCAACAAGCTGAACCATTGCTTCATGGTTGCCGAAATGTGCGTCTATTCCATCAAGTTCTTTCTGGGTCAGTATACCTTTTTCATAACAGTCCATGGCGAAACCTGCGATCACCCCTGCACTGATAGCATCTATCCCATAATAGTTTGAGAGTGCCATTCCTTTTATTATCGCGTCGAGGCGATCTACGCCACAGTACGGTCCTAGTGCCCATAAAGTCTCATATTCCATCCTCGTCATTGTATTCTTGTACGGGCCTTCTGCGACTACACACATGTGTTCACATCGCATTGCACATGAACTGCACCCTATGATCTTTGCAACATATTTTTCGTTCAGGCATTCTCCACTAACTTTTTCTGCGCCTTCGAAAGACGCATTGTTGTAGTTTCTTGTGGGCATGCAAGACAGAGAGTTGTGCACAAGAATGTTTTCGGGAGTGCCTAAGGTGCGATATTTCTGTGCAGCGGGACCCTTCATTCTCTCATGAAATTCCTTGACCATTTCCAAAAACTCTTCTGGCTTTGCTACTGTGACGTCGTGTGTCCCGCGAACAGCGATTGCCTTAAGATTTTTCGACCCCATAATTGCGCCGAGCCCTGTTCTTCCAGCGGCTCTGGTCTTGTCGTTCATAATGCACGCGATGCGTGAAAGCTTCTCTCCCGCAATACCTATTGCAGCAACGCGTATGTAATAGTCGCCCAGCTCCTCTCTTATGGCGTCCTCTGTCTCAGCTGGCGACTTGCCCATCAAACGTGAAGCATCTAAGATCTGGACAGATTCGTCGTCAACCCAAACATAAACCGGTCTTTCAGCCTTACCCTCAAAAATTACACCGTCGTATCCAGCCCTTTTCAACTCAGTCCCAAAGGTTCCGTGAGCCTTAGATTCACCTACGCCGAAGGTGGCCGGCGATTTTGACACAAAAGCATGTCCGTTTCCGCCCGTGGGCCACATCGTGCCTGCTATTGGACCATTTGTCAAAACCAGCGGGTTTTCTGAGCTGAAAGGGTCTACTCCTGCTTTGGAGTTATCAAGCCATAGGCGCATGCCCAGGCCTATTCCGCCAATGTATTTCTTTGCATACTCTTCATTCAGAGGCTCAACATGAGTTTTTCCTGACGTTAGATCAACATGAAGGATTCGACCAGCGTAACCGAACAATCAGTTTCCTCCGGGTTGTCATTTGTAAAGGAAAATCCGTGGATGATATTAATTTATCTATCTCGAAACAAGAATCTGAACGGAGACAAGTCAGATCCAGAAAGACTTGAAGGGTACGCTTCAGAAGGACTTGTATTAGAAGGGATAAAGGTGCGTGTGGGATCTCACATTGCTTCTTTAATGAGTTCCAGAATGTCCTTTACGGCAATCTTGTTCTCAACGTCCAAGACTTTCACCGCATCTTCAAGAGTGGTCACACAGTATGGACACGCCACAGCTACTGTGTCAACACCGAGGCCGAGGGCTTCTTGAATCCTGTTTGTACTGGGTCTTTTCTCAGCTACAGCTTCCTCTGTCCACACTCTTCCGGCTCCTCCACCGCAGCAGAAGCTGCTCTGTCTCGTCCTCCTCATCTCAACAAGTCTTATGCCGCCTAGTGATTGCAGGATCTGTCTAGGTGCGTCGAATATGTCGTTCCGCTTGCCCAAGAAACAAGGGTCGTGGTAGCCCACTGTCTTCTTCAAAGGTTTGGGAAGTTTGATGTTGCCATTTTGAATGGCTTCAGCTAAGAATTGGGTGTAGTGTTGAACGTTAAGGTTGGCGTCTCTGTACGGCTTATCATTCTTGAAAGTGTTGAAGCAGTGAGGTGACAATGTCACAATTTTCTTAGCGTCAAACTTCTTGAACACGGAAATGTTGTGTTCCGCCAACTCTTCGAAAAGCCCCTTCTCACCCATTCTGAGCATGTGATCTCCGCAACACCATTCCTCAACGCCTAACGTTGCGAACGATAGGCCCATGCTTCTGAATATGGCAGCCATGTTTCGAGCAGCTTCCTGATTTCTCAGGTCGTAAACGTTTGAGCAGCATACAAAAAAGAGCACGTCAGCTTTTGTGACTGTTGGAAAAGTCTGCACATTCAAATCCCCGGCCCAGTCCATTCTCTTGGCTTGCGACGTTCCCATCGGGTTATGGTATTTGTAGACGCTTTCAAGGACGTCTTTGACGGTTCGAGGGATGTCTCCTCTCTCTACCAGAAGACAGTGATCGTCAGTGATCGCGTCTGCACAGGTCAATTTTTTGGGACAGAAGAGTGTACAAGAATTACATTGGGTACATAACCAGATGTTGTCGGCCATCGGCTTCAAACGTTCACCAGCGCCTTGATCTCTTGAATCTGTTACAAACCGATACGTGGAGGTTAAAGCTGAGGGGCCCAAGAACTTTTCATCTATCACCGCTGGGCAGGCAGAGTTGCAAATGGAACATTTTATGCAAAGCGTCAGATCCCAGTACTTCTTAAGGTCGGCTGGAGACTGAGCAAACACGTCGGGTTTCTTGAACTCTTCATTGGGCTTTATCAGGTAACTCTTGATCTTTCTGTAGGTATCGAAGAATGGTTGCATGTCAACTACCAAGTCTTTAATGACTGGAGCATTTGAAAGTGGCTCAATGACCAAGGAGTCTGCACCAAGATCAAGCACCTGCGTGTAGCATGCAAGCATAGGTTTCCCATTGACGTTGATACCGCAGTCTCCGCATATGCCCATTCTACAGGACTGTCTAAAAGTGAGCGATTCGTCAAAATTGTCCTTGATGTAAAGAAGTGCATCGAGAAGAGTAGTCCCTTTCCGAATAGGAACCTTGAACGTAGAGGCGTATTGTCTTTTTTGTGCAGGGTCAAAACGGCTTATCTTGAATTCAACAGTTTTTTCAACTTTTGTGCTCATCATGCTCATCCTCCTAGTAGGTTCTGGCCGCAGGCTGCCACCTTGTTATCGTAACAGGCGAGTACTCTAGTCTAGGCCCGTCTTTCGTGTAGTATGCGAGTGTGTGTTTCAGCCAGTTCTCGTCGTCACGTTTGGGATAGTCAGTTCTCGAATGAGCTCCCCGCGATTCTGTTCTTGGAAGAGCGCTCACCATAGTGATTTCAGCTAGTTCCAACATGAAATCCAACTGCAATGCATTAAGCATTCCAGTGTTGAAATGCCTGCCTTTGTCCTTGACTCTTATCCTCTTGAATCTCTGCTTCAGCTGCCTTATTTCCCTGAGACCACTTTCAAGCTGGTCACCTTTGCGGTAGATCCATGCTTTCTCGTTCATTACACGCCTCATCTCATCCCTGATCTTTGCAACGTTTTCGGAGCCTTCGCTTCCCAAGATTCCGTCAAAAACCCTCTTTTCTTCAGCAACAAGTTTTTCACGTGGAATCTCATGCAGGCCAGTTTTCAGAGCGTGTTTGGCAGCCTCTTCTCCTGAGACAGCTCCGAAGACTAGACATTCACTTGTGGAATTTGTTCCCAGCCTGTTTGCGCCGTGTAAACTTAGACATGAGCATTCTCCAGAAGCATAGAGTCCCGAAATCGGAGTTTCAGTTCTAATGTTAGCCTTGATTCCTCCCATTGAGTAGTGAGCCGCTGGCCTGACGGGTATCGGCTCTTTGACAGGGTCTACCCCGCCGAGTTTTATGGCAACGTCTCGAATGAGCGGTAGTCGTTCGTTTATTTTTTCTTCACCCAAATGTCTGAGGTCTAAAGCTATGTAGGGACCGTAAGGTCCTTGTAGCCCCCTTCCTTCCAAGATTTCTGTCTGTTCGGCCCTTGAGATTACGTCACGCGGGCCCAGCTCCATCTTTTCAGGAGCGTACTTCTTCAGGAAACGTTCGCCAGTAGCATTAATCAAGTAGCCGCCTTCGCCACGAGCTCCTTCCGTTATCAGTACACCAGAGGGAACCAGGCCTGTCGGATGGAATTGCACGAACTCCATGTCCTCCAGTGGCGCTCCTGCGCGGTAAGCCATTGCCATTCCGTCACCTGTCGTGGTGTGTGAGAACGTTGTGAATTCGTAGATGCGTTCATGCCCACCAGTTGCCATTACAATGGCTTTTGCATCAAAAGCGTGCATTTCCCCACTCTTCATTTCTAAGGCTGTCAGGCCTACTGCCTTGTTGTTTTCAATTATTAATGATGTTACGAACCATTCGTCATAGAATTTTATGTTGCTGTATGATGTGGCTTTTCCATATAATGCGTGCATCTCATGGAAACCAGTCATGTCGGCCGCAAAACATGCTCGGGGAAAAGTGTGACCGCCAAAAGCTCGTTGGTCTATCTTTCCGTCCTGTGTCCGACTCCATGGACACCCCCAATGTTCTGTCAGGACTATTTCTTTTGGAGCTTGCTTCACGAAGAATTCTACGACGTCCTGATCCGCGAGGAAATCAGCTCCCTTTACAGTGTCATAAGCATGCAGGTCAAATGAGTCTTTTTCTCGCATTACTGCACCTGTTCCACCCTGTGCGCACACTGAGTGGGAACGTATTGGATGGTGCTTTGAGATTACAGCTATGTCCAGTTTACTGTTAACTTCAGCAGCGGCAGTTGCAGCCCTCAGACCTGCCAAGCCGGCTCCGACGATTGCTATGTCGTGTGTGAATTTTTCCATGTTACTCACCTAGTGTGACGATTAATTGGAGATTACGTAGATTTCTGACCTATCCTTTATAGTTTTCCACATTCTCAAGAATAACCAAAACCCCTGATCATTCGTCCGTTAGCAATTTACAAGATTTTTATAGGCCCCTGTTCATCCTAGTTTGTGATAATTCGATGTTTGACGCTGAGAAATTCATAGAAAGAACCGTTGAAGAACTAAGACACAAAGTGAAAGGAAATGCTGTTGTCGGTGTTTCTGGCGGCGTCGATTCGACTGTGGCTGCGGTCTTGGTTAGCAAAGCGACAGGCAAGAATCTGCGGTGTGTTCTCGTTGACACCGGCTACATGAGGAAGAATGAGATAGAAGACATTGATAGAGTGTTGAAGAAGCTAGGGTTGAACGTGCTTGTTGTCCATGCCAAGGAACGTTTCTACAATAAGCTCAAAGGCGTCACCGATCCTGAACAGAAAAGGAAAATCGTAGGCGAGCTATTCATCAGGATTTTTGAAGAAGTCGCCAGAAAAGAGAACGCAAAGCATTTCGTCCAAGGCACGATCGCACCCGACTGGATAGAAAGCGGAGGAGGACTCAGAGACAGAATCAAATCTCATCACAACGTGGGTGGTCTGCCAGAACGGATAGAACTCGACATAGTCGAACCTCTCAGAGACTTGTATAAAGACGAAGTCAGAATTGTTGGAGAGAAGTTAAGTTTACCCGCGGAAATCTATCAAAGACAGCCCTTTCCTGGCCCAGGGCTAGCTGTTAGGATTCTTGGTGAAGCCGATCCAGACAGTACTAGGATTGTGAGGGAAGCGTGCGCAATTGTAGAAGAGGAGATTGAAGAGGCTGTGGCAAACAATGAGATGGGTAAGCCCTGGCAGTATTTCGCGGTCTTGTTACCTTGCAAGACGGTCGGAGTTCATGGCGACGTCAGAGTCTACAGGAGCCTAGTCTCAGTTCGTGCGGTCGAAAGCATGGATGGGATGAGCGCTGCGTATTCAAAGATTCCCCACTCGGTGTTGGAGAGAATATCTGTTAGAATTACGAACACTCTGAAAGACGACGTTAGCAGAGTGGTTTTCGATATATCAAACAAGCCTCCAGGGACGATTGAATATGAATAAGCCTTTGAACGTCCTCGTTGTCGACAATGGCGGCCAATGGACCCACAGGATCTGGAGAGTTCTTCGAGAAATAGGATGTGAATCAAAAATAGTTCCAAATACGACTCCGATCAGCAAGCTGGACGCAGATGCACTCATCCTGAGCGGTGGTGCGCCCAGGATCGCTTGGGAATCGCCCAAACTGGGCAACTGTATTGACTATTTGAAGGAGTTTCAGGGCCCAATACTGGGCATATGTGTTGGACTTCAATTGATGGCTATCCATTGTGGAGGCAAGGCCGGACCTTCCAACGTTCCAGAGTACGGACTAGCCAAACTGAGAGTCATCGAGGAGGACGACCTGTTTAGGAGATTGCCGAAAGAGTTTCTTGTCTGGGAATCGCACAACGATGAAGTGAAAGAGGCGCCAAGATTCACAGTACTCGCGAGGTCAGAGAATTGCAGTGTACAGGCTGTAAAGCATAGAGAGAAGCCCTATTATGGGGTTCAATTCCATCCCGAAGTAAACAATACGGAGCATGGTGAAGATATTCTGAGGAATTTCGTCAACGTCACCAAAATAAGGTAGAATGTATCTCACGTTGAGATTCGACACGAAGCATTTCCTAGACTCGTCTGAGCAAAGGCAATCTGGAAGCAAACCGTGAAGGCAGATCCAAGATTC
>Ga0315296_10000897_pt1 | contig 26454 bp, 27 predicted proteins | sample YL17G14_18_MG_FD_203921 | JGI IMG/M metagenome (GOLD analysis project Ga0315296, IMG submission 203921) | Sediment microbial communities from Yellowstone Lake, YNP, Wyoming, USA - YL17G14_18 | ecosystem: Environmental > Aquatic > Freshwater > Lake > Sediment | place: USA: Wyoming | collected... | reverse complement strand
AACTTTTTATTACATTACTATTTTCTGTCATAGCTAAACATTTACTAGCTAATAGATAATCACCAAGGACATATGCCTCTCTTTCAACCTTACCATGAACAAGATTAACGTTATATGAAATAAATATTAAAAATATTGTTGCTAATCCTATAACAGTTAATCCTATTATCATCAATTTTATTAAAAGTTCACCTAGTGTCATCGTCATTTAAATCACTTAATTTATTAATATAATCATTTAATTAACTCATATTTACAAAGGACATGGTATTGCTATTGACAAACATATTCCGCCAGGGCAACACCTTTGACCAAATCGACAATGTAAATCTACTATACATTCAACACAAGCCCCGTTGTTACAATATGGACTTGAAAGGGGACAACTAATATCACCCATACATCTACATACACCATTACAAACGTATTCACAAATGTGAGTATTGTCTATACAGTAATCTTCATGAGAGCCAGATCCATCTGTACAAGTCCCTTTTGTTATTTTATTAGTGCGATCTGAATCTCTACAAGGTATCGGTACTGCACAACTTACTGTTCTCTCAGAACTTGTAGAATTATAATACCAATTTGTAGGATTATAACTTGCTCTTAATTTTGTTGTTCCAGCTATACAGCCCCAAGGATATGACCATGAACCATCCTTTTTATAAATTACACCATCAACATTAACATCATCAAAGAAAGCTATTGTGGGGTTTGAAGTTCTTAATTGAATTCTGCCGTTAGTTATTATTGGAGCGCTATTATAATCCATCCATTTTTGATCATTGATATAAACTTCTATTGTGCTTCCACTTTGTTTTATTTTCCATGCATTCCAATTGCTTGGATTTATGCCTGTTAAGTCTACGTATTTTGTATGTACTCCATTAATCCATAAATGCAAATCAGTATAGCCATTCCATGTCTGGAAGTAATACTCATTAGAGCCATCAAATATTTTTACCCAAACATCAACCCCAGATAATTTTATATTAACACTTACATAGTTATTGCTATTCCATCCGTTCCAATTTGTATTTATATATTCAGCTCCTCCACTGCCACTATCACTTAACTCCCCGTTTGTAACACTCCACGTTCCTACACCTGTCCAACCATTGTAATCACCATCATTGAAATCGTCAAAGAATTTTGGAGAGCCTATTGTATGCCAAGAACCATCATAATATTCTAGTGTAATGTTTGTATCAATTGATATTCTTGTACCTAGGCCTCCACAAGTAGGAGCCTTACCACCAGTTTGAAGAAGAACATTATTTTTTTCATCTAATAGTTTACCGGATATTTTTGTACCGTCATATTCAAAAGTATTTGGATTTCCTATAGTATCAGTTATTTTAGTGAAAGTTAAATACTGTGCAGTTATGTTCTTATCCTTATTAAACATAGTAAATGTGTATGTTCCAAAAGGTGAACCGCTTGTATCATAGTAATTTCCAAAATTATCACAATCATGATCCCAGAAATGGCTAAATATTCTTGAACCGCTCTGTGATTGAACTGACATTGTATGAAGTCTAGGGGATAATTGATATGTAACAGTTCCGTCTGCTTGTGTATTTTTAATTGCACCATCAACATTTACTTGGACACCTTGTAATAGCTGTCCAGTTGCATCTACCTGAGCTTTAAATGTTAATATATAACTTGGTACAGCACAAGTTATAGGTTTCTCAGCACTTGTATAATTATAATACCAATTCAAAGGATTATAGCTTGCCCTTAGTTTTGTTGCTCCTGGAACACAGCTCCAAGGATATGACCATGATCCATCAGTAGTAGAGGACTCAACAGAATCGATATAGTGCCAAGATCCGTCATAATATTCTAAAGTGACACTTCTGTCTATAGGACCAGTTGAATATCCGTCACATGAAAAATGTCTATGCCATGTTTCTCCGATAGGTAGATTAGATTCATCTAATAACTTGCCAACTATAGTAGAACCATCATAATCAAAATTCGTTATATCAGTGAATGTTTTATAAAATGCAGTTATATTCCTATCTTTTCCAAACATATCAAATGAAAACGGATTTGAGCTTGTATCTAAATAGTGAGTTCCAGAACCATCGCAATCGTGATCCCAAAAGTGAGAAAAGCTTCTAGAATCTTTTGGGTCCTCAACCGTAATGCTATGAACCCCAGGGTTCATAAAGAACTCCACTTTTCCAGAAGCACTGCTAGATTTTGTAATTCCATCTACATTTACTTGAACGTTTTGTACTACTGTGCCAGTTATATCAAGCAGAGTAAAAACTGCTAGCTTACATGGACATGATGAAGAATCTATATCTTTCTCAACACTTATAGAATTATAATACCAATCTAGATGATTGTAACTTGCCCTAATTTTTGTAGTATTACAATTACAAATCCAGTCCGATGACCAGCTACCATCAGAAGTAGATGTTTCAACAGAACCTATATAATACCAATTACCATTTTTATAATATTCTAAAGTAATGTTTCTATACATAGAATTAGTTGTTCCTGCAACACCACAGACAAGAGCCTTATGAGCAGTTTGTCCAATAGGATTGCTGCGTTCATCTTGTAGTTTACCTTTTATAGTTGCACCATCGTATTCAAATTTATTTTTATTTCCTGCAGAGTCTTTTATATATGTAAATGTTTTATAAAATGCGGTTATGTTCCTATCTTTATTCCATGTTGTAAATGTATGTGGATTTACATTAGTATCCAAATAATCTCCCAAACTATTACAATCGTGATCCCAGAAGTGACTGAAATTTCTTGAACCTAATAGATCTATAACAGTACTATTAACTTTAATACTATGAGCGCCAGGATTCATGAAGAACATCACTTCTCCAGAAGCACCACTAGATTTTGTAACTCCATCTACATTTACTTGAACATTTGGCACTGGTGGATTGCTGACAATATCAAGCACAGTAAAAACTATTAGTCTATAAAGTGATATTTCAACACTCGTTCCAACATAAAACCAGTTTATAGGAGTGTAATTAGCTCTAAGTTTTGTTGCTCCTGAAACCCAAGACCAATTTAATGACCATGAACCGTCAAGAGGAGCAGCGGTTGCTGTAGTGGAATTTATAAAGTGCCAAGAATTATCATTACTATCGTAATACTCCAAAGTAACATTTCTGTCTACAAGAACGGGTGTTGAAGGGGTTGATGAATTTTCACAAACAGGATGTTTGCTTCCTTGGTCTATAAGAGCGCCACCTCTTTCATCTAATAGCTTTCCTTTTATAGTCGTGCCATTATATTCAAAAGTATTCGGATTTCCTATAGAGTCTGTTATATTTGTAAATGCTTTATATTGTGCAGTTATGTTTTTGCATCTGTATATACCAAATGTATAAGGATTCGATTCTGTATCTAACCAGTATCCTATATCAGTTTGATGACAGTCGCTATCCCAGAAATGACTAAATGATCTCGAATCAAATGGATTTTCTACAGTAATATCATAAACACCCGGCAATAAGTCATACGTCACTATTCCAGAACTATCAGTATAATTAATTTTTCCGTCAACATTTACTTTAACACCTGATAGCGGTGAAATAGATGAAGATGTGCTAAAAACATCTATTTGAGCAATAACTGTTAATTCATATGAACATGTTATACTTATTTCAGTACTTTTAGGCATGTAATACCAATTTGTAGGTATATAAGTAGCTCTTAACTTCGTTGCACTAGTATACTTATAACAATCCCAACCTAATGACCATGAACCATCTGCTAGAGAATCAACAACTCCTATATAATTCCAAGAATTATCAGTACTATTGAAATATTCTAAAGTAACATTTCTATTTACTGGAACTGGATTTATAGTGCTAGGATCTTCACATATAGGATGATAGTTTCCAGGACCTGCTATAATAGCATTATTAAACTCATCTAATAATTTACCAGATATAATATTGCATTTATAGTTTAGATTTGTTATTTTTGTAAATAATTTGTACAATGCAGTTATATGTCTGTCTCTATTATACATTTCAAATATATAAGGATTTTTGCTTGTATCCCAATAACATCCAATATTAGTTGAATTACAATCACGATCCCAAAAATGTGAAAATTCTCTTGTTCCAACTAAAGGAGGTACTGAAACATTGTTAATCCAAGGATAAAGCGTGAATTTTACTATTCCGTTTGAATCGGTTTTCTTAGTAAGGCCATAAATTAAATCTATGTTTCGAATAGTTACTGGAACATCAGATATTGGAGAATTATATAAATCTATTAAAGTATCAACTGTGAGTTCATATGCTGTACGATAGCAATTTTCAGTTGTTACATTGCAAGCATAACCACCTGGAAGACATCCACAAATAGAACATTTATCGATTAACCTACCATTATCACAATATTTTGGTGCATTATGAAAAGCACATTTTCCATGAAGAGTGCCATCAGAGCAAGATAAATTACCAGGAGGCGGTATTAGTCCGGCCTCGAGTGTTAAAATTAATTTGCATTTACCATTTTCAAAAATTTTTTCGACTCTTAATACTTGACCTGCTTTTTTTGGTAACTTTATTTCTTGTTCTGAAATGCTACAACTTGTTATAATTGGTACTGGCTCAATAGGAGTAAATTTTGTCTTTAAAAAAGCTTCTTGTACAGGAATAACATTAACATAAGGTATACCACCTTTAAAAAGAATTTTTACAGTATGAGGCAAACCAGAAGTTAATTTTATATCGCTATAAAATTCACCCCTTACTTGACTTCCAACTGTCATAGCTGAAGCTATATAATTTTGAAGCAATATTGGCTCTGCAAAAACAAAGTAATTAAAAGTATTAGAAGCAATACCTTCTGGACTAAAAACAACAGAAAAAATTATTAGTAGTGCAATAACCTCAGCAACAAATTTTATAAAATCCTTTGTTATTTCAACCATGAATATAATTTTTAAACCTTCAATATAAAGTTATTTTGTTTGTTCTCCTGTTCTTATTTCTTTGATACCAATTTTGCCAGCATTAGCAGATATTTGCTGCCAAGTTAAAGTCTTAAATGGCCAGCTAGGCCAGCTTATAACGCCTTCTAACAAACCTTGAGCTAACGTGATAGGATCTAGTATGTTAAAAACTTTATCAGCAACATACTTGTAAGAATTTTTAATAGCTTCTTTAGCAGCTTCTGTTGTAGCTGACTTTAAAGCTCTATTTAGACCAAAACTATAAACAGTTTGTATAATAGTTCCGACATCACTTGCAAGCCATATTTCTGTGTAAGTTTTAATAAGACCTTCATCTGCATAGCAATAATTTGAAGATTCTCCTTCTAAAGAAACTTTTTCTGGATAAACAAATATTGTAGGTTCATTGTTATATGTAGTTTTCCATATCTTTGCAGTAGCTAAACAAGGACTTACAACATAAAATCTTGGATGTTCTGGCACATGCTTAAGAGCAGCTTGCCAACCTGCCCAACGTTGCCATTCTTCAACAGGTCTCCACACTCTTATAAAATATTTATCAGCAGTTTTATTCAAATAAAAAGGAGCTTCCATCATAGCTGTATGAGAATAAACACATAATGAATTTCCTTCACAACCTGCTACACCTAGATTTGCAAATAATGCTCTTGCATAAAATGAGTTTGGATTTAAAATATTTTGTGGACCATCAAGATAAATCATTTTTTTACCTTGTGATTTAAAGTAGTCAACTACAGTTCCTACACGACTTCTAACTATCTTTGTTGGTAAAGTTCCTTTATTTTGTTCAACAAAACCAAGCTTAGCTGCCAATCTTATTGCAGATTTTTCATCACCATTTTTTACACCATTTACAATATTAATTAAATTATCTTTAGTAGTTTTTGAAAGCAAGCCTGTCTCATCTAAACCATTAGCAATAATTTGAGTATCTAAAGTTCCAGGAGGATTATAATTGTTGAAAACATTAAGTTCTATAATGCTATAAGCTATATCTTCTGCTTCAACATCTGACACACTAAGAAGTTTACCCATATCTTTTACTATTTCAAGTCCTTCAGGATCATTAATAATATCAAACCAGAGAGCTTGTGGAGTTCTATATATATTTCCCATATTTGAGAAACTTACAATCTTGTTTTGTGCAAGCCTTATAAGATCATCATCTGATCCCTTTAATACAAATGGAATGCCATTTAGGTTTATTTCATCAATAAGTTCCTTTAAATGTTTCGCTTCAAGTGCATCAGCCGATACACCAAACATTCTTGAAAGCTTATCTCTTAAACTATCTTGATTTAAAAGTGTTTTTTTAACATCATCATTTTCAGTAATTGCATTAATGAATCCTAGTTTAACGCCGATATTTCTTTTAGTTGTTGTTGTTATATGTTTTACTCTATATCCTATATCATCAATTCTTGCTATAAATTTTTTTAATTTCTCTTCTACAGGTTTGTAAAAACTTTTATAAAAATTAGTATCTCTTAATTTCCCTGTTATTTTTACCATTGTTCCTACTTTATCTTTTGTAACATACATGCTTTCATAAATTTTTCTTGTTGATGAATCCAATGTATCTAGCCAGTCATTGTATATGTCTGCAGGAGAAGCCTTTAATAATTCCCAACCAGCTTCCGTTGCTTTTGATATGTCAGTAGACATATCAACAATATCTTCACCTATTTTTCTAACATATACTTCAACAAAATAAGTTACTAGTTGTTTACCTTCAGGTAATGAGGGGTCTACAAGTTGTACAGGAATTTCTACTACTTGCTCTAAATCATTTAAAACAATTCTATTAGTACTTTCATCTATAGCTGCTACACCTGCAATTGTTGCTAAGGTACCATCATTAGCAGCATCTTCTATAGTTGTAACAGCTTCAGCAGTTTTTAACCTCATAAGAAAATCTGCTGCTGTTCCATCAGGATCCATACCTACTTCTCCACTTTCTTTTGCCATTTTTACAATTTCATCAAGATTAGTATCAGTAAGTTTATCTTTTACTCCTTTACCTAAACCGTATAATTTTTTCATGTAGGTGGTAAAGATACTTGCTTTGGTTAAATATTTAGTACCAATTTTAAATGCTCCAGTTCCTATTCTAATGTAAGCCCACATTCTTAATGTTGCAGCTGCTCCACCACCCCATGGATATGCTTCTGTCCAAGTACCGCCTCCACCTTCGGGAAACATTTCATAATATATTTTATATTGAGGCTCAAGGGTAGTACCAAGAATAGTTTCTAAATAGCTTATCCCTTTGTCTTGACAAAGCATTATTGGAGCTGTTCTGTAATAAGAAATATCACTTGGAACACCGCCTTCATCCCATGAATAAAAATTGTCTTTTGAAACTTCATCTATAGCACTTTTTAAATAATAAGCAGTTGTGTTTGCTAAACTGTCACATTTTGGAGATCCAAAAATAAGTAATAAAGCTGCTATAAAAGGTATAAAAACTGCAAGAGAAAGCAAAGTATTAATTGAAATTTTTAGCATTTCATCACCTCAACAATTGCAAAATATATCTAATTGGCCAGGATCCATGTTAAGTTTTATTCTAAGATCTTCTATAGTATTATCGTTACAGTCTATGGTTGTCGGATCTGCTGTACAATTATAGGCGCGATAGATTCCACAGCATTGTCTCAATTCATTCTGCAAGAGAAGTTGTTCTGCTGTTCCTTTTCCAACTCCAAATAACATAAATAATGCTATGAATAAAATTATTAAAAATATTATAAGCAAAACGATTTTGTTTATAGCTAGCATGCAATTTCCTTTCTACAGCATTTTTTACAAGTTTCTATATCTGCCGGATCTGTGATAATTAATTTTCTAAGAACAGGGGCACAGTATTGTTCTGGATAACCATATTCTTTGCTATCCCTTTTTACCATTTCCCCTAATCCCTCAGCATAACCATTTAAGCTCCAAAAAACACAAAATTCTTCGAAACTTATTCTTGCCTCAGTAGTTTTACCAAATATTAAAGACGGATTAATAACAATTAATATTACCAAAAGAATAACTACTACTAAAATTATTAAACCAAAAAGCATTTTGAACTCTAAGCCTTTCATAAATTAAAATAGAAATAGTTTGCTATTAAAGATTATGGTAGTTTGAATGTTAAAAGACTTCCTAAATATTTAGCTGCTTTTGATATGAAATCTGTTTGTGTTGTGATAATAAGAACTGCAACGATTGCAACTATTACTGCAATCACAACTATTAATAAAACCCCCATTGCTAATCCTTTATGTGCATTTGTTATTTGAACCACAAATTCCACTTCTCCTATTCAAACAATGTAGTGTTGAATTATAACATCCACAAAATGAAGTAAAATCCCCAGGATAAATTACTAAGCATATCGATCCGTCAGGATTATTTATGCAATCATCAGGATTATTACAACCTTCATTTAATTTTACCGGTTCTGATTCTGTTGGTGGAGTTTTTCCAGCTAAAGCAGCCCAAAATATTCCAGCTGCAACTACACCAAGAATTATAGCAACTAACAAATTAACAGACCATTCAAAGCCTTTTCTCATATTTAATTAATATTTTAATTTATTAATAAATAGTTGTATTAACTTTTTAAAAAATTCATATACAAGATCTGAATTTAATCAAATTCAGATTATTTAAAAGCATCTTCTGGATAGTTTAAACAAACAACTCCAACTTTTCTTTTGTGTTCGTTTGAGCTACCAAAGGGTGAAGGAACCCCAACAGTATCTTCTGGTTGTATAACAAAACTATTTTTTCCTGAAGTTGGAAGCATAGAAATTAAATAATCTTCCTTATAGGCATCCCCTAACTCGGTTATTGTTAAGGCTGTAGTTGCAAAACCTGAAGAGCATTCCACACTCTTGAAAAATGGATTTTCAAAATCAACTTCTTTCCAAGGTATGTTATTCCAATCATTTTTAATTTTAATATTGTCGGCTTTAGCGCACATAACACCTATATCTCCTTTAAATTCTTTTGTTCCTGATTGATCAGCTAAAGTAACTTTGCATTTCCTATTTGCCACATCTATATCTATCTCTGTAATTTGATCTTCCTTGTATGCATCACTTGTAGCATCCATTTTTACTGTACAATACACTGGAAGATAACCATCATCGCAAGAAGGAGATTCGAAAGTTACAAAATCGTTTCCTGATGCTTGACTGAACGCTTGTTCTTTATAAGAAAAATCACTAGTATAAATAGTTTCATTAATACATAAAACCCCTACTCTTCTTTTATGCTCATTTGCATCATACTTATCTCTAGCTCTTACAATACACATTTTTTTATCAGCAGTGATAAAAATACTATTAATAGCATCTTCGCCGTATTTACCTCCACCTGGATCTAATGGCCATGAACCTCCATTACCATATCCATTTTCAAGAGAGGCTGTATCAGAAGCGCATGCAATTGCCTTAGTTCCATCAGGGCATAAAGGCGAAGTAAAAGAAAGAGGGTAAGCATCCGTTGAAGTAATCCAACCACTCCAATGCCACAAATTCTCAGCACATATTGCTGTAAGTCCTATAGTTGGGTAGGTTGTCCATCCTTCACCATATACTAATTCACAAGTTTGAATTGATGTATCACCAGTTTTCTTGTCTTTAAAATAAGGAGTATCTAAAGAAACCAATGTAGAAGCATACTGTGGAGAATTAAATCCTCCACCACAAAAAATTATTTGTGAATCTCCTGGACATGGTTGATCTGTAAACTCTGCCATTAGAGATACCCCCATCATTGATTCACTAAACCATTCTAATGTTCTTACAGATTCTGGGGAAAAGTACTCTTTTATGCCACACTCATTAAAAATATTATCTTTTATGCATACCTTACCAAATTTTTTTTGATATTCAGCTGAACCTGCTGGATCTTTAAGCTTTGCATATCTTTGTGAAATATTTACTATTTGATCTTCTATATTATCGTGAAATATAAGATCGGTATCTACCATACCAGATATAGCACTGTATCCTGAGGAACAGCTTACACCAATTCCAATTGTATCTGCATTTTCCCAACCTCCCCATTTATATTCTATTTCAGTTGGATCCAAAGAAGCACATAACACACCCACCACTCTTGCTTGATCAGTACCAGTATAAACTGGATTTTCTTTAGCCACAACAGCACAGGCATTATTCGTATCATTATAAATTGCAATAATAGCATCAGCGTATTTCTTTCCACTATCTTTATCATAGTTTCCATATTTAGCGCGTGTAGCACAACTTACTGGATATGTATTTGGAGGACACTCAGGGCTTTTAAAAGTACAAAAATGGATATCGCCGTTTGTATCACACTTTATAGGCTCGTAACTTTCACTCCAAATCCAACCATAAAATTTTTTACATCTTGTAGTTGTTTCGATAGGATGTACATTGTCTATATCTCCAAATCCAAGTTCACCTGGGGTTCCTAAAATTGGTTGCAAACCAAAATACTTTTTAACATCGAAACCAGCAACAGGCATAAGAAGCATAAAACCAACAGCAACAATTATAACAACCAAAATGATTCCTGCTAAAAAGCTAAAGTGTAAACCTTTCATAATAATTCTTTGAAAAATCTTATATATAAATCATGCTGGTATAGCTATGCATGCTTGAGTTAAAGCAGTGAATAAAGAGCCAAAAGGAATCATATAGAGCATACCACATATTATACTTTTTACTAAATGTCCTCCTGTTATATTGTCTAAAAGATAAATAAAAAGCAATATACCACCAATTACCATAATTAAAATTGCAACATATTTTATTACTTGTTCTGATATTTCCATAAAACCACTAAAAAAACAATAGATTGCATGAAGCCTCTATTCCTGTTTCTGTTATTCCAACTAAAATTCCTGTGTATCCAGTTGCCTTTAACAAAATCCCTCCAACAAACTTACAAACCGCTCTCCCTATTTTTATCCCATAAATAAATTCGAACATAAGAAAAATTATTAATAAAAATACTACTAAAGCAATTATTATCATTGCAGGGGATTTAACAACTTCAGGCATATTTTACACCGGTGGTGTTAATAACCATTTAAATGCTTCTACTATAGTTGAAAACCATCCTCCTTGAACCCCAGGTCTAAAATATAAGTAAAATCCAATCATTACCATTAAAATTATCAAAGCTAAGATTATAACCCAAGCCATATTTATTTCTTCTTCTACTGCCATAAAATCACGGATTTACTGTTACTGTGGCTTGAAGCATATTAAATATAATTTGATTTGTAAATAATAAAATTAAAGCTGCAACCAAAATCCCAACTATTATCCAGAATAATAATTCTTGAGGTTTCATGTTTTCACCGGTGTTAATAAAGCTGACATTGCTCCTCCAAACATTGAATACGTAACAATCCAGCTCATAGCATATATTATAATTCCAAACAATAATGTTGTCCAGATATAATTTCTCATTCCAACAGGATCCTCCCCGTATTTAATACCATTCAGAAATACTGCTAACAGAACACCTGTTTCAATCATGTATATGCCTACAATAATTTGGAATGCAGGTGGTGTTATTGGCAAAGTTCCACCCATTGCCCATGGAATAAGAAGGAATGTTTGATACATATTTGTGCCTGCAGTAGCCATTATACCTTTCATTGCAACCCCTAGTTTTTCTAATATCTGCAATATAACTACTGCTAGCGTGACAGTAACACCAGCAACCATTGGAGCCAAAAACATTGCCAAGAACCTCATGCTAGAAGTTGTCTCACCTAGAATATCTTCTATCTCTTCCTTGACATCATGCACCCCTTTCAGGTATCTTGAGATAACAACCATAGAACTTGCAGCTGTTCTAACGCTTTTCCTAGCAGATTGAATTATTGTCTGCATTATCGAATGAATAAGTTTTGAGGGATAATACCATATAGCTCCAACCTCTTTGTCAAACAATGCCTGTTCGAAAGTGAGCCCAAACTTTTTCATGTTCAAGCTAACCATTTCAAACAAGTCTGCAATCTTCATTTCTTTTAGATTTTCCCTTGCTTTATCAATAGCTGTTTCAATTGGAGCCCCTCCAGATATGGTATTTCCTAGTTGGAACAAGGCTGTAGCAAACTCATCCTCTATCTTTTCTATATCGTTTCTAACCTTCATCTTTTGATAACTATCCAAAAAAGTGTAGACAATTATTGAAGATGAGAAACCTAGGATTATCATAATAGAAAAATTAACAGACTGGTAGACATCTGGGTTTGTTAATCCAATTATCCCAAGAAGTATGAAAGGCAGAGCTACTGCAAAAGAGAATGGCCATATCGGAACAAATATTTTTCCTAGAGAGAACTTTCCCATTGGCGGAACTCCTTTAGCTTTTGATATATCGGGAGGAGAGAATGTTGGTGGCTTAGATGATAATATATGGCTGACAAGGAAATAGAGGGATGCTGGCAAAAGAATATTATATCCAAAAAATACAAAACTTGGTTTAACAACATCTGCTATAAATATCAAAATTATTGGAAACAATACCAGACCCATGACAGGAAGCAAGACTCCCATTGCATATATCAAAGTCATTGGCATCCTTAATCCTGCTGCATAATGCCTTGCTCTTTCTCTTGTTCCATTCAGAATAATATTTATTGTTTCCTCATAAACCATTTCTCTCCTAGATTCTTCAACAATAGAACCTCTCAAAAGATTCAATGCTTCTGCAAACTCCTTGTTCTTTTCCTTCCATCTAAAAACATAATCCAAAAGAGCATGGTCAGCTGAAGCATATTTTCCAACCTCCATATCCCATAAAAGTTTTCTTAAATCCCATGCCAAAGGTCCCTCAAGATTTTGTGAAGCAAATTTTATTGCACCTTCAATGTTTGGAGACTGTCTCATATATATAACCATATACAATATTGCAAGAACAGAATCTGCTGACATTCTTATTCCCATTGACTTTGCTTGAGAATTTGGGTAGTTGTAAAAATACCAGAAAACCCCGAAAACAAACATAAAACCAAATAAGGCAAAAACCAAGCCAATTCCTAGGAATGTGAAAATCATGACAACTGCCAAAGTTATGATTGTTAATAAAAATGCTAAAGAAAATGCTCCTCTCGGTGTAGCATTTACATAGGCTGCTCTCAAAGAATCTTCTAGTTTAACCTTTGTTTTTACACTAGGCTTAATTGGTAAAACCTTTTCTACAAAAGCGCAAGCCTTCTCATACCATGTTACAGGCTTTTGTTTCAACTCTTCCAGAAATGTTAGATATTCAGTTGGATAAAAAGTTAATTCCATTTTTCCAGGTAACTGAATCTCAGATACTTTCAAAGCTTTTTTTAATTCTTCTTTTTTAGCTTTCTCAGCCTTTTCCAATGCTTCCTCTGTTTTTTTCCTTTTATAGAAAGCCATCAAACAACCTTTGCATAATTCTTAAACCATTCAAGCCATTCATTGTAAACCCTTTTACTATCTATAGAACCTATTTCTTTTCTACATTTCTCAGCGAATTCATGAAACATCTGATTCATTTTTACTGTTGTCTCAGACTCCAACAAATCACTTTTACCAGTTTTGTTTGCAATCTCAACTATCGTCTCTAGAATCTTTGCCCTTAATTGTATGTTATCCCAAACAAAATCCCATCTCCCTGCCCAACCAGGAATTCTGGATGCAATCTGATTCAGAACATAAGACTCTCCATTCAACAAAGTATCTGTTGCCTTCAAACTATCTTCTGTAGAGCGATATTCCATTAAATTCACAAATCCTCCCTCATCCATTGGATCTTTTTTCCAATGTTTTCTTACCTCTGTTAATTCTGTTATCCTTCTGAAAGTCCTTAACCCATCTTGAGTTTTTAGTTTATTGCATACAACAAGAAAATCAACTGCCTTGAAACTTGTTGGAGGAACTCCTAAATCATTAACTAATCTGTCGAAAACTCCATAAGCAGATTCACCATGCACTGTACCTGCTACAACATTTGCCATTGCTCCAATTCTCATTGCCTCAAAGAGTGCGCGAGCTTCGAGACTCCTAATTTCACCCACAAATAAACAAGAATCTCCCAATCTTAAAGCAGTTCTTATAACTTCTTCAGCAGGCAATTCCAATTCAACCCTTGTTATAACTGACCTTGATTTTAATCTTTCAATATTGTATCCTAAATTTCTAAGGTGCTCCACAGGAAGTTCTAAAGTATTATGAGCAACAATATTTTCACAAATGAAGTTTTCATTTATGGGAACAGAAATGTCATAAACATAATCAAATATAATTTCTTTTTTAATATCTGCTATTTGATCCCAGAATATATCAGAATTACCTAAACCATTTAATACTTCTAAAACATCACCACCATCTATTTTCATTTTACTTATTATCTCATTTAGTTTTTCCCTACCAATGTTATTATTTCTATTTATGTAATCGTATTTATTGAAATCTTTATATGAGTTAAGAATTGATTTTTTAAATTCTAAAGATAGTGGTATAACATCTGTTACGTCATGAGTTGATTTCTTTTCGCATAATTTCTTAATATACTCATTTCTTTTCTCTTGTAAAAATCCTATATTTTCTAAAAACGGTTTTAAAGTTTTTATGCTGCTAATTCTAAGAGAGTGTGTTTTATCTTTAGGATTCATTCTGTTTATTCTTCCTATTACTCCGAAAGACAGTAACAAGGTTTGAATATCTTTTAAAAGATTTTCTGAAGTAAGACTTATTCCAACTTCTGCCTCAGCCATATAACCATCTCCACTATATATTCCTTTTAGAACAGAAGCTATTTGTTCTTTTGATAGACTAAAAATCCATTCAGGAATTCTTTTCGTATAAGCATTTCCTTTAAGTCTAAATATTTTTTTCATTAAAAATTGTAAACTGCTAGAACATATAACAAGAGAAAATCCATCAGAATGCATTCTTGTTTTTAAACCGAACTTATTTGCTATATTTTTAACAATTTTTCTTGTAAATTCATCTGTTACAGAAAATATAACAGCATCCTTATCATAACAACCATCAGCCAACCAGAAGCCAATAAGAGTTAACATATCTTTATCTAACTCTATTTCTAATGGCAATGGCTTTGAATTATTGTTAGTTTTGAAAAGGATATTATCTGTTTTTATTTCTCTATTTTTAATAAGTTCGGCAAAAACTTTTCCAGGAATAACACCTGTTCTTTTCCATCTGCTTGACATAGATTTAGAGAAATTCATTTTCTTAGCTATGTTTTTTATATCACTAAAATTATCTTTTACAATGTTTTTAATGGGTTCACCTAAAAAGTAAAAATTCTTTAAATCTTGGATATAATCCATTAAATTAATTTTTTCTATAGGTTTGTTACTGTTAAAAAGCAATCTTGGCGTTGCTAGAAAATCATTAATTTTTAATTCTTTGCATTTTATCGATTCTATACTACCATCTTTTCCAAGCGTGAATAAAGAATGGTCTCCTGTGACTTTTATTTTTTTACCTGTCCTCGTTCTAATTTCAAAAATTTCTTTTTTAATCTTATGTCTTATAAAAGCTGAAACATCTGCTAAAACGACTTTTCCATCAGAATCAATAGAAAAAACTTTTATTTTCTCAGGATTTTTATCTAAAATTTCGTGCCCTTTTATTGTTTGTTTAGAATCATATCTCTCTATCAAACTGTCTATTAAGTTTCCAATTTTATCTCTTTTCATTACCTTATCTTTTTTATATATTATCTCACAATCCTTTGTAACGCTATCCTCTGACACAAGCATTCTGTAATATGGCAAAATCTGTAACATCAGACTTCCTAAGAAAGAAGTTTTTCCTGATCCTCTGCTACCTGCAACCAAAACAGTTCTACCATAAGATGCAATAAACCATAGTAATCCTCCAAATAAAGGATTAAAAAATTTTTCTCTCAAAAACAAAGGAAATGTCCATGGTTTAAATCTATGTCTTCTTAAAGCAAAACCTAAACCATCAGGTGATAATCTGGGGTTAATAGCAGCAACTCTCGCAACGCCATCTGGCATCAAAAGCTCTGTATCCAAAACAGGGTTTGCCTCATCCAAAGGCCTTCCTGAAATTAATTTAAACCTTGTTGCCCATCTATCTCCATCCTGCCTTGTTGGAACAAGATTCGTCTCGCATTCTTCATAATCCTGATGATAAATAAAAATTGGTATGCTACCCATAGGAGAATTTATAAAAACATATTGTATTTTTTCATCCTTTAGCAAAATCTCTATAACTCCTAGCCCTGCTGTATAACGAGTTAATATACTTGCTAATTTCTCCATCTGTCCCGGCTCAAAAGTTTTTCCCATCTGCTCTGACAAGTCTCTTAACAAATCTAGGCTTAGAGTATGAAACAGTTCTCTCATTTTCTCTTGTTCAGTTATCTCCAATTCTCTTGGTCTTCTCTCCTCTAATATTCTTCTTGCAGCATCCAGAAGAGTATACTCATCCTCATCAAGCTTGAACTCTGGAGGTACAACATGATAAGTGTATCTGACTTTTCCAGGGATCTTAAATATTTCAACATCTGTATCTCCAATCTTGTATCTTGCTATGGTTTCTCCTGGTGGAGGCTGGGCCATGAATTTTGTGTACATGAAGTTTGGCCTTATTGTTGGTTTAAAGAATTTTCTATAAAGAATCCTATCTCCTATGTGATAGCCTGTTAGATATGGTTTTGCATTTTGAATTAATCTGCAATTTTCTAGAAGTGATCGCAAAGGTAAAAGAGCGTTCTCAAAATAATGTTTTATACAATTTGCATAATCCTGTGATGCAGATGTCATTTTAGTATTCAAATGTCTTATCTCTCTTGTCAGATTCAGGTAAGCTCCTACAGGATCACCTCTCAATTGCAATGTTATCAAGTCTCTAAGCCAACCATACCACTCAGGCAAATATTTTGTGCATGGCTCAAGAGCAATATTTCTTATTGATAACAATTTTTTTTCCTTTACAGCTTCTGTTATAGCATTTGCAATCTCAACAAGCATCTGTGTTTGATCGTAATCATATTCATATTCTCTGGTTTCTGCAAGAACTATTCCAATAACCTTTTTCTCTTCTATAAGCTTCTCAATTGTTCTTGCCATCACAACATCAGAATCCTCTATTGTGAAACCAAATATTGAACCAAGACAATTCATTCTCAGAATTCCATCTTTAACCTCAGTCTCAAAAACCATTAATACACCTTTAATTTTATATTCAAACTCAATTAATTATATATATCTGATTTTAAATAATATTTGTGATTCAATGGTAGAGAGGGAAGTTGAAGCTGTTTTGAATGAACTTGTTAGAAGAGCTAATGAGAGCACAAGAAGGCTGAGAGCCTTGGAGGAAAGATCCTCTCTTATTGAAATGCGTGTAAGTTCTTTGCAGGATACTATTTTAAAGTTCTCTGAAGACAAGAGATTAGAAACTGAAAAAATAAATGAAAAGTTAAATGAAATAGATAATAATATATTGCGTATTGACAATGAATTATCTAGGATAAATAAGAATATGGAGAAGGTTGCAAAGAGAACTGAATTAAAAGAAGTTGAGAACATGATGGCATTTTTTAATCCTCTGAAAACAAATTTTGTAACAAGGGAAGAGGTTGAGAGGATAATAGAAGATAAGATGAGATAATGTTTGGATTTTTAAGAAAAAAGAAAGAGGTAAAAAAAATCTATATTCCTGTTGATCTTGTTTTGAGTTATGCATCACAAGGACTTTCTGAGTCTGAAATAATTTCTAGATTACAATCGCAGGGATTTGAACCGGAACATATCGACAGAGCATTGAGAATAGCTCTCAGAGAAAAAATTACAGCTGGTATTCCTTCTGCTGTAGAGGTTCCAACACCAGCTCCACTTTTACCACCTGAAGCAGGGCCATTTGTAGAAGCTGGACTAGTTCCAATGGGAGAAGTAACAAGACATCCTCCAATGGGTTATCCTCCTGAAAGATTTGTTCCTCCCACTGAACCAAAACCTATCTCTTTAGAGGCTGCTGCTGGTGCTCCTTTTACATTTGAGAAAAAACCAGTTGCCGAAGCGCCTCTTCTTGAAGAGATAACAATAGAAGAAATTGTTGAGGGTATTGTTGCTGAAAGATGGAAAGAATTTGAGGAGAGATTAAACAGTTTTGAGGAAAGGGATATGAAATTGCAAAATCAAATAGAAGATTTGAGAAAAAGGATAAAAGAGTTTGAAGGTTCTTTGAAAGAAAGGGAAGTTGGATTGTCTTCTAAACTTGAAGAGTTTGGAGGATCAATGGAAAATATTGAAGGTAGAATTGGTTCTATAGAAAAGGTTTTCAAAGAAGTCTTGCCAGAGTTGGCTACAAACATTAAAGTAATGTCAGATTTAGTAGAAAAAATAAAAGAAAAGAAATGAAAGGGGGTCGCTGGAATCACTAGTCAGTTTCTAGTCTTATTTAGCTTCTGAAAGCATCCACAAGACTGCAATTCCAACTAATATTAGGAATGCAGTTCCCCAACCAATTACTGGTATTCCTGCGATTCCTATCAATGGAAGTCCACCTGTAGCAACGAATAATATTGCTGCCAATACTATTAATACAGCAGCAACTGCAGTACTGTGTCCTGTAAGCCAAGGATGTGCATCAACTATTTTTCCTTTTTCGTCTCTTTCAAAATGTCTAACCTGTGCCACTTCTAAGACTGCTACTAATACAATTATTCCAACTGCCAATGCAACTAAACCAGTTGACATACCTGCTATTACTTGTATCGCAGCAGCTGGAACTGCCATTAATACTAAAATTCCTGCTACTATTGATACTAATGTTGCTGGTGCTCTTCCTAATATCTTAAGTTTGGTTAATACCGCGAATACTACTGCGAATGTTAAAACCCACAATAGTACTTCTGGTAACCCCAAACCTGTTAGGAATGCCAAACCAGTTGTTATGTCTACCATTCATTTCACCTTTTAATTTAATTTATTTTTGTCCACTTTCCTTAACCAAAATCCAAATACTTGCCACCATAATAATTAGGAAAAAGATTATAGCTATCAAAGGATCTGACAATGTAAACAAAGGTAGGTTTAAAAATGTTAAGCCTCCTGCTCCAACGAATACCATTATAGCTAAAATGATTAATGCTGCTCCGAAAAATTTTGGATGTTTAGCAAATATGTGCTCTCCACCTGCTTTTGTTCCTGTTATCTCTAAAAATATCATTGCAATTATCAAACCGAATGCCACTAAAATAGATGATGTTATTAAATTGCTTATGAAATTTGCTGCCTGAGTTCCTGCAGCAGCTAACAAAACCATGAATGCAGCTACTATTGATATTACACCTCTAGCTGTTATTGATTTAGGCAATTCTACGTGTGATAAAATACCATAGACTATTGCTAAGGTCAAAAGCCAAAGCAAAACTAACATAAATCCAGCATTTCTAAGATTAGTTATCAATCCTTCTATTGGATTCTGAGCGAAAACTGGAGTTGCAACTAATAAAATTCCAATCAAAGTTGATGCAATTTTTCTTAAGTTTTCCATAACATCACTTTTACTACCTTACAGTAATATATATATATGTTTAAGCCCCCTTATAAATATATCGTTTTCTATTTTTGAGGCTGTTGTGGAACACCTGCACCAGCCTTGAATGCTGCCCAAAATATTGCTAAGATAAAAATTATAGCAAAGAAAAGTAGCAGATTTGCTCCTCCACCTATGAAAGGGAAGGGTGGAATTAGATCTATAAAGAGAAAGCCTATTGATAATAAGATAAACAAAATTGCACCATTGATTATCATAGATTCTGGAGCTCTCGATTTTCCTTTTTCTCCCTTTCTTAAACCAAAGATCTCCAGAATAAAGGCTATGAAAAACATCACTATAAAGAAAGCAGTTATATTACCAAATTGTGACCATAAAAGGCTTACAAAAGCTGGGTTACTAATAGCAAAAAATGAAATTGCTAGAGCAACAAGAAAGTTTACTCCTCTATTTCTAAAAATATTCGTTATTCCTAAAACACCAAAAACAATTGCAAAAACAAAAAGAAAAGGAATTAAAGTTTGGTTTGATTGTAAAAATGATACATCTATTGGCATTTATCCACCAAGTTCCTCGATTTTATCTATCAAAGCTTTTCTTCTTTCTTCGTATTGATTGTAAATGGTTCTCGAAGCGTCATCTGTTTTATTTTCGTATTTTCTCATCTGTGATTCAACATATTCAAGTTCTTTAGTCAGTTTTTCTATTTCCCTTGACTTTCCAACTTTTTGAGCAGCTGATTTTGCTATAGCACCAACCAATCTTCCTCCACTTGCAGCAGCTGCTGGATGCCATACTATACTTATAAAAAATAAGAATAAACCCAAAATTAATGCAATTGAAAGCCAACCTATGAAAAATGGTATCAAGGATCCATACCAACCTGCATATATAACATAAATATAAGCTACCAAACCTGTTAAATACTGTAATCCTCTATGAGCACCAACAACCCTAGCTACAATACCTCTTGAAAATGCAAATAAAAAGAGAAACAACAAAACATGAGGTATTAAAATAAGATAAAGAACCTGATCTTGGATTGTTATGTACTTAGCAATTATAGAAGGGTTTATTTTTAAAATTTCTCTAAATATTAAGTCAGATAGATTGGATATGTCAATTGGCATGAGAAAATTATAGAAAGATTAATATATAAAAATATCAAAGATCATACATCTCTTTGAACCCAGGTTCTTTCTTTAACCTTTCCCAATCTTTGGGGGAAGTTTTTGTATATGGTATTCCTTCGAACTCTTCATCATCTGCACAATAACCGAAACCTTTACCTAAAGAAATTGACAAACCTGGTGCATATCCAACATTTCCAGGACTAGCTATCATTTTACCGACTTGTTTTCTACCTTTATAGATTTTAATTACGCTAGGAATTTCAGGTATTGGTTCAGTAAGCTCTTTAAGTTGTTTATAAAGTTTAATTAAATTAATTTGATCTACTATTCCTTCCGTGAATTTCTTCCTACTTTCAGAAATGAAATCATCAGCCTCTCTAATATCAGTTTTAATACCCCCATCCCATCCAAGTTTTGCATAAGCAATAGGATTAACTGTATACTGCCCAACTACTCCTCTTAGATCCATATGCTCATAAATTTCACAAAGTGGTGCTGGTGTTAATTGATCATCAGCAACCAAACCTAGAACAAGACCTCCTTTAGGTGTTATGTCTGTAAACATTGATGAAGTTTCAACTAAATTATCAAAGGGGCCTGGTTCTTCTTCAGGTCCTAACCAACCCATTTCTCTCAAAATATTCATAGCAGCTTGGGGTGGACCATGAAGCATAGGAAGATAACCTTCTCCGAAAATTGCTTTCTTTACAGTTTCTAAATCAGCAAGTTTAACTCCATTAGGCATATTTTCACATTATTTATTACCAACAAGTAAATATAAAAACTTATCGGTTTAATTACTATAGTGATAAAAATGGCAGCATTAATAGAAAAAATGAAAAAATTCGATAAAGAATTTAGAGAAAGATATCTTTTATTTTTAAAAGATCTTCAAACTAAAATACCAGAAGGTAAATCATTAATGTTTAATACAGACCCTTATGAAGGTAATGAAGAGACAGACCACTACCTAAGTTCTAGGGGAATTAGGCAACATGGAAAAAGAAAATATATGCCTCTTGAAAAATTCGTTTATGAATGTAATATGACTCATGAATCATTGGTAGAAACTCTAATAGGTTTACAAAATGAAATTGATAAAAATAAAATTAAAGTAGATTGGGAAAAAATATTAACTTAAATACAAATGTTTATAAGAAAGGAAATAGAGAGATTATTAGTGATTATATGGGTAAGCCCTATAGAAATCCATCACAACATAGCAGAGCCGGCAAAAAAGGAAAATAATTAATCATTTACTCTGAATTTTATGATATTTTTATTTATTCTCTTTTATAAATAACTCTGTTTTCTCTAAAAATCCCTTATTAGTCCAAGCACCCTCTAAAAGAAATCTATTTACTTTATCTTCATTTTCTTCACAAAATTTTTCACCAAGACTTTCTGATATTCTTGATAAAGCATGCTCTACTGGTCTGGTAGAATATATAAGAACACTTCTTATTAGGCTGTTATCTGCTAGCTCTCCTTTATCGTTTGCCCACCCACGTCTTCTATATAACCAAGCCTGTTTAGGATTAAAAGAAACTTTGTTTATTCTTTCAAATTTTTCTTCAGGTTTTAAATCATCTCTAGAAAAAATATAGACTGCATATTGATTCCTTTTTAATTGGAAGTCTATGAGAGTTTTCAAAACTTCATATTTTGATTGAACCTCAGAAAAATCTTTAATACCTAATTTCTCCCACGCCCCACTTTCGGCTAAAGCTTCAAGCAATTTTGGCTTAAAATGCTGTGCCACAGATTCTTTTTGTGCTAATGTCCAATTAAGATGATTTTTAAAATCTAAAATTTTTACTGGTAAAGCCTCACTTACAATATCATGAGCACCATGACCCATTCCCTCATGCCCATAAACGCTTATTAGAATTTCAGACACGGGTTCAATTTTGCTATTCTGTCTCCTTAGCACCCCTTCAGCATTTATACTGATGTGTTTAAGTGGTGAGGAATAATACAAGCCAAATTCTTCTATATCTAGGGTTGGCTCACAACTAACTTCACTAAAGTCTATTCCAAGTTTTTCTGATATAGTATCACCCAAAACTTTATGATATTTTCTAATAACTTTTTCCATTTCTTCTCGATCTTTTAGATTAAAAAGATTAACAACAGAAGATTTGTTTTTTTCCAAAAAGGAAAACTGTTTTTCTAGAGCTTTTTTAACATTTCCTTGATTATTTTCTAGCCACACCTCTAAATATTCTAAATCATCTTGTGGTAAATCATAAAACTTTACTACTTCTGATGGTTTTAATTCAGAAGTTTGAACAGCTTCTTTAACATGGTGTTGAAGGGAGTTCAAATGTCTTCCCATTTCTCTTAAAATCAATTCATCATATTCATTAGATGATTTTGCAGAAAACAACTTTTCTTCTAGTTTTTCTGCATCTGTTTTAATTTCATAAAATCTATCAGAATGTACTATGCTACTCTGTTTCAGGTACTCATCTGCATAGCTAAACTTTCTCAATAAGCCTGCTAATTGCGCATCGAGTTCAGAAACTCTTCCACTCAAGACATATTTCATAAATTACTATTGAGTGGTAAAATATTTAACCTTATTTCTGCTTAAAAATTTCAAGTTCTCTGCAAATCTCGAGAATTGCAAAACTCCAAATAGCCGCTTCAAACGATCTGATCAAATCTCCATTTTTTAAAAAATGCTTTGAATCTTCAATATAAGCTTTCATATTAGAAAGCATCTCTTCTCCTTTTTTATCATTAACCTCTATTTTATCAATCAAGAGTTCAATTTGTTTCAACATTTTCTCTGTTTCTTCTCTCAAATCCATTATAACATCTCCAAAAACTCTTTCTCCCTGAAATGCAATTTACCAGGAATTACCAAAACAGCTGGCAGAGGAATCCTCTTCCACACCAAGCTTCTAACAGTATCGTAATATATCTCAGATTTTCCACCAGCATCTGAAAAAACAATCAAACTATCACTCTTAGAAACAATCTTTTCTTTCAACAAAAGCTTCAAAGCATCAAAAACATTCATATAAATATTAATTTCATTATCCAAATCCAACAAGAGCAGAGTATGCAAACCAAGTTTTCTATTGTTTTTCACTGTAGACTTAACATTTTCCATTTTCCCATTTAAAGGAATAGTAGCTGTCTTACCAAATTTGTAAATCTGCAAACCAACTTCTCCTATAGCTGAAAAAATAGAAGAATTGTGAATAACCTTTGTCTTAACTCTCTTTTTCTTGGCCTCTAAAACCAAGTCTATATGAGTAGTGGCAACCAAGGGATCTCCTGGCACAAAGACTGCTATATCATTTTCTCTTGCTTTTTCTAATAATATTTCTAGGTTTTCTTCCAAGTCTTTTCTTTTCAAAATTTTAATTTCTTTTCCAATCATATTACTTAGATTTTCTAAAGAACCTTGCCAAATAGAAGTGTATAATTCACAGTAGCAGTCACATTTTTTAGCTATTTCCAAAGCCTTTAATGATAAATCATTCTCATCATTTAAACCTAAACCAATTAAGTAAAGCATAAAAGTAATTATTAAACAAAATTTAAATAGAATTTGCATTACTTTAGTTTAATGATTGCCGTTGCAAAATTGTCTTCGATAAAATATTTGTTTGCTACCTCTAAAACATCTTTGGTTGTTACTGATTTTATCATTTTTAAGTATAACTTTGATTTACTTACATTACCCAATAACATTTCATCCTCTACAAATTTGATCGAACTATCAAGAGGAGAATCAAGCGAAAACATATAATCACGAGTTATTATATTCTTACCTCTCTTTAACTCTGCTTGCGATATCCTTTTTTCTTTTAATTTTTCAAATTCTTGTTTTATTAATTTTATAACTTTATTTGTGTTCTGTTTCTTAACACAGGTACGAACGAAGAAATAACCGTAGTTGATGCCTCTTCTATAAACAGATGTAATAAAATAGGCTAATCCTCTTTTAATTACTATTTCTCTCTCTAATCTAGACGAGATGCCATAAGCAAGTAATGCTGATAGAAGATCTAAAGCATAGGTATCTTTATGATTTACTGGTACTGTTTTAACTCCTGTTTGGATATAAGATTGTTCTATATCTTTTCTTATTTCAACAATATCTTTTTTAAATGGAGTTTCACCCTCTTTTAACATTTTAGGTTTTATAATATTTTTCTTATTTAACCCTTTAAAAGTATTTTTTAATATTGTGGTTATATCATTTGGGAAATTTCCAAATATACCAACAACCATATTATTTGGTATAAAGTATGTTTTGTATGCTTTAGAAATATGTTCTAAAGTCAGATTATTAACAGAAGTTTTTGTTCCTCCAAAAGGCATTTTAACAGGATTATCTTTATACAAAGCGTTAAGAAAAATGTCATCTAAATGTTCATGTAAATCATCATATTTTTCAGATATTTCATTAAGAATTACGTTTTTTTCTTTTTTGAATGCTTTTAATTTAAAAGATGGGTTTAAGATGAAATCTAGCAATATGTTTAAAATTTCTTTAAAACCTTTATAAGGTGAGTACCCATAAAATATCAAATTTTCATGTTTAGTTTGACTATTTATATAACCTCCAACTGACTCTATTTTTTCTATAATATCCGTATAAGTATGTTTTTTAGTATCTCGAAACATCATATGCTCTAGAAAATGTGCTAATCCTTTTGTTTTTTTTAGTATCATAAATTGGACCGTAATCTACCCCAATAACTGCTCTGGCTGTAGAGTCTCTCGGTGTTTTCAAACTTAATATTCTAAGTCCATTTTCTAAAACTATACGTTTCATAATTGCTATTATACAACTTAAAACTTAAAGATTTATTAATTTTATAAACTTCTTTTAAAAACATTAATTTATGCGAATAGCCTACGATATCATCGGAAACAAAGAAAAAGCCGTAGCTTTGTTAGGAGTGAATGTTAAAAATCCAAAAAAAGCTGCCAAAGAAATAATGAAAAGACATAAAAATGTTAAATCTGTTCTTCAAAAGCTGAGCGAGCGAACAGATATTTTTAGGCTTTATCCTATAAAGCTTCTGGCAGGAAGTAAAAATACTGAAGTAATCCACAAAGAGCATGGTTATTTGTTAAAATTAGATCCAAAAAAAGTTTACTTCTCTCCTAGGGAAGCAACAGAAAGACAAAGAATAGCTGAAATGGTTAGACCTGGAGAAAACATATTAGTTTTTTTCTCTGGTGCTGCTCCGTATAGTATAGCTATTTCAAAGAAAGAACCATTATGTAAAATAACAAATGTTGAAATCAATCTGAAGGCTGTTGAGTATGCTGAGAAAAATGTTAGATTAAATGGTTTGCATAACATCAAAAATTATTGTGGAGATGCTAGATACATTAGAAATCTAGGAAAATTCGATAGAATAATAATGCCTTTGCCAGAAACAGCAATAGAATTTCTTGATGAGGCTTTCTTACATTCTAAAAAAGGGGCAACAATTCATTTGTATGGATTATCAAAAGAAAAGAATATTAAAGATTTGGAAAAAAAAGTCAAAGAAATTGCTAAAATTTATAACATAAAATACAAGATTATTGAAAGACAAAATGTCTTGCCTTATGCACCTAGAATTCAAAAGGTTAGACTGGATATTAAAATACTTTAGCTTTTAAATATCTTCCACACTTGTAAGTCTTTAGCTGCAGCCTCATAATCTACATTTATTCCGTATTCTACTTCAACTCCAGTTTTTCCTATTAGTTTTTTCTTTATTTCTTCTGGTATTTTATATTTCTCTAAAACTTTCTCTTCTTTTTTCTCTGCTTTCTTTTCTTC
>Ga0315296_10000896_pt1 | contig 26485 bp, 7 predicted proteins | sample YL17G14_18_MG_FD_203921 | JGI IMG/M metagenome (GOLD analysis project Ga0315296, IMG submission 203921) | Sediment microbial communities from Yellowstone Lake, YNP, Wyoming, USA - YL17G14_18 | ecosystem: Environmental > Aquatic > Freshwater > Lake > Sediment | place: USA: Wyoming | collected... | reverse complement strand
TTATTTCTTCCAGGTGACCAATCTTTGAGTTTTGCCCTTGAGGATACTGGAGCGCACGGCCGCATTTGAACCGTCAACCCGCCGATTATAAATAGATCACTTCAAAGATCAGGCCAAAGAATTGATGGAAATCAGATCATTTTCCCAATGATAGAATCCAAGGCTCCAAAGGGACAAAAAAGACAAAGTGACAACTGGAGCAGGTCATACATTGCGGCCTTGGATAGGTGAGACTGATTTGGACTATGGATTAGGGAAAAATGACTTTACACTTCAGACCAGCCGGAAGGCGGTAGTTTGGGTTCGGCAGTTCCAGACGAACTCCGAAGGTACCACTTGCCGCGTCAATGACTTTGTCGACGATTTTCACCTCCGCGCTATATTGGCCACCGATCGGAGCCTCGGGTATTACCTTGGCACGCATCCCCACCTTAATGTAAAGAAGCTGGCTCACCGGGAGGATGACCTCCACATTGAGTGGATCGATCTGGGCAAGTCTCATTACCGATTGGTTCTCAATGTACTCTCCTGGGGATAGATTACGTTCCACCACCACACCATTGATCGGACTACGAACGGTCAGCCGATTGACCACTTCGACACTCCGCTTATACTCCAGTTCAGCGAGCCGTTTATTCTCCAAGGCTTCCTGGAGCTGCAATTCTGCTACGACTCGATTGGTCTCAATCTCGTCCATCTGGCTAAAAGGGAGAACCTGTTTTTTAAATAGTTCTTCGTTCATTCGCTTCTTCCGTGTATAGAAATCCAAACTGGCCTGTTTCGCTTTGATACCTGCTTCCATCTCTGCCCGGACTCGAGCGGCCTCCATCGTAGCTTTTTCTACACCAGACTGCAGTGTCGCCAGCACCTGACCCTTTTTCACAAAGTCGCCCCGCTCCACATCCACGGTCTCAAGAATCCCATAGACTCCACTGCCGACCTTCACAGCCATGTAAGGCTCAATGACACCATCAAATTCAGCCGCTCCTACGTTCATGGTTCGCGATACTAAAATCAAAAGGAGGATGAACGAAACTATAAATACCCGCTTGTCATTGCGAGGAGTGAAACGGCTGCGAGGCCAAGCCGAAGCAAACCCGGAGATTCCTCGCTTCGCTCGGAACAGGCTCCGCAATCCCAAGAAAGACGAGATTGCCACGCCCTTCGGGCTCGCAATGACATGTAAACGGAATAAATGCCTCTGTAATAGAAGGATATCTGATAATTTCATAAGCAGCACCTCAACTTATTCCTGGCGTCCGGAGAATGCCAGAGCATCGCCCAATTGCTCATCCATTTTCAGAAGGTCATGCCGAATCCGGGCGTGCAGGCGCTCTGCCTTACGCTGTGCCCTATGGAATAGAATTTTTCCGATCCACCGGGCGATGAGAGTGCCGGGTCCTCCCAGCACAACAGTCGCCAACCACTGAAATGGCTTACTCACATAGATTGTCGCCAGTTCGTCTTCCAACGAGACAATCGCTTCACTTGTTCCAGGATCGCCTTGCCTGCCACACCGCCCAAAAAGCTGACGGTCAATTCGCCGCGCTTCGTGCCGTTCCGTGGCAATAACGTGAAGCCCTCCCAGTTCAGCCACACCCGGGGCGAGATGGATATCCGTTCCTCGGCCTGCCATATTGGTGGCCACCGTAATTCGAGCCTGTTCGCCAGCTTGGGCGATAATTTCCGCCTCTTCCTGATCCTGCCGCGCATTCAAAACCTTATGGGGCAGACCAGCACCCATCAGGAGGTGGCTTAAATGCTCCGAGGCCTCAACAGATCGGGTGCCCACAAGGACGGGTCGGCCTTCGCTGTGCATTGCCGAGATGCGACTCACCACAGCCTCCCATCTCTGCCCTGCTGCAGGATAGACGCGATCGGGCAGATAGTGTCGGTGTAGGGGCCGGTTCGTGGGTACCGTAACCACGCGCAAGCCGTAGATCGACCATAACTCCCCTGACACTTCCCTGGCCGTGCCCGTCATGCCGGACAGTCGTAGGTAACGACGAAAAAAGCGCTGGTAGCTGATCCGAGCCTGGGTTTCTTTCCGTTTGGTCATTTCACAGTTTTCCTTAATCTCGATCAGTTGGTGTAAACCTCGCTCCCACGATCGATCGGGCATCAAACGGCCGGTATATTCATCAACGATCTGTACCTTTCCCTCTTTGACCAGGTAATGCTTGTCACGAGAGAACAGATTCAGCGCCACCAGGGCTTGACGCACCAGTTCTTCACGCTGCTGCCTGTTCATCCACACTTTTCCATTCCATCGGATAATATCTTCGATTCGTTCCTTGCCATTCTCTGTGAGCTCGAGGGAGCGTTCACTTGCTGAAATCGAGAAGTCTTTTCCCTGGGTAAGTTTTCCGGCAATACCAAGGGCCTGTTCATAAAGGCTTTGCTCATCAAAGCCATCGCCTTCGGCGGAAATAATCAAAGGGGTACGTGCCTCATCGATAAGCACACTGTCAGCCTCGTCCACAATAGCAAAATGAAGCCCGCGCATCACAAGATCGCGCACCCTGGAACGACCGCCGTAGAGGCGTTCGAGGTGAAGTCGAATCTCACTCGGCCTGTCCCAGAGGATAATCCTATCCCTGAGGTAATCGAAGGTGACTTCCTTGTTGGTACAGTAAGTGACATGACATCGATAGGCAGCGCGTCGAGCTTCTGGATCCATACCATGCTTGATCGTTCCAACCGTAAGCCCGAGTGCCTGATAAACCGGCCCCATCCACTGGGTGTCACGGTCGGCAAGGTAGTCATTGACGGTGATGACGTGCACAGGGACCCCCGCGAGGGCCGCAGCACAGGCAGGCAGCGTGGCGGTGAGGGTCTTGCCCTCGCCCGTCTCCATCTCGGCTACCATTCCATGGAGCAAGACCAAGCCCCCCATCAGCTGAACATCAAAATGACGGATGCCGAGTGTCCGGCCCGCAACTTCACGAACGAGGGCAAACGCCTGAGCCACCAGGTCCTCCTTGTAGCCCTCGCTCCGTAGCCGTTGGCGGAGGCTCTGGCTCACTTCTCGGATCTCGGCATCACTCAACTTTTCGATCGAGCGAGCCTGGTCGTTAACGAGATCAACGATCCAGTTGAAACGTGAGGGCCGGGGTCGAAGCCAAGGGGTAAGCATTCCGGTTGCAGAAGCGGCCACCCGGTCCAGCCATTCCACGCGAGGTTCTTGGCGCTCTGGATAGATTCCAACCCCAATGCCGGGTTGGAGGGAGAGGCTATACATTGAACCTCCTCAAGAAAAGCTGCCTTGCACTTCTATACCACCGCCAAATGAGAGGCTCCCATCCATGATCAAACCGCACATAGACGCGACTGCCCACATTATATAACCGTACATGTTCCGGCAATTCAATGTCGAAGAGAAATATCTTCTGAAATGCCTTCACACCCAACGTATCGCGCGGGTCGATGGCAATTTCTCCACCACCCTGCTGACTGAGCGTTCTGCTCGGCAACTGGTCTGTGGCCGCAGGCACTTCGCGCTTGATCACGGCAGGTATGGTTTCAACAAGCTTTTCTGAGAAGCGAATCTTCACTTCTGAAGTCCGCTGGCGCACGAAATCAACGTCTGACTGTGAGACCACGACCCGAGCCGTGAGGGTGGAACGGTCCAACACGTAACCCAGCAACTCCCCCCGCTTGACGAACCGACCTGGGAGGTCCTGGGCCATCGGCGAAAGAAAAGTGCCCTCAGCCGAACTGTAAAGGATCAGCTCGCTGGCGCGTTTGCGGGCATCGTCAAGTTCGCCTGTCGCGTTTTTCATCTCCTCACTCGTTATTTCTGCCTGAACGCGATCTGAAAGAATCTGAGTATCGTAGAGTGCCTTTAACTCGCGGAGCTTGGACTCCAGCACCCTGATCCGTGCAGGCAAAAACGGGTCAGAACACTCGATCAGAGGATCCCCCTGTTTAACCTTTGACCCGGGCGTCGCAATAATTCGATCGATAAATCCCTCAGCCCCTGCACGCACGAATGACTGCTCGGGTATCCATAGGACCCCCTCAGCCCGGGTACCGAGTGGAACAGGCACGAATGAGATGATGGCCACGATGCAAGCCAAGGCAACGCTGCTCGCCAAGATTGCCCTGGCCCGTTTTCGGCCGAGCCTCGGGGAAGAAAAAAGAAATTTAACTCCTTTGGTTGCTGGCCAGATGATCATACTCACTGCTGCCCAGGCTGCAAGAATCATCCCCGCCACAAAGAATTTACTGGCAATGAAGAGAATGATCGAAGCGTATATGAAGATTCGATAAGCAAAGGAGGCGATCGTATAGATGACGAACCAGCCGCGCTCACCCGAGGTGGATAAGGGTGGTTCCACATCACGGAGGCCGAAGAGGTAGTGTTGTGCCAGGTAACCCATATACTGGAGTCCCCTCGGTCCGAGATTGGGAATTTCGAGAAGATCCCCAAGAACATAATAGGCATCATAGCGTAGGAGCGGATTACCGTTAAAAAGCAGCGAGGAGACTCCTGCAATAAAGATCATATTGTATAAGACCGCCCGAACCGTTCCTGGTTCAATATCGATCCAAATGAAGAGTGCCAGAGCCGCAATAAATAATTCCACAACCATCCCTGCCGCACCAACCATCATGCGTTCCCATTTGGTGCGGAAGGCTGAAGCAGAAGAGGCATCCACGTATGGAATGGGCGTCAATACCAGTAACATCATGCCCATTTCATGGACTTCTCCTCCAAACTTTTTTATGGCAAAGGCATGGCCGAATTCATGAAAAGCTTTCAAGAAGGGAAAGGTCAGCCACATGAGCACGAGGTTTTGCGGAGCAAGGACTCGATCTGTAATATTCTCGGTAAGCTCGGGCCAGTGAACACCGGCAAGAAAAATTCCAGTCCCCACGACAGCAAGCCAGAGAATGGCCCCCAGCCAACTGAAGACGAAACGTCCGAGAAGCTGAAATCGATTTAAGAATCGTTCCGGGTCGAGAATCGAAAAACGCATCGAAAGTGGGTTGCGTATATTTTGCTTCCACTTGCTGGACTGCCTTTTTTCGAAGCGCTTCAGCAACTCCGCGGTGTCTGGCGGAACGTCACACTGCAAGACGTCTACAGCATGAAGCTGGCTGAGGAGGCGAATCATCTCCTCCTGAGTTGGGGCGTCCTCTTCGAGGCGTGACCTCACCTCCTCCCAGATCTCCTGGACTGTGTGTTGTCCATCCATCAGCCCAATCAGAAGATAGGCCGCTGGAGTGAAGCGCTGGAATCGTCCTGTGGCGTGATCCTGGAGAACGTACCAGAGTTCTCCACGATAGTTGTGGCGATGAATCTCGACATGGCTGCGAAGTCGCGGTTTTAGTGAGGCTACCCGATACCAGGAAGGACTGTACAGTGAAGCGGTCATCTCAACTTAATTTCGGATTTCGAATTTTCTTCACGCTCTGCTCTCTGCTCTATGCCCTCTGCGTCAATCTTAGGGCCACCACGCCCAGAGCTTGAGGCGCAGCCAGTCGACCAGCTCGTGCGTCCAGATCCAGATCAGTTTGCGACGATCGATTGTGATCTTGCCCACCCCTTCCATGCCGGGACGGAGTCGCTCTGAAGTATTCTCCAGATGGGTTTCCACACGAAAGTAGTTTCGGCCCTCCTTCGCTGTTGAAACCGGCGTGATCTTATCAACGAGAAGTTGAAACGTATCACCAGGCATGGACGGAAGCACCAGCTCACCTCGTTGTCCAACCAAAATTTCAGCAATGTCACGCTCGTCAACTTCTACGATCACGCGGTAGGATTCAAGAGGCGCCACCTCAAACAATACCTGGCCTCGTTCTACAGGGGCACCTAACGACTGACTTAAGTCACCCTTCATGATCACCCCATTGAAGGGAGCAACAACCTTCGTCCGCGACAACTGTTCATCAATTAGAGAAAGTTGGGCCTCGGTCTGGTCAATCTTGGCTTGGATGACCCGGATCTGGGACCGGTCATGTTTTGCCATGGCCTCACGGTGCTGCTTGAGGAGTTGTTCTCTCTGGCTCGACCACTTGAGACGCTCAAGTTTGAGATCCCTATCGTCAAGGAGACAGAGCAAATCTCCCTGCTTCACAATATCACCAGCCCGTACTCGTGCCTCCGCAATGTATCCGTTGAAAGGAGCACTCACCACACGCTGGACAGTCCCTTCGAGAGTGGTATTTGCAGAGACTCGATAGTCGCCCTTGGCGAACGCAAAGAAGATGACAAGTGCGGCTACCACAATAGCACCCATTTTGAGGGCTAGGTGGCCAGGACCGAAAAGCTTCTTCAATTGAGCGGCGAATGACTGACCTGCCTTTGTGATCAGCCAGCGTTCCTCTCTTCGTTTGGTATCAAGGATCGGACCTATCAGAGCGGCTACCGTTTCACAGAGTTCCACGGTGGCTTGGTCGAAGGCTTTATCCGCTGGACGCTCGAGCGTCAGCCCCCCGAAAAACTTCCCGTCGCTTCTTAAAGGTATCGTGCAAATGGTACCGGCACCGTGTTGCCGGGCCAGTTCTTCATGTGCGCGAGTGACCATGAGGGCAGCACCAAGGGGCAAGGGATAAACAATCACAGCCTGTTGGTCCACGGCCTCATCCATCGCCGATCCAATGGCCCGGACCAAATTCATCTGTTTACCAAACTCGGCGCTGTGGGATAATGCACTCACCCGCAAATGCTTGCGGTGTTTAAACCCAAGGCTCACACGATCGCATTCCAACCGGGTCGCCAATCTCGTCACAAATGCCATGGCTGCCTGCTGAAAACGTTCGTGCTCCACAGCGCTCGCGACTAAATCGAGGACTGCCTGCAGGCGCTCGTTTGTGTCCGCTGCCTTCAAGGCATCAGTCCGCCGAAGCATGACCTCGAGCCACGCCACTCCCCAGTGAAGCTGCCTCATGATTTCTTGAATTTCATGCGAAGGACGGTAGTCCACCTCCAGGACAACGACCCCATGGATCTTCCCTGAGGCTTCTATGGGATAGGCAATGTGTTGACTTTCGATGACCAGATTCTCAGAGGATGGGGCAGACTCGGCTTTGACAAGGAGACCACGGCGTTCCTTCAGGCTACGTTCCGCAGCTCCCGTAAGATGCTTCACGCTGAAATTGGGGTTTGGCCAGACGGCAGCAGGGGTAAAGGGGCCTCGGTCAGGTGACCCGAGCAATACCAATGCGCTCCTTACGCCTTTGAGCATGTAACATTGAAGAGAGAGCCAACTCTGGCAGAATGCTTTTGGGGTAGTCGCTTCTGCGAACCGGCGCCAGAGGTCCTGATCGGAGTCAGAACCCTGACTATCCCCTGTTTCGCCTACTTTAAAAGGGGAGCGAGGTCCATCTCCAAGGTCTGACGGAATTTGCACCATAGTAAAACAAATCGATTCCTAACGGGTTGAGGAACCAGCCGAGTGGTCTCTCTGGCCACTCGGCTGGATTCCATTTCCTTCATGATATGGGTGCATCGGTTGGCTGGCGAGCCTCAACTTCGAGCTTGCCGTATCGTGACTCATAATCCCGAATGACGTTACTCAGCACGAGGGACAGTCGCTTCGCCACGAAGGGGCTTAAAACGATGCGGTCCGAAAGCTGAACCGTTACCTCTTTCTGAGCGGCATCCCAGGACTGATTCATCCCGAAGAATAGAACGATCTCTTCGCGCGTACCGGCTACGTTGAATACGTTGGCGTATGCACTCCGCATGCTGGAGCTGTCCCAGCGGATTTTCAGCTGAGTCGCTTCCTGTGTCGTTCCTCCACCTGGTCCCGTCGCTTCACCACCACGCTCTTCTTTCTTTGTCATATGACCTCCTCGAAATTGAATTAGGCTTCATCTTTTTCCTTCTATTTTAAACAGTTTACATAACTTGTCGTTCCCTGTCAATGAGGCGTACTCCTTGTGTGAAAAGAAATTTCTTCTAATTCTTACGCAACGTCAAATATTGTTGGATCATTACATTTGGGTTGCGCGGAAAATGAGAGGAGCCTTCCAGAGAGGAAGGCTCCAAGATATTGACTTACTAAAATTCTTGATACTGGAAACCGGATTCAAACCGATTTCACGATATTGGAGCGTCGGTTGGTTGGCGAGCCTCAACTTCGAGCTTGCCATATCGTGATTCATAATCCCGGATGACGTTACTCAGCACGAGGGCCAGCCGCTTTGCCACAAAAGGACTTAGGACGATACGGTCTGAAACCTGAACCGTCATTTCCTTCTGAGCAGCATCCCAGGACTGGTTCATCCCAAAGAAAAGAACGATCTCTTCGCGTGAGCCTGCCACATTACATACATTGGCATAGATACTCCGCATGTTGGAGCTTTCCCAACGGATTTTCAGCTGATCGTCAGCCTGCGGGGTTGCCTCAGTTGCAGCAGCTGCTTTAGTCGATTTTTCAGTTGCCATGTTACCTCCTTTAAATTAAATGGACGTTATCCAAAAACTCCTATTCCTTTCGAAATCCAAGTGAAACGGAAGATATCACCTCATTTTAATAATTACAAGCAACTCTTCCAAAGACCCGATCCTTTAAATTTATCTCAGGGACCACAGTGTTCCTTTGGGCTTTTGTCCGAACGCGGTTCGCTCGAACCACGAGGCGACGTATATTCCACGCCATAGTATACCGTGAGAAAATCCCTTCCTTCTCTGTCAATGCCGCCCGAAAAATGTCCAAATGTCTTGGTTTTGGCCGCGTCACATGCGGCATGGAATTCTTCGGAAGGGATGACGTAGTGCTGGCGCATTTTCGCCAACCAAGGTTGCAGCTCACTTAACTGAAGTTTGGCCCTGTACATATTGATGTCGAAGGATCTTCTCGGATTATTTTCTTCAGCGACCTCAAGATAAAAAATGTCATGAGGAGAAAGTTTTCTTGAGGCCATGCCCAAGATACCCTCTGTTATTTCGAAGAGGTTTCTGTGCTTATGAGAATCAAGGATGTTAGATAATCTGGCGACCATGCCTTCGACTGAAAGCAAGGGATACCAGGTGTACCTTGTCAAAACCCGCTTGCTATGATCGAGCGCGTCCCACTTGAAGCCCAGGAACATAAGGAAAGGAACCAATTTCCCTGGCTGGCTCTTGATTCCTCTTTCAAATTTGTCATAAAACTCCATATACGCTTTGTAAAGATAGGTCCTTTGGTTTTCCTCGAACCCAAAATGAAGATAATTTGCCTCAGAGAGTCTTTCCCTGTAAGTTTCTAAAAGATCTTCCGGCATATCCATTCGTCTACAGATATCCAGTATCCTTTCATGGGGTTCCTGTCTGATTCTCTCTTTCTTGAAGCCCAACAAAAAGCGATTTGCCAACAGAGTTCTTTCAAAAATCTTGAAAGACTGCTCAAACCCGTATTTAATATTGAGATTGTCTACAAGCTGAAAAACCAGGCCAGCTTTTTCATCCGCTTTTTCTTTTTTGGATAAGGATGGGACCCCGCAAGGCAAGGCCATTGGCTCTGGTGTGGCCGAGGGCGGAGATTCCAGCTTCAAGGGGCCGTACTTGGACTCATAGTCCTGGAGGGCACGGCTCAGCGCGGCAACCAATCGCTTGATGGTGAAGGGGTTGAGGAGGATGCGTTCCGAGCGTTGAATAGTCCCCTCCTTCTGGTCGGCATCACAGGCCTGGCTCATACCAAAACATAGAGTGATCTCTTCACGCGTGAAGGCCACCTTGAACACATTCGCATAGGCACTCCGCATATTGGAACGGTCCCAGCGGATTTTCAATGGAGTGTTTTCCGCCGTAGGGTTTGAACCCATTCCAGTGCCTTCACTGCCATGGTCCTCTTTATTCGCCATAAACCTTACAACTCAGAATAATTCTCTTTCAAGTCCTTATCTATTGTATCGTCAAAAAGGCCGAACTACCAGAAGTTTATCCTTTGGTAATTCGGCCCCCTTTCCCGTTCCCCGCTTTCAAAATGATTGGATAGATCAAGAGCCCTTTACAATTAGCAGGTCCTTCAGTAACTCCATAAACTCCCAAGCTGTCATGCTGACCTCGTTTCAGCATCTAATGAATTCAGTGAACCATGAGACCCTGAAATCGTTAGATCCTGAATCAAGTTCAGGACCTGGTTCAGGGTGACAATTAAGTACTTTTTCAGCAACTTGTTAATCTACTTGCTCTTAAGATCCCCCTATTTCTTGCATCCCTTGGTTGTGTTGGATTTGTTGTCGTCCCCGCCGGGAAGCATTACCTGAATGCCGCTGTTAGGATTGTGGGTATTATCGGCGATCGCTAAATCACTTATAAAATGCTTTACCCAAGAGGCACATGGATCAATTTTCGTCTCATGGCACGGTTTGTGTTCATACCATTTAAACTCTTCGTACTTGCTGGACCCCTGAATGAGCGTATCCTTGCCAGTCCCACCGTCCAGGATATCTTTGCCAGGGCCACCCACAAGCAGATCGTTACCGGCGCCACCGCGCAGCGTATCGTTACCAACGATCCACATGTCGCCTGGACCGTCTTGAAGATCCTGGTGGTGATGCCAACTGTCGTACCACCCATGTCCATGGTTCCAGTCGTGATGGTGGTACCAAGAGTCATGGTGGCACGACTCCGGATATCCATCCGATGTGACCGTGATCTGAGGTGCAAGATAGCTCCAATTGTCGCCTACCAATACATCATCTCCATCCCCGCCGACAAGCAAGTCGTTCCCAGCCACAATGTAATCGACATGATGCTCAAGTCGCGTCTGGACCCGTTTGCCCTGTTTCACGGAAACGACAACATCCCGCAGATCATGGGCTACATCGTCGAGTTCTTGGAGAACCCAGGCGGCCTCATCTCCTACTTCCTCAAGATCATAGAGGAGATGATGGAAATCGTCTACCAGGCCCACTGGCACTGCGAACGAGTGGGCCATGACTGTCATGTCGTCGCCCACCATAAAATCATTGCCGGTCCCGCCGTCCATCTCATCGTTCCCCAGATAGAACGTTCGGTCTACGATCACGTTTTCTTGGCTGTAGCACGGATGGTAATTATCCGCATCGCCCACCGCGTGATGGAGTCGATGGATCAAGTCCCCGAAGTCATCGAAGGCGGCAAGGAGGTCCCATGTCATACCGAAGGCTGATTCAATGAATGTCTGGTTAATCGTCGTGCTCGGGGAAAAGACAATGGCGTTGTCACCTACGAGCTTGTCCTCACCCGCACCTCCGAAGAGCTTATCGTTCCCAGCAAGGAGATCGAGGTGGTGCGCCACGTCGGTAATGATCGAGGCGAAGGGTACCAGGTAGGTGCCATCAACACGGGCGAGAACATTCTCATCCGGGAGGATGGAAAGGTCACTGCTAACATGAGTGAGCACGCCGACAAGCGGGTTTAGATCTTTGCCGGGGAGAACCGAGACGATCGGTACAATCGTCGTGCCCAGGTTACCTAAGACGACTCCTCCAAACCCCCCATCCCCATTAATCAGATGGAGGCCATGCAGAACGTTCGGTAGCGCACCGCCGGAAACGATTCGCGTGGCATCGTCGCCTACCAGCACATCGTTTTCTTCGCCGCCATAGAGGACATCATTTCCCGCGTTGCCAACCAGGCAGTCGCGCCCATCGCCACCCGTAAGCGTATCATTACCGCGGCCGCCGAACAACGCGTCATCGCCGGCGCCGCCGTTGAGAACATCATTTCCATCTGGAAGCAGCGACACGAGAAGCAATTGCGTCTCCCACTCTTGACACCCCCAGGCATTCTTGAAGAAGTGTTTGCTCCCGTCGGCGTTGTAAGCACCGGTCAGGAGCACAAGGTCTGCATTCAGGAGATCCGAAACCATGACTGCGTTCAGGTCCTTACAACCCAGGCTGTTCAGATTATACGCGCCCGTGATCATTCCGACGTCGGTCAGAAGCACATCTTTGCGTGGCGTGCCGTCCCCGTTGTAAGAACGGGTAATGATTCCAGCATCGCCAAGCAGGATGTCGTTACCCTCGCCACCTTTCACATTGTCCGCACCAAGCCCTGCGATGATCTGGTCATCGCCGGAGCCGCTCGTGATGATGTCGTTGCCGCTGTCGCCCGTGATGATCAGATTGGTCGTCACCACGGCTGCGTCGATCACGTCACTGCCCGCCTCACCGTGCATGACCAGCGAGATCGGGTCGGTCTCGGTGACGATGATGACGTCGTCACCTTCGCCCGACCACAGGGTAGTGGTCGATCCCTGGCTGTCGTGGGTCGAGCGCACTTCGATGCTATTGCCGCCGAAGCCTCCTTCGATATTGATCCCACCCCCAAACGTCCCGCCCGTGGCCGCGTAGCTGATGGCCACTGGCGCCAGGCCCGTGGTGGAGCTGCGGGTGATCACTACGTTCAAGTCGGCAGTACCGTCCGCCTCGTCACTCACGTTCAAGGTGTTGACTCCCTCTCCGACTTCGATGTCCAAAATCCCAAGGAGGTTGTCCAGAGTGCCATCGTTAATGGGGGCATCAGAGGACACATTGACCGTGTCGTTCCCAACGCCGGTGTTGACCACAGTGGCTCCGGCCGTCGCCTGCACGTTGATGATATCGTCGCCGTCGTTGGTGGTCAGGGTGGTCCTTCCGCCATGGGTACCCGTGATGGTAAAGGTATCCCCACCACCGCCGAGGCTGATGTTTAGGATCTCGATGGTCCCGTAGGTGATCCCATCCGACATCCCGAGACCGGTGAGGGTCGTGGCCGTCAAGGCGCCATTGTTCGCTTCCGTGTCGCCCGTATCGTCCACGTTCAGCGTGTCGATACCACCTCCGCCGTTGATCGTGAGTGGGGCGCTGATGGCGTTCACCGTGCCGCCGGTGGCAGGAGCCAAACTCCCAACATTGATCGTGTCATCGCCACTTCCGGCATTAACGGTCATGGCCGTGCTGATCCCCCGGATGTTGATGGTGTTGCCGCCGGTGCCCAGGCCGATAGTCAGGTGCTCCACGGCCTCGTAGGTAATCCCGTCCTTCATCCCCAGGCCGGTGAGGGTCGTAGCGGTCAGGGTGAAGGAATTCAGGCCCGAATCACCCGAGTCGTCCACATTCAGGGTGTCGCTGCCGTCCTCACCGTTGATCGTGAGCGGAGCACTGATGGCGTTCACAGTCCCGCCGGTAGAAGGGGATAGGCTTCCGACATTGATCGTGTCGTCACCGCTCCCCGCGTTGATCGTCGTGGCCGCACTGATTGTCTGGATATTGATGGTATCTTTGTCTTCACTCGTATTGACCGTCATCATCCCCGCTGTGCTCAAAACGTTCACTGTATCTTCACCTGCGTTCATGCTCAGAGTGGTCGTCCCGCTATGCGTCCCTTCGATCGTGAAGGCATCATTGCCCGAGCCCAGCGAGATGTTCAGGGCCTCCAGCCCGCCATACGTGATGCCAGCCGCCATCTCAAGCCCCGTTAACTGCGTATCCGTCAGGTTGCCGGTGCTTCCGAGCGGGAAGCCGGTCTCCACGTTCAGCGTGTCGCTGTCTTCACCCCCATTCACTGTCAGCCAGGCGGTGAACGGGTTGACGGTCTCGCCGGTCGATGGCGTCAGACTCACGTTAACCGTGTCCGACCCGCCGCCCACGTTGATCGTGGTGCTCCCGCTGATGCTCTGCACATTGATGATATCGTCGCCGGCATTGGAGTTCAGGGTGGTCGTCCCGGCGTGCGTGCTCTCGATCGTGAAGGTATCACTGTCCGAGCCCAGCGAAATGTTCAGTGTCTCCAGCCCGCCGTACGCGATCCCGGCCGCCATCCCCAGCCCCGTTAACTGCGTATCCGTCAGGTTGCCGGTGCTTCCGAGCGGGAAGCCGGTCTCCACATTCAGCGTGTCGGTCCCATCTTCCCCGCCGACTGTCAAGAGCGCGCCGATACCGCTCAGCGTCCCCTGGTTCGCCGGTGCATCGGACGACACGTTGATCGTGTCGTTACCGGCACCCACGTTGATCGTCACCGCTGCACCGATCGTCCGGACGTTGATGGTATCTTCCCCCTCGCCCGAGCTCACATCCAACAGACCGCCTGTGGCCTGAATTGTAGTCGTGTCGTCGCCCTCACCCATAATCAGCACGGTCGATCCTGCGTGTGTGTCAACGACCGTGACACTGTCTGCGCCGCCAGCCGTGTTCAGCATGAGCGCGGCAAAGTTGCTGTAATTCGCCGTCGCCGCACCGATGAGTTCCACCACCGCTGCGCCGAGCATCACGGTATCCGTGGCGTCGGTCGTGTTCACGACCAAGGTGTTGTCCATTCCCGCAGCGCCATCTACGACCAGGTCGCCCGTTGCGATCGGGTAATTCAGCGTGATCGTGTCATTGCCCTCTTCACCCCGCAGCGTAACCGTACCGGTCACGCTTGATCCGGTCAGCGTCAGGCTGTCGTCGCCGTCGCCACCCGCAATCGTCAGGTTCTCGACATCGGTGAGAGTGATGAGCGTTCCATCGGAGGTCACGCTCAGACCATCCACCGCAATCGCGTCAGCCCCCGCAGTGCCGTTCACGACCACGCTGTCACTCGCCGACGGCGCGCCGCCGTCCACATGAATCGTGGTGGCGATGCCTGCCAGCAGGTTGACGGTGATGATGTCATCATCATCGCCGCTGTTCACGTTGACGGTTGCCGGGAATCCTGCAACCGCTGGATCGACGGTGACCGTGTCACCCCCACCGAGCGTGTTGACGGTCAGCGTATCGATGTTCTGGTAGGTCGTCTGCACGCCGTCGCGCGTCACCAGTGATGCGCCCAGCGCGACGCTGTCGGGGTCATCTGCCAGGTTAAAGACGAGTTCGTCCCCTCCCCCTTGGCCGTCTATCGTTCCGCTCACGTTCCCGGCGCTGCTGACGATGAACGCATCCGTACCCGTGCCACCGGTCAGATTCTCGATGGACAAGAACGTAAACACGCTGCCAATATCACCGGTGTTGCTGCCCGAGATCTGCCACGTGTCACCCGCGTCGAAACCGATTAGCGTGTCGTCGGCTCCGCTGCCGATCAACGCCTCGATACTGCTGAAAGTGCCGCCGATGGCGGTCCCTTCACCCGTGCCCAGGTTCACGGTCGCGGCGCTTGTGCGTCCTGAATAATCCAGCACGTCCTGGCCTCCTCCGCCGTCGAGGTCGCCCGAAAGGCTGGCGCTGTCATTGGTGAACACGAATCTGTCCGTACCGGAACCACCCGTTACGTTCTCGACACCGGTGAACGTGAAGGCATAGGAGCCGGTGACATTCCCTTCGTTCGCGCCCGTCATATTCCAGGTAGCCGGAGCATCAGGCCCGAAGAGCGTATCATTGCCTTCGCCCGCGTTGATGACGACTTTCGTCAGGGTCTGCAGGATGTTCAGAATGTTGATCGCATCGTCGCCGTCGCCCGCATTGATGGTCAGCTCCAAAACCTTCGTCAGGTCAACCGTCGTGTTGTTAAGGGTGAGCCTGGTGCCGCTGAGCGTGATGGTGTCCGACCCGGTCGTGCCCGTTACCGTCAGATATTCGGAGATTTGCGAGTACCCGCCCTCCTCAATGGTTTCATCGTAGTGGATCGTCTTTTGGCTGGTAGTGGTATATTGAAACAGCCCGGGAGTGCTGTCTGAAGGGACATTCAATACATCCCAGTTTGTTAAGTCGTTGGGATCGCCGCTGTGGGCAGGACCACTATCGCTGATGAAGATCTCGCCGGCCAAAGATCCGTTGTAAACGTCGTAAGTATCCGAATCTTCCTGCCCGTCCAGGACCAGTGCGCTCGCGCCCGTGTCGTAAATCGTGAACGTGTCGGTGCCTGCCATGCCCGCGATGCGTAGCACTTCATTGCCGGTGTAATCAAACTCATGGGTTCCCAGTCTGACCGTGCTTGCGGTGACAGTGAATTCATCGTTGCTGTCCGTGCCGATGATGGTCAACTGATTTATGTCCCCCGCACCCATTCCGGTGTAGGCAATCGTTCCGCTGCCCACCGTGCCGGCATGAATGGTGATCTGGTTCGAGCCGGCTGCGCCGTCCAGGGTTACCGCTCCATCCCAGCTCGTAACTGCGAAAAAGTTCGCTCCCGGGCCGCCGATCAGTTCTGCAGTCCCGACGTTCGCCAGGAGGATCTTGGCGCCATCACGTGCCGTGAGCGCGCTCCCGTCGAGCGTCCAGTCCGTGTCGGCGCTGGCAATAAGCTTATCCGTGCCCGTACCCCCATCGAACGTGAAAGCGCCCGTAAGCTTCATGTAACCCGCGCCCTGGGGAATCGGGCTTTTCTCCGGCGCACCTCCAAAATCGCCGGTCAGCACGAACTTGTCCACGGCCGGGGGCTCTAAATTTGTCGACAGGGTCGTCAGGGTATCCTCGCCCGCGCCGGTGTTCACAGTAAAATTCTGCAATCCGTAGGCCGTCAGGCCGTCAGAGCTGATCGTGACCGTGTCATCGCCTGCGCCGGTTTCAACCGTTACGTTCCCGATGTCGAAGAAGTGAAAGTCCACGGTCTCCACGCCGCCCGCTGTTCCGGAGATTTTGTTGGCCTTCGCACCGGCAATCAATAGATCCTGCCGCTCCGGATACGTCACGGTGATCGGGGGTGAGACATCGCGAACGTAGGCATAACCCGCGCCGTTGGTGTTTTTTGCTCCCGCCACATAGTGGGAGCGGCCATCCAGCTGCGGCGCACCGACCACGACCAGGTCGCCGCTGATAGCGACCGCGAAGCCCACGTAGTCGCCCGCGAAAGCATCGGACCCGAAGAGTGGATCAACCACGGTCTCCAGGCGCCACTGACCGTCCTTCAAACCGTACGCGAAGGCCTCTCCTTCGGCCTGATACGTTGTCGCCCCGTGCGTGCGATCGCGGCCGTATGCGCCGACGACGATGCGCGGGCCATCGATCGAGACCGAGTACCCAAAGTAATCGTCGGACGCGCCCTCGGCGAGGTCCAATCGCGACTTGATCGTATTCGTTGTTTCGTCCAGCCACGATTCTTGAAGCCATGTCGTGTCTGCGCGTTGGAAGACATACGCCGCGCCCGTATTGCTCGAAACTCCCGGCGCACCAACGACCGCACGGTCGCCGCTCACATCGACCGCCTGGCCGAACTCGTCTCCCTCCGAGCCGTCGCTTGCAGTCAGCGCACCGCCCTGCAGAGTCCAGAGGGTGCCACTGCGGGTGTAGACGTAAGCCGCGCCCGTATGGTTGGATAGGCCAGGGGCACCCACAATGGCCGTATCCTCGTCCAGGGCGACCGACATGCCGAATCCGCCGCTGCCGGTCAGTTCCCCTTCCCGGCTCCAGGCGGTACCGTCGAAGGTATAGATGTACGCTACATTCCCGGACGGGGCGCCGACAATGGCGGTGTTGGTGTCAACGTCGACCGCCGTGCCAAATCGCTCGCTGGAGAAGCCGGCCCACTCGGCCTGCTGGGTCCAGTTCTGGCCAAGCCGCTGGAAGACATAAGCGGCCCCGGTCCCACCCGCTCTGTTGGGCGCGCCCACGACGAGCGTATCGCCGCTGAGGCCGACACTGGAACCGAACTGATCGAGGAGCTGAATACCACTGGCTTGTACTGTGCCCTGAAGCGTCCACGTCTCCGTTCCCGGGATGTGGGTGAAGATAAAGGCGGCTCCGCGATTGTCATAGTCGCGCGCGCCGATGACGGCCGTATTGCCGTCAATCGCGACGCTGGTGCCGAGCTTGGCTGTAAACAGCGGTTCCGGTACGATGAGATCGTTCGAGGCCAGAGGGGTCCATTCCGGACCGCGCCGGCGGAAGTTGTAGAGGGGATCATTGAGGTCTGCAATGGTATTGGCGGTGCCGACGACGTAGTGCCCTTCGCTGATAATCGAAGGCCCGTAGCCAAAGTTCAGAGCCCTCGGGTCATCGATCATCTGCGAGGTGACGTTATCCAGCCTGTAAGGCTTGAAGAATACATTCAGGTAAGCGCGAGAGGTGGAGTCATACAGGTATGCTTCACCCGAGTTTGCGAATTCGCCCGGCGCACCGACGATCATGCGGTTGCCGCGCACGCTGATAGCGTCGGTGTCTCCGAACTTCCCGCCGGCTTGAAAATTGGCCGAAAAGACATAACCTCCCCTGGCCCAACTGGTACCGCTCTTAGAATAAGGCAGAACGAAACCATACCCGCTTTGATACCACGGTGCTCCAGCCGGTGCGCCAGCGAAAAAGTGCGATGCATCCAACGTGGCTACCTCGCGACCCAAATACCAGTTGCTGTTATCTGTGTAAGAGGGCCGCTGCGGATAGTCCGTGGATGACCCATCCGTCATCCTATAGTTCTCATTCTCTCCTTGGCCCAGATCGTAGACGACAACTCGCTGCATGCCCGGCGCGCCAACAACGACCGTATTGCCCGAGATGTCCACCCTCGTGCCCCACTTGGCACCGATGAGGTTGGTGAAGGTGGCATAACCTGACGACCAATAAGGATCCAGGGCTTTGACGTCGATATAGTCCGCGTCGTTTCGGATCCAACCATATTGCCCCGAAAAACTGAGCTCGAGCCAAGAGTCGTCGGCATTGCTATAGTTAGCCCAGTAAATATACCCTGAATCACCTTCCCAGAAGCCGCCGCTGTCAATAATCTTCGCCCAGGTCCGCGCCCCCCACCTCATTGCCACGCTGTCTTCTGCCAACCAACCGAGACCCTGATAACCCACGCCGTAATTATACCAGGGACCATTGTCATACTGTCTCAAACTGGCAGTAGCATAATTGGTCGGATAGTCTCTTTCCCACCATGAGGTCACTTCCGGCATGCCTGACTCATAGGGCATGAGGAGGCGGTCCTGCACCCAGGACCCGGATGAGAGCGAATAGACGACCGCCGCGCCGGTCGCGCCGAGATTAAGCCAATAGTATGGGTCCGTCACCGTCAGGAGCTGTCTCGGGCCATCAGGGACCTGGTATTCGAGTTGAATGCCGGCGTTCCCAGTGCACTCGAAGTACTCGACCCGGAGGCTGTGGGTTCCCTGCGTTAAGATTCTGCTGCCTGTTATCGTTTGAAAGGGATGCAGGCCGCCATTGTCAACGACCAGGGTATTATCGATGTACAGGCGCGAGCCATCGTCGCTGCTGAGGAAGAAGGTCACCTGTTGAGCCTTGCTCACCTGGATCTGGCCAGTCCACCGAACCGCAAAGTTGTCGAGCGGCATGGTCTCGTCCAGGAAGTTCCACGGGCCGTTCTTCTGGTAAACGGCATTGTCATAGCGCGTGGCCTTCGGTGTGACATTGAAGTTAGGAAAGTTTGTGACCGACCCTCCGGGCACATAAAACTCCGCCTTCAGGCCGGGGCTGGTGATGAAGACCTGATCTCTCGACTGGTAGCTGACATTGGCGTCGGGAGCGCCGACGACGATCCGGGTGCCGTCGATGGCGACTGACGCGCCGAAAGACCCTGTGCCGGACAGTGTCTGATGTAAGGTCCAGTTCTCGCCGCTGCGGGTGTAAACGTATGCCCGATTTGCGCCCGGCGCACCGATGACCAGGCGGTTGTCGGCGACGTCCATGTCCGTGCCGAACCTGCTACCCCCTGACCCTGAAAGCGTCTGCACCGGCCGCCAGTACAGGCCCTCATTGATGTAGGTGTAAACCTTATTCTCGGCCGCGGCTCCTACGAAGAGCGTGCGTGAGTTCGGGTCGTAGACTGTGTTGGAGCCGAACTGGGAGGTGCTTGTGCCGGTGAGGACTTCCGCCCGGAGTGAGGCAAGCGTAACGTCCGGGACAATGCCGTCCGTCGTGTACGTGCGGATCGCGCCCACATCCCCACGCAGGACATTGTCAGATGCGTCGGTCTCGTTGAAACCGGGGATGCCGATGATAATGCGACCGCCACCGACAGCCACGCTGGTACCGAAGCGGTCCGCCGTACGGTACTGATCAAGCAACGGATCCCCCAACGGTGCGTCCGCTCCGGCAGGCTCCGATGCCATGAGTTTGCCGGGGCCACCCGGTCCGCTGGAGCGCGTCCAGGTTGGGCCGGTGTTGGAGCCCAGGTCGGGTAGACGGTAAAAGACATAGGATGCGCCCACATCTAATGCATCTCCATCGTAATCCGGGGCGCCGACGACGACGTAGCTGCCATCCAGCGCGACAGCCGCGCCGAAGTGAGCGCCTGATTGGCGTTCTCCCGGAGCTTCTGATTCGGGCAGCCCGCCTTCCGAGGTCAGGCGCGCCGTCCGTATCCAGGTTCCACCGAGCCACTCGAAGACGAATGCTCGACCCTGATCGGAGGTGGTGTCATTCAAGCCATCCCAACCCGGTGCGCCCACAACGATCTGCGACGCATTCATGGCGAGCGCCAAGCCGAATTTCTCAAGCGGATCAGGCTCGGACGGCGTCAGGAGCGGACCCGGGTTCCAGACGGAGCCATTAAAGATATAAATCTGGGCCACCCCACTATTGTTGAAATCGGGCGCGCCGACAACGGCGGTGCTGCCGTTTACGGCTACGGCCGTGCCGAAGTTGCCAGTGCCACTCACGGCTCCGCTGAGTTTCTCCTGGCGCCAGGTTTCGCCACTCTGCGCGAACACGTAGGCCGCGTCGAGCGAGCCTCCCGGTGCACCAATAAGCGCCGTTGTGCCGCTCAAGGCAACCGCCTGGCCGAACAGGGCATTCGCCCCCCCATCGTCAGCCTTCAATTTCGTCTCTTCGTGCCAGGCGCCTTCGGTTCGGTGAAACACGTAGGCCGCGCCGGAATCGGTACCCAATGTGTTGTCATTGGGGGCCCCCACAATCATCCAATCACCGTCGATGGCAACCGAGCTTCCAAAGCCCTGGCCGGCGCTGTCCCGATCGTTCGGGTACAGCTTGGCCTGCTCGGTCCAGTTGCCGCTGCTCCAGGTGTACACATAAACGGCACCGTAGTTCGCATCTTTAAGCTCTGCTCCGACCACCAGGGTGTTGCCGCTGATGGCCATCGCGGTGCCGATGTGCTTGGGTTCCAGCGTGTCGCCCGCGACAAGTTTGGCCTGCTGTTTCCAGGAGATCACGCCGTCCACGGTCAACACGTGGAGCGTCAGGTTCGTCAGGTTCAGGTCTGCCACGTTGATCGTATCGACGGCCAGGTCAGCCGGGTCGTCCGGTGTGACGACCTTGAAATCCGTTAGGCCGTGTACCACGAGGGGCTCGACCCCGGTGAATTCAAAGGTGTTGCCCTTCACCGTGACAGTGCCGGCGTGAGGCACGGTGCTGCTTGGGCGGTATTCACCGCCCGGGGTGACACCGTCGCCCGCGACCCGGAGCTTGTCGCCGCCGTTCAAGCCGTCCTGTGGCCCTCCATTGAAGATCACTGCAATCTTATCGTCCGGCACCCCGCCCTCGAAGTCCGCATAGAGGAGATCGTCACCCTCCATGCCGTTGAAGACGGCCGTGTGCCCCTGGTTGTCAACGCCCTTCTCGACGTTGAACGTATCCTGGCCTTCACCGCTGTAAACCATGATGTCATAGTCGTAGGTGCCGCTGGTAAGCTGGACCACGTCCTCGCCGCTCCCGAGGGAGGCCATGATGTGCTCTGCGGTGCGGGCATTGACGTTGATCGGCGCCAGTGTCCCTGCCTCGGTCAGCACCACGGTGGCGTACGATGTGCTCTGGGGATCTTCATCGAAGATGTCCGCAAACAAGTCGAGCCATTTCTGGGAGGGGGAGGGGGGGTCGGTTGGAGGATCGGCGGGGAAGAGATCACTGAAGCTCTTTTCAACAAAGGCCAGATTGATATCGTCCGTGCTGGCCGAGTCGTTGAAGTGGACAACGTCCGTTCCGGACTGGCCGTTGATCATGACCGGGATGCCTTTGGTGCTGTCCTGGGTCGGGAAGTCCGTATCGATCGCAAAGTCGTCGAGGGTGAACCCGCTGCCGGCCGGCTTGCCGATGTTGACCGCGTCATTCCCGGCGCCCGCATTGATCGTGAAGGTCGAACTGTGTCCGCCCAGGGTATCCTGTTCGCGGTGCGTACTGTAGAGGTTGACGATGTCCGCTCCCTGGCCCGCGTTCAGGACCACCGTTTCGGACGACCGGTAGAAAATGTCCGCGTTGCCGGTCCGGGAAACGGTTGTGGTATCGACGGGCCAATCTTCTCGGCCGTCCAGCAACGTCCGGGTGCCGGTCTTCTGGTTGCTGATGATGTAAGTCTGGCCGACCGTGTTGTCCTGGTCGTTGAGATAGATCGCATCGCCGGTTTCCGGCCCCTCGCCTTCGATGATGAGCGAGCCGTGGAACTGATCCAGTGAACCCGAATCCTTGCTGCCTTCCCGCGTGCCGAGGTAAACCTTGTCGAAGCCGCCGCCCATCTTGAGCGTGGCCGTCAGTCCCGCGCTCGTGCCAGGGACATAGAAAGTGTCGTCCTGAGCGCCCAGTTGTATGTTGATCGTATCGGCAGAGTCGAAGGTAATCGAGCCGGACATATCCAGTCCGGAGACCGTCGCACCCTCGTACGTGCCGACGTTTTCATGATCGTCTCCCGAATCTTCCACGATGATCGTGTCGGGGCCCTCCTCGCCATCGACCAGGAGCGGGCCGGAGACAAAGTCCACGCGGCGGAGCCGGTTGGGATAAAGTCCGGTGGGCGTTGCCCCGACCGTGATGGTGTCATCTCCCGGACCTCCGTGGATGAAGGTGGTGCCGAGATCGTAGGTGCTGTCCACGGCGAAGGTGTCGTTGCCCGCGCCCAGGTAGACGTGGACATTCTCCACGCTGCTCTCGTACGTATCCTCGAATGCGTCGCGCGCGGCGTAGTAGATGGCTGCCGGGTAATCCGGATCGTCGAGATTATAACCGGCACCGAAGACGTCGTTGTGCGTGCTTACCAAGCGGTTCGTGCCCATCCCCAGGCCGGTCACCGCGATCGCCGTGAGCTGTCCGGTGTTGCCCGTGTTGTCGCCGGTGCTGTAGACGTTCAGCGTGTCCGTCTCAGCTTCGCCGAAAAAGGCGACGATACCGCTCACATCGTTCAGGCGGTTGTCGTCATTTCCAACGTTGAGGGTGTCCATGCCCGCACCGCCGTAGATGTAGGCGATGACGTTGGCGTTGACGCCTTTGACGCGGAACGTGTCATCCGAGGTCCCCAACTTGACGAGAATGTCCACACCGCCCGCCGTGGCATAGTCGATGCTGCCGGTGAGGCCCAGGCCGGTGACGGCGTTGTTCGCCAGTATCCCTTCCACGGCAGAGGTGCTGCCTCCTGAGCTGATGTAGATCGCGTCCCGCGTCCCACCGAAGCCGCCGGTGCCGGTGTCGATCGATAGCCCGGCCACGTTGTCGAGCGTTCCGGTTAACACGCTAAAGGGACCGATGGTATCATCGTCGTAGAATCCGCCAGCCATGAACAATTGTTTGGAGGCGTTGCTGGAGACATAGACCCGGTCCGCACCTGCGCCGCCGCGGACCGTGGTCGTTCCGGCCGTTGCTTGAATGAAGAACCGGTCGTCGGCATCGTTTCCGCCGAGGGTCGTAGCTCCCTGGGCGTTGATGCCGTCGGGATGGGTCACCTGGATGAAGTCGAGGTCGCTGCCTCCCTCAATGAGAACGGTCGGAGCCTGGACGTCGCCCCGGATATCGATGGTCGTTCCGCGGAAGGGATCAGGATCCGTACCAAAGGAATCGCCCCGGATGAGCACCGCCAGGTTGCTCTGGACCAGGGTGTCCGCAGGCAAGGCAACGTCGTCGCCGACCTGAAGCGTCACTGACCCTGTGGCCGTGATCAGGCTGCTGGCTACCGTTTCTCCGGTCAGGCTCTGGCCGCCAGCCGAGAGGAGGTTCAGGTTCTCGCCGTCTTGCACCGTATCGAGGACCGTCAACCGCACATCGCCGGTATTGGACGCCACTTTCAATACATTGAGGGCGCCGTCCACCTCCATGAGGTAGATGCTGCCATCCGCCCGCGCGAACAGCCGCCCCTCGTTGGGTGTGGACTCGTTGATCTGGAGGGTGTTATCCTCCTGGCCGGTCCCGGCGCCGAAGATCTCCAGGTCATTGTCGGACTGGCCGATCCCGCCGACAGCCGTCAGGTCGATGTTTCTGGCCTGCACGTCGGCCAGCAAATCGTCCTCGCCATCCAGGATGGCACCTTGCAGGGTGGCCAGATCCACGTCCTCCTCCAGGGAGACCACCGAAGCCAGGTTGAGATCTCCACCCGTTTCCGCGATGAAGATGCTGTTGCGGGCAAGAGCAGTGACCAAGCCCCGGGCCGGGTTCGAGGAGTCGATCTCGAGAAAGTTCGTTGCCGCCCCGATGCCCCCTTCTGGCGCACTCAGAGTGATATTGTTGCCTGTAACATAGGGAATCGCATCGTTCCCGAACGCCACGTCGTAAATCGAAGAACCGGAGCCAGCAGCCGACAGCGCCACATCCCCGGCCATGGCGTTGATCAGGCTGACCCGCATGTCACCGGCGGCGGCAGACAGTGTCACGTCGCCGGCCGTGGAGGTAATCACGCCGACCCGCATGTCGCCGGCTGTCTCCGTCAGGTCGATGTTGCCGTTGGTCAGCACGTCGATGTGCCCGGTGCCGAGGATGTCAGTGTTGCCCTCCACGTGGACGGTCGTATCCGTCACCGCCGAATGGCCGGCCGTGACGATGATGTTGCCGCCGGCCACCAGCCCAGCCTGATTGCCGAACCCACGGAAGTCGTACACGCCGGCAATCGCCGTTTCCTGGCTCAGGTCGGCGAACACCGCCGGATCCAGCTTCGGCCTATTCGAGGGGTCAAGGTCAGGCCGGAAGTGGAGGAAGTAGTTCTGCGAAGCGCCATTAACCGTCACACTGACGCTGCCCGGATGGCCACTGACTGCCGCGTCTTCAATATTGGATTGGAGCAGAACATCGATATCCCCCTCGGTGTGGATGGTGTCGATATCGAACCTGGCATCACCGCCCGACTCCCGCAGGCGACCCGTCAGATTCAGGAAGATGTCCTGATCCGCCTCGGCAAAGAGGTGCGTCGGACGATCGAGGCTACGGACGAGCTCGATATTGACCGGGTTGATGCTGGTTCCGATGCCGGCCAGGGTGGCCTCCATGTCACCGAGGCGGTTCGTGCGCACGATCGCCTGCGAGCCCGCCGACAGGATGTTTCCGGCGGTGTTGAGGATGCGGGTCTCGCCGATGGGGTTTTCAATGAGGCTATTCAGGACGATATTCGAGCTGCTCAGGTTCTGGATATCGACCAGGGTCGAGACCACGGTCCGTTCAATGTCAAAGGTCAGTTCGACCGATGACCCGTTGAGATCGACTTGCGGCTCCCCTGCCGCTCGATTGACAGGGTCGATCACATTAATCTGGAGATCCATCGTAGACTTGTTGGTGATCCGGACTTGCGGGAAGGTATCCCGGAACTCCCAGGTCCCGCTACTCCCGTTGATGCTGTCTGATTTCAAGTACGCCTGACTGGGCGGCTCATCGTTATAGATGTCGTTCACGATGACGGTATTCCCGCTCACGGATGCGCTGGCGTTGGTCGCCGTTATGTTGCCAGCCTCGTCGATCAGGACTTCCGGGCTCGGTTCGCATAGAATCACCACGTCAGCGTCCCACTGAATGCTTCGAGTCTGAGTGGTATCCCCGCTCGTGTGCCAGGTCCCGCCGGCCAAGGAGCGTTTGCTGACGGCGGCGTCCCTGGCGCCGTTGACCGTGCCGTTGCTGGCATGGACCCAGAGTGCGAGATGGTCAAATCCCGGCTGCGTGTGCAGGACCGTATCGCTGTTATCCCTTGGACCGGCCGCGATGACCGCATCTGGGTCTCCCTCCACGTGCGTCGTCAAGGTCGTGCTGTTCGTGCCTGTTGCCGACACGTAGCCGAAGAGACCGGTAGCCCTTGCGAAGGCATAGGCCGGAATGGTGACGTCGTCATTCACGTGGTCGAATCTCGCCTGAATGTCCACACCTTCGAAACCGGTGACGGCTGCATGACTGCCGATCAGGACGCTGTTCTCCGCATCGATGAGAACCCGGCCGTCGGATTCTGCCTCGCCGTAGAACCCCGCACCGTAGGCCTCGCCTCTGGAGTGCAGGCTTAGGCTATCGACCGTCGCCCCAAGTACGACCGTCCGGCCGGTCAACTTCGCTGAATCCCCGACCTCTGCCCGGGTCAGCGATGCACCGAAGCGCTTACCGATCCTTGCCCCGTTAATGCCGCTGTCCTGATTGGCATCCCCCGCACCCCCGAATCCGGTGCCATCAGCGTATGCCTTAGAAGAGCCAGCCGAATCGGTGTGAGCAAATACCTTAATCTGATCCCCGGCCGTGACATCGGCGTTCTGGCGGACTTCGGCCTTCGTGCTGTAGTCGATATCCGCTGTCGTGTTCGCACTGACATCGGCAACGAGCCCGCCTGCCGAAGCGCTTGCGCCCACGTCCGTAAGGTTGTTGGTGGAATCTGCGGAGAGGGTAAAGTCTCCTCCAGCAATGATCTGTGTTCCTGTCCCCACATAGGCCAGGCTGGTATTGTGCAGGGTGGAAATGGCATCCGCGGAGCCGACTGCTACGAACCCGCCCGTGCCGTTTGTCGCATGGGCCGAACTGATTTGAGCCGCATCCGTTGAGATCG
>Ga0315296_10000895_pt1 | contig 26497 bp, 26 predicted proteins | sample YL17G14_18_MG_FD_203921 | JGI IMG/M metagenome (GOLD analysis project Ga0315296, IMG submission 203921) | Sediment microbial communities from Yellowstone Lake, YNP, Wyoming, USA - YL17G14_18 | ecosystem: Environmental > Aquatic > Freshwater > Lake > Sediment | place: USA: Wyoming | collected... | reverse complement strand
ATACAATCGCCTTCATTGTCTGTCAATCATTCGCAGTATGCTCACTGCGTAGAAAGTGTATTCAAAAGTGGATATTCCAAGGTCTGATCTCGCGAAGCCACCGTTCGAGTTCTGGCACCTTAAAACACATTCGGCAGTTTTTTCAGGATATCTTACACGCTCACCCAATAAATCAAGAGTTGACACTCCATAGTATACGTGCTCCATGTACGGAATAGAACTGCGTGGCACGACGGTGAAACCTCCGAACGGCTTCTCACAAGATCTAACATACTCGAGAATCTTATTGAGAGACTTGACTGGGTAGCCGAGATTGAAAAGAGAAGCTACAGCATGATAGGTTGAGTTCAAATTGGAGTGCCGGTGAGCCCCAAAACCTCCGTCTCTGTTCTGATAACTCAGCAACCAGCTCGTCGTCTTCTCGTGATTAATTTCGACACCAACCATGCTGGCAAGTTCAGTAATCATGGAAATGAACTGAAACTCTGAAGCGACTTCAACGTAAACATCTACCGTTCCAAATTCTCCTTTAGAACTTTCAAGTGAAAGAAGAAAATCCTCAAGGCTTCTGTGCGGTTTTTCGCCACAAAGTTTCAAGGCCTTTGCCACGTAATAATGAGAATAATGGCTGTCTGGAACAAAATCATACAACCACTTAATCGTTCGCTCAACGTTCAGAAAAGGAATCTTCAATAAGTCCAATATCGCCAATCCATAATAGGTGTCTTGCGCATTTGACTCCGTGCCTTGGCAGAACGTGTAACCTCCATCGTCATTCTGCCGATTCACAACATAATCCGCTATGCTCTTGACTCGTTGCAATTTAGCGAAATGTTCTTTTTTCGGCGTGGTTTTGGTTTCTAAACCGAACCGCCCTACTTCATGCAACCTAACACCCACTCTTTTTTTGTTTTGAATGTTGGTAGAAGCTATCAGCCCCTGCAGGCGTTGAAGCAAGGGCGGTTAAAGGCGAGCCTCATCGCCTCATGTATCTTGAAATGCAAAACCAAATAGATAAGCATTCGCAATGTTCAAGCAAATTTTTGTCATGAAACGTCGAGCTCTCGGGTCAATAGCGAAAACGCGAGTAAAACCTAGCTGTTTCTGCAATATTTTTGCTATTCTTTAATGGCAAAATGATAGAAACCAAAAATGTTTGAAGCGAGTGTTTGAAGCTATCCTGGGCTACCAAACTATAGATGATTGGGAGACTTATTGCAGTAGGTGCTTTATCTGCTTTAATAGGATTCGTTCTACTCGCGCTGTATTTTCGCGCGCGCTAAGCGTCAGCAACCAATCCCATCAGTTCGAGTTTAGCCAAAGTTGCGCTCTGATAGGTTCAAACGTCTGGACGCCAGTACCGGAATTCGTACCAGCGGTCCTAGCGGTCACCATGGTAGCACTGACCACATGCGCCACAGCAATCGCTTACCGAAGAAAAGTGAACCCTCAGCACGCGCAAATCCAATACATAGAGCAAACATTTAGAACTTACCAGAAACGATTCTGGAAATGATGCTGGACGCTATTTTGACTACATCTTCGACTTCCGAGGCTGTCCGTTCCTTAATTGCATCATACTCCCCTGATTCGTAGAGTTCCCATATGTTTTTGCCTGACAACTTGCGTCCTTGGACTTGGAGTCCTAATCTCGAGGTCAGAGCATTAGTCGTTTTTGGATAAAGCGGATATACCATGGGGTTGTTCCTGAAAAACAGGATTCCAACATCGCCCAAGTCTACGATTTTTGTCTTGAAATAGTTTTCATATAGTTCCTCTTCACTGGCAATATGATACAACGCAGATCTAACGTAGAGGGTAGGGACGTCATGTCGCGATATCCCAGTGCCAACAAGTATCAAATCTGGGTTTTCATCGGTCTTTCCTTCTATCATTTTCCAAGATTCGTTGAAGTAGTTGTAGATTTGCTGGAGTGTAGTTCTTTCCTCTTCCCTTGCCCAATTCCAAATCTGCCATGATGGCTCCATCTTTTTTTGAAGAGGAAATGCACGACGGAATACTCCGCCCAAGACAAAATGATCGGTTTTCGCAGGGTTATACTTCATTGAGCTCTTGCTTTTTTGTCGGGAATCCGGTGGAACATAGCATTCGATGTCGAGATAAATTACCTCGGTGAACCTCGGGTCAAAGTCAACCATGCTCCTCCAATTATTTCCTTCTCCCTTAAACTTTTGTATTTATTAATGCCTTTGTTGCGAATGTTCGTTCATTGCTTTGAGAGCCTACGATAAAAGTTAGAGTTTACAGGTGGGAATGCTCATGAATTTTCTGGGGAATGAAGGAAGCGCGCGCTAAGGTTCCGATGCCGAATGACGTTGGGATTCCTAGGGATTAGAACCCAAAGTCATGCGTCAAACTCGCTCAAGATTTAAGCGGTGAGAACAACAAATATGGGTATCGAAGTGGACGTTCAAATGGATGACGTCACCAACATAGAATCCTCTGCACAGTTGTATCGCCTAATTTCCAAGGAAGACCTTCATCTGCGCTCAGGATACGGACGTGATGATGTACTTATCAGACGATTGGCAAAAAAGCTGAAATTAGATCCTAACAAGCCGATCCCAAAGCAACTAGAGAGCAATGGAACCCCTCTTGAAGAATTTGTTCAAGTGTTCTTCTTTCTAACTGAACCTTTCGCAAGAATGCTGAGCGATATTTACGCAATCATGCAGCGCCATCACGTGCGGTCGACATTTCGATCAATAAGAATGAAATTCTCTTTCGGAAAAGTCACCAAACAATTGGACTTTGACATTGAGCATTTCCGTGCGTGGCTGATGGTCTATCGAAAACTTCACGGCACTTTTACCGTTCGATTATGGACTCGCGACGATATTGCTGGGTTATATCAACCTGTCAGAAAGCTGGGAGAGATCTACGGAGAGCATTATGATTGGAGAAAGAACGGACATTACTCCTCCCCTCTCCCGGAGCCACAGGTATTATACACTGATCCTGAATGGGCACCATTATACAAACTCCGCGATGCTATTGAACAGTTGCGCCGGATTGCTTCAGATAAAAAAGAGATTCAGCAGAGTAGAGTCTTTTCTGTCTCGACAAAAAAGAGTGAAAACCGACAAGCGATTGAATACGATCCATCCGAAGTTCGATCGATGCTTTCAGATCTCTGGCCAGGACTGGTCGGGCTCTTGTCCCAGTTAGACGATCCTTCTTTTTCCAAGAAGCCAACATCAGAGGCTATAGATGCTCTTAAAGAAATTGATCAAGTCCTTCATGGGGTCAAAAGAACCCGCACAAACGAGAAGATTCTCGTACGAGACTTCGTTGAGCTATTACGTCTACCTTTTTGGAAATATCGTTGGCGAGTGTATGAAGTCTGGATTATGTTCAAGTTGATAGAATGCTTGGACGAATACGATGTTAGCCTCGAATCAGTTGGAGAGAGAATGTCTCTTGAAGAAAATAGGGCTACCAAGGTTGCTCAGTTCAGCGACTCTAATAGTTCAGTTTATGAGGTGTGGACACAGCTCAAGACCACAGTAGCTTCTCCTAGCAAAAGAAAGCACATCATGCCCGACATTCGCCTGTGCAAGCTTGATGCAAGCGTTCCGGAGAATACCTTTCTAGTTATTGAGTGCAAGCAAAGGAAAAACATGAAGACTAAGGATTTGACGGATCTCATTGAAGACTACAAGATTGGAGCGGAGAAAGGCATCCTTTTTCTCTTTGTCAATTATGACGAATTTCCTGCTGTTTCAGTCCCATATTCAGATGTCGAATTGCTCTCAGATACTTCGCCAGCGAACCCTAAAATGGTTCAGAGATTTAGAAATCTTGTAGAGAACGCCCTGACGAATTGTGGGATTAGACCTGCCATCCCGCGGTATGATGCTATACTGTTTGACATCTCGGATAGTATGCGCGGAAAGTATTCGACTTCAGAAATTAGCGACGCATGCAAAGATCTTTTAATTAGAAACCCAAATTCGAAAATATTCTTTTTTAGTGACTATCTCTTGGCGACAGAGATGCTGTCTACCGAGAATCTCATAGCAGAATTGGAAGCTACGGTGACTGGAAGCACGAACCTTGATGGTGCACTTCGAGAGTTGACTCAGAAGCATCCTGATATTAAACGTGCTGCTGTAGTCACAGATGGAGGATATAACAGCCCTGTAAATGTGCGTGAATTGTTTGACGTGTTGGAAGAGCTTATCTTGGGAAGGAATTTTCCATTTCAAGCAAAAGAGAGCAAGCTCCGTTAGAAAACATCAATGGATTTGCCGGGTTTTGGGTTGCGATCTCTACGGACTTGGACCCGTTTGGGTTCGAGTCCACACATCAGAAAATGAAAACTGTGAAATTAATTGAGAAATGATTGTTTGCGAGCACACTTTCTACTGGCAGATTTGCGCGTTAAAAGCTATTCTAAATCCCAGACATCTGAAACAAGTTCGCCGGGATTAGAACCCAAATGGGTTCAAGTCCTTTGAGCAAATCGCGTGAGAATCCAAGTTTTGCGTTCGAATTGCTGTATAAATCACTAGTAGACGTGCTATCTTCAAGGTGATTTCTACACCGAACCTGTCGATGAAAACGGGATTGTGGCGCAATAAGACTGAGGCAAAGAGCAAAATAGGGATTAGGAATGTGTGTAGTATTAGGGCAAATCATTAACACATGATAGGACGAGAGGCAGCAAATGACAATGGCAAATATAAGAACAATTCCAATGAATAGGGAGACGTACAACACTCTCATACGGATCGCCAATCATGGATTCTACCTCTCAATCATTAATACGGTCATGATGTTGCTATTGTCTATTTGGACTAAACCGGTCGAAGTGAGTCATTATGGCTCTTACGAAATAACAGAGATCACTAACACCACTCCACTTTACGTGTCTCTTTTTCTGCACCTTGTAGCCATACTTTTCTTCAAAGTCGCCTATCGCCGAATCATCGAGGCAAACATACAGAGAGTCTTCAAAACTTCCAAAAGAAGCTGTGGAGAGTCAGATTTGGAAATGGGCGACGATTTTTCGAAAGGGAAGGAAAGTCTCATCGCCGTCCTAGAGCCTATTGGTTCAGATTCAAATCAATGGTTTATTTTTCTAGGAATAGGTTTAGCCCTATCTATCATAGGAGTGTCGCTGGGGGTGTCCTCAGCGATACTTGTAGCCATTCCTGCAGCAATTCCAGAACTTATGGATACTAATGTACTGTCTTATCTCTCGACTCCTAAGATCGTGCTCTCTGTTGCGGTGGCCGTGCCCCAACTATTCACTATATTCAAAGTTGTCGTGCAGTATCTAATAATCGTACCTCACATTTCTCAGCACTCCGTTGAGGCAACATGGCCTGAGCAATTCAGGAAAGCACTGGAATGGCGTTTAGGAAAAAAAGTGCAGGGACAGCAGATTGAACACGATGGAAGCATGCCAATCCCTTGGAAGGTCAAACTGAGGTCTGCACGTAAAATGACTGTGTGTGTGAGACTCTCTGCTAAAGAAGCTTATTGCTACATCATGCAGCATCTTAATTCATCCAAAGCCACGATTATAAGAGCGGAACCTTGCAGGATAATGGCAGAGCATGGTAAATGGATTGCTTGGGAACCCAAGGATGCCAAGAAGAAAATTACGGTGTGTATAAACAAGTTGGGAAAGAGTTCCAGTGAGATTTCAGTGAATGTCAGATTGTCGAAGATTGACAGATTCTTAACATGGCTCACAGCGTTTTTGGGTGTCGCAATAGTATTAGTATCATATAGATTTGATGAAATGCTAGGAAATTTAATTGCTGCATTTTTCGTTATAGCGTTTGTGCCTTTGATGATTTGGGATTTCTTTGAGAAAGATGCCGTTGCTAGAGATCTACTGTATCGATTCTACCGTGATGGCCTTCTGGACATTGAAATGATAGAAGTCGCACCACATCGGAAAGGAGCCGTAGAAAAACTGGAAAGACTGATTACAATACTAGTGAGTAGGATAGATGACTTCTATAGGATAGTCTTTGGAGGAGGTATCATAAGAGAACGGGATTTTCCGTTCATGCCTATCTACAGATTTCGAGATTACCGATCGAACATCCACCAATATGGCAAAACTGCTGCTAGTCTTGGAAAGGAGGGACGTGAGTATGACTTTGCAGATGCAACTTCTAGGAAGCAGAGCGAGGTTCAACTTGCAGAACTAGGTGGTTATTGCAGAGCAGAATATGATAAAGAAATTCTAGCCGAGAGGATCGTCAACCCCACCAAGGTTCTCGAGAATCTGAGAATCTTTGGCCGACCTGGCACTGCTTTTTTGGCAGGCCCTTGGGCTTCACTTATAGTCATTGGGCTTGGGATTCTTCTTTTTGTCCTAAGTTTTGACGATTCAATCGGGACTGTTTCAAAGACAGAATTTGTTTGTATTGCGGCATTTGGTATATGGATTCTTGCTGCAACAATGCTGATTTTGTTGTTTGAGAACTCGTCCACTTGGGTACACACTTCAGAAAGCCTAAAAACACTGCTTTCATTTGGGCTTTTTCCATTAGTAATTGGGTTTCTTTATTTCTGCCTATCTGACGGAACTTATTCGTTGAAACCCAGTATGTATCTCTGGTCTTTGGCGGCTGTGGTTCTCGGGGTTACCATTGCTCCTCATACGAGTGGAAAACCCTTCAGCAGATCACTCTATTTCTACATTAAAGACACCAAATCGAATCACTTTTCTTACATGGATAAGGAAAAAGACACCCCATACTGGTTAGACGTCGACGCCAAGTATTATTGGGTGTTTCGATTTGTGCTTCAATGGTTATGGGAGATGACGCTTCCTTATCCTCATCGAGACTCCGAGAGAATCGAAATTTGGGTCAATGCAGAAACAGGAAAGCCCGAGTGGGCTGTTACTGATTATCATTACAGAGAGTTGTGGTACGAGATTCCTATAGACTCCAAGGAGATCATTATCTGGTGGGACTCAAACTTTCACACTTTTCATCCAATAGTCGACAAAGACTTGGTTCGATTATTCCGAAATAGCAAACGATCTGAAGGATTATCAGGGTTCAAGCTAGACAATGAATACAAGAAAAGATCACTTGAGGTTTCGAAAAAGATTGCTGAAGCTCATCACGTGGAAAAAGTCAGCAAATTCTTCAAAGGGTTTGAGAAATTGGGCGCAAAAGAATGTGCCCGTCTACCCTGGAAGTACTGGAGATACCCCTTTGGTGCATATCCAAAGAGAGAAACCGAACGTTGGAAGAAATACGCTACTGGAGATGAATGTGAAGGGCACGGAGCTGCGATTCAAGAAGAGCAGTTCTGTTAGGCTCGCTTCAAGCCATCAATTGTGTGCTACCAAATTCTGAGCGCGTTACGTGTCCATTTTCTGCTTTCACTTGTTTAATCTGTTCTGTTACTCAATCACGTTTTTACAGGTTGAAGTTCACAGTAATCTAAAAGTACTTGAACCCAACTGGGTTTGGGGCCTTTGATGGGTTGCCCGTCCCCATACCCAAATGGGTTCGAGTCCATTCCTTTATTGCTCTGCCACCAGCATATTTCCGGTTTTAAACAAACTAGTTCAGAGCCGCCGAGATTAGAACCCAAACGGGTTCAAGTCCACTTGCTTAACACAGGTCTTTCCTCTGACATCACCATCTTGTTCCCATGGATCTCATCAGCGCATTTTTTATTGTATCGTTAACTAAAAGGATTAGAGCCAAGTAATATAGTATAACTGTAATTGTATAGACAAGAGGCAAGGGCGTGACACCCGGGATCCCAATCGTCGATATTGTACCAACTATTACCATGTCAAGTGTTATCGCTACAAGAAGCGTCTTGCTCGGAGCTGAGTTCCAGAAATGCCCTCTTTCCCTTACTACGAATATTGTGAATGTTCCAGAGTAAAACAGCATCTCAAAAACAAAAGTGTGAAGGACATGCATGTTAGAGTAGAACCCAAAAAAATTCAGGGCTATGTACAGTAGGGCGAAGTGTTCTATAAGCATCATGATGCCTAAAATCATGGCTATTTTGACGAGGCCTGTTATTTTCCAAGTATTAGGCTTTCTAGACCAGCTGACTTTATCTGTGGAAAGTGATAGAGTCACGAAATCGGTGACGAACAGCAGCAGGACTATGTTGAAGGCGTTTACAACGGAAAGACCAGTCAACAAGAAAGACAATGTTACGAAAACAACTACTTCAAAAGTTTTGATTATTTTGTTGAGCGTCCAAGTTGTTATTCTTTGGTATATCATCCTACCTGTCTTTACTAAGTCAACTATGTTAGATAACCCCTCACTAGTCAGCACAACACTCGCAGCACCTTTAGCTACGTCAGTAGCGTTGCTGACGGCTATTCCAACTTCAGCCTGCTTGAGCGCCGGCGCATCATTTACCCCGTCTCCTGTCATCCCGACTACGTGCCCTTTGGCTTGTAAACTCTTTACTATTTCGTATTTGTCTTCCGGGTATATTTCAGCGAATCCGTCACTTTTCTCAGCTACCTCAGCCGCCTTAATAGGATCTTCTTTTTTGAACGTCTTCAAATCTGACGCCCTTACTATGTTTTCTCCGAGCTTCACTTGCTTGGCTATCTCTTTGGCTATTGGCAGGGCGTCGCCAGTTAGCATTTTCACCGACACTCCCAAATTCTTCAATTCCTCCATAAGCTTCGCTGAGTCCGGCCTAGGATTGTCGTACATCGCCACTAGTCCCACGAGTCTGGGATCGCTAGAACCTTCATTTATAGCGACGGCTAGAGTTCTGTAGCCCTCGTTTGCAAATTCTTCCATGCTCTTTTCAAGCCTAGCTATTTCAGTGTCCTTCAGACCGCAAGATTCGGCTATCACTCGAACAGCTCCTTTCATTATCCTAAAACTTCGACCATCCTTTTGCACTATTGTCTCAGTTCTCTTAGTCGCTGAGTCAAACGGGGTGAACTTCTCTTGTACATACCCTTCGCTTGAAAATTTCCTGTCTCTTGCTGAATTTATGAACGCAAGATCTATTGGGTCTTGGTTAGCTTCTTGGGAAGCTAGTGCGCCGTAGAGTATTGCATCATCTTCCTTGAATCCTTTCATTGGAAAAACGTTAGTTATAGCGAGCTTGTTCATTGTTATAGTTCCAGTTTTGTCTGCGCAAAGAGTATTCATTGTTGCTGCGTCCTCTGAAGCACTGAGTCTGGTTATAAGCACACCCTTCTTTGCAAGTTCTATTGATCCTAAAGCCGTGCTTACGGTGAACATAGCGGGAAGTGCTACTGGTATAGCTGAAACTAGCAAAACTAGGGCCAGCGGCAACACTTCCAACACATTTATGTCTTTTGCCACCGATACTGCTATTGTCAAGCTTAGAAGCACCCCAACTATGGCAAGCAACCATGTTACAACCTTCGAGGTTACCTGTTCCATATGCAGTTTAGGTCTAGCAATCTGAACTAACTGTGCAGTCCGACCCAAGTAGGTCTTCGCTCCCGTAACTAGGGCAACAGAATTGGCTTCACCACTCTTGACTATCGAACCAGAGTACAAAGTATCGTTCTCCTTTTTATCAACCAGCCTAGACTCGCCAGTGAGTGCTGATTGATCTACCTCAAGCTTTCCATCTATAATCTTTAGGTCAGCGGGAACGAAATCGCCGACCCTGACCCTGACTATATCTCCCGGAACGAGTTCCCTGGCAGGTATAATGTGCCAGTTTCCACCTCTCAGCACTCTAGCATTGACCTGTAACTTTTTCTTCAAAGACCTTATGGCGCTGGAAGCTTTCTCTTCTTGTAGAAAACCTAATATTGAATTGAACAATAGGAGACCTCCGATGATGTAGAAATCCAAATACTTCCCTAAGAAGAAAGAGATCAACATCGTTAATTCAAGCATCCAAGCTGTCAATCCCCAGAATTTCTTCGCAAATCTAATTAGTGAATTCTCCTTCTTCTCCGGAACTTCGTTGAAACCAAATTGCCTTACTCTTTTCTCAACTTCATCTTTAGCTAAACCCTTTTTCGCGTCAACGCTGAGCTTGTCTGCTACTTGCTTCCAATCTGCGTCGCTAAGTCCTGAAGATTGCTCTTTATCTTCATCCGTCAATTGTAGACCCGCCTAGACATGTACGCCATCTGATCTTATATAGGAATTAAAGCTGTGTGTTTAGACTTTTGTACTAGCTTCCTGAATCAGGCTTTAACTGTGAAAATCGAAAAGAGTGTGCATTCCTTGATAAGCCCAAGCATACGCTAAAGAAGAAGAATAGCAAACGAGATTTCCTCGTTACACTTGCCTTTCCGCGAAAATTTTATACCTTTCATAATGTCTTAGTCGCGTAGCAAGATGACAACATGACAATAGAAACCGCTTTTTTGGGCATTTTGTAGCAATAATCATGGCCATGTTCAAACAAGCACCAGCAATCTTGACGCAATGCCGCCTATGGTCAAGGCAAAAAATATTTCAAACACTGTAATGAATAGCGCTTTTTTCCAGCCAAGCTCTTTGACTAGTGCAGAAATAGTGGCTATGCAAGGTATGTAGAACATCGCCACCAGAGTAAACGTGATCATTTGGACGGGTGTCAAGACCTGTGCGAAGTTTGTTGTTCCCAAAAGTGTAGCGAGCATAATAAGGGTTAACTCCTTTCTTAGCACCCCAAATATCAATGTTATTCCCGTAATGGCGGGCAATCCTAGCCACAAAACTGTTACAGGGCTAAGTACCGCAGCGATTTGCTCCAGTAGACCTAGAACTTCTGCAAGTTTTACTGCAATGCTTCCAACGATTATTAAAGGAAAGGCTATTTTGATAAACTCGGCAAGTCTAAACCATGTTTGCTTCAAGACAGTTTTAACATGAGGCCTTCTGTAGTCACTCATTTCCATAATCAAAGCGGTAGGCTCGCCAGGCAAGGTTTTGAATGCAAGCCTTCCGAGAGCAAAAATGACAAGCATATCCACAACATAAAGCATTAGCGCCCATTGGACACCGAGAAACTGACCAACTAGGCCAAGTATGATGACTGTACGTGCGGCACAAGGCACTAGGGTTGTCACAAACGCGGCGAGAACTCTTTCTCTCTCTGTTTCCATTATTCTACATCCCAGGCAGGCTGGAACATTACAACCGTAGCCAAGCATCATAGGAATGAAAGCCTTTCCATGCAATCCTATTTTATGCATGGCATTGTCCATCAAAAATGCTATTCGACTAAGGTAACCTGAATCTTCCAAGAGATATAGGATGACGTAAAATGGGACTATGTAGGGCAAGGCTATTGTGACACTTGCTATCAAACCTTCAATGACGCCGCCCCAAACCAGTTTTCCTACAATTCCCTCGCCGAAAATATTTGCAAAAAAAGGCTTCCAGCCGTAAAGAAAGTTGTTTATGAACTCTGAAGCATGGTTTCCAAAGGTAAAAACAGAGTAGAACATCAAGAGTAGGACGGAAGCCATGATAGGGTATCCGGCAATTTTATGAGTTGTCATGGTGTGAAGTCTTTCTGCTAGTGGAGGCTTGGTTGGGGTAACTATTTTCTGAGCTTGTCTGGCAACACAGCCAGCAACTTCGTAGCGTTCAGAAGTTATCACGGTTGAGCAAGAATGCCCATGGAGATTTTCAATTTCATTTGCAAGTTTTTCTGCTGCAAAGGCTATTTGCGGATCTATCCTACTGACTTCTCTCGTGATTTCTTCATCGCCTTCCAATAGCTTAATTGCCACGTATCTTGGAGGATACCAAAACTGAATTCTTTCGATCATTTCAGCGACCTCGGTGATTCTCTCCTCAATTTCTTCTCCATATCTTATTTTGCGCCTTGTGGTTTGTCCTTTTTCAATTATCTCTATAGTTTTTTCCAAGAGCTGGGAGATGCCGACGCCTTTTGTTGCTACGGTTGGTACTACCGGTATTCCCAAAAGCTCTTCGAGTTTTCTTACGTCAATTTCGATGCCTTTGTTCTTTGCCATGTCCATTTGATTTAATGCCATAATCATCGGAGTTTCAAGTTCTATTAACTGCAAAGTGAAAAACAGGTTTCTCTCGAGTACTGAGGCATCTGCGACATTTATTACCAAATCTGGTCTTTCCACCGCAATGTATTTTCTTGAGACCAATTCCTCCAGTGAATAGGTAGAAAGCGAGTATATTCCGGGCAAATCGACTATGTCTATCGTGTACCCCTTGAAGTGAAGTGTTCCCTCTGCCCTTTCAACCGTTTTTCCGGGCCAGTTGCCGATGTGTTGATGTAAACCTGTCAAATAATTGAAAATGACAGATTTCCCGACGTTAGCGTTTCCAGCTAAGGCGATGAGTAGTTTCTTTTTATTCATTCCTTTTCTATCTCCACGAAAATTCTCTCGACCATACCTCTGCCAAGGGCAAGTCTTGAGCCTCTCACAAGAATCTCTAATGGACCGTGGAAAGGGGCTGATTTCACAACGGTCACTCTTGTGCCGGGAGTAAGACCCATGTCCATGAGCCTCTTTTCGAATCCCCAGCCTCTTCCCCATCCCTTTCCGTGCCCAGTTTTTATTGAAGTTACAGTTCCGGTCTCTCCATCCCTCAGTGCGGTCAGAGGCACTTCACGTCTTTCCGAGTCCCGTCTTTCCATGTAATCACCAACTTTTTCATTTTGTTCTCTTTACCTGAATTATCGACGCTATTGCGCGACTTAACGCATGGCTGGTTAAGCCTACTTTTACGGTAATTGGACCGTTGAGGGGGGCTTTTTCCAGAATCTCTATTGAAGCTCCAGGTACAAGTCCTAGCTTGTCTAAGTAGTGCAACAAGTCCGATCTCTCTTCTGTTATCTTTACTATCGTGCTTTGTTCGCCTGTAGCGAGCTCTATTAGTGGCCGTGACTTTTCCTCAATGATTCCTCCGCATTTTGTGGGTATTGGGTTTCCGTGGGGGCAAGTTTTTGGGTGCCCCAAAGTCTTTTCTAAAGGTTTTATGATTTCGTCGGTCATGCTGTGTTCTAGCTTGCAAGCTGCGTCGTGGACTTTGTCCCATTCCATGTGCAGAATGTCCATGAGCAGCCGCTCCGATAGTCGATGTCTTCTTATTACTTGCAAGGCTATTTTCTGGCCTTTCTCCGTAAGCTTGACGCCTTTGTAGGGCTTATGCGTTACCAAACCCTTTTTCTCTAGCCACTCCACCGTGTTTGTGACTGTGCCTGGAACCACTCCAAGTGACTTGACAATGTCGCTGGTTCTGGCGACACCGCTCTTTTCTTGTAGCCTATAAATGCACTCAAGATACTCCTCGATTACTGCACTAATTTCTTCGCTGACGGACATTTCTACGAGCATCCCAAATCATAATTACGATAAATCGTATATTTAAACTCTCACATTAGAACTCGGTCTAGCAGGCTAGCTAAATGAGCACATTGAAGTAGATAGGTTATTAAAAAAATCTCAGGTCGTATAGTTCGTTAGACTATGGTGCTATTGCGGCAACCTTTACCTGTTTTACTCCTCTCTTCGCCATGAGAACCTGGGCAAGACTTCTGACTTCTTGGACACTTCCTTCAACCGCAATGATTTCTAAGCACTTGTCCTCTTCCAAGTGAACGTGCAGAGTTGAAAAAATCACACTCTTAAATTCATGTTGAACTCTTGTGATATCATTCAAAAGACCGGGCTTATCTAGGTAATAGAGCACAAGGATAGCACCAGTTATTCGCCCCTTCTCTGTTCGCATCCACTCAAATTCGGTGATGAAGCTTCGCAAGGCGTCGTGAACAGCCTTTGAACGGTTCTCGTATTGCATGTTCTTCCAAGTTTCATCAAACTTATTAACCAGAGATGGCGGAAGTGAAACGCTAAACCGTGTTACCTTCATTTTCTGAGACATCGAATCACCAATTAAACAATTATTAGATGTGGAAAAGCTTTTATGCTTAGTGTTACGATTTTATTGACTTGTAACACTGGAGGTCACGTCATGACATATTTCAACACTCGGGAGGTAGCCGCTATCGCCATATTTGCAGCCCTGTGGGGTGTCTTGAACTCTATCTTCGCTCCGATCGTCTTCAGAATGTTTGGAGTGCCTATATTGTGTGATATGATCGGGTTTGCAATCCTTGCGCTTACTGTCTGGTGGATCAGAAAGTTTGGGGCAGTAACTGCAGTGGGACTTATCGCGACGGTCATAAACTTCATATTTAACCCCAGTGGGGTTCACTTTTTTGGTTTTACGGCAGCTAGTGTTGTGTTTGATATAACAATTAAGCTTGTAGGATACAACAGATCCTTCAAAAAAACATTATTTACTACGGTGTCGGTTCTCTTTGCTTCGTTTCTGTCAGCTTCGGTCGCAGGCGTACTGATAGGTGTCTTCTTTATGGCTGCACCTGCCTTGGCGAGATGGGGTGGCGTCCTAGGTTGGGCTGGGTTGCATGCAGTTGGCGGCATTATTGGAGCATTTATTGGTATAGCCTTGATCGCGGGCTTAACTACGAGAGGCGTGCAAAGAATGGATGTGAAGAAATAGATGACAGCAATCGTTTCTAAAGAGCTATTGGATGAGGCGGTTAGGTTTCATGGACATTTGGGTCCTTTCTTGGTTCTTGGTCTAAGAATGAGTTTGCGGGCTCAGAAGTTCCTGGGCGAAAAACCAGAGAAGTGTGCACTGGAAACAGCAAATATCAAACCGTTTCTTTGTGCTGTAGATGGGATAAAGGTCGGAATAGGGTGCAACTCTGTAACTGTTCAAGAAGGCGATGGTCTAGTCGCGCATTTCAGCATACTTGATGGTAAAATGGTCACTATTAGGGTAAAGAGAGCACTCATTAGAAAATATGCTGCGGGCCCTTGGGAAAGAAATGAAGAATACGCTTTAGAGGTTTTGGAAAGTAGTGAGGATCAACTCTTCGAGTAAAAAACGAAAGTTCTCAAGCGAAATTTGCAGTCAGATATTCTTTTTGCGTATCACTCTTGAGACAAACGTTAACAAGCCACACTTACTCCTTGAACTTCAACGGAAGAGACTTAAAAGTGCCTTTCACATTACTCCTTGAATTTCCCCATGATCTGGCTATAAACTTAACAAGACCCTAAAAGTAGTAGAGGTTTCCGACACTGTTCCACACGAAAGCCTGCGGCATAGCTTTAGCAACAGCAAAGGAGCCTCTCCAACCCGTGCAATGCGAGGGTGCTATCAATGCGGGGTTTAGCTGCTCCAGATCCTTTACTGTTTTATCTATTCTTGGCTCGTACTCGTTTCCTGCCAGATGAAAACCACCGAGTATGGCGTGAACCCTTGTGATTCCCGTGATTTGCCGAGCATAAAGCGCGGTGTTGATAATCCCCGCATGAGCGCAACCGGATAATATGACTAGTCCTCTATGCTTCACGTTGATTACAAGAGCTCGGTCATCCCAAACCCACGGATCTGGCTGCCATTGACCATTAATAAAAACGCGTTGTTGAAGATACCCCTTTTCAAAGTCTGTTTTGCGAGGAATTTCTCCCGTAACTAGTACTGTGTCTTCTGCGAGTGAGTACGGTTGTTTTGTTCTGACAAACTTGGCGGGTTTAACTTGGTCTTCTTTGGGGAAGTTGGGATATTTTCTTATACTTCCATCTGGGTTGGCTACGCCCCTGGTTTTGAACATGTCCTCATGTACGACTATCGGCAAGTCTTTCCTGTTAATGACTTTAACTACTTTCTGCAGGCCGCCGAAGTGGTCGTAATGTCCATGCGATAGTGCGATAGCCTCAACTTGTGTTAAGTCCAATCCAATTCTCTTTGCGTTATTTACGGCTCCCCCTTTACTCAGGCCCGTGTCAAACAGAACACTATGGGACTTTTCATCAAGAAAAATGCGAATTAGCATGGAAAACCCGTGCTCTGAAAATGGAAACTGGAAATGTTTTTTAACCCATTCTTCTCCAAGGCGTTTTGTTACCCATTTCCGAACTTGCTCAACGTCTCCTCTTCCTACGGAAGATGCAAAATCAACAGAGTTATCAACCAAGCTCACAATTTCTACACCATCAACTTCTCTAAGTGAAACATGGTTACTATCCATTTCAATGCACCATAGAGATTCACATTTTTGCTTGGTCTTAAAGTATGCCTCTATAACAGGTTGTGGCTGGACATCCGACGCATTTTTCCGTTTTATATCTGTTGCAGGTGCTGCAGTCAACATTGCAGGGTGTGTGAGTCATCTCTTTATGTGCAAGATATTCTCTGACGGGCAGAAACTGCGAATAGTGAATGTTGCCGATGGGGTAAAACTCGGATCTTCGTATGCCTTCACTGCTTCTTAAAGAGCATTTTTCTACGGATATGCTTTCTAACGTGTCTCGGTCTTCTGCTACTACTATAGCGATTAGATTGAAACCGCCCAATGCTGTTAAAATATGAACCACTCGTGGGCAGTCTTTGAATCTTTCAAGAAGCCGTTGCATTGCTTCTGAACTTTCAATTTCAATGAGGACAACAGCTGCGTGGAGATTTAGTTTTTTGCTATTGACTAATGCCGAAACTTTTAGAATGTCTTTTTCAAGGAGTTTGTCAACTCTCTTTTTCACTCCCATGCTTGTCAATCCTGTAAGTTTCGCAAGCTCTCCAAGCGTTGTTCGGCCATCAAGCTGAAGCTGGGAAATTATTTTTCTGTCTATGTCATCCAAATGGCAAACACTCAGTTTATTTTTTAAACATAAACTATTTAATATAGTTTACGTATTAAACTATTTTCAACGCGCCAGCAGGGAGCTTACATGAGCAGCAAAACTAAGGAAATCGATGAGAGGAGAAAACAAATCCAAGAACAAGAGCATAATCTTAGGGCTAGAATGAGCAAAATTAAGCATAAAATTGCTGTAATAAGTGGTAAAGGCGGCGTGGGTAAAAGCACGGTTACGGTAAATCTAGCAATGGCTTTTGCAATGCATGGATATGCTAATCGTGTTGGCATCCTTGACATCGACATAACCGGTCCCTGCGTGCCGAAGATGCTTGGTTTGCACGGGCAGAGGCTTCCAGCGAGTCCTGCAGGCATCTTTCCCGCATTAGGTCCTATGGGAATCAAGGTGGTGTCCATGGACTTCCTGCTTCCAAGCGAAGAATCACCAGTCATCTGGCGTGGTCCCCTAAAGATGAAGGCGATCAGCCAGTTCTTATCGGACATCGTCTGGGGAGAACTCGAATTTCTCTTTATAGACCTTCCACCAGGAACCGGCGACGAGCCCCTAAGCATCATGCAGCTTATTCCCGAGATGGATGGAGTGGTGATAGTCACCATAGCCTCAGAGGTTTCACAGATCGTGGTCAAGAAGGCTGTGACCTTCTCTAGGAAACTGGGCATCCCTGTCATCGGCGTTATCGAAAACATGAGCGGCTTCGTCTGCCCAAAATGCGGAACGGAGACCGACATTTTTAAGGTGGGAGGAGGAAAGAAGATAGCAGTGGATTTGTCTGTTCCTTTCTTGGGAAGAATTCCAATAGACCCCGAAATTTGTCGTGACTCTGATAACGGAGTGCCTTTCATAACCGAACATGCCGATTCTCCTGCAACAAAGGCCTTTACGGAAATCGTCAAGAAAATTGAGCATTTTTTGGAGACGGAAGAGCGATTAGAAAGCCCGCCTAAGCCGAGTGTACCTGAACGAGGAACTAAGAAATGAGTACAAAGACGATAACCATAAACCCAATCACCCGTCTTGAAGGTCATGGCAAGATAGAGATTTTCTTAAATGAAGAAGGAAACGTGGAAAACGCCTATTTTCAAATTCCTGAGCTTAGGGGTTTTGAAACGTTTTGCATTGGAAGAAAAGCCGAGGACATGCCACAATTGACAAGCCGGATATGCGGCGTCTGTCCCGTGGCACATCATTTCGCTTCTACAAAGGCGCTGGACGCTGCTTTTCATGTTGACCCGCCTTCAGCAGCGAAAAAACTCAGAGAGCTTATGTACATGGGCTATATGATTTATGACCATATATTTCACTTCTACTATCTTGGCGGGCCAGACTTTGTGGTTGGACCCGATGCTCCGCCGGAAAAGAGGAATATTATAGGTGTTATTGAGAAGGCAGGGTTGGAGGTAGGCAAGGAAGTTATCAAGCACAGGGCTTATGGACAGAGAATGACTGAAATCATTGGTGGAAAAGCTACTCATCCTGTGTGCGGTTTGCCGGGTGGAATGTCGAAGGCTTTAAGCGAGGAGAACCGGCAAGAGATTGAAAAGATGGCTACTTCTTCTGTGGAGTTTGCCAAGTTTACGTTGAAACTGTTTCATGACATTGTTTTGGGAAACAGTAAATACGTTGACCTAATCAAAAGCGACGCTTACACATTGAAAACCTACTACATGGGTTTGGTTGACCAGAACAACAAGGTTAACTTCTACGATGGCAAGGTCCACGTTGTCGACCCTAACGGCAATGGACTCCTAAAATTTGAACCCAACGATTATCTGGAACACATTGCTGAGCATGTGGAAGAATGGACTTACGTGAAGTTTCCATATTTGAAAAAGGTAGGATGGCGGGGGTTTGTTGGAGGGGCTGAAAGTGGGATATATCGTGTTGGCCCTCTGGGAAGACTTAATGTGTCGGACGGCATGGCTACTCCGCTTGCGCAAGAAGAATACGAGCTTATGTACAAGACTTTGGGTGGAAAACCGGTTCATTCGACGTTGGCTTTTCACTGGGCGAGGTTGATCGAGCTACTGTATGTTAGTGAACACGCAGTGGAGTTAAGCAAAGACCCAGAAGTAACAAGCACGAATGTGCGTAATAAGCCCGGCGAGCCTGGTGAAGGCGTGGGAATTGTTGAAGCTGCCAGAGGCACACTAATTCATCATTACTTACTGGATAAAGATGCTTTAGTCAAAGATGTGAATTTAATTGTCGCAACAACGAACAATTCTGCTGCCATAGACATGTCAGTTCGAGACGCGGCTAGGCAATTAATCCATGGCGACAACGTGAATCAGGGTTTGCTTAACATGGTGGAAATGGCTGTTAGAGCTTATGATCCCTGTCTTGCGTGCGCCACTCACTTTGCTTTAGGCCAGATGCCTCTCCAAATAAAGATATATGATCATAGTAGAAAATTGCTGAAAACTCTAGTGAGGTGGGGTTAGTTGCCTAAAAAAGGTATGCATGTAAGAATAGAAGAGTTAAAGACGGATATCGGTGTCTTGCACAAACGTCTCTATGGCGTAATGCTCGACGCCATCCACTTTTTCGTTCGCACCTTGGCAGATATTCCTGTAACCATGAAAATGTTAGAACACAAAAAATGGAAAGAGCGCGCAATCCCAGATCCTACTCTTCTACCAAGACTGATCAGGAAGAGGAAGGAGTGAATATACAAGTTGCTCCGAGGAGGTGATTGAAATGAAAATGTGTGTATCCGCTACGGCAAACAGTCTGGACGCACAAGTAGACCCAAGATTTGGCAGATGCTCATACTTTGTGATAGTGGACTCCGAAACACTGCAATATGAGGCAATTCCGAATGTGGCTTCTGGGGCGATGAGTGGCGCTGGAATCCAAGCTGCCCAAACCATGGCAAGTAAAGGCGCCAAAGTGCTCATAACTGGGAACGTTGGTCCAAACGCGTTTCAAGCACTGGCAGCCTCTGGAATAAGAATTGTGACTGGTGCCTCCGGGACTGTGAGAGAGGTTGTTGAGAAATACAAGAAGGGCGAACTAAAGGAAACTGGTGCCCCAACTGTCGGTGGACATTTTGGCATGGGTATGGGTAGAGGACGCGGTGGGGGGCGAGGTCAATGGGGCCCCTAAAAAACGCAGATGGCAAAGGGCTAGAAGAGATGAATTGTGAGATATATTGTGGAAATGATGCGAGAAGGAGGTGAAAAGATGGGAGCAAGAATTGTGGTTCCTGCGGTGGACCAAAGTGGTTTGAATTCACAGTTAGCAGAACACTTTGGAAGAGCACCCTGCTTTGCCGTAGTCGACTTAGACGAGAACGACCAGGTTTCAAACGTGAAAACCGTCCCAAATGTAGGCGAGCATGCGGGTGGCAGAGGACAAACTCATGACAACATATTGGAGTTACAACCAAACGCGATCATAGTTTACGGAATGGGTCCAAGGGGTTTAAGCACTTTTCAAAGCGCCGGAGTGGCAGTGTTAAAGGCTAACGCGAACACGGTCAAAGAGGTTATTGCCGCCTACAAAGATGATAAGCTTCAAGAGCTAACAGAAGGATGCCATCACGCCCGCCACCATTAGGATGTAGTTGAAAGATGATAGCACATAGTTTTGGAGGTGGAAAAATGTCAAGGAAACTAGCAGAAGAAGAACTGAAATTATTGGCGGAGTCAGGGTATTCTAGGAAAGCTATCGAACTATACGTAAACAATGTCAATGTGGGAGCAATAGAGAATCCTGATATTGTCACAACCTATCGTGGTCCATGTGGAGATCTCATCAAATTACATCTAAGGATTGGTAGAAATAGCATCATAAAGGAAGCCAAGTTTTACTATGCAGGTTGTCCAGGCGTAGCAGCCTCGGCATCTGCGATGATTGAGCTCGTAAAAGGCAAGACTATTGATAAAGCAAAGAAGATAACAGAAGACGATGTGCTAAATGAGCTAGGGGGTTTACCAAAAACGAAACTTGATTGCCCCAAGCTGGCTATAACAACACTACGAAAGGCAATCGCAGAGTATGAGAAAACAAAGGGTCGTTCAGAAATATAATGGAGAGTGTATGAAAACGGCTATTTCTCCTCAATGTGCCAAGTGTTCTGGGGCCTATTGCAGAAACATGTCCTTAGAGGAAACTAACAAAAATATACTTCCAGAATACTGCCCCATGAAAACAAGCGGGGAAATGATTAAGTCAGTAATTGAAAAGTATGGACAGGATGACGTAAAGAGAATCTATGTTCCTGCTACCATCACTGAAAAGGAGGCATACGAATCGATTAGAGGCGTACGCATGGCTGTGCGACCTAGAATCAAGGAGCTGATAGAGTTTGGCAAGCTGATTCACGCCCAAAAAATGGGAGTAGCTTTTTGCGCCGGAATGCGAGATGAAGCAGCTAGGATTGTAGCGATTCTTGAAAGGTCAGGATTTGCCGTTGCATCAGTTTTATGTAAATGCGGTGGCACTGATAAGACAAGACTTAATGTGGCGAAAGAATACAAAATTCGTGATCCCTTGAAATTTGAGGCTGCTTGCAATCCAGTTCTTCAAGCTCAACTTCTTAATAACGCTGGAACAGACATTAATATTATCGTTGGTTTATGCTTGGGACATGACATGCTCTTCACTATGAACTCCAAGGCGCCAGTCACAACCCTTATAGTTAAAGACCGGTTGCTAGGCCATAACCCTGTCATAGCTCTCTACAGTGACTATCACAAAGACATAATAGAATCACAGAAAAGAACGTGACTTAGTGTTTTTAGAAAGCTAAGAAGCCTCCAACAGGTCACTCACATGATAGTTTCAATAGCCAGCGGGAAAGGGGGAACAGGAAAAACATCGGTAGCTGTAAACATGGCGCTTTCCATAGGAAACGTTCAACTTTTAGACTGTGACGTTGAAGAGCCAAACGTTCACCTGTTTTTGCATCCCGACATAAACCGCGTAGAACCAGTTTATATTTTAGTTCCTGTTGTGAACGAGGAATTATGTGACCATTGCGGAAAATGCGCCGAGTTTTGTCGGTATAACGCCATTTTTGTCAGCTCAGAGAGGGTTCTGATTTTTCCAGAGCTTTGCCATAGCTGTGGTGGATGCGTTCTTGTTTGCCCTAAAAAAGTAATCACTGAAGAAAAGCATAGGATTGGAACATTAAAGTCTGGTTCAGCGGGAGATTTGGAGCTTGTTTACGGAGAACTTGAAATAGGTGAGCCTATGCCTGTTCCGATTATAAAAGAAGTTAAAAGACAAATTAAAAAGGATAGAAATGTGATTCTTGATTCACCGCCCGGAACATCTTGCCCAGTGATTGAAACCGTGAGGGGAAGCGACTTCTGCATTCTTGTAACTGAGCCAACGCCATTTGGTTTGCATGATTTGAAAATAATGGTTCAAGTTTTAGATGGCATGAGAACGCCATTTGGCGTCGTCGTAAACCGTGCAGAGATAGGCGACAAAAAAGTCTATGAATATTGCAGAGAGAAAAATATCGCCATCTTGCTTGAAATTCCTTATCAAAGAAAAATTGCGGAACTCTACTCAAGAGGCGTCCCTTTCAGTTTAGAAATGCCGGAATGGAAAGAAAAGTTTCAGACACTGTTTAATGAAATAAGGGAGCTCGTCAGCAAATGAAGCAGTTAACAGTTTTGAGCGGTAAAGGCGGCACAGGCAAAACAACATTAACCGCCTCATTTGCTGTTTTAGCGAAAAAGGCTGTTTTGGCGGACTGCGATGTGGATGCGCCTGACCTGCATATGCTTTTGCACCCCGAAATAATAAGAACACAAGAATTTAGGGGCTCAAAACTGGCTATAATTGATGACGCAAAATGCACAGAATGCGGTTTATGCAGAGAAAAATGCAGATTCGACGCCATAACAGAAGACATTAAGGTTGACCCTATCGCATGCGAGGGATGCGGCGTCTGCACAGTCGTTTGTCCAGTAAATGCCATAACGTTGACTGAAAGAATTTCTGGACATGCCTACATTTCAAAAACGAAGTATGGGTTTATGGCGCATGCCATGCTTAGTCCAGGCGAGGCTAATTCAGGGAAACTTGTCACTTTGGTTAGGCAGAACGCTAAGATATTAGCTGAAAAAGAGAACAGTGACTTGGTTATAATAGATGGTTCTCCGGGAATTGGCTGCCCTGTCATAGCTTCGGTCACAGGGGTAGATATTGGTTTAGTAGTTACCGAGCCAACGATGTCGGGCATTCACGACCTTAAGAGGGCATTACAACTATTGAAGCATTTTAGTGTTACACCATTTGTTTGCGTAAACATGCACGACATAAACAAGGACAACACTGAGAGAATTCTGAGCTTTTGTGAGGAAAACAGCATAGAAATTGCTGGTAGAATTCCCTTTAACCCCAAAGTTACAGAAGCCATGGTTAGCGGGAAAACTATCATAGAATATTCTCCAGAGAGTGATGTTGCAGAAGAAATAGAGAGTATCTGGAGGAAGACATTTTCATTCTTGAAGTCTGGGAGCAGCTGACTTGCAAAGGTTGTGTCAGAGTTGCTTGGCTTAGCCCAATTGATACGCGCGCTGATGAATTGTATATTTCTAAATATTTCTATAGCATTATAATTAAAATACGGATGAATAGGGCATGCCATTTACACAGTATCATTTGGGCCCAGCTTTAGGTTTGGGACTTCCCCTCAGAAAATATATGCACCTACCTACATTCATATTGGCTAACGTGATAGTTGATGTTGAGCCTTTCTTAGTGTTTGTTTACGGTTTAAGATATCCTTTACATGGATATTTGCATACATTCTTTCTAGCATTCTTTGTAGGCCTTGTAATTGGATATACTATGTTCCTTCTTGAAAGACTTTTACATCCAATTTATAAGGTGTTCCTACTGGAGCCAGATGATAGATTGCGTCTGAGATCTTTTATGGTTGCAGGTGTTTTAGGTACTATGCTCCACATTTTACTGGATTCTCCACTATACGATGACATACACCCATTTTATCCACTAACAATAAATCCACTCTATAATCCCACTTTATCAGCGGAAGTTTATGGGATTTGTGTGTGGATGGGAATCTTTGGAGTAGTATACTATGCGGGCTTACTAGCCTTCTCAGCTTATAAAAGATTGCCGCGCAAGCTACATTTAACCAAGCGTGGCCTAGTCATCGTCTCTTTTTCCATAATCTGTATCGCCTCAATAATTGGGGGATTCTTGTACTGGCATTCTCAACAATTGGCAGAGCAGAGGCTTCAAGATTACGTTAAGAGGCTTGAAGACTTAGGCTATACCACAGAAGAACATTCTTTAGCAGATTTTCATGTGAATAATGTGGTTACAGTGCATTTCTTTGGAGATTTCCTCGCATACTCGCAACAGGAAGGCATAGACCACGTTTATTTTGACAGAAATGTACACGCTCTCTATTTTCTACAGTCCTCAACGGATGGCGTAGTAACAATCATATTTTACTACAGCGATGTATGGTATTAATAGGGATCGATCAAGGTTGCAGTTGAAAGAGATAGAGTAATAGGCTCTTGACGCACCCTTTTTCTCAGTCTTTAGCCGTATTTTAGCCGCGCTCATAATTACAAGCTTGCACCTGACCGCAAAAGTAATTTTGTGCTTTTACACATAATTGATGTGGAGCTGTATTGATTTGGTTCGCAAACTAATAGTAACTATAGATGGCGAATTAGAGAAAGAAATGAGTGGGTACCCTGAAGCAGACTGGGCTGAGATTACCAAAAAAGCAATAAGAGAATACATACGCTGCAGAGAAATCTGCAAAATATACTGTGCACCGATCGAGAGAGCGATGTCGCAAGAGAAATAGAAAGATTCGGAGAAGACTTTTTTCAAACTTTGAAGCTGGGAAGTGGCTAATTTGCAAAACAAAGAGATGCTAGCTTTCGGCCCAGTTCCATCAAGACGTCTAGGAAGAAGCTTAGGAATAAATAATGTTCCAGCCAAAACCTGTTCATATTCTTGCGTTTATTGCCAAGCGGGAAGAACTACTGACATGACATGTGAAAGGCGAACTTTTTACAAACCAGAAGATGTCGTTACAGTAGTGAAACGGAAGATTGACAAGGCAAGCTTGATCAACGAAACCGTTGACTATTTAACTTTCGTTCCTGATGGTGAACCAACTCTGGACATTAACCTAGGCAAGGAAATAGTTCTTCTTAAAAATACTGGGCTTCGAGTAGCTGTTTTAACCAATGCTTCGCTTATTTGGCGGCGAGACGTAACAGAAGATTTGCAGAAGGCGGATGTAGTTTCACTAAAAGTCGATGCGGTAAACGAAAATATGTGGAGAAAGATAAACAGACCCCACAGAGATTTGAAGTTGGACATAATCTTGGAAGGCATGACCGAATTTGTCAAAGAGTGTCAAGGGACGATTATTACCGAAACCATGCTCATGGGCAACGTGAATTATGGGGACGGGCTCGATAAAATAGCGGAGTTTCTTAGAAATCTGGAAAAACTGAACAGGGCATACATTGCTGTTCCAACAAGACCGCCGACAGAAAATTGGGTTGCCCCGCCAAAAGAAGAGACAATACTCGCGGCTTTTCAAGCGTTCTCGGAAAAACTTGGCGTTGATAGAGTTGAATATTTGATAGGTTACGAGGGCAATGCTTTCTCCTTTACAGGAAGAGTTGAAGAAGACTTGTTGGGCATTACGTCCGTGCATCCCATGCGAGAAGCGGCAATCATGGAGTTTTTGAAGAAGGCTAGTGCTGACTGGGAAGTCGTTGAAAGGCTTTTGAAAGAAGGAAAACTCGTAACACTAGAATATGAAGGAAACAGATATTACGTGAGGAAACTCGAACAGAAAGCAAATACAAATCCAAACATATCAAGAAGACATTAAGGTGAGAGAGACTGCTAATATTGTGGGTCATTCATATTCAGCCTTTTGGGAAGTGTTGGAGAAATTATTACTGCTGCCGCGCGCTTATCCAGTTCAAAAGGCACCCTTTGTTCCCGTTTGGAGGCGTTTCATGACTTTCGTTTGGCTTTATAGCCTAGTAAGCGTGTTTGTTGTTAGTTTGATTTCTCTAGTTGGCCTGTTGACTTTTCGGTTGAAGGAGGAGAATTTAAAGAAGATACTCTTGTATCTCGTGAGTTTTTCTGCCGGAGGCCTTTTTGGAGACGCCTTCATTCACTTGATTCCGGAAGCAACGGAGGAAAGCGGTTTTGGGATGCATGTATCCCTATATATTCTGTTGGGCATCATTGCTTCCTTCATCGCGGAAAAGTTTCTCCAGTGGAGACACTGTCACATACCAACCTCGAAGGAGCACCCTCACTCCTTCGCTTACATGAACCTCTTCGGCGATGCTGTTCACAATTTCATAGACGGCTTAATAATAGGTGGAAGCTACTTGACAAGTGTACCATTAGGGATAGCAACCACGCTGGCTGTCGTTTTCCACGAGATCCCCCAGGAAATCGGAGATTTTGGAGTTCTCATATACGGAGGATTCAGCAAATCTAAGGCTATCCTCTTCAATTTTGCAACAGCCCTAACAGCAGTGTTTGGAACAGTCGTAGCTCTTAGCCTCGGCTTTCTCATGCAAGGTTCAGCCGCATTTCTGGTGCCTTTCGCCGCGGGCAACTTCATTTACATAGCTGGCTCAGACTTGATCCCCGAGCTTCATAAAGAAAAGCCTGAACCCTTAAAATCAGCGTTACAACTAACCGCCTTCGTCCTCGGAGTGCTCATTCTGCTTTCATTAACCTTCTTAGAATAAGTTGCTAATTGAGCGAACACCATCAGTCTGAAGACTCCAACCTATCCGAACCGCATTACTGACATATACAAAAGGACACGATAGGAATCATAGCATGCGCGAA
>Ga0315296_10000894_pt1 | contig 26540 bp, 27 predicted proteins | sample YL17G14_18_MG_FD_203921 | JGI IMG/M metagenome (GOLD analysis project Ga0315296, IMG submission 203921) | Sediment microbial communities from Yellowstone Lake, YNP, Wyoming, USA - YL17G14_18 | ecosystem: Environmental > Aquatic > Freshwater > Lake > Sediment | place: USA: Wyoming | collected... | reverse complement strand
ACAGAGGCTTCACTTTATGGCAGACAAGACTACTCTCACGATCGACCGTGAGATTGAGGACATCAAGGCTCAGGTGAAGCGTGAGATTGACACTATTCACGAACTCATGAGTTCAGTTGGATATCGCGACAGTTCTCCCGGCTGGAATGCACCATTCCAGATTCAGAGGCTACGCAGGGCTCTTCGTATTCATTATCTAGCCATGAGAATCAGAGAGTCCACCCCTCTTCCCAGTGGCACGCGTGAGCTGGCTTGGTCACTGGATCGCGACGGTGAGTTGGAATGACTAATCGCCTACCATGACAACCTCGAGTAGTCTCTTTCTGGGTGTGTTGTCAAACTCGACAAAGACAATCTGTTGCCAAGTCCCGAGACAAGGCCTTGCTTCGGCGAACGGCACCGTGAGGCTGGGGCCAAGTATCGATGCACGAATATGCGAGTGACCGTTTGCATCATGCCACCTCAGATGATGCTCATAGACGGCGCTTGACGGAGCCAACCTCTCCATTGCAGCTGGGAAGTCCTTGAGTAGGCCTGCTTCAAATTCGATAGTTGTGACAGAACCGGTGGATCCCGCGCAGAATACGGTGCATAGGCCAGTCTTGAGGCCGCTGTTTGTAACGCACTTCTCGACATCCTCCGTTATGTCGACCATCTCACAGTTGCCCCTAGTTCTAACGGGAATTGTTGTATGGTAAGTGGCCAATAGCATCGTCCTCCGTCTAGTCTTACAGGGACGAGCGACTTGTCTTGCGCCACTTCTGTCTTCTGTTTGCTAATAGAATCTATTACTATTGAATAGTATCAGCCGCGCACTTTCTTTGTTTTACAGAGTTCAATCAGTTCTCTCAGGCGGTCTCGCTTTGGAAGAAGATCCTCTTCTTTCGCCTGTAGCGTGAGAAGAGCCGCATTGTAGTTCCTCTTCTCAAGAACCCGCAGAACGATAACCAGGGATAACATGGGTGCGCTTCTGATCGACTTTGCCATATCCTCCATCTGTCTCAGTATGGACGCAATCTCATCTCGTGCTTCAGGATGTTTCTCGAACGTAACCTCAAAGACATGGAAGAAATCCTCGAAAGCTTCGCTGGTTTCGTTGATTTTCTTGAAACCCTCGGCAGACTGTTTGAAAAACCCAATTGCCTTTTCCGCCATCTCAGGGTTATTCGTGCTCAGTGCTTCTAGACCCGCGTTTCTCATCCAGACTGTAGCCAGTTCAGGTACGGACATGCTCTCGTAGAGACTTGCGGCGTCAACCGCCCTCTCACTGGCCATCTTATGCAGCAACAAATGCTTCTCGCTGTCGCCCAACTTGCCTGCACAGTCAGCGGCCTTACTGTAGAACCTAGAGGAATCTTCCATTTCGGCAGAGGCAACCTTCTCCTCAGCTAGGCTGACGTAGATATCCAACGCTGTCGCCAGATGCTTGCGTGAGGTCTCAGTATCTCCCGTCTCGCTTACTACATCGGCAAGCTCCTCAAGCGACACTGCTTGCTGCTCTTTGTTTCCGTTCTCTGCCTCTGATTCCGACTGGGCTAGGTAGTAGTCGATAACCTGTTTATAGATTGCTGAAGATTCACTCCTAGAACCCCAGCTCTTCAAGCACATTGCTTGATGCCTTAGGTAGTCTTTCTCCGCCTCTGGCTCATTCTCTCTGATAGCGTTAGCAGCCAGCATGCCGAAGAGTTCGCCTGCTCTCTTGTACGCCCACTTTGCCTTCACATTGCCGAGTTCGGTAAACATGCCACCTGCTTTAACCAAGAGGGGGGCAAGAACTTCCGGTGCTCCTTCCATCTTAAGATATGCTTCTGCAGACTTCAGAAGTGCCTGCTTGCGGGCGCCAGTAAGTCTCTGTTGCTGGAATGCTTCCTGGGCCGCGTCATAGATGTTCCCAGCCTTCTCAAGCAGTCCCGCAGTCTCATAGAGTTCACCGGCCTCCATCATCGCTCGGGGTGCTTCGGACAATTCTCCACGGATTTGCATAATCTGCGCAGCTTCCGCAAGAGCATTGCCTGCTGAAGGCAGATCTCCAGATTTCTTCGCGGCTTCTGCCCATCTGCTCGTGATTTTCTGAGCACGGTCGTCGATACGCGCACCGAGCTCACTATCGCCCGATGCGTAGTACAGTCTCCCAACCTTCTTTAGCAGCGTCACGGCCTCATTGAAGTTCTGTTCTTCTTCCCGGATGTCTGCAAGATCCTCAAGCGCATCGGCCGCCTTCGTATTGAACTCTGTTCGGTCCTTTTCCGTTGCAGCGAATTCGGCCGCTCTGAAGTAGAAATCAGCAGCCTTCTTGTATTCAGTCGCCTTCTCTGCATTTTTCGCTGCAGCTGCGCTAAGTCGCACTATCTCACTGTACGCTTCTGGCTTTGCTCCCTGTCGAACGAACATCAGAATCGCTTTTTCTGTCGCACCGAAGTACTCCTGATTCTTGTACAGGTCGCGATAGGCTTGTGCTGCTTCTTCGTAGAGCTTGGCTGCTCCACCATGCGCACCTTTTGATGCGAGAGCATCGGCTGCTTGAATGAAAAGGGCACTGGCGACTTCTCTATCTCCACTTGCGAGTGCCCTCATGGCCTTGTCTACTAGTTCTTCAGTGGAGGTCAACAAGTCAACCCTCGAGCTAATCTTGTAACTGGTCTTCTTTACAGGCACGTTTTGTCTTGCAGATAACAGTTGTTCTGACGACTTCCGTCAGTCTGACGAGCGTTCACAGAAGCCTAAAAAAGAGCAGACGTCGGCGGTGTGCCGCGGTGCTGAATCTTGGTGAAGACGCCTACAAGAGTCGGTGTGATTGGTGCAGGCAACATAGGCAAGACTCACCTGACTTCGATTGTCTCTCTCCGTGAAGCCCAACTCCTTGATGTTGAGGTTGCCGCGATATGTGACATCGATCGTGAAGCGTTGAGAAACAGCGGAGAATTCTTCGACGTCCAGAAGAGGTATGAGCATTTTACGGAGCTAGTAGAGAGCAGCGACGTTGATGTGGTCTACATCTGCACCCCAACGAACCTCCACCCAGAGATGGTTCGGGCTGTTGTCAAGGCTGCGAAGCCTGTGTTCTGCGAGAAGCCATTGGCCCATACCTGTGCTCAGGCCTCTGACTTGTTGACCTTAACCAAGAAGGCAGGAATACCTGCAGGGATTGGACTAGTTCTGAGATTCGACCAGTTCATCTTGTACGCCAAGAATCTGATTGACACCTGTGACCTTGGCAAGCCAATGCTGGTCCACATCCGTGACGACCAGCGAATTCCAGTGGGTTATCTCTATTACAGTCAATGGCGTGGTGACCTGTCAATTGCGGGCGGAGGTACCTTGATTGAGCACAGTATACATGATATAGATCTTCTCCGCTGGTTCCTTGGTGACGCAGATACTGTCTATGCCAAAACGAGTCACTTCTCAGGCAAGGCGATAGAGGATCAAGCATCGCTGATTGTCACACACAGGAACGGATCTATAGGCACACTCGATTCTGTCTGGCATTGGGTCGAGCGACCGAGCGAAAGAATGATTGAATTCTTCTTCGAGAAAGGATGGATTGCAGTGAAACTGGGGTCTGATGAACACTATCTTGAGTATCAGCTCCAAGGAGGAAAGCCGGTCCGTGTCACTGCTGAGATGGCGAATCCAGCTCTGCTGGAGAGACTAGGTCTGACGAGGGATGATCTCTCGGCGGAGGGATATGAGCTAATCACTTCAGTAGGCAATGAGAGATACCTCGCTCTAAGCTACTCTCTTCTGAAGGCCATTCAGGCAAACCGAAATCCCTCACCCGATTTTGCTGATGCAGTTGAAGCGCACAGAGTTGTTGACGCGGCATATGAGTCTGCCAAGAAAGGAAAACTCGTTAGGATTCTATAAGCGCTGTGCAAGCCCGGTCTCATGCTTGCTGTCTCGTCCAACAAGAAGTAACGGTCCAGCTTCTGGTCAAGTCGTTTATGAATGAAAAAGCAACCTTAAGACGGCCTTCTCTCTGAGGTCGAAGGCAAGTCATGAAAGAGATATCCCTCGATCGAGTTAATGAATCAGACTATGATGTAATCATCGCCGGCTCTGGTGCTGGTGGACTCCTCACCGCCCTAGGGCTGTCAGCAGACGGAAGAAGGGTCTTGGTACTCGAAAAGGAGAATCGTCTGGGCGGCGTCTGGCACGGATACAATGTTGGAGGATACAGAGTCGATCAAGGTCTTCATGTTATAACCCGGGCGAAGAGAGGGCCTTTCTCCCGCTTTCTGAGGAAGTATCTGAGATCTCCTCCTGATGTCGTGATGCATGAGGGGTGGTATTTCCGTGTTAACGACAAAGTGGGTACCATTCCCTCCAGTATTGCCCAAGGTCTTCGCTGGCCGCTCACAGGAATGTCAGGCCGTCTAGCCCTGATTAGGATTGGCGCTCGGATCAAGACCATGAAGCTCCAAGAGATGCGTATGTATCGCCACTTGACTTTCCTTGACTATATGCGAATGAAGGGAGTTACAAACCAGACGATTCTCGATGTAATGCAAAGCGCTCTGTACATGGCCGCCGGCGTGCCAATCGAAGAAGCATCTGCCTACGAGGCGCTTCGCACACTGAAAGATACAGACAAGGAAACCCCCACGATTGATTCTATAAAGAATCTGCTGCTGGGATCTCAAGACTATGATGAGGGGATAGCCATTGGTGGAATGCAGGGACTGGTGCGAAGAGTAGTCGACGCTATTGACGGCGACTATGTATTAAATGCTCCAGTTGAGCGCATTGCGGAGCGAGACAATAAGGTTACAGGTGTCACTGTCCACGGAAAGGAAATCCGGCATTCGAAGGTGGTCAGCAACATTCCCCTGTGGTCACTGCCTGGAATAGTCGACTCTAGGAGTATGGAGGTCACGTCATTCTTTGAGAGATGGAGCCACATGAGGCCAACAAAGGGGATTACTCTATGGCTCGGGCTGGACAAGCTGGTCATAGGCGACAGGAAATCGCGTGTCATTGTGCACCCCGCTCCGAGCAGATGGTTGCTTTCATTATCCAGCTTTGATCCATCATGTGCACCTGAAGGAAAGGAGCTGATAGGCATTGCCATGATCTTCATTGAGGGAAAACCAATAGACGAACAGGTTCGAATGATGAAGGGCAACGGGCTCCAGAAGTATCATCCTGGCATAGCAGATCACGTTGAGATGGAGCATGTTCAAGTATCCTATGCAACCCGCGCTGCACTCATGCCGGGTCAGACTGCTCTTGACCGACCGGGTCCCCGCACCCCAATCAAGGGTCTCTGTATCGTAGGAACCGATACTGCAGGAGAAGGTGTTGGGCTGCAGCAGGCTGCAAATTCCGCAGAAGGAGCTTTGGCTGCGATTAGATCTGAATGGTAATCGCTCTTGCCGAAAGAGTTTTGTTCGGTGGCAATGGTCACACGCCGAGTACAGACGAATCATCAGGAGTCGTTTGAAATGACCATGATTGAGGTCCGATGGCACGGGCGAGGTGGACAAGGCGGAGTGACCTCAGCTGAGCTCTTGGCTAAAGCGGCCTTTCTTGATGGGTACAAGGGTGTCCAAGCATTTCCTTTCTTTGGCTCAGAGCGGAGGGGTGCTCCAGTCAAGGCATTCACCCGGATATCCAGTAAGGAGATTAATGTCAGGAGCCAGATATACGAACCTGATGTGGTTGCGGTTCTTGACTCAAGCATACTCGATTTGATTGATGTTACAGAAGGTCTGAAGGAGGGAGGGAAGGTAATAGTCAACACTTCAACGCGGGCTAGCGAGCTCCAATTGAATAGGGGGCACATATACACTTACGATGGCACGGGGATAGCGCTTAAGCTTGGACTATTGGTAGCTGGTCTGCCTGTCGTAAACACGACCATGCTTGGCGCGTTTGCGAAAGCAACCGGATTGGTCAAGCCGGAGACAGTCCAGCAAGTGATTCTCTCCAAGTGGCCGGGTAGAGCAGGGGAGAAGAATGCTGAGGGTGCTCGCGAAGCATACGACACCTGCAGCGACCTCTGAGGATATTATCTCCTTTCTTTCCGATGTCAACTACTCTCTTCCTGTCACAGGAAGATACAGAACTTCGTGATGCGGTACCGGATTAGCATACACAGGGTTACGCGTACATCCTCTCATAGCCCGGTGCGCCAAGCTGTGGTGGAGACTTACGCATTCCTTCGACCTGCTGGGCGATTTCCTCCATGTGCTTACGGATTTCGTCGGCTGATTGCTGCAGTTCTTTCACGTCCGCACCTAATCGGTAGAGCTTGTTCAGGGCTTGTATCAGCTGAATCGCGGCTTCAGGATCAGGTACCACTGCAATCGCTGGCGTCAGCAGAGCGAATCCAACCATTGACCTGCAGAGGGTCTCTGACAGCACCGATCCGGCAATCCCAGTGATTATACCTTTCCTCAGCATCTCCATTTCTTTGTACTTCTCAAGATCCGGAATCTTCTCTTCTTCGGCAGCAAACAAGACCTTGCGTTCTTCAGGCAGACCTTGGACGGGGATTCCGTCTAGTACAACGACCTCCTTAACCCCCATTGATGCCGCCCAGTCTAGGAGCGCTGAGCTTACCGCGTACATTCCCTCCTCAAGGATTGGCAGTTCTGTTGTCGCGACGAGGAGGTTCTTAGCTTTATGGGCATAGATTCTGAAAGGATGGCGAAGCCTGCCGTCCAGGAATACGGCCGCCGACGGAATGTACTTCGATCGCAAATGGGCGATTTCTTCCATCCCGAACTGGTCAATAATCGTGTTCGCCACAATGATGCCAACCACACCTGCTGACGGAAAACAGCAGGCAAGGAGAGGCTGATTCATTTTCAGGTCCTTCGTCTGCACAATCTGTGCTTCTGGGGAACCTAGAACCTTACCTACGCATGTGCTTGCCACTTCTGAGAACCCAACAGAACCTAACTGATACATCGATATTAATCTTGGGTCAGGGGCTCTAGGTGAACAAAGACCTTGTTTACCTTCGGAAAGGCCGTCTTGATCAGCCTTTCAACTTTTTCCGCAATGTTGTGGCTCTCTATCAGGGATATGCCTCCTTCAGCTCTGCAGTCGAGTGACAGGACCAGCCCGTTTTCATCCTCTCTCACAATGATATCGTGACAGTCGCGGGCTCCCGTCTGGGTCTCGATATCTGTCTTAACGAACCTGACAATGGCCTGAGCCTCTTCGGTGGCGTTTCGTACGGCGGTCTCCTTACGCACTGACTCAAGGTGGAGAGTTACACTTCTGATATTGGGTATGTGTTCACGCAACGTTGTCTCAAATCTGTCAGAGGTCTCATGCGCCTTTTCCAGAGTGAGGTTCGGTGGCATCTCCAAGTCAGCCGCAATATGAACGCCATCGGACATATCATAGACACGGACATTGTGCAGACCTTGAACTACTGGGTCTGCCTCCGCAAGATACTGAAGCTCTGAGTATACATTCATGTGCGAACCGACCATGCCTGCCCTCTTTCTAGGCTCCATGTGAACTACGACATCTATCATCCCCACCCGTCCCGCCAGACCCTTCTCAATGGCATCAGCTATCACATGTGCTCCGCTTCTTGCCAGGAGCTCATCGACGATTACCAGGACGTCTACAAATAGCTCTGGCCCGGCAGTCCTCGTACGGACTCTCTTGCACTCAATTACACCCGGTACCTGACTGCAGATTGCACCTATCTGTTCGCGAACACCGATTGGAGCACGATCAGTTAGCATGTCGTACGATCTCTTGCCCAAATTGGCGGATATGAAGAAAATGACAACCGCTACCCCCATGGCAGCTACGGGATCTGCTTGGGGAATACCGAACCATACGAAAGACAGCCCAATCAATACAACTGAGGAGCTTATCATGTCGGTGCTAAAATGCAGGGCGTCAGCCTCAAGAGCCTGACTGCCATGCTTGTGGGCAGTTCTATACAGCATCCGGCTCCTTTCATAATCCACTACGATGCTGGTAGTCATGACAAGGACACCCCAGAGGGTCGCCGCGGGCCATTCCTGAGCCTGAATCCTTCGGACCGCCTCGAAGATAATCCATCCGGAGGTAAACCATAGTATGATTGTTTCGGCGAGTGCTGCGAAGTTCTCAACTTTACCATATCCGTAGTTGTGGTCCAAATCAGGCGCTCTGCTCGCCCTCTTTACCGCTGTGAATGTGATTCCTGCGGCTGACATATCCAGCCCACTGTGCAGAGCTTCAGAGATTATGCCGAGCGAACCACTAACAAGACCAATGACGAGCTTAACCGATGTGAGAAAAGCAGCCGCGCCCACCGAGATTGCCGCTGCCCTGTTGACCTCTCGCCGGTCTTTTCTAGCGGAGTCCATAGTGTTACCGTTTCCTAGGGCCGACCAATCGTACAACCTCGGCTTTTCAAGTATTCTGTCCAACAACGGCATTTGAGCGAGGTTCTCACTTGCTAATGTCGCAGTTGGCTCAGTAACTTCCTAGCAGGGAAGCCACAAACTGCCCTGCAACGTCACTTTGCTTCCAAGCCAAACAGTTTCTGAACAGAGCCCCGTGGGAAGGCGACACTGCCTGATGCGGGAACGAGCATAGATGGTAGTGGAGGCGCCGATTGAGGGCACGCTAGGTTGCTGAGTATCTTTGCCATTCCCAGTCTGTTATGGCGTTGCTTGTGTATTCTCTCCATTCTTCTCGTTTAATCTTGATATACGCTTGGAAGAGCCGCGAACCGAGAGCATCCTTGATCACCGTGTCCTGTTCAAGACATCTCAGTGCCTCTTCAAGCGTCGCAGGCAGCATTCTGATGCCGAGTCTGTCTCTCTCTTCGTCAGTGAGACTGAAAACGTCTTCTGACCGGGATTCCGGAGGGGTAAGCTCGCGGTCAACTCCATCCATACCTGCAGAGATTATGGCCGAGAACAGAAGATATGGGTTGCACGTTGAGTCCGGCGATCTGATTTCCACCGCGGCTTTCTGGTTGTCTGTGAAGAGTGGTACCCTGACCAGAGCTGTTCGATTTCTGTAGCCCCATGATATGTACACAGGGGCTTCCATATGTGGGACAAGTCTCTTGTATGAGTTTATCGAGGGATTCGCTATTGCAGTGATTGCGGGTGCATGCTCAAGAAGCCCCGCAATGAAGCTCTTTGCAGTATTCGAGAGACCGCTTTCGGTCTCTGAACCGAACAGGTTTCTCTTTCCGTCCCACAACTGAAGATGGGTATGCAACCCGCTTCCTGCTGATTCCGGGAACGGCTTTGGCATGAACGTTAGGTCCAATCCGTGATCATGAGTCACGGCACGAGCGATGCTCCTAAACATCAAAATGAAGTCTGACATTCTTCTGACGTCGTCGAAGTCAATTTCGATCTCTTGTTGCGACGGCCCAGTCTCATGGTGAGCTACCAGAGGGCGCATACCTACCTCCCTTACTGATGATGCAATCTCCATTAGGACATCCGCGGCAGGATTGGCGGGATAGGTGTCTGCATAGTGTCCATTATCCAGTGGATCTCCATCTTCTGTTATGAAGTAGAACTCAGGCTCAAGCTTGACTCTGAAATGCATCTGGCCCGGCAGAAGATTGTTGCAGACCGACCACAACAAGCCGCGAGAATCCTTCGGGTGGTACAGATCGCTGTCTGATGATGTTATCTTTTCTTTCATGAAACACATCACTGCGGCAGTCCTTTGAGATGTGTAAGGCAGTTCAACAAGGGTGGAGAGGTCTGGGTCAAGTCTCAAGTCTGATGACTCTACACTGGCCATGCCCGCAACTGAGCTGCCGTCTACGCTTGCACCCTTTCTTAAGACTGGGTCTCTGCTAAGTGTTTCCAATGAGTCTGCTGGCTCACAAGGCACAATCATTGCCTTAAGGCGACCCAAGATGTCAACAAATTGCATCTCAATATACTCGATATTGTCGGACACTGTCGCTCTGCCCCCGAGGACTGTATCCGGTCGGCCGGAAAAGAGCTATTTTAAGCCTCTCCTCAGGAGGTCCTCAACTCCAGAGTTCCTTAAACCAAGCCGCTGCTTGGTCACCGACCTCGATTCTTATGGATCCGCTTGCGACGTTCGTGATTCCTCCCTCGGCTATCTCAAAGTTCATGGCAGCAATCCTGATTGCTCTCTTCTCAAGGTGCACATTGGTAATGTTGCGTGCATGAAGCTTGACGACTCGACTCCCGCCATCAATAATAAGAAGCGGATTCTCGTAAGTCATATCGCACTTCATAGAAAACTTCGTTTCTCGGAAGGGACCCATGTGAATCTCAAGATTAGCGAACTCGGCTTTGACTTTCTTTGCTTTCATCGATTCCACACGACTGAAGGCCGTATTTCGTGTGTCTTATGAACTTCTGCGTCTAAGCCGCTTCGCTTACGACTGCAAGGGCCGGAAGACAAAAACGTTCTCGATTCATACCAAAGAAGTGCGTATGATACCGAAGGGTCTGCACATTGGCACGTCTGGCTGGAGCTACAAGAAGGATTGGGCCGGCGTCTTCTATCATGGCAGCACTTCCATGCTTCAGCAATATCTGGACTACTTTGATACATCCGAAATCAACTCAACTTTCTATGCATTGCCAAAACCCAGTTTCGTGAAGCATCTCGCCGATTCTCTCAGTGAGAATGTCTTCTTCACTGCAAAGCTGCCTCGTACTGTAACCCATGATAACAGACTGGACCTGAGTGGTGAGGGCGGGAAAGCTCTTGATGAGTTCTTTTCTCTAATGACACCGCTGCAAAAGCACCTGGCAGTTCTTTTGATTCAGTTGCCGCCCTGGGAACCTTCGAGGTTGGCGGACTTGGAGTCATTCTTGACAAAGCTTGACCCGAAGTTCAGGTATGCTATTGAGTTTCGTCATGAATCTTGGTTGACCAAACACATCTGGAAGACGCTTGAAGACCATAGGATTGGATACGTAATCGTCGATGAGCCGAAGCTACCAATCGACCTACGTGTGACAACTGATTTCGCGTATGTGAGGTGGCATGGGCACGGTAGCAGACCGTGGTACAACTATCGCTACTCCTTAGACGAACTGGAGCAATGGCGACCTCGACTCGGAGAACTGAGCGATGAGGCAGAGGCGGTAGTCGGTTACTTCAACAATCACTTCAGTGGGAATGCGCCTCTCAATGCCCTGCAAATGCTAAAACTGATGAATCTGGCCAACCCCCGCCAGGAGGCGAAGCTTGAACGGATGAGTGGTCGGGGTGAAGCAGTGCAGGCATCATTGGATGAGTTTTGAGGTGAGCTTGTCGACACTCCGTGTCGTAAACAGGCTCGAATCTCGAAAGGCTAATAAGGGCACCCGGGGGGTCGGCTGTTGAGTCAGGTGAACTGGCATATGAGTCCGGATATTAGGATTGAGCCGACTGTCGAATCATCAAGGACACTTCAACCACGAAAGGGCCGCGGTTTCAGCATTGATGAGATAACTCAGACTCAACTGACAGTGAAAGCTGCAAGATCCTTGGGCCTAATTGTGGACCTGCGCAGAAAGACCTCACATGACGAGAATGTCGAGGCTCTCAAGCAATATATGAAGGATGTGCGGAAACTCGCAGGCAAGAAGCCAGTCGAACGAGCAGCGCCAGCCGTTGCAGATTCAGTGATTGCAGAATTGACCACGATTCGGGCAGTGAAAGAGGCAGACGCGTTGAAGCTTGCCAAGGCGGGAGTAAGATCACTCTCCGATCTCGCCTACTGTGAAATCGGCAGGGTGTCAAAGAAAACGGGAATTGAGGAAGACCGCCTTGCTGTAATGGCAAAGGCTGCCCTCAAGAAGGTATAGGACCACAGTTGAATCTTGTTCAGGGGCTTGGGTAGCTTGGACCCCGGCAGAGTCATTGATTCCTTGCGCAACAACCCCTTGCTCGGACGCCCGACGATTCTTCCAGACTTCTTTGTGGATCACTTTGTGATAGCCGGGCATCTTGAGGAATTAATTCAGGGTCTCAAGCGTCTGGCAGAACAGGGAGGCGGGAACCTTACTGGTTACGGCCACTTGATTCGGCGAGGCGGCAACTCGGTGAATACCGCATCAGCTCTGCTGAGCCTTGGACTGAATCCTTGTCTAATCGTAAAGACCGACAAACAAGGAGCGTCGCTGCTGCGGAGTCTTGTTAGTCCTCAGCTAGACCTCAGTCATGTTCACACGGACGGACGCCTTTCAGCAACCGTTTCCATCGAAGTCGAAGAACGTGGCAGGAGAGTCAATCTCATGGTCAGCGATAGCGGGTCTGCTTCTGACTTCTCCTACGGCGACTTGACGGAGTATGACATCAAAGCTATTCTTGAGAGCCCGCTGGTTGCTCTTCTTTGTCTGAATCATAACAAGAATGCACCGCAGCTTGCAGAAGACCTGTTCTCGATGGTACGTTCTAAATCGAAGGTGCTCACTTTCATGGATATGGGTGATCCGTCCAACAACCCCGGCATCGTTGAACCACTCGCGAAGAAGGTCGTATCGCAAGGGCTTGTTGATATCTTGGGAATGAATGAGAACGAGGCCAGCTGGTTCGCAAGTGCGATAGATGGTAACACAGACAAATGGCGTGACACGCCTGCCCACCCTGAGAAATGGGTGTCGGCGGCCAAGCTTGTCTCACACGAAACAGGGGTTCGCATCGATTTTCATACCCCATACTTCGCTGCTAGCATAAAGGATGACAAAATCACTGCACTGGCTACGTTTGAGGTACCTGTCAAGATCACATGTGGCGCCGGAGACGCGTGGAATGCTGGCGATATCTTAGGCATCCTATTGGGCCTGGATGCCGCAAATCGTATTATTCTGGCAAACTCCGTTGCTGCCATCTATGTTTCCTCTGATTCAGCAGCGCACCCTACTCGGGAGGCTCTCATTGAGTTTCTAAAGGGAAGGCAGGCTCTCTCGAATGTCGGCAGTAAGCTAATTAGACCTCTATGAGCTACTTACTCTGGTATATGCAGGTCAGAGGAAGGAAATGATCTATTGGCGCTTGAACGCATACTCGGCAAGTTGAAGTACGACAGTTCTGTCACTGGCTTTGCACTGTTGACCAACAACGGTCAGCCCTTTCTGTCGTTCTCACTGCCAGAGGAACTCCTTCCTCAGATTCATGGCGCTTTGAAAATTCACGCGTCGTCCTTGAAACTGGTCAATGTGATGACGAAAAGGGGAACCCTGATTTTGGCCCGCGTGGATCCAAACTGGATACTGGCCGTGGACTTCTCTGAAGAGTCACTGGGATCTGCACTGCAAAAGGCGAAGACTGTCGTAGATATGCTTGAGCAAATTGGACTGCCTCCACCACCTTCCAACATTGAGGCAGAACTGGGTCCCGAGACTATGGTGGAATTGCCAGAAACGGTCGCAACCGAGATTGAAACTATGAGGTCCGATCTTGCGGCGGAGAGCGTGACAGCAGCAGTATCCGAGGCCGGACCCGTTGTTGTCAGACACGGTTGTGTCGTTCATCGCGGACCTAGGTACATGGATGCTGTCACTATCGGTTCGCCGCTGAATCAGCTACTCAAGGGAAAACCGGCCAAGTTCGCGATCGATGTGCTGTTGCTGGCGAATGAAAAGAGGACCGTCTTCAAGATATCCGAGGCACTGGGCAAACCTGTGGAACAGGTAATCGACGTTGTCACGTGGTGCGTTTCCGAACGTATCTTGACCGTCGAGTGCCCTGAAGAACAGGAGTCAGGAGTCGCAACGATAGTGGAGTATCCATTTTTCGAAGGCGACCTGAAAAAGGTTAAGAAGGAGCAGCAGGCTGTTCTAATGCTATGCGATGGTAAACACACTGTTAAGGATATTGCAGCCGAACTTGGCATACCCTACTTCAAGGCGTTGCAGAGCATCGTACCATATCGAGGAAAGACAGTCAGGTTTGTTGGCAAAGACAGAATCATCGAATGATAAGCAGAATGGAGGACTAACAAATGGGCGTCAAAGGTTCAGTGGCTTGGAGATTCATGACTGACAAAGTTGCGAAACCGTTGTTTCAGGCAACTTACAGAGAACTCATGAACTACCTGATTCAAACGAGCTCCAATGTTGACGAAATCAATCGGAAGCTGAAGGACATAGGTTTCAAAGTCGGAGAGTATCTCCTCATGGACTACGCAGAGAGGATAAGAAAGCACGCACAAGCATTTCACGAATTCGGCTCGACTCTCCAGCTGGCCTACAAGGTGAACTCGGGTCAGGAGTTTACTTCAATCTGGGTCAGTGAAGACCGCCGCATGATCAAGTTTACAGACAAGGACTGCCCGATATGCGAAGGTGTCGAGATTAAGGACATGCCCGGTCTACAGTACTGCAATCTCGTAAGTGGTGTGTTCCAAGCTGTTCTCACACTCAGGGGTTTCAACGGCGAGTCCTACCAGGAGTCCTGCAGGGCTCTTGGAGATGAGGTATGCACTTGGACAATCAGACTGCTTGAATGATCCCGCTGATGGTGACTACAGAGCTCCATTTCATGGATTGCTGTAATGCCGGGAACAGATGGCATATCTTAAAATGCCCTCGCCACAAGAGAGCATACAGCACGCGTCATGGGATGAATGTTCATTGAGTCAGCTAATCGGTACCCTTGTCGGCTTAGTGGTGGGGTTTGCAATCGCTTTCGTCGTTCTGACGCTCGGGACCATTATGCCCGAAGCGCTGATTCCATCTAGTATTGTGGCCGACTTCCTGTCTCGCCCTGACCTTGAACTGAGACTGGCAATCGTGGGCACAGTCATGTATCCGTCTGCATTTGGATCCGTAAGCATTGGCGCAATGTTAGGTTTAGGGACAAGCAGCTGGACAGTGTTGATGTTCCTTGCTTGGGGAACTGCTGGGCTGGTTGCAGGCCTACTGGCACGAGGGGTGGTAGAAGGTATCTTTGCCGCCGTTTTTTCAGTAATACTGGGTGCTTTCCTGATTTGGTTGTTGGTCTTCTTCATTCAGACGCCGGACTTTGGTGCACTCTTTAGTGTAGGATCCGTGCTTATTCTAGAAGCAGTATTCGAAGGCTCAATCTATCCATTGATTGGCGTTGCGATAGGAGGCCTTCTGGGCGGAGGGATTAGCAGAGAACGCTAGTCTGCTTGGTTGTTTCAGGTTGTCTGCACAGCATCGGGTGCTGCCAGCGACCTTCCGCATTCAGAACACAGCAGAGGACGCGACTTGAAGACCGCACCGCATTCACACACAGTCTCGATCTTCTCGGGGGGAATGGCTTTGCTGCTCAGCAACCATGCTGCAGACATTCTGATTGGGATACAGCTAGCTAGAGATAGAGGTGCCGTGATTAGACATGCCGCAAACAAACTGATCAGACTCACGTTCCTGATTGGCGAGGACCAGAATGATGGATCTATAATCAGAATTGATGCAGTTCTGAAGAGAGCTAGGAAGAGACCCACCCACATCGCAGTTCTCAGTGCGTTCCAGTTCGACCTTGAGAAAGGGGCGACTGCGATACCTGTCACCAACCATGTCACTAGGTATAGCATTGAAGTATCAAGGAGCAGCAAGCCCTCAAAGCTTGTCTGCAGGAGAGAGCTTCCCAAAAGGAGAAACCATACGATATTGAATGGTTCGGGGTAGAGCGGCTCAGGCAGTGCCAGCAGCCACACGATGACTAAGCATCCGACAGTTGCTCCCACCAGTCCTCCGAGCGCATTTCTCAAGTTTCTTCTGCCCCGAGATGCATGTTCGGGCGTTCCGTACTACAAGAACTCTTAACGCTTTTCGTTTGTATGTACAACAATAACCACAATCCTTTTCAGACCAGTCTTGAGGACATGGTCGAAATCACGTGGGACCAAGTGTGCACCGAAGAAATTCGAGGTGTTGAATCATGGCGGGAGACCTTGAACGTGCTCTCTCGAAGCTAAGAACTGACGACCAAGTACTCGGTTACTCTCTCATGACGAAGATTGGGAGACCGTTCGTCAGCTTCTCCTTTCCCGGTGATCTTTTCCCGCGTGTGAAAGACAGCATCAAGCTCTACAAGTCAGATTTGCGGCTTATGACAATTGACGCTGACAGGGGTCTTGTGGTATTATCTCCCGTGGACGACAACTGGATCTTGACTGTGCTCTACGTACCTGAACTTCAGCTTGGTCTTGCTATCGCCAAGACAAAGAATGTCATGAGGCTGCTGGAGGGTATTGAACTGCCACCGCCTCCGGAAGAGTTTGAGGACTCTGCCGAACGCAATCTTGAGGTTCTCCAGAGCATCGCGATTAAGGCTGCGTCGATCGCACCCACAGCTGAAGCTCAGCCTCCAACTCCTGAGGCGAAACCTGCATATCCTGCTGGTCCAAGTCCCAAGGCAGTGCCGGAGAGCAAATTGCTTGGTCCAGATGACTTCCAGGTGCTGCCCACGACTGCTCCGAAGAGAGGAGATATGTATTCTAATGCTCTCTCTCTTGACTCCGAGCTTTACTCTGAGATGAAGAGGGCGTACAGAAACTTTGGTTTCGACGTGCTCATGTTGGTTGATGGCAACAGGACAGTCTCGCAAATTGCCGAGTCTATGTTCCAACCCAACGAAAGGGTATCTACTCTTCTGAAATGGGCCGCCTCAAAGGGAATTGTGAGCGTGCCCGAGGCCAAAGAGAAGGTGTCCCAAGAGAAGATGAGTCCATCTATGGGCCGCTTCGTGAAGTGTCCTCTTTTCGAGGGTGACCTTGGCAAAGCAAAGAGTGAAGATCTGCGAATTCTTAAGCTATGTGATGGGTCAAAAACATCCGAGGAGATTGCAGAGGCGGCAGGCGTTCCACACCCAAGAGTCATTCAGGTGCTAGCTCAGTATCGTCGGTTCGGACTGAAGATGATTGGAAAGACCGTGTAGACATTCTCAGACTGCTCAGAGAGGTTTGACAGATGCCGAAGATAGAGAACCCACTTCTGCTCAGCCTTTACTCCAAGGTTGTGGATCAGGTCCTATCTCAGACCGCGAACATCGAAGAAGCAAATCGGCGGTTGAGAGAGATTGGACATGATATCGGATCCCAGATATACCTCACGACAGACATTGTGGAGAAGACTAAGGATACCCTCATGACGCGTGAAGACGTCGCCAAGCTGGTGGAGATTGTTTTCAGAGTGCTATACGATAAGAGGCCGACCTCGATAGACATGGAGACCGCTCGCGGTTCGGTGAGGGTAACAGACGCGTCATGCATCTGGTGCCAAGAAGTGCACCTTGAGGGTATGCACGGTTTTGGATACTGCGAAGTGTTTAGTGGTATACTGGAGTCCGTACTTGCCTTCAAGAGTGTTGAGGCACGGGTGTTTCAAGAGATGTGTCGCGCAACCGGTGCTGATGCATGCGAATGGAACATCAGACTGCTATGAGAAATCCATCACAAAGAACTTAACGCCGGACGCAAGATGATGGTTGGCGAGAGTGAATAGTATGTCGAGGACTCCTGAGACAATTCCTTGGTGGCTTGGTAAGCTGAAGGAACGAGACCTCATGCGAGCCCTCTTTGCCAAGACCTGGTCCAAACTCGGCAGCAGAATCGAAGTCATGTTTCCAGACAGAGTCCGGGACCTCTATTACAGTGCTGGTCGTCTCGCGGGTCTTGAGGCTCAGCGCGAGTATTTCAAGCTTGGAAAACAGAAGACACCCGGCGACTTCAAGGGCATAGTTGAGTTCATCAAGATGGTCCTTTCGACCCTATTAGTCCCCTTTGGCGATGTCAAGATTTCTCGCCTTTACAAGCTCTTTCTGGATGAAGAAGCGGTCATAGAGATACGTGATAATCCCTATGCGTCAGGCGTAGAAACCAACGAGCCTTCATGCTACTTCCTGAAAGGTTTCATTGAGGCAGTCCTTGAGTATCTGACTGACTCCAACCGAATAGTGTATGAGAAACTTGTCGTGGTCGAGGAAACCTGTATGGCCTCGGGTGCCGAAGCCTGTACATTTAAGATAACCCTTACCTACCCTGCACGTGGTCAAGCGTAGTACATCTGTTCACCAAGCGCATTGCTTAACTGCATAACGAGCAAGTCAGAGATGAGGTAAAGGATGAATGGAAGTCAGATGAGAAAGGCGATGGTTCTGCTTCCATTTGTGCTCTTGTTCTCCGGGATGTTGAGCGTCTATCTGCTTCAGCTTGGAGAAAGGTCTCTGGTGCCTTCTGTCCAATACCCTAACGCAACCTGTGCTGGTTCGCAGCTGGTTGACGCGGCGATCATAGCTGCCCCAGTCGGCGCGGGAACATCGATTGTACTCGGGAATAGCCTTCTGGAACCAGGGCGTGCGCAGTATGTTGTTGCGCTCGCCATCGGAACAGTAATCGCACAGGCCAAGCAGCAGGAGCGAACTCCCCGGCTTCGCGAGCGGATAATGAATGAAATATCTTCCAGCCCCGGCATTCATCTGAGGGAATTGCATCGAAACCTAGGATGTGCCATGGGCGCATTGCAGTACCACCTTAAGCAGCTTGAGGAACAGAGATGTCTCACATCGGTAAAGAGCGGCAATACTAGACATTTCTTCCTGTCGGAGTTCTCTCGTGATCAGCAGGTTCTCAGGCTAATGGCACTGATTCGGAATCCAATCATCAGTTCGATTATCGCGCAATGTCTAGCCCGTGGCCAAACGACCCAAGCTGACCTGAGCAGGACCCTGTCAGTGGACAAGAGCTTAGTTTCATATTACGTCGGTCACTTGATTAGTGCGGACATGTTGAACACCGTCCCCGTCTTCGGCCGTGAGAAACCATTGATAGTGACAGACTGGGTTCGGTCTGCTTTGTCCGGTGCTGGCTTGGTAGGGCAGTAGCTCACTCACCTCTACACTTAAGGCCCCACGGACTCCATGCCAAAGGCGTTACCTAGGTGCATTTCTTGGTTCTTCCGCGACCTCGTGAGTAGGGAGGTGACCCAATGCCAAAGAAAACAACACTGCCAAACAAAGACACCATTGATGAGGTCGACGCCGAAATCTCCGAAGGCGTTCAGCACGCTGTTCGTCTTGTTAATGTGTCCCGCGTCTATGCCGTGGGCGACTCCGAAGTGGTTGCTTTGAATGACGTGAGTCTGGATGTGACCCCCGGTGAGCTTGTGGTCGTGTCTGGGCCATCGGGTTCGGGAAAGACGACTCTGCTCAACATGGTTGGCGGCCTTGATTACGCGTCGAGTGGGAGAGTAATATTGATGGATGTGCCTATTGGCGACTATGACGAAACCTTCAGAGCGATATTCAGACTGACGAATACGGGATTTGTCTTTCAGAGCTACAATCTGATTTCAACTCTCACCGCTGTTGAAAATGTGATGTTTCCAATGCAGTTGTCAGACAGACGCTCCCGAGAGCTGCGCAAGGATGCCATTAAGCTACTTGAGGACGTCCGGCTGTCAGACCGAATTAACCACTTGCCTTGGCAGTTGAGCTCGGGCGAACAGCAAAGGGTCGCCATGGCCCGTGCGATGGCAAATGACCCGCCGATAATAATCGCAGATGAGCCAACAGCCAACTTGGATGCCGAAAGTGCCGAGATGATTCGCGGCCTGCTTGTCCATCTCAACAAAATCGGAAAGACGGTTTTCGTAGTGACGCATGATGAAAACATAATCGGCATACCCGGGGCACGTCATCTCCGAATGGACAAGGGGGTGCTATCTGCTAATGAGTGACCAGGACTATGCATCGAAGGATTTGAAACGCCGACCTTTCAGATCAGTGGTTGTACTGCTGTCGATGACAACGGTTGTTGCGTTTACTACATTCCTGTTTCTTTTTGCGAACGTGCTGCTGGATGTCATGTCTGCCGTGACCTCGTTGGGAGTCAGTTCGCCTCTTGGAGTCCTGTATGATGCTTTCATCTGGACCACACTACTACTAGTTCTAATCCTAGGAGCTGTTGTTGTATCCAGTACTGTTTCTTTGGAGATGGTGAGCCGGAGAAAAGACATAGGTCTCATGAAATCCATTGGAACCTTGATGGATACGATTTTCGACCATTTCATGGCACAGGCTGTGATACTGCTTCTGGCTAGTGTCGTGCTGGGGATCGCATGTGGGACGCTGATGTACCTTGCTGGCATGTTGTGGCTAGCAGCTATCCTACCGACCATTCGGTTTGCCTTCAATTTCCCATTTCTACAGATTGCTGGACTAGCCTTCGTCTACCTTTTCGTTGGCTACTTTGCGGCTCAGAAGCCTATCTACGAAACGGTGCAAGAGTCGCCCATCGCAGCCATGAGCCCGGACATAATCGTGAGAGTGCGGCCCATGGGTTACCTCGACAGCTTCGGTCTTTCTTTTAGGATGGCTACGAAGGCTACGGGCCGACGCATAAAGGGATCGAGGAGGGTACTGGTCTCACTGTTCCTTGGCGTCTGTCTCGCTTCAGTGTTGTGGGTCGGTGGAGGCGTTGTAGAAAACACAACTGATACCTACGTCGCCAGAGCCATGGGTAGCAATGTCGTTGCTGTCGGCCATCCTAACCTGTTGTCTGAGTACTACGACGCTTATTCGCTTCGAGGATCTCCGCTCAACAGCAGTGTCACCTTTCTTAACAGCTCCTACATAGTGCCCCTCGTTCTTACTCAGCTTTTGGCAGATGCTCCGGGCGTGATTCAGGTTGAACCGAGGTTGGTTGTGTCCACGAATGTAAAAGAGGGTCCGGCAATCATCTGGAATCCGACTCTGCAGAGATACGAACGAATAGGCAACGACCGCGTTTCGCAAGCAATCGTCGTGGGCTTGGATTGGTCACGTACAATATCGACTTGGTACTACGAAGGAGAACCCGTGACCAAGTCCGGTGATGTATGGATAGGAGGGAAGATGGCAACATCGATGTATGTAGATCCGCTGGTCCAAACACTTCAGGTTCAGGGGTCATCCTTGGAAGTCAAGGGAATTGCATTCGACATCCTAAATGGTGGCATGGTTGCCATGATGGACCTGTCGTCGATGCAATCGCTGTGGAATGTCTCTGGAACAAACCTAGTCTTGGTTCAGCTGTATTCTTATGACGCGCTCTACATTTCACAGATTGAAGCGATAGCCAACTCATATGGAATGGGCATCTATAGACAAGAAGACGTGCTTTCTCGCAACAAGCAGACAATAGGAGGAATCTGGCTGCTGATGCAACCTCTTCCTGTGATGGCCTTATTCAGTGCGTTCCTGAATCTGATGTATTTCCTTCTTGTTTCCGTTTTTGGAAGATTCCGGGACTATGTCATAATGCGATCTGTTGGAGCCAAGCCTTCATTCATTGCGAAGACGATGATCGCCGAGGGACTGGGTCTTGGACTAAGGGCCGGACTACCAGCCGTTGTGGCTGCCACCCTAATCAGTGTCTATGTTCTCATACCTGAAGCAGCCGTCCCGTCGCTGCTCTACCTGCCTATTATGACGTTTCTTGTTCTACTGGCATTGATAGCAACGGTTGTACTCGCCTCTGTACCGGTATATGTCATATTCAATAGCCAGTCCGAACTCAGAGTGTCGGAGTTCTCTGTCTGACGGCAAGCTTCATTACACCAAGTCGAGGGAAAGCGCCAAGGGTCCTTTGATGTCAAACGTCTCTCATGAAGAGGAATTCTCAATCCACTGGATTCGAGAAGTTGTGGACAGGGTTCTGGAGAGAGATGTATCAGACTATCTCATATCGACCGGTAAGAGTCCCAGCGGAAGCATCCACATCGGGTCGCTCCGCGAACAAATCATAGCCGACGTGATAAAACGGCAGCTCCAGGAATTGGGAAAGAAAGCACGGACTATGTTCATTGTGGACGACTATGACCCTGTCCGATCATTTCCTCCCGGCATATCTTTGCCACTCAAAGAATGGGCCGGAGTGCCTTACTCGGATGTGCCGGATGAGTTCGGTTGTCATGAAAGCTTCGGTTCTCACTGGGCAAACGAGTTCATTGACACGTTTCCTGAGTTTGGGCTAAGCCCCGAGGTCGTCTGGGCTCACGAACTCTACGAAAAGAAGGAGATGCAAGACGCCGTTCGCATTTGCCTTGAGAATACTGAGGTCATCCGCGAGATCATGATAGAGTATGTGGCTCGTGACTTCGACGAAGAGCAGAAGAGACAATACATCGAGTCGATGAAAACGTGGTATCCAGCATCAATCGTTTGTCCGAAATGCGGGCATCTTCAGGCTGGAGTGAAAGGCGAGATAGTTCCAAACAGGATTACTCAATACAATCGAGAGACCGAAGAGGTCTCGTTCGAATGCCAAGCCTGCGGTCACTCAGACACTCTTCCCTTGAGCAATCTCCGACTGAAGCTCACCTGGAGAATCGACTGGCCAGCAAAATGGTTCATCTTCAAGGTCACGTGCGAGCCTGCAGGAAAGGACCATGCAGTGAAGGGTGGTTCATATGACACTGGGCTTGAGGTCTCAAAGCGCGTATTCGGCTGGTCCGGACCTGTGAAGGTACCGTACGAGTGGGTGCAGATAGGAGGCCGAGACATGGGAACTTCAAGGGGCGTTGTGTTCAGGCCAAACACTTGGTTGCCAGTGGCACCTCCTCAGCTCTACAGGTTCCTGATGCTCAAGACCGACCTGCAAAGAACGATTAATGTTCAACCAGAGAGAATCCCTGACATGTGCGATGAATACGAGAAGTTTGAGCGGGTCTATTATGGCATTGATAATGCAGACGATACACGAAAGGAGCTTACCAAGCTGCTTTACCCCCTGTGCGAACCAAGCGGAGCGAGGGCCGCTTATGTTCCCAAGCTTCCTTTCAAATACGCCGTGCTCATGTCACAGCTACAGGGCATATTGGGGCGCGATACTGTCGTTGCACGCTGCGAAGAGGCCCTAAAGAAGCAATATAATCTGAAGAAGATCCCAAAAGGGGTCCAGTCACTTATGCTTGCTCGTTTGGAGATGGCAAAGAACTGGGCGGAGCAGTTTGGTTCCTCAAACGACAGAATCCAAGTCCCGCCAACAGTTCCCGAGGAAGTACGTGCATCGCTCACAGAATCGGACATGAACTTCTTGTCTAGAATGGCCAAGGCTCTGGGGTCTAGCTCAATGAGCGATGATGAGATACAGGCAGCAATGTTTCAGACAGCGAGGGACTCTGGTGTGTCTGATAAACAGGCATTCGTGATTCTGTATCGCGTGCTAATCTCTCAAAAGTACGGTCCTCGGCTCGGCTCATTCATCAACATGTTAGGAAAGGAATGGGTTGTCAGTCGCATCGAGAGCGTCCTGCAGACCTAGTACATTTCTGTGTTTGAGTGCTCAACATGTTTATTAGTGTACCAACTCGGGCGTGCCCCGGATTCTAGGTGTGTGTAGTAGATGCTGGGCAGAGTTCGAGAACGTTATCAGAAGGCAATGATGCCTTTCGGGAGAGCACTTGCGAGGACTGGCATCACGCCTAATCGGATAACTGCCCTTTCGCTTGTTGTTGCTTTCTTCAGCGCATATTGCTTCTACCTAGGTGAGTTGCTTTGGGGTCTAGCCGTAATGCTGCTAGCTGTATTCATGGACATGCTCGATGGTGCTGTCGCTAGGGCTGCTAACATGACTTCAAAATTCGGAGCCACTTTCGATCATACATTGGATAGATACGCGGAATTCCTGTTCATCATGGGATTGATGATGGGTCCTGTTGGTCATGTGTCCATCCCTTGGTGGCCGATTGTTGCAGGCGATAGATTTGTTCCCTGGTTCTGGGGGGTTCTGGCGCTTTTTGGCATGGTTATGGCCAGTTTCACGCGGGCAAAGGCTGAGTCAGTGGGAGGAATGAAAAGCTGCGCAGTGGGAATAGCAGAACGCCAAGAGAAACTAATGCTGATGATAGCTGGCATTCTCTTACTTACCCTTCCTGAATCAAACGTATGGTTTGACGTCATGAGCATGGTGCCAGCCACGTTGGCCAGCATTTTCGTTGCGTTGGACATTACAAACATACTCACATTCTGCATGGTAATCATTGCAGTCCTCTCACACATCACTGTTGTTCAGAGGCTTGCATATGCACGCAAAGTGATTGGAGCATCGGAGCGAGAAGCACGAGCCGTTTCAGTTGGCTCTCAATAGTACTTCAGATGCAAGCGGGTTCTCAGCTCGTCTATTCGTAATGGCATCGAAGGATTAGAGAGCCGGAGAATCGGGCCAACGTTTTGGTGAATGATGCTGACGGGTCAATTGCTGGTCTTGTCGAATACCGACTCGAGAGTCTCGTTAAGGAACCTCTTTGCATCCGACATCGCCTCACGGCCCTTTTGCGTGATGCCATAGTACTTTCTGGGCGAACCGCTGTCCGCCATTTCCTGAATAAGGTCATCCTTTACTAGGCGATATATGATTGCATAGCCGCTGACAGTGGCTGGAGAGAAATTGAATCTCTTTGTGACGAGCTCTTTGATTTCGTATCCATAGTGAGGCCGTTCCTGCAGCAGACGGAGAATGTAGATCCACAGCATTTCCTTTGTGAGCTTGTTTGTGAGTCTGGCCACTGCTTTTGGTGCAACCGAGGACTCGGGACCCGAGGTTCGCGGCATTATCGGTCCATCCTTTCATACTCAGATATGACGGCCGCCACGCAATGGCTGCCCAAGTAGCTAGTCTTCCCGAATGAAATACGGCGTATTCCATACTCGTCCGTCATCTGACGAGTCTTGCGGTCGAACCCTCGGTGGTCTCCAAGCATAAAACTGTTCTGAGTTTTCATTCCGAGGTTTGGAACCTCCGATAGCGGCATGCCCTCAGCGTCGAGGAGCCAGATTGCAGAATCGGCGAGGCTCATGCTGTCCCTAATAGCCTGCTCTACCCCTGCGTGACTCAACTGAACGAATCCGGGCGGATTGTTCATTAGAGAATCTCTGACTACTTGGGCCCATCTGATCTCGCCTCTAGGAAGTGATGGACCGGGATCCCGAAAGGTCAGTGTGACCGAATCGGCGAGGACAGCAATGAACTCGAGAGAAGACTTTGGCCACGAAACAGGTCCCCAGTCAAAACATGCAGCAAGATCGCGGCACAATACGTCTAGTCTTCTCCCAGAGCCCGGCAAGTCTCTCAGGAGAAAGTTGCCATCGGTGGGGGCAACGGGGAGTACCTGAATGAATCTCAGCTTTCGAGGTGGTCTCGTCATTCGGCATATCGACTATCCTGATGAGACTACCTTGCTCATGTTTGAGGGTGTCTGAGGAGCTGGCATCTTGAACGGAGTCTTAGCGTTTGGGCACGTCTTTTCTGTCTACGTGCTGCCTGATCTGAACCTTGCCAGCATGAATTGCACAGCTTATGCAGTAGATGCTAGTCAGACGCCTCGTCTCTATGTAGCTACCTTGTTGTCTGAGTTCTCGTGCAAGCTGCGGGTCGACAGACGAAACACGCTTCGTGAATTTCTTGGCTTTGTCAGCAGGTACAAGGCGTCCACACCTAGAACACTGGACGGCGTGTGAAGCGCCGTGACCACCCTGATGCCGACCGCCAGACTTTCTTTTCTTTGCCAAAGTCTTGCCCCACCAACAAGTGGATTCTGGGGCCGCCACTTCTGCTAGGCTTAAAACCTTGTGCCTATATCACGTTCGTTCTGCGAGAGATGACGAGACCAGCTTGATGTCGCGTGTGAGACCTAAACGCTGGTCGTGCATTGAGGGTCGTACACAAGCCACAAAGTCTGTAGCACAGTATCAGTCGTCAAGCATTGTTACACGTATCCATCGAATGTCTCTAGGACTTGCTCGATTATACTGTCGTTGGTCTCAATGACGGACTCGTCAGACTTTCGCTCGACCTGATCATCCAGTTTCGGTAGCGGCCGCTTGGCCAACCCCTGAAGACTGGCCTCGATACAAGGTCCGATTGCCAGCGGATTGTATCCTCCTTCGAGTGCCCAAAAGGATCCTAGGCAACCGAGTCTTTCCACGAGTCCCGTGACAACATTGCCTATGTGCCAATAGGTCTTCGAGGTAACCTCCATGTTGCCCACAGGGTCTGCGTAATGTGAGTCGTAGCCTGCTGATACAGCCAATATCTCTGGCTTGAATCTTTCAATCGAGGGCACCACCACTCGATCGATTGCTGAAATGTAGGAGGAATCAGGCGTCTTTTCGACCAAGGGGATGTTGATTTTTGTGCCTGCCGCTTGCCCATGACCCACTTCCATATAGTGTCCCAAACCGAAACTCTCGTAATCATACTCGTGTATCGAGATGTACTGGACATTGGGATCGGCATAGAATATCTCTGCTGTCCCATTTCCAAAGTGGTCATCAAAGTCGAATATGGAGACTCGTTTCACTCCTAGGTGTTTTGTAGCGTGGCGGACAGCGATGCATATGTTGTTGAAGAAGCACAGACCGGACGGAGTCGACGTTGATGCATGATGTCCTGGAGGTCTCATGAACGAGAATGCATGGAGCGTCTCTCCTTTTACTACAAGCTCTGCCGAACGCATTGCACCGCCTACGGCGAAGAGCGCTGTCCGAAACAGTTCGGGGCTCACGTAAGCCGACTCTCCAACTTCGCCAGTTCCAATCTCGGACATTAGCTTGATCGAGTCCACCATGTAGGGGCTATGCACCAGAAGGGCGGCTTTCTCTCTTGCACATGGAGCCCTGATGCACAT
>Ga0315296_10000893_pt1 | contig 26566 bp, 24 predicted proteins | sample YL17G14_18_MG_FD_203921 | JGI IMG/M metagenome (GOLD analysis project Ga0315296, IMG submission 203921) | Sediment microbial communities from Yellowstone Lake, YNP, Wyoming, USA - YL17G14_18 | ecosystem: Environmental > Aquatic > Freshwater > Lake > Sediment | place: USA: Wyoming | collected... | reverse complement strand
AAAGACGGTTCACCACTCTACTTTTTTCTCTCTTTGGGTCGATCAGATATTCTCGCTGAAAACGTAAGTAGAAATAGAATCCTCCGATATTTCACATACACAGCAAAGAGCTCAGGATTCACAATTTGCGCGTGCCTGTTTGGAGCATGGTTGAAAAGCATGTGTCTGAGTTCAAGAAGAGACGGTGAACTCAAATTGCCCCGAGCTCACAGGCCACGGTGTGAAGACTCAGAAGACCTGAAAGAGTAATACAGAAATGTCCATGACGATGGTTTGGCAGAAAGAGGAATACTTGTGTCAAAAAAGCAGTGGGAATAATAGGTTATAGTCCTCAATTTCTTTCTCATTATCTATAGCGCCCCCAGAACTACTCGATGATCATCCTCGCACAGATCGACTAGAGCTTCCTACCTATCTCCCTCGCGCTGTTCAGGAGATCAATGCGACGCTCAATAGGTCTGCTACCTGTGCCTTCAGCTACGAGTCCTACGATGCTGGTCATACCGTACCACTTCCAGATGTGCTCTAGCCAGTCGAGGATATGGTCATAGAAGTGCATATCATCCCTTTGGTATGTGATGACATTCACTGCCTTCGCCTTCTTCGGCCACTTTGCGTTGTTCTCTTCACTGTACGAGATGTTGTAGTAAAGGAGGCGGGTTATGAAGGTTAGAGACCTGGAGTCGACACAGTCGTACCATATTGGCGCCCCGAGGACCAGCGCAGACATGGACTCGATATGCGGCTTTATCTTCTCAAAGTCGTCCTCAGGAAAGGACACATCCCCATCCCTGTCACAGAGGTGGCCGATATTCATGTCCACAAGCTTGAATAGAACAGTCTCGTGCCCCACCTCCTTCGCGCCCGCCATGACCTCCTCGACAAGCTTGACAGTGTTACCATTCCTCTTCGCTCCACCGACTATGCCCACAACCTTCAAATCAAACCCTGATGGATCCATCTGGCCCTTACCATCCATAACCCTTGTCATACGTGACGAGTGACCTCCCCCTGCTCAAGACATGACGCCAGTGCCTCTACAGATTCTTCATTTCTCAATCCCGGGCGCTTGCATCGTTCTCACACATATGCTTTTTAAGATATGCTCATCATCTCAGAAGATAACCGTCTGTTGAGAGTAGTATCGATGGACATTGCGACAACCTTGGCCATAGCTTTTGGATTGGCAATGGATGCTTTCGCAGTATCCGTTGCTAGTGGGACTGCAGCAGGCGAGCTAAGGATCAGAAACACAGTGAAAATGGCGACATCCTTTGGTGCTTTTCAGACATTCATGCCGGTGATAGGGTGGCTGGCAGGGACCGGTCTTATGTGCTACATATCAAGTTTCGACCACTGGATAGCGTTCGGGCTACTTACCTTCGTCGGCTGCAAGATGATCTACGAAGCCACAAGAGCACAATCCGAAAACAAAAAGACTGGCTATGCGAACAATCATGTCTTGCTAATGCTTTCTGTCGCAACTAGCATTGATGCTCTAGCAGTCGGCTTGACCTTCGCATTTCTGGAAGCTTCTATTCTACCATCAGTAGCCCTAATAGGGATAATCACGTTTCTGCTCTCTCTCACAGGCTCACACATGGGTAGCCGACTGGGGCACTTGACTGGCAATAAGATAGAAGTGCTAGGTGGTCTGATTCTTATCACTCTCGGACTGAAAATCGTCCTAGAGCACTTAGCATAAGCGTCTCTCACCTTGACGACCTGCCGCATGCCCGAAGAAGCAAAGGGAAGTCAAACTTCCCATATCTGAAACCGAGAGATCTTCTCGTATTCATTCTTAGAACCAAACGCACGAATTCTCTCCCTCCCCCAACAACAGGTTACCCAGCCTATCACATCCCGCCCGCGCCAAACCTATTGAACTGGAGATGACAGGTACAAATCACTCTGAGCCGGCCACTTTAACAATCGATAGACACTAGAAGAAGGCCGCGCAAGAGAACATGAGTCTTTCAAGAAGGATCTAAAAAAGATCCCTAAGCTGCAATGACGAATCTAACCCATACGAGAAGGTAGAAATATATGGGTTCCACATCCCCTATGAATAGCGAACATGGTTTCTTCTGAACTAGAGGATCTAACATGGGTGGCCATACATGGTAGGGGTGTTCTCAACACTGCTCAGGCCTCGCAAATAGCCTCGGTGGTTTCTCAAGCAGGCGTATTCGCAGGCAGAGATGCATCTTACTACATGAGGTACGATGATAGCCCTGAAAGAGTTCAGCTTCCTCTGATCTATTATGCAGTTCTCGGTAATCCCGGAATTGGAATAGTTCTTCCTGAAGAGGTTGAACCTGTGGGAAACATCTTCGACGCCGTAGCAGTGCTTGACTCCTCGATGCTCGTACATCCAACTTCTCAGAGAGCTCTGTTGCTCGATGGTGTTAAGCAAGAGTCCTCGCTGGTCGTCAACACATCCCTGAAAGCTGATCTTGTTCTAAAGCTAGTTAAGAAGTTCAACTGTGCACAGGACTGGGACGGCAAGGTCGTCACTGTGAGATGCAGCAAGTATCATCCGAACCTGGTGTTCGGCATGATAGGAGCTTTGGCAAAAGTGCTTGAGGACCAAATCGCTTTTGACGATGTTGTGGATTCTCTGGAGGCCTTGGGACAGAAAAGTGATGCAATTGCTGCTGTGAAGCGTTCACACAAGGATGCAGCTCCTATGCGCGTCTCACTTAGGGCTGAGGAGTGTGATCCTTACAGACTGAAGTCAGGGTTGGTTGAACGATACAGAAGTATCTGTGCATCAAACGGGGGGCCTTGGGATAGGCTGAAATATATGGAGCTGAAGCAGAGAGCTGCTGAGGCACCTACGTATGAGCTGAGGGTTGAATGTATGCCGCGTTGGGAGGTTCTAGCTCCAGGCCTGATAGAGTTCAATCAGAAGCCCGGTGAGAGAAACATTGGCTTCAAAACGAGCTTTGCTAGAAGTTTCAGACCTGTTCAAGACCCTAGGTTGTGCATCAACTGCAAGCTGTGCCACATATTCTGTCCTGATGGAGCTATCGATTTCGACCCAATCAGTGTCGACTACGATTATTGTAAGGGATGCGGCATATGCTCCACAGTGTGCGGGCCCAAAGCGATAACGATGGTGCATGAACTCAAGGCTCTGGAGGACGCGGACGAGGAGGAAATCCTGACGATACGAAGAGCCTTGATAGAGTTCGCTTACTAGGATGTGAGATGTACGTGAACGCAACAATCCAGAAGATCGAGATGAAAGCAGCGATTAAGAAGCAGATGTGGACCGGCGCCCGTGCAATAGCTGAGGCTGTAAGAATGGCAGATGTCGATGTGATAGCGGCTTATCCGATTAGGCCATATACAGGAATAATGAACGCCCTAGCTTCAATGATAGCTAAAGGCGAATTCCAAGCTGAGTACATAGTCTGCGACTCAGAGCACAGCCAGTTCGAAGCTGTCAAGCACGCATCAGCCGTCGGCGCCAGAACCTTCGTAGGCAGCTCAGGAACAGGGCTCATCTACGGAACCGAAGCTGCCATCGTGACAGCCTTAGGGCAACTCCCCGTGGTTGGGGTCGTAGGCTGCAGAGCTTTGGATGATCCGGGCAATTTTGGCATGGAATGGAACGATGCCCTCTTGTTCAGAGATGTTGGTTGGATAATGGCATGGGCTAGGGACCCGCAGGAGGCATTGGACATGATACTAGCTGCATATAGAACAGCAGAAGACCCAAAGGTACTACTGCCACACTTCATTGCCCTAGACGGTGCGGCCATCACCCATGTTGCATCGCCTGTGCTACCGCCGGATAAACAGCATGTAGAGGAGTTCCTCCCACCCTACAAGCCGTTGCATCCCCTTGACCCCAAGTCAGATTCGATAAGCAAAGCAATGCATGTCGCCCCTTCGCTGATAGGACCTGAGCAGAGGAAGGTGCTTGATGTAGCCATGAAGAGAGCCAAGAATGAAGTCATACCACAAGCCTGGAAGCTATGGGGAGATCTTACAGGCAGACGCTACCCAGCATTTATGGACGCAAAGGACCTGGCCGATGCCGAATGCGTGCTTCTAACGATGGGCGCATACTCGAAGAACCTTGAGTACGTCGTCGAGAAGTACCGGGGAAAGAACATTAAGCTCGGCTCAATCAGGCTGAGGTACTTCAGACCATTCCCAGCCGAGGAGCTGAAAGAAGCAGTCAAAGATACAAAGGCCATAGGCATCGTCGACTTTTCTTACAGCCTAGGCTCACCGTCCTACGGAAGCATCCTCTACAATGAGGTCAAGGCTGCGCTATATGACATGGACACAAGGCCCCTGATAATGGATTTCATATTTGCTGGAGGAAGAGAAATGACGATCCCGGATCTGGACCAGGCCACGAACTTGCTCATAGGGGCTGCGAAGACTGGGAAGAACGCAGAGAGGCCTGTAAGGTGGATGACGGTCCGGGGTGAGGATATATGAAAGAAGATACTCATCTGATAATGAGGCCGACAGAGGTCAACCCGGAAGACTACTATGTCTCAGGCCACCGAACATGTGCCGGCTGTGGGGCGGCACTCGGATACAGGCTGGTTCTAAAAGCAGCTGGCTCCAACACTGTGGTTCTGGGTCCAACAGGATGTATGTATGTGGCAAACGCCCATCAATTCTTGACCTCGCCCTACACGGTGCCGTGGTATCATACCCAGCTAGGGGCTGGCGGCCCCGCGGGAATAGGCACTGCAGCGGCGTTTAGAGCACTGATATTCAAGGGCAAAAGGAAAAACGAGCCGGTTAATGTCCTTGTCTACGGCGGCGATGGAGGACTGGCTGATATCGGGTTCAGCGGCTTGTCCATGGCTCTGTCCTATGACTACGAGCATCTTCTCTACGTCATGTATGATAACGAGTCCTATGCCAACACAGGCATACAGGCTTCGAGCACAACGCCCTTTGGCTCCTCCACGACTTTCACACCTTCTGGAAAAGTGAAGCCCATCGGTAACGAACGGATGAAGAAAAACGTAGCTCTGATTGCTGCTTGCCATCCTGGTGTCAAGTATGTGGCGACAGCAAGCATATCCCACCCTCTAGACCTGATTAACAAGGTCAGGATGGCACTGGCTAGCGGTAGGCCTTCCTTCATACATGTCCTAGTACCGTGCCCTAAAGGCTGGATTCATCCCCCGGAAGAGACAATCGAAATAGCCCGGTTGGCTGTCGATACGGGTATGTGGGTTTTGTGGGAGTACAAGGAAGGCAGTTTCAGCTTATCAGCCAAGCCGACGAAAAGAAAAGATATCAAAGAATACATCACCAAACAAGGAAGGTTCGCGCATCTAAGGGGAAACGAAGAAGCGATACGCTACATCCAGATGATGGTCGACCGAGAATGGGAGAACTGGGAGGAGATGGACAGAACAAAGAAACTGATTGTGCCATGGGTCCCCAGCTTTCAACAATGAACCACTTTTACTATGGGTATTTCAGAACACGTTCGGCACTGGGTGCAGTCCCACGTTGATCGATCGATGCATAGATAAACACATCTTGCCACTGAACCTTAGATCTCGTCAAACGTTCAACAAGGGTTCTCAAGTGATATGACCAAAAGGGGAAGACTATATCCAGCCCCGTTCAAGCATTAATTGAGATGGACGAGACTCGAAAAGCAAGAAACAGAGGACAGACTCGAAAGAGGAGCATAAGATTCTGTCCGAAATGCGGATCAACAGACATCTTCTTTGCTTCAGGGTTACCTCATCTGATGCCTCTCTGGGAATGCAGGCACTGCGGATATCGAGGAGCCCTGATCATCAAGGATGGGGAATTGTCCAAGATCCTTCAGAAAGAATACATGAAGAAGTCTCTGAGAAGCTAGTCCACATGTCTGTGCTCTGGTATACGTTCGTTCTGGTAGATTCCATTATAGCCTTTCTGCACTTCCTCGACGCTGAAGAAGACGAGCTGGACGATACGCGCATTTTGCTTCAGCCTGATGCCCTTAGGATTGTGGACAACTAACAGGCTGCTGCTCCTTCCTTGGTATCCAGGGTCCCAAACAGCAGTCTCAATAGCTGCACCGTTCCTCAGAACCGTTGAGCGAGTCCTAGCAATGGCAACAAGGCTCAGCGGCATCTTCACTGCTTCGTTGTAGACTATGACATAACAGCCTTGTGGGAGGTCATACCATCCCCGTTCATCTGGCTCTATTGCATTGACTGGAGCCAGAGTTCTCTCTTGATTCGTGAAGTCTACATTTCCTCGGCCCATATAGGTCTGGACCTCTCTCAGGCTAAGGTCGAAGCCCGCAGGTTGAAGCTGCTTCTCCAGGTCTATATATCCGGCTACAAGCTGCTCAGTCTCAATCAGTTTTCGAATTGCCTCGGAGTTGAGCATAAGGTCACCTTTCCTAGTATCGTTTGTTAAGCATCGAAAAAACAGTTTTGCCGAATCCTATGCCGATCGATATTAGTAAATCTCCAACGAGAGTTGATTCTCTCTTGTCCAGTCATGATCGATCGAGACAGAATGAGGATTCTGTTGAGCCCCCTTCTTCCCGACTTCAGGTTATTTTCGTAAGTATGGTCATGATGACTTGGACGATGAGAGAGCTGGCCATCAAGCCTGTGACGATGAGTCTGCCCTTCTTCTGGTAGAAATCCTTTCCACACTTCCTGTCCGTGTACCATCTTATTATTCCGCCTACTCCGAAGGGAACAATGTAGTGAGGAGGGAGAAACATGCCCATCGCGACTCCCATCATTGAGACCGGAGTGTAGATCTCAAGGATTGAGCCAATCACGCCAGCCCCTATGAAGGCCCACGGGTTGATGGTGCCAGTGATGTTTCCCGTTGCCAGCATCTTCAGGTATACTTGGGTTTGTATGAGGCTCGCTGAGGGCATCATAGGTGTTCCGAAGCCGACAAACTTCCAGAGCAGAATGGTGAAGATGACACTGAAGAGAAGTGTGGGGATCCATCCTACTATCTTGGCTTTGATGATGTCTCTCCAGGTAACGTCGAATTGCTCTTGATATTTCATGTATGGGAGAACTCCGTTGGTTATGCCGGGGCTGGGTCTGAAGTAGCCATAGGTCCAATATCCTGTATAGCCTCGGTAACCCGCTCCGAATATGGGGAAGTCGTAGAGAAACATAGAGGTCACGCCGATACTCATACCTGTTTCACCACTCATCTTTGTGATCAAAACCATTTCGACGAAGCTCCCTATGAAAAAGGCATAAACGGTGACCAAGACAGAGAAGAGCGGCGGTAGTGGGCTGAAGGGATTGAGCATCCAAGCGAGTGAAAGTAATGTGACGACAATTGCCCCAACGATAGTGAGATATCGCCTATTAGAGACCAGACCTCTGATTAAGACCCTGAAGAGACCAAGATAGTCAAGACTTGTTTCTTCTCCATTCTGGCTCTTCCCGGGTGGAGCCTTTCTCATCTTGCTTTTGATCAACATGAATACTGAGAGTATGACTCCGCCGAGAAGCAGCACGCCTAGCGCTGGTGCCATGGAGAACTTGAAGAGTAGTTCGTTGTACACAGCCATTGGATTTGTTGAGTAGTTGATGACCCCTTGGGATACAAGGATCGGGGAGATTACGAGGTACGTTAGCAGTCCTGCGGCCATGAGACTAAGAGAGGTTCTTACGCTTATCATGTAGCCAATGGCGGCGAAGCCTATGCTAAGAGATATGGCGAAAGAAAAGCCCTGTGGCAGATAGGGAGACAGATTCATCGAAGTGAAATCATATCCCCATATTGATGGGACAAACTGAAGGAAGGTTACCGTAAATCCGATCAGAGCTGAAATGCCGACGAGTCTCGCTGAACCGCCGTCCCCCATACAAGTATCTACCAGCGCTGCCTCAGCAGCGGCATTCGGCCAGATCAGTCTCCTGTTCTTAAGGAACTCATTCTTGAGAATCGAGGTGAAAACAAGGCCCCCTACGATGCTGAGGGCAGTTGTAGTCAATAGAAAGGACATAGGTATTATCCAATGGGATAGCTCTAAGCTTCCTTGCATAATCACTTCTTTGGGTGGGGCTATCCATGAAGCGAATGCTATGCCACTGTCAGTTTGGAGCGCATAGAGCATGAAGGCAAGCGAGTTGTACATGGTAAAAGAAGAAGCGCTGGCTATCAGAACAAAGGACAGCTCTTTCTTGCACGAGCCTCCTCCCAACCTATGGAACAAAGAATAGGCTATCAAAACCGCGAAGGCTCCATAACCGAAGCTCATGCCGAAGTTGATGCTTAGATACCCATTTATAGCACTGAACAAGGTTGCCAGACCCATGCCAAGGAGAACCGCTCTTACACCCACTTTCAAGCCATTCTGAGCTTGAACTGGCGCCTTCTCTGCCGAGACATCTGCTCCTGCTATTGATGATTCCTCTACCGCTTCTTTTCTATCCATCCTAACGAGCCTCCAGTTCTGAGAGGGGCTGGTTAAAAGAGATGAGGAATCTGGGCATTCTTAGACAACTTCTGATCATCTGGGCCTTTTCCACCTGATCCATGACCGAAAACATAAGCCTCGCTACTTAAGGCTAGTTCACAAAATGTGAGTATGGAGCCCCCTTTGCATATAAGCTGCTTCGCTTTAGCTTCATTTTATGGCTTTTTCGCTGCGATACTAACACTTGCTATCCAGTTATCGATATCCTTCGCTTGCTCCATCTTGGATAGTACTTCATGACTATATGGATGCTCGCCTCGAAAACCCAAAAGCAGATGCATCAGCGCAAATGATATATGTCGACCGGTTGAAGACCATACTATCATCAGGGGAATAGGAAACCTTGTCCAAAAGAATAGGAGAAGAATTCATTGAGAAGACCAAACACAAGTACTTGGAGCCATCAGACCAGCAGAAAGGATCACCACAACCTCCTTTGGAGCTTCCTTTTGACAAGTCAAAGAGACTCATCGACCTGCCAGATCCAAGAAGCATTCAGGTGGACCCCGTGGATCTCAGGAAGGCCATAGAGAACCGCCGAAGCATCAGAGAATACTCAACCCAATCATTGACAATGAGTGAGCTGTCTTTCCTGCTGTGGTGCACTCAAGGCATTAAAGAAGTGACAACAAGACCTGCAACCTCTAGAACCGTGCCCTCAGCGGGTGCTCGACACGCCTTTGAAACATATATGCTGGTGAACCGGGTAGAAGGATTGCAGTCAGGCCTCTATCGGTTCCTAGCTATGGAGCACAAGCTGATCGAAATCAACCTTGAACCGTCAATCGCTGAAAAAGTCGCGGAAGCTCTCATGGGACAGCAGCTGGTCAAGACAGGTGCTGTCATCTTCATCTGGACCGCTGTAGCTTATAGGATGAAGTGGCGATACGTCGAAAGAGGCTACAGATACTTGCATCTCGATGCTGGACATGTTTGTCAGAACCTTTACCTTGCAGGCGAAGCTGTCAAGATCGGCGTCTCCGCTATCGGGGCCTTCGACGATGATGGACTCAATCGTTTACTAGGCATCGACGGCAAAGAACAGTTTGCGATATACTGTGCAGCAGTGGGCAAAAGGAAGTAAAACCGATAGCTAGAAGAGAAAATCCGAAGCACACGCGGAGGAACTGAATGAGCACCTTGGAAACATAGATCATGCTGGGAGATTGAGGTGTCCCTCTATGACTGTAACCGCGGAACCGCTGACATATAGACGGTTTTCCTTTAGTTCGACAGACAGGTCGCCGCCTCTTTCAGATGCCTGATATGCCAGCAGGTTGCTTTTTCGTAGTTTGTCAGCCCAATACGGTGTAAGAACCGTGTGAGCTGAGCCAGTTACGGGGTCTTTGTTGATGTCTACCCATGGAGCGAAGTAGCGCGACACAAAGTCATATTTCCTTGAGCTCTCCGCGGTAACTATAATGCCTTTCACCCCTAGTTCATTCTCGGCAGAGCTGAGTCTAATGAAATCCGGTGCGACGGCCTGTACTTCTGCATAATCTTCTAGTATTACCAACAGGTTGCCCGTATCTTTAGAATATATGACTTCTCTCCAAGAGCTGAGTCCCAGTGCCTTCATTATCTCTCTAGGAGTCTCCACCTCAGCAGGGTCGTTCCGAGGAAAATCAAGACGAATACCCTTGTCTGCCTTCTTGGCTGAAATCACGCCGCTCAAGGTGTGAAAATAGATCTCGTCTGCCTCTCATTTGAGATGGCTGAATCGATCGACTTCGGTCAGAGGCGTGAACCACCTGAGCCTGAACTCTTTGCCCTGACTGCGAGACTGGAAGAAAGCTGTTTCAGACAAATTCATCTCCCTAGACACTGACAGGTAGATTTTGTCATCTAAGTCACAGGGCATTTGACAGACCGCTGCAGGGTTGCCCGCAAATGGCTTATCGGTGAACGCATCCACATGGAAAAATGGCACCAAAGCTTTGCTCTTTTGTTTCATCCCGATTTCCCTATCTCAGCAAAAGATAAGATTGCTGTTATTCTCCTGTTGCTTGTAAAAGCACGAAACAGGATACTTGAATGTAAACAATCGCGCGCGCAGACCCGTTAGAGAAGAGGTTCAGATGTAAAGGAATTCCTGTATTTATAAACTCGGAATCTCAACTTAACCTTGTGAAATACTCATTCAAGATAGGCTCTGCCTGGGGAATTCCAATTGAACTCCATATTACATTCCTTCTTCTGATGGCCGTTATCTTCGTATCCTGACCTCTTCTCGTTTTTTCTCACAGTCTTCCTGTTCATCTTTGTAACAGTTCACGAACTGTCTCACTCAATTGTAGCTAGACACTACAACATACCGGTGCGAAAGATTGTACTCTACCCTATAGGAGGGGTGTCAGAGATTGAGGAGATTCCGGATAACCCGAGGATAGAATGGAGGATGGCCATTGCAGGACCTCTGATGAGTTTCATCATCGGAGCGCTCTTGTTTGCCTTAGGTCAGTTCATCGTGATTAGAGTCCCAGTAGTGTCCTCCCTGGCTACGACTGGAAGACTGATGCTTGACTTAGCAGGCATCAACATGTTGCTAGGAGCCTTCAACCTGATTCCTGCTTTTCCCATGGATGGAGGCCGCGTGTTCAGAGCACTGCTAGCTGAACGCATCGGGTTCTCGGATGCTACAAAGTATGCTGCTTTCCTCGGCCGGCTGCTAGGCATCGCGATCTCGGTCGCGGGCATTCTGAGCAATTTCTGGTTGGTCATGATAGGTCTCTTCATCTACATTGGAGCCACTGAAGAGGCTGAATCGACGATAATCTCCACAACCTTAGCCAGGGTAAGAGTCAGAGACGTGATGCATCCTGAACCTCAAGCTGTGAACCCTAGAACAACCGTGTCTCAGGCCTTGGAAGTCATGTTCAGGGCACGTTACCACGACATTCTTGTTGAGAGTAACGATGGTTCTCTTCAGGGAATCGTCACATGGGATGAGATAATCAAAGTAGAGTCACAAAGAAGAAACGAGCTTACCGTGGGTCAACTCCCGATAAGACAGGTATCAATCAACGCTAATCAATCTGTCCTTGAAGCCTTCAAACTCATGGGGCAATTGAAAATCGACGTGATTCCAGTGGTCGAAAGAGAAGTACCTACAAAAGCGATCGGTGTAGTAACTCGAGACAGTGTAGCCTATGCCTATGAAATAGCCAAGACCCTTAGGTAGAACACACCCCGATCGATCGTGCTGAAAGGCTGGAACTGGCAATCTACATAAGACCAACAAATACCCTGATTTTCTGCTAGATCGACTCCTATTGGTCGGAGAATCGTTTGCGAGCCGTTGTGCACAGGTGAACATAACAGATTTAAGGGCGCCTTGCAAATAGCCCTATGATTTATCATCTCCTATGAAAAGGTTCAGAGAATGGCGGCAGAGAAAAAAACCCTTTGCGACCCCTTTGGAAGACAAGTCAACAGTCTGAGAGTCTCGCTGACTCAGAGGTGCAACTTCCAATGCTTCTTCTGTCACATGGAAGGAGAACAGAATGCCAGCGAAGAGTTCTCCACAGAGGAGCTTGAGCAACTAGTGAAAGTCGCATCATCGCTCGGCATAAGTAAGGTCAAGCTAACGGGAGGAGAGCCTCTGCTAAGAGGAGACATAGTAGACATTGTCTCAGCGATATCCCCATACTTAGAGGAAGTATCGATGACGACGAACGGTCTTCTGCTGGAGCGATACGCAGAGAAGCTTCATGAAGCCGGTCTGAAACGTGTGAACATCAGTCTCCACTCGTTAGACCCGATGGTCTTTAAGAAGATCACAGGATGTCAGGCTCTAGAAGATGTAAAGAGAGGCATTGAAGCCGCCATAGCGTCCAAGCTCGATCCTGTGAAGCTCAACATGGTCGCGCTGAATGGACTCAATCAGCTAGAGATACCACGATTAATAGAGTTCTCAAAGGCACATGGAGCCATTCTGCAGCTGATCGAATTCCAGCCTATACAGGAGGGAACGGAGACCTTATGGGAAGACTTCTACTGCGACCTGAAACGAGTTGAGCAGCAACTAGAGGCAGACTCCGCGAAAGTGCATGTAAGGGAGTTTCAAAGAAGAAAGCAGTACTATCTTCGAGACGGAGCGATAGTGGAGGTTGTGAGACCGATGCATAACACGGGATTCTGCCAATACTGCACTCGCCTGCGAGTCACTTCAGATGGGAAGCTTAAGCCTTGTCTCATGAGAAACGACAATCTGGTCAACGTGCTCCCACTACTAAAAGAGAACGCGGCAACCGACGCTCTCATCAAAGCTTTCGAGGAGGCTGTCGCCAGAAGAGCGCCTTATTGGAGATATTGAGTTGAAGGTCCATATGAGGTACTTTGCTGCGTTGAAAGAAGAAACAGGAATGGAAAAAGAGGAACTAGAACTCATAGAGGGCTCCGGCATGATGGAGCTTTTCAGAGCTCTCAGGAAAGCTCATCCGTTGCTCAGAGACCTAGATGGCCTACTATTTGCTGTTAACGGGGTCCGCTCTAGCCTTGATGCCAAACTGAAAGAAGGAGACTTAGTGGGGCTCATTCCACCGGTAAGCGGAGGATGATATGTCTGATCAGAATCACTCAGGAGGACTTCTCCTTGGAGGAGGTCATAAGAAGCCTTAAGACTAGCAAGATAGGGGCCATCGCCGCTTTCCTAGGGGTGGTGCGCGGAGAATCTGAAGGCCATCAAGTGCAGCGTCTTGAGATAGAAGCCTACGAGGAGATGGCTCTAAAAGACCTAGAGGAGATCAGAAAGAAAGCCATTGAAACTTATGGAATTAAAGATGCCTCAATTATACATCGCGTAGGCACCTTGGGCGTCTGCGAGAATATCGTCCTCATCGCGGTCTCAGCTGCTCATCGTGAGGAGGCTTTTGAGGCCTGTAGGTTCGTTCTTGAGGAATTGAAGAAGCTCGTGCCTATATGGAAAAAGGAGTATACTCCTGAAGGCAGCTTCTGGATTGAAGGTGAAGAGACTGAGCGAGACAAGAAGATTTGTTGACCCTCTGGAGATGGTAGATGTTTCAGATAAGCGAGTTGTACGTAGAACCGCTGAAGCTGTAGGCAGAATATTCGTGAGCAGAGAAACGATTAGGACGATAAGGGAAGGCAAAATTGAGAAAGGAGACCCGTTCCCTGTGGCCGAAGTAGCAGGGATACTTGCTGCTAAGAAGGTCTCTGAGCTGATTCCCCTATGCCATTCAATTCCCCTCGGCAAGGTTGATGTATCATTTCAGATAACCGAAGACTACGTAGAGGCCCGATGTATAGCAGTGGCCGAGTACAGGACAGGGGTAGAGATGGAGGCTCTTACAGGGGTCTCCGTGGCGTTGCTCAACCTGTGGGACATGGTTAAGTATCTGGAGAAAGATGAGAAGGGCCAGTATCCTACAACAAAGATGACTGACATAAGAGTAGTAGAGAAGCGCAAGGAATCAGGAGAAGCAGAGAAGCACAGAGATATGACCAGAGAACATGCTGGATTCGCAGTAGTTGTGACCAGCGACATGAGAAACGAGAAAACCGATGAAACAGGTAGAAACGCCATCAAGCTCATAGAAGATGCAGGACACAAAGTCCCTGTGTACGAAATAATCGCAAACGATAAGGCCACAATACAGACCGCCATAAAGAATCTGCGGGACGACAGCCGTATAGACGTCATACTCACAAGCGGAGGCACAGGCATCAGTTCAAAAGACAGAACCGTCGAAGCGGTCGCCGATGTGTTGGACAAGAAGATGGAAGGATTCGGAGAACTCTTCAGAAGACTCAGCCACGATGAAATAGGCGAGGCCACCATATTAAGCAGAGCCGTAGCCGGCATCGCAAATGGGAAGCTGATCTTCTGCCTCCCAGGCTCAAGAAGCGCAGTTGAACTCGGTCTGACAAAGATCATACTTCCTTCACTTGGACATATGCTCTGGGAAGCAAGGAGATGAGCAAGATGGAGCCATTCAAGAAGCTCGTGAGCTATGAAGAAGCCATCAAGATAGTCCTAGATAATGTCAGGGCTGTTGAGAAAGTTGAGATCGTTGGCCTAGCAGATTCTCATGATCGTGTCTTAGCCAGAGACCTCGTAGCTGAGAATCCGGTTCCACCCTTCGCTCGAGCGGCAATGGACGGGTATGCTGTGAAGGCTGAGGACACGTATGGATCTTCGATGTTCAAACCAAAGACTGTGAAGCTCATAGGAGCCATATACCCGGGAGAACCCTTTGCCGCCGAAGTAAAGCACGGCGAATGTATCCAGATCGCGACAGGTTGCCCAATACCTAGAGGGGCAGATGCTGTCGTCATGGTGGAGTTCACTAAGGAAGAAGGAGAACACATCCAGGTACAGAGACCTGTATACCCAGGAAGCAACATAGCCCCGAAGGGAGAAGACATCGAAAGCGGAGCCCTCGTCCTAGACAAGGGGACTCATCTCACACCTTCAAAAGTCGGAGTCTTGGCCGCTTTGGGACTGACTGCTGTTGAGGTATATGAAAGGCCGAAAGTGTCTATACTCTCCACAGGCAAAGAAGTGAAGGAAGTAGGCTCACAGCTCAAAGAGGGAGAAGTCTACGACATCAATACATACACGCTTTTCTCTATAGCAAAAGCCAATGGAGCTACCCCATTCAGATTCAACATCGTTCCCGACTCTGAGATAGAATTAAGAACCGCTATCCAGCACGCCATGGAGAATGATCTAGTGATTTTATCTGGAGGGAGCTCTGTGGGGACAAGAGACCTCCTTTACAGGGTTGTAGAGGACTTGGGATCTGTGATCTTCCACGGTGTCCAGGTCAAGCCGGGTAAACCCACGTTGTTCGGTCTCATTGAAGGTAAGCCAATCTTCGGAATGCCCGGCTATCCGACATCCTGCCTTAGCAACGCTTACATGTTCTTAGTACCCGCGTTGCGCAAGATGGCCAGGCTGCCTCAGAAAGACTCTAGAACGATCAAGGTTCCCATGGGACACAGGTTCGTCTCATCCTCAGGCAGAGTGCAATTCCTGACTGTGAAAATAAGAGATGGAAAAGCATATCAAGCCTTCAAGGAGTCAGGGGCCATAACCAGCATGTCCGGGGCAGATGGATACATCCTTGTTCCGCTTAGTGTTGACGTGCTTGAGGAAGGAGAGGAAGTCACCGTGACTTTCCTGGAATAGCCTCAGGCCTCTACACTCTTTGTACGCATTGCTGAACAATGCGGGATCCAGAGATCGGATTCTAGGATAGAGAGCTGCTTCTCTTTGTAGATAATAACAGCTTGTTCGCACAGCGTCCAAAGCGTGCAAGGCTAGAACTATGATGTATTTTTCTCTGCGATCCAGTGGGTGGGTCTGAATCCACTATCTAAGAAAAGATGAGCTTCAAAGATTCGAATACAAAGAAAGAGAGGAGTTGATATCAGGTCCTCTTCAGAATCTTTCCCGGTGTGGCCATTGTGTGTTGGCCTTTCTCTACAACAGGTACTCCATTGACGAAGACATACTCGATTCCCTTAGGGTACTTTCTAGGCTCGACTATAGTTCCGAGTATGGTTAGGTTCGGGAGATCCATGAGGACTATGTCAGCATAGCTTCCTGGCTCTATGACTCCTCTTCCCTTGAGCTTGTGAACCTTAGCAGCAGCGGTTGAAGTCTTGACAACAGCTTCTTCAAGAGACATGACTTTCTCTTCAACGATATACTTCTTGAAGAAGATCGGGAATGCACTGAAGGTGTTGATGCCAGGTATGGAGTAAGGTGGGTGTTCAGCTTGCCACTTGTCGTCTCTTGCAGTTGTGTCGAGTCCTAGCATTCCAGCTTCGTGGAGGTAGAAGTACTTGAAGCTCTGAGTACCTCTCTCCGGTGGCACCAAGCTTCTACAGTCTGGGTCCTCAATGATGAGATCGAAGAAGACTTCCATAGGGTCCTTCTTTCTATCAGCTGCTATCTGAGCAAGCGACTTCCCAGAGCAGTCCGGACTCTTGCTGGAGGTGATCTTGATGTTATCAGCCCACCGTGGATTCGTGTTCGGGTTGTACTCGAAGTACCAGAAGATCTTCCCTGTATAGATGGCATTCTTCACTTCTTCCCTGAAGTCAGGGACCTTTAGCCACTGAGCCAAAGCCTCTCTTGAGCCTAGCTCTCTCTGCCATGGTGCGAGAAGCGAAGAGAGATAGGGAAGCACAGAGAAACCGCCTTCGATGAAGAATGGTATGGCATCATAGGTCACATCGATTCCCTGTTCTCTGGCCCTGTCAATAACCTGCAGTGTAGCCTTGATGTTGGCTTCCTCAAGTATCTCAGGAGCAGTGGGCTCAATGTACCACCCCGTTGTGATATGAGCAAAGTGAACCGGGACGCCGGTCACCCTTGAAGTCTCAATGCCCTCTTGGATTCCCGCTATCTTCTCAGGCCGCCTGTAACCCATACCGATGCCACGTCTTCTCCCAGTCCTTCTCCAGTGTGGACAGTAGATAGCGCCGAACTGCTTCATCAGCGAGACATGCTTGTTAATCTCCTCCGCAGAAGCAAAGACATCAGAAATCATAGTCTAGGCCTGCAGACAGGCCGATGCAGCCTTCCTTCATGGCTTGATGGATCAGGCCTTGCATCTGCGCTTGCTCAATCTTGATAGAAGTGCGCTTATAGTCTTCACCCATGACGAGAACTCTGATAGTTCCATGACCGACGAGAGGTGCATAGTTCATCGAAATGCCCTTCTTCTCCACTCTCTCAAAGTATTCTCCCATCGTTTTCCAGTCTATCACCCACCCGAACTTCTGCTTCATCCACTGATTCACTTGGTCAATCGGATACAAGTCCTTCTCAGGATTGAACTTGTACGGCACAAACTCAGAGAGATACTCGCTCAACCGACCGGGAACCCGTACCATGTCTCCCAACGGTGCCGGAGAACCGCCGCACTGACCTCCGATGAAAGTCGTCACACCCTGCATAACATAGCTTTCAGACTTCGGATACCATAGGAGCATGCCATCGTGATGGGAGTGTGCATCTATGAAGCCAGGCACTGCAGTCAGTCCACTAGCATCTACAACCTTCTTCGCATCACCCTTCACGTCGCCGAGTGCTTTGACTTTGTCTCCCGCAATCGCGATGGATCCTAGGTAACCCCTCCTACCAGTTCCCTCTACAATCGTCGTGTTCTGTATGAGAACGTCAAATTCCTCGCTCAACAGAAATCCTCCTAACCATCTTAGCACTCCCAAGCAACCATAAAACCTTTCCCGTCTCGAAATTCGGCTAGTGCCAACAAGCCTGGCCAGAGTCTACTAATACCGGAGTCACGGGCGGCGAGCGGGAAAACTATAAGGCATTCGCCTCTGCAGTTTTATAATAGCTGCGCTCTTAATGCTATATAGATGAATAATCATGACGCTTAACAGCAAAGTCAAGGATCTCTTGCTTGCGGAAAAAGGAAGACTGGCAATCGAATGGGCCACAATGCACATGCCCGTTCTGGCGCAGATCCACAAGCGCTTCTCTGCTGAGAAGCCTTTGAAGGGGCTGAAGATAGGTGCCTGTCTTCATGTAACCAAAGAGACTGCTGTCCTCATGGGGGCTCTTGTTGCAGGCGGAGCACAGGTCTACCTCTGCGGCTCAAATCCTCTTTCAACCCAGGACGATGTCGCAGCGGCCTTGACAAGAGATATGAACGTCTACGCGTGGAGAGGGCAGTCCACAGATGAGTACTACTGGTGCATCGACAGAGTAATCGCCAATAACCTCGACATCACTATGGACGATGGAGCTGACTTCACAGGTACTTTTCACCAGAAAAGACCTGAAGCTCTAGGAGCCGTAAAAGGCGGAACCGAGGAGACAACTACAGGAGTCATACGTCTCAGGGCCATGGCGAAGGACCATGCGCTGAAATACCCGATTATCGCGGTGAATGACACATACACCAAGTATCTCTTCGATAACCGTTACGGAACAGGTCAGAGCACGATAGACGGAATCCTAAGAGCAACCTCGCTGATGCTTGCTGGTAAGAACTTCGTTGTCTGCGGATTCGGATGGTGTGGAAGAGGCATCGCTACTAGAGCACGAGGCATGGGAGCAAAGGTCATTGTAACCGAGGTTGATCCTCTAAGGGCTCTGGAAGCAGTGATGGATGGCTTCCAAGTCATGCCTATCAGCGAAGCTGCTAAGATCGGCGACATCTTCGTAACAGCTACGGGCAACATCAACGTTGTGCGTAAAGAGCACCTCGAGAAGATGAAGGATGGCGCCGTGCTGGCTAACAGCGGCCACTTCAACGTTGAGATCAGCATACCTAGCATGGAAGGTCTGTCCATTTCCAAACGTGTGATGAGACCGAATCTAGAGGAATACAAGCTTCGAGATGGGCGAAGGCTCTATCTGCTCGGAGAAGGAAGGCTCGTTAACCTAGCTGCAGCTGAGGGCCATCCTAGCGAGGTGATGGACATGTCCTTCGCGGACCAAGCCCTATGCGCGGAAAACATAGCCATGAACCAGCGGAAGGAGCCAGGCGTCTACGATGTCCCAGAAGAGATAGACCGCCTCGTTGCGAAGCTGAAACTGAAAGGAATGGGTATCGAGATCGATGAACTCACTGAAGAGCAGATGAAGTATCTCTCATCCTGGAAAACAGGAACCGTCTAGCTTCAATGAATATGGGCAGTAGGAGGAATAAGAGTTGCAGATCACGAAAGTAGAGATTATTCCTGTAAGCGTCCCATCCCAGAAAGTCCTCACGCTTTCAAGATATGGGCGTCTGGGAGAAGGAAGACCCTTCGAATTCATCCTTACTAAGGTATACACAGACGAAGGAATAACGGGTGTCGGCGAATGCCCTCCGCTGCCGCCACTCTCACCTGAATCTCAACCTGTAATCGCTACAATGATAAGGAATTGGATAGCTCCGCAGATCCTCGGCTTAGACCCGTTTGACTTGGAGACGATCTGGGAGAAGATGGACTATGTAGCACCTACCTATCCAATGTCTAAAGCCCCTATCGACATTGCTCTTTGGGACATCATGGGAAAGAGCTTGCACGTTCCGGTATACAAGCTTCTTGGGGGGTCGACAACAAGCAAGATTCCTATTGTTGCACTCATAGGCATACGAAAACCAGAGGAAGTTGCTGAGGAGGCGACGAAGCTTGCTGAGGATGGATACAGAGGAATCAGGCTCAAAATAGGCCCAAACCGGGATGTTGAATGTGTCAAAGCAATCCGAGAAGCGGTCTCTAATGATGTGACAATACGTGTAGACTGCAACCAAGGCTACTCTGCTTCGGAGGCAATCAGAGTCATAAAAGCAATGGAGAAGTTCGATGTAGAACTTGTAGAGCAGCCCACAATATGGTGGGACTTTAACTCTCTGGCCAAAGTGGCGAAGGCAGTTGATACCCCGATCATGCCCCACGAGTCTCTCTATCAGATGTCAGATGTGAAAACGCTGATCGAACTGGGTGCAGTCGGAGTCCTCGGCTTGAAAACCTATCGGCCAGGAGGCGGCATAACAAACACTAGGAGAATCCTTGAGATGGCTAGGGTTCTGAATATACCATGCCTGATGCACGATGATGTGGAACTCGGAGTATCACTAGCAGCAGCGACTCACATAATCACAGCATTCAAACGGGTCATGACATACAAGTGTGAACTTTCTGGCTTCCCAGAATGGGTCGCAGGAGATATTGTGACAACACCTATGAAGATTGGCGCTGGTTTTGTCGAGGTGCCAAAAGGACATGGCCTTGGTGTAGAGCTTGACAGTTCCAAGATAGAGAAATACGCTACAGGCATAGTCAGCTGCGAAAAGTAGGCTAAACTATCTCTTCAAAAACCAGCGTTCTCCATATTTCTTTCCATTTCTGAGTTCTAAGCTTCAATTTCCAAACTAAAGGAGAAAAAAGGAAGGAGATCTATGGGAACTCGTCTTTTTCATGTGTGAACATGTAAGCGATGTTAGCTCCGACTTCAACTGCCTGCAAACCACCCGATGTTCCAAGAGATGAGCCGCACGGATAAGCCCACACATATCCGTTGAACGGCATTTTCACTTGCTCTAAGACTTCGCCATATAGATCGTATATTTCTGCCACGAGCTCGCCCTGTTTTATGGGGTCACCTGGGGTCTTGAAGAAACGTATGAGGCCTCCACGATTAGCTCGAATTATCCCGGCGCTCTTGTTCACACCCGGCACAATCGGAAAGCCTTTCTGACGCTCAGTTTTCCCGTCGATCATATCAAAGACTTTCATGACGTTGAGAACTCCTCTGACTCCTGCGCTTGTAGAAGGCTCTGAGATCCATCTACCATCTATGAGTTCCTCTAGGATAACTGGCACACCTTTCCTAGCTGCTAATGTCCCAAGCGTCGCAGGAGCATCCTCTCTAGGCGGCATCTCAGAAACCATCGTGGTCACATCAAAAGCCTCAGCCATCTTAACGAGTTTCTCCTTTGTCTTAGGGTTACCAACGTTGATTGACTGGTAGATAAGCGAGTCTGGCCTGGTATTGCAGTGAAGGTTGACGATCATGTCTGCCTTGCTCCAAGCCTGTGTCCAGAGCATACTCGCCAACCGCTCTGTAGTATTTCCTGTCGGGTTGTCCGCCCTCACGCTGCCCACATCGAGGTTGTCTATCCAAGACAGGTACTGATGGTGCATATAGGCCAGTGGATTCCCCACAGGAATGCCGATGACTGCTCCTCTCAGCTTTTTAGGGCTAAGTTTCTCTCGCATCACCTTCAGGATGACTTCTGTTCCCTGGATCTCTATGCCATGCTGAGTCGACATCAACAGAAGCACTGGTCCCTCCTTGGTTCCATTCATCACGAGAACAGGTATGTCAATACTCGTGTTATTGACAAGTTCAATGCCTTTTATGAGGCCCTTACTCAGTTCACCCTTCTTAGCCACGGCAGTTCCGATTTCAAGCTTTTCAGGCATTTCAGAATCTCCAATAGATTACCTGACGCAGAAAATAAAAGAGTTTTCAGAGTTTCTTGGATGCATCGATAAGGCTCCGCGTTACTCCCCCATGATCTTTGCATGTATTGAACGTGTTCTGGGACCGTCCATCTCTAGAAAAAGAATCGATTGCCATGTGCCGAGAAGGACTCTGCCCTCTTCAATAGGCAGTGAAATGCTTGGCTTAACTAGACAGTTCAAGATGTGTGCACGAGCGTTCTGTTCCTTTATGCTCCGCACATACTTTGCATCATGCGAATAGTTAACACTAGGAGGAGCTAGTTGTCCTAAGATTGTCAAGATATCCTCCCACAAGTTAGCCTCATGCTCATTCACCATTATCGCAGCCGTTGTATGCGGGACCCATAAGTTGAGAACCCCATTTCTTATCCTGCTCTCGGCCAAAACGCTGTCTACTTGTTCCGGTACATCTACTATCTCCATGCTTTTCGAGGTGGAAACTGTAAGGTCCGCTGAGTGGAATCTCATACAATCACTCCACACATAGATACACTAGTAGATCAGCTCTAGGCCGCGAAAAATCTTCTGGGAACCTGTGCAGTTGCCCCTTGGGAGAACATGGAAGGTAGTTCAGAATATTGTTCTTAAGTCTAAACCTAGATCAAGAAACATTGATGGAATTGACTGAGAAAAGCCTCGCCCTGATGACTGGGCATCTATTCAAATCCGGATTCTTTGACAAAGCAGTTCTCGCCGTGGGGTCTACGGAGTATCACGGTGAGCACCTACCTTATGGAACAGACATGTTAGTAGCCGAGTATCTGGCTGAAGCCGTAGCTGAACGTGTCCAAAAACTACTCAGATTACCCCCAATTGCCTTTGGCATGAGTTTACACTACTCCTCATTCCCCATCGCGGTCTCCGTCTCCACGGAAACCTTGATCCATGTACTTCAAGATGTTTTCAAATCGCTGCATAAGCATGGATTGAAGAGACTGCTGATAATCAACGGGCATGACGGCAATATCGCAGCCATCGAAACCGCGACAAGAGAGTTCAGAACAGAGTTTCCAGATATGAAGATCGGTGTTCTAGAAGCTTGGTGGCAGACAGCGGCTGACATATTGCCGAAAGGAACCTTCGAAGTCTGGGGCGGACTTGGACATGGAGGAGAAGGAGAAACCTCAATGATGCTCGCTGTGAGACCTGAACTCGTAGACATGAGCCGAGCCCGAGGCGTTGTGCCAGAATTGCCAGCTCATGTTCAGGTAAAATGGAGATTCGAAGAACTCACTCCATACGGCGTAACAGGAGACCCGACTAAAGCGACCCGTGAAAAAGGCCGACTTATGAGAGACGCCCTGGTAGAACTTTTAGTGTCTTTTGTTCAAGACATGGATCGAACACAATGGGAAATCCCTCGTCCTACAGACCATTAAGTTCCTCTTTTCATCGAAGAACGGCTCAAACTCGACTAAAGAGGTTCGGAACTGGGAGGCTTGTTGCAGACGTGGAAGCAATATCCTGCGGTGCTTGGTTTCTTGTCTAGGATTTTTGGACGGCGTATCCTAATACATTGTCTTGAATACGAGAAGCATCTTGAAAATGTCAACCGCATCTGACCTTAGATCTGTCACCTCTACGACACCATTAGAGTCTTTGGATCTCGACTGGGAAGAGCAGGATCTGCCTGAGAAGCAAAGAACTAAGCATGTTCACAGGCCCCATCCTTATTTGGGTAAGTTCATCCCTCAGCTGGTGGAGGTTTTTCTTAGGAAATATGAGCCTAGGCATGTGGTTGATCCGTTCTGTGGTTCAGGTACTACTCTAGTTGAGGCGAACGTCTTGGGAACAGACTCCTTTGGCTGTGATGTTTCTTCGTTCAACTGCCTATTGACAAGAGTGAAAACAGCATGTTATGATATTGATCTTCTAGAAAGAGAGATCAAAAGCGTGCTAGATCGCCTGAAAGGCAAGAAGGCTACTCGACCACTCTTCGATCGGGGTTGCCGTTATAGTTGTCAGTGATAGAAACCAACTCTATGACGATTTGCCACAGAAGATCGGCTTTCTTCCAGAGAAGAAGATCAAAAGGCATGTTGACAGACGCACTAGTCGAAGAGCATGTAATTTCCAAGAGGAAGTTCTCATGTGGAGAAAAGAATAATGGAACCGGAAAAAGCCTATGAATCAAGGGATATCTTGAAGGTCCCAGAAGCCGAGTTGTCAACTTGGAAGAACGGGACGCGGCCTCGCTAGTGAGAGAACGATACAGTTTTTCCACTCTCTACAGTACCTCTTAACCTCGTACTTCGAGTTGTAAAGGAACCTCAGATGAGCCAAGTCATAGGCTAGACCTGCTGAGCATACAAGTTCAAGCCAGTCCCCGCTTGCTGTTTCATCAGGAGCCTCAGTACTACCTTCGAGAACCGTTATCTCCGGGTACCGTGTCATAAATCCGGTTGAAGCAGGGTTCTTCCTAACACCTCTCAAAGCGGTGTTGACCATAACACCACGGTACAATCCTTCCTTGTAGACCTCAGGATCAAAGCGTCCATACCTTCTTCGTCGAGCATACATCCTCTCATTCATGGCCCTAACCTGTGGGCTGCTGTTGATGCCGTCAACTATGTAGTCTCTAACCGCAAAGGCAACATCTCTATGCTTGGGAAACCGAAGGTCTTCCACATAGTTGAACCCTGGGATGAACCAGCCTCTGGGGATCCACCAGCTCTTGCCGGTTCTTCCGAGACGAGAGCGGACCCACGCACTGTATCCAGCGAAGAGCTGAACCCACTCATGCGAAGGGTAGCCATGAGGATTAAGGAAGATATCAGGAAGCCAGGTCCTCCACAGCTTAGGGCGAACGCGTGCTTCGGGATACTTGGAGTCTCGGTTCCACTGGTCGGCACAGGCGTCGACACCTAGCGAGCCAAGATAAGCCGCATGCATCATGAACTGAGGCGTCAGTTGATACAGGTCACATCCCAATGCAGCTCCATCGATATTCGTAATGGGATGAGCAACAACATTCACACGGTCTAGGAATCTCCGGTAGCTCGGATCAGTCGCGAGTAGCTCAACAAGTCTCAGGATGTGGCTTGTGCTCGAAACCTCATTGGCATGCTGACGGCCAGAGAGGATAAGCGTAGGCTTGTATACAGAGGCTTTGGCCTGAGACCAGAGCGACGCCTTAACCGGCAGCATCACATCCATGGCCCAGATTTCTCGGCCGAGATAGGAGCGGCCTGCGGGGTAGGCAGTTACCTGAGGGAACGTGTTAAGCTTAGAGATGATATCTCGGCACTCCTCGGGAGAAATGGGCTTCTTCCATTGAACTATGGTCTCCCCTTCGTGCTGATAATCTACATGCTTTTTCACAGTTCTGCTCTCAGATTCGGTGACTTCTAGCTCTGCAAAGTCTTTGCCTTCAGGAGAGACGAAACAGAGCTTCATCCGGGTGAGATGGGGATAGGACAGCGCGTCTCCGTATAAGCCTCTCTGATGCAGGAGCCCTAGAATCTCAATCATCTTGCGTGCCTGCTCCGCAGAAAAGAACTGTCTCTCAACCATCTCTGAAGACGCTGACGCGGCAAGTTCTTCGCGACGGTCTGTTCTCATATCAACCTCCAGCTGGAAGCCTAGCTCAGCAACACCTTCTTCACCTGACCGAAGGAGAGCAGAGAGGGTTCGTGGATCCTTCGTCTCAACGATGGGAAGATCCTCCCGAATCTCTTTCTTCAGCCCATCACTGCCCCGCCATTTAACGAGTAACTGAGGGTTGCTTGCAGCTTTGCCTGTGTACTTGACCCTTACTGTTGGGCCTCTACTCGGCCTTGAAGGATGAACCCTGGGAATGACACATCCGGGATAAGAGAGTCTTTCGCCCGAGTAGAAGAGTCCCATAACATCGAAGAGAGTTAGAGTTTCAAAGTATATGTCCTCATGAAGTGCCTCAAGAGAGGAAATCTGCTCCTCATCAACGCCAAGCGAATAGTCTGGTTCGCTCATCCAGACTTCCACTTCGAGTTTGTTGAAGTAAGGTGCTTTTGCTGGACTCGGAGCACCTTCAAAGGTATCCATCACATTCTCGAAGACTGTTCCGAGAACCCTGTGCTGATAGTAGTACCAGAAACTCTCAGTGTCAGTCATAATCCTTTCATCAAGCACAGCAGCTCCGTCAACAACTGCTCGAACCCAACCTGTGGCTACACGGATCTTCTCGTATTCAGGAAACTTCGCCAAGAAGGGCTGGACAACATACTTGGGATCGAACTCATCGGCATAAACGGCCTTGCCTTCTCCGTTGAGGAACTCTACTCTGTATGTGGGCTTTTGTTGAAGTCCCTTCTCAAAGACAACGTTCTCAGGAGATATAACCAGCTCCCTTGCCAACACTTCATCTATGGGATAGAGTTCCTGCAACCATCTTACAGGAGACTCAATGGTCTGCCAGCGGATCTCAGCCGCATCGATTGGGGCAAACGTGATCTTAACACTATTCACCCCTTTGTCTCTGACTCGAGGGATTACAGAGTCGTTCAACCAGCTGAATCCCTGCTTGTATGCGGAGAGGACTACAACCTTCACATTCTCGTCGGAGCAGCCTCTTCTCACAAGCTCCTCTAGAATCTCCCTCTGCAAACGCTCTCTAGTGTCAGGGGGCTCGCTCACCCGCACTTCGATGTTAATGCTCGAACCAGCCGCGACTCTTGGCAGAACTTCTGCCTCAAGTCTCTCCCAGAGCTTGTCCACCTCCCAGAGAAGATCAACGGTCTCATCGATAATCGGGACACCGCCATCCGTGTCTAAGTTACCTACTTCGACGCGAAGGCTGCTAACTTCAGTCTGTTCTTTTGCAAGATCTTTTACGAGTTCTCCGAGCTCTGGCTTCGCACCCTCAGCGAAGAGACTGATTTCCATTTCTTCCGGTTTGTCCCGAATCTTGCTCAATACCTTGCCGATTCTGTAGAGGGCAGCCGCTGCTTGACCAGCTCCAGTTCTTGAGGAGAAAAACCTCCGGATATCCTCCTCAATCTCGCTAATCTCGACTTCTCCTTTCCTGTGAACCCAGAGATGAGGAAGCCTCTCTGAGACATACATGCAGGCTGTATCAAGGCCTTTCTCGTCCGTTCCTAGTAACACTAGCGCATCTCTGTTTTCGAAGGCCTTGGGAACGACTTGTACAAGGCCTTCGCCCGGGCCTAG
>Ga0315296_10000891_pt1 | contig 26580 bp, 30 predicted proteins | sample YL17G14_18_MG_FD_203921 | JGI IMG/M metagenome (GOLD analysis project Ga0315296, IMG submission 203921) | Sediment microbial communities from Yellowstone Lake, YNP, Wyoming, USA - YL17G14_18 | ecosystem: Environmental > Aquatic > Freshwater > Lake > Sediment | place: USA: Wyoming | collected... | reverse complement strand
CACGCCCACGTCCTCGGGCCCCAGACCAGAGGCATGGTAGACCTTGTCGGCCAGCACCCTGGTAGGGCCCTCGGCCAGAGCGGACTCCCCAGAGACGTATATAGGGGTGCCCGCGGCCCAGGCCGTAAGGTACACAGGCTTCGTGGTGTGCTGGCGGGCGTACCTCTCCGAGCACAGGATCACGGCGGAGCCGCCGTCGGTGGTGGGGCAGCACTGGTAGAGCGTGATGGGGTCGGCGATCATGCGCGAGCTCAGGACCTCTTCCAGGGTGAGCTCCTTCTGGTACTGGGCGTTGGGGTTCAGAACGCCATTGCGGTGGGCCTTCACAGAGACCCGCGCGAAGTGTTCTCTCTTCGTGCCGTAGAGGTGCATGTGGCGCTGGGCCATCATGGCGTAGAGGCCGGGCAGGAGGAACATGCCCATCTGCGTCTGGTAGCCGGCCTCGCCGCCGCCCCCCAGCATGCCCCGCCCCATCTTCTCCACGCCGATGACCATGCAGACATCGTACAGCCCGCCTCGGATGAGGTCGGCGGCCAGGAGGGCGCCCCGCGACGAACTGGCGCAGGCCAGCTCCACGTTCGTCACGGGGATGCCGTACTGGCCCAACTCCCCGAAGGTGCGCATCCCGCCGCCCACCGCGCGTTCAACGCGCCCGTAGAAGCCGGCCTCCACGTCCTTGAAATCGATGCCGGCGTCCTCGAGCGCAGCCAGGGCTGCTTCCCGTCCCAGGTCCTCCGCCGACTTGTCGGGGTAGCGGCTGAAACGGACCAGCCCTACCCCCAGTACCACCACCCGGTTATCGCTCATGACATCCCCCTCGCCGGGACGGCGGGCGGATCGCCCGCCGTGCGCGTCACTGCATCAACCTGAACTTGAAGGCCACGACGTCGTTGCCTTCATCGTCCTCCTTCACCTTCTCCAGCACCAGCTCTACCGGCATGTCCACCCGCACCGAGTCCACGTCGCAGTCGCTGAGGACAGACGTCACGATGACCCTCTCCGGCAGCTCCACCTGGGCGACGACGTAGGGCGCCTCGATAAGCGAGCCGGGCGGCGTCATGCGGGCGATGGTGAAGGTCCAGATCTTGCCGGGGCCCGTCAGGTACGCCTCCTCCAGCCCGACCTGGCCGCAGGCCAGGCAGATGGCACGCTTGGGGAAGAAGTGCTCGCCGCAGCGGGGACAGCGGCTGGCGATGAGGGCCGGCTTCTCGCCAGGGCTCTTGGGGATGCAGAAGAGGCCTTCCCTCAGTGGAACCACACGCTTGGGCTTCTCATCGGCCTGGGTAGCTGTCATAGCGTCCTCCCACGGAAACGCGGCGCCAAACTGCCATCGCCGTCAGCCTGCGGCCTGCCTGCCAGCAGGCAGGCCGGCCTGCGCTCGTCGCGTATTGTACCAGTCGAGCGGAAAGCAGAGAATTAGAGGTTCTCAGGGGAAATGCAAGCTAGTCTGTAGGGTAGCTCTATTTGTCTCTCGATTCCTCTGCCATGCGTAGCTAGTCTATTTAGGGGCACTTGGTCTTGCTCTTGGTCATCTTACATCGCCTCCCACAGCAGCTTGACATATTGCTCCACAGTGTAGCCGGTGCCGCAAATAGCTACGCGCTCGCCCTTCTTGACGAACACCGGATAGCGCATCTTCCACATGCCGACGTTTCCAAGCATGGTGGCTCGCGGAATCCCCATGACACGCCGGGGAACCTCTTGGCCTGCGGCCCCCGTGCCGATCTGGACATAAAAGCTACCGACACCAAACGAAGGCGTAAACTGTCGGTAGGCGAGTCCGTAGATGATGAGGTCGGCTGGGGCCGGGTCGATGACCTGTACCCAATTACCGTAATTGGGGAAGTTGGCTGGGGTCATCCGTGCGTAGCTGTCACCTTGCGTAGAGATATCGGACTTGGCTCTGTGTACTCCGGCCAGGTAGGGCCGGAACACATAGGGGGTATAGGACAGAGGCACGCCACCCCCGGCGTAGCCCCCCAGGTAAGCCCAGACCAAGACCGACGTATTGGTGAACGGCTCAGAGGCCCTTATTCGCTGGGAGATCCGCGTGCCAGCGGGGATCTCCTTCGGCCCCACCGGGAGCGTCCGCCCAAAGGTAAACCTGTTCGTGGTGCCCACACCGGGGGCAACGGTATAGTTGGCGACAACATCGGTGTACCGGAAGAAGTTCACCTCGTTGGGAGCAGCCCCAATCGCCAGTTCGTACTCAATCCAGATCGCCAGTCCCGCGTCAACTTTTCCTAGTACCTGTAGGACCAGGTTAAGCTCGTGGGGCACGAAGCTATCTACCGTTGCGGCCACGATGTTGGAATAAGCAGACCAGCCCCATCGCGCCGACTGGTAAACATTGAAGGCATGGTCGGCTGCCACCGCCGCCCAGTTCGCCCCATTATAGACGGAGGCTGCCCCATCAACGTAGCCGGGGGCGCTGGCATCCCCGCCCCAGACATAGTAGTTAGCAGCGTCGTTTGCTCCAGACCTGCGAACAACGATGTGATACTGAACAGCACCCGTTAGTTGTGGGCCATCGGCGTCTGTCGTGGCAAAGGGGAAACTAACCCAAACGTAGGCAGTGTCCAAGTCAGTGCCTGCTCTACTTATCGTACTCCCTACCTGGGTGCCGCTCGGCTTGCCGGTTCCATCATCGGTGAAAATCTGACATTGGACATCATCGGTTGGGGAACCGACCTTCTTCAGCCAGAGGGCGATGTGACCAATGTAACTGGTAGCAGCAATCTTGATGCCCTGCCCCCGCCTCGTACTAGCTGCGGCGTTCCCGACCAGATAATCGGTGTCAACATTGGCGCTGCCATAGGTGGTCAAGGACACAAAGGGGGTTGAGAGCTGGACCGGGTTGGCATTGCGCGGGTAGAACAATTCCAGCGGACCGTCGCGCTTGGCGAATCCCTCAATCATTCTAGGTCTCCATTTTCACGCCGTCGATACGGCCAGAGAGCGACGCGGCTACTCCGGCCAGCCAGTGAACGGCGTCGCCAGGTTCGAGCATGACGGCCTTCAGGAAAACGTGGTCAAAGCCATCGGTAGGAATTGACCCGACATGCTCTATCTTGTTGGTGTCTGAGCGAGCGCCGCCGCTAGGTACGACCCAGAGGGACAGGAGAATCTGGGACGTGCTGATATTGACCACCCGCAGACCAGCGATGATGACACCCTTATCGTTGGCGCCTGCTGGGGCAGCATAGGCTACGGCAGCAGCGTCGGGGATCGCCGTGCCATCGAGAAGGGGCATAGGCGTAAACTGTGTTGGTGCAGCCATTAGTCACCTCCGAGAACAAGTGCGAATGTGATAGCGAGTCCGGCGCCACCGCCACCAGCGGGCGCGCCCTCTAAGTCAGTAACGCGCTCGGCAATCTGGTCTAGGGCATCATCGGTGTTTCCGGGGTCAGCCGCGCCGTCCCAGTCGGCGAGAACAGCAGGGGTGTATGCAACCTGATCAGCATTAGGGAGGGTGCCGATGCCGCCCGCCGTTATCCGCGTGATCTCGGTATCGCCTGTCCTGGGCGCCCGCTCAAGGCGTTTGGCTTGACGCTCCTGCCGCTTCACAGAGGGGAGTAGGCCATATTTCCTTTGCTGTTCCCCTATCAGGTCGCGTCTCATACCAGTACCTCTACCGCTAGATCGCACTCACCGGCGGCTTCATCGGGTTGAAGCGCCAAGATGCGTACCTGTCGCCTGACACAGCCGAAGTAGGTATCGGGCAGGATGACGGTGATGGTGTCGCCAGGCCCGATGAGGCGCCAGTCGAGCTTTGTGTTGATGGTAAGGGGTAGGGACTCGGCAGCCACCAGGGGATTCGCTAGGGCTGCCTGGGCAGCGTCCGACAGTACGGCTATCTCCTCGTCCGACGGCAGGTACTCGACCTTCTCACGTGAGAGGGTTGCTCCCTGAAGTGCGCCGCTCTGCGTGGCGCTGGGGCGGTCGGCTACGTCAGTGCCCCCACCGACTACCTGGACGCTCTGAGTGGCGCCCAGGATGTCTTGAACATACCTGCTGCTCGTGAAGTGTAGGCCATCTGTCAAATGGATAGAGCCGCTCTTATCGCTGCCCCGCCGGATGCCCCAATGGAGAAAGCCTTGGAGCCTATTGCGCCCCACGATCTGCTCTAGCCACCACTCTTGTCCGACCTTATCTGCTAGGTCATCAAGGGCATCCCCCAGGTACATGCCGCCTGCCTGGAATGTCCCGCGGAAGGGGCCACAAGGCTCATTTCGGGGGCTGGGCAGGAACCCGGTCGGATTGTGGCCGTTGACCAACTGAAGCGCCTGCAACGCTATGCTGCCAGCGGCGCGGTTGCTGTAGGAAACATCAAGGGGGACCCGCCGCTCATAGAGCAGGGAGGCCCAGCTATCGCCGGAGGCCTCTAGGACGCCGTGCTCCTCCTCTATCCGCCCGATGATGCCGATGTAGGCGTGAGCCCCACGGATCACCACCAAGTTGCCTTGCTTGATCGTGTCCTTGTTGGCGCCTGGGTCGGAGGCCACTACCTTAAAGGAGAAGGCGCCATGCCCGGAGATGGTAAGCAGGCAGTCAATGTCAGTGGCCGTAGGAAGCTCCGCCAGCATCCGGCATGGGGCGGTGGGGTCATGGATCGTCACTATGCCCAAGGGTCTCTCCATAAGGTCTTGACCTTCACCGTACCGACGCCCGCCTCTGTGTAGCGCAGATGACAATGTGGCTGGGCGCCCAGCCGTAGCCACTCTGCCTCATCGGAAGGCGTCAAAAGACCGGGCACATTCTCGCCTGTGTCGGAGCGGATAACCGTGTGCTCTTCGCAGTCGATGGTGATGGTTGGGATGAAGCCTATCCTGAAGTCGAAATCCCGACTTATTGTCGTCCAGGCGGCCCCATCATAGTGAGTCCCATCCCCGAACGGGTAGCCGTCGCCGGGAGCGGCGGCTAGGCGTTGCCAGAGATAATATTTGGCGGCGTCGATGGCCCCACTGCGCGCAATAACGACGTGGTACTGGGTGCCCGCCACGAGGCTAGGCGGCGTTGCGAATATGAATTGAACCCAGGTGCCTATTGTGTCTAGGGTAGCGCCATCAACGGGTGTAGCCGTGCCGTTTGCGATGACCACTCCGTTGGGCTTACCAGCACCGTCATCGTTCTGAATCTCCAATGTCACGTTGTCAACGGGTGCCCCCACCTTCTTGAGCATGGCCCAGATGAAGGGAACAGTCTGGGCGGCCCCGACTTTGAAGCCCATGCCTACCTTCGTATCACCCACCACGTTGCCGAAAGTCCACCAGCCATCGGTCTGGTCGTAGTATTCGGAGATGAGGCTAGGCACGATGCCCAAGGCAAGCTCCTGTAGGGTGTCATCATTTTTAAGCGTCGGCTGAAGCCAGTAGATATGCTCCTGGGTAGCCCGGACGATGGCGGGCGTCCTGGGGGTTGTGTTGTCGAGTACGATCTTGAGGTCGCCTGCTGAGGCCACCGCCGCAGAGCCGGTGGGCGCTTCCGGCTGCTTCTCCCCAGCGGGCATCCCCAGGATGGCGAACCGGGCCGTGCGCCCGTTCCTCGTCCAGACGTGTGTGCCGATGTTCTCCTGCCATAAGCAGCCATGAGGATAGGGATAGACGCCCGCCGTAGAGGTCGAAATGTAGACCGTTCCCGCCGTCATGCCGGAGCGCCCGATGAGAAGGTAGTAGGTGCCCGCGGCGATCCATGAGCGGCGCTTTGAGCCCGCGGATTCGTCCATTAGTAGAGGTTTGTCCGCATGGGCTCCGCCCAGGGTATTTGCAGCAAACGTGAAGGTGCCGCCTATCGTGTAGGCCGTGCTGGGAACACCGGCGACCTCTGGCACTATGGCAACCTGTACGTTCCCATCGGCCCCAACCTGCCTAAGCCGCACGATCAGCCCGGAAAGCTCTGTGTCCGCGTCGATGACGAATCTCTGATAGCGGTACTCCCCCCAGGTTGCATCATTCCAAGGGATAGCCTCCTCGTCATCGTCAAGTGTCCTACAGCCGGTCACGGGCAGCAGGTTGACGCTCCATCGTATGCGGGAGAGTACGGCGGCAGGGGTCAGCGTTACGTCGCCGCCGTCATCCGTCGAGCAGTACCGCTTTAGCAGCGCCTCAAGGCCCTCTATGTCTGTGCCGAAGACCTCAAGGCCCAGCAGGTCATTGACCACAATATCATGTGTGATAGCCGCCGCTGCCGCCTTCACGCCGCAGGGGACGTATAGCTCTAGGCTGTTGAACTGGGGCGCGTCTCCTGAAGGCGGCGTATCGCGGAAACTGGCGACGCTCGGCGCGGCGTTGTCCGCATCGAGTGAGACTAGCGGGGAGAGCAGGTTGTCCTCATAGAACGCCCGGAGAAGCTGGTCGCTCCTGTTTGTACCCGGCGCCACGTAGGGGCCGGGGTAGCGCTGCTCCACGTTGGTCGAAAGAATGGTATCTATGACCGGCGCGAAGTCGGGATCATGGGGCGTATGGACGGCCTCATTCGAGTAGTCGGTGAGAACCTGAATCTCGTGCTCGACTAGGTAGATAACGTCTTCGGCGGGGCCAACATACCTGCCTGTGTTCCGGGCGCCCCGCACGATGCCACAAAGAGCGGTGGGCGTCTTACTGGTGTACTGGTAGCACTCGTACCCGCCGCTGCGTATGAAGAAGCCGCTCTCTGGCCAGAGGGAAGTGTCATCGACAGCGAGCTCGCCGCCGTTCGCCGGACTAGTGACCGTAATAGCCTCTTGTAGAACGGCAGAGATGGCAGGCTTGAAGTCGAGGTTGGCCCATATTCTAATGTGCTGGGCATCCCCCACGTTGGCGGTGTAGTAGTCAACGCTCACACCGTCCACTAGCACCCGGATGTCATTCCAGCTCACCAGCAAGCGCCCGGCGTCCATCTCTGCCTTGTAGTCTATCTGTCCGGCGTTGTCTGAGGCTGCAATATCCACGGGGTAATTGCTGGCCGGAAGCTCCGACCGCCAGGCGCAGATGACCTGCCAGCGGCGCGTGTAGCCATCCGTATGCGGCCTAAGCACAAGTGGGCTCACCTCAAAGGCGGGGAGAGCGCGGACGGTGCCCGCGTTGATCACCGTCGCCCAGAGTGTAGGGCTGGCATTGATTGTCTGAGTATCCGTCCGCTCGGTGTCGCTCTGGAAGATGGGCTTCGCAACATAGAGCCGGACAATAAAGGCGTCAATGCTCCTGGGGATGGCCTTCACATTGATGACCCTGACGGTCAACCGGTAGACAACAGCGGCGCCGTCCGTAGCGGTCAACAGCGCGTCCCCCCGTTCGGGGGAGAACAGCGTCTTGAAGGCGTTGAGGGCCGCCTGAGTGGTGGTCTTCATGCGGACGTAGAGAGGCAGCACAAGGCTCTGGGGCTGCGAGCGTGGGGAGACGGGGAAGGCACCCGCAACCTCGGTCTCCACGGGCTCCTCCGTCACCAGGCAGAGGGGGTCATGCTCGCGCAGGAACTTCGCTTCGTAGTCGGTGGCGAGCATTGTGCCGTCGAAGGTGGTCGGTGTTAGAGCGTACATTAGGCACCCCTAAAGAGCCTGTCTGTCTCTCTCAAAGCAACCCTGGGGTCGGCGTTCGGAAAGATGTTGTTGATGCGCCCGTAGTTGTTGATGGTCTGGCCGCCGCCGCCCATTCCCCGACTCTCGCTGTTGGAATAGACGCGGCTCCCGCCGGGTAGGGCTACCAACTCAGGGCCCCGCTCGCCCACAACAGCGAGTTGGGCGGATGGGATATAGCCGCCTGCCTGAAAGCCGGGTATCTTCCCCAGCAGACCGCCTAGACCGCCCAGAACGTCACCGGGCGATGGGATACTTCTGATGGCGCCGATCAGTTGCCAGATTCTATCGATGACCCACTGAATAGGCGCGAGCATCCGCTCAAAGGCGTTCTCGAAGAAGCCCACGAGGGCATTGAGAATGTTACCAACCCGATCCTTGACCTCTTGGAAATGGGTCACGATGAAGAAGAGGCCACCGGCAGCCGGGAAGAGGATGAACAGAGCGGCGTTGACGATAGTTTTCCAATTATCGGCTAGCCAGTCCCGGAGCCCGCCCACCAGCTTAAAGAAGCTGTCCTTGAGCCACCTCAGCTTGCCCACAATGGCATTCGAGATCTCGGTCCAGTGATCCCGGAGGTAGCCGATGAGGGCGATGAGGCCGACGATGGCAAGGACGGCGAGCTCGCCGGGTCCTAGAGCGATGACGATTGCAGCGCCGATGGCAAGGATGGCCGCAATGAGAACAGGCTTGTTGTTTACGATGAACTCCGCAAGAGCTCTGAGTGGGGGGTAGATCGTCTCAAGGCCCCTCTTGAAGTTGTCCCAAAGGGCCCGTGCGACCGGCGCTAGGGCTTCCATGACCTCTTTGATTCGCCTGATTCCCTCCTCTATGAAGGCCCGAATCTGCGGCATGTTGTCCGCGATGACTTGCATGAGCTTCGTCATAACGGGCAGGAGGGCATAGCCGATGGTCTCCTTCAATTCCCCCATCTGAATCTTGGCGGCCTCCATTTGGCCCGCCGTAGAGTTGGCGAAGGTCTCCGCCTGCCCGCCGAACTTCTCTTGCACCATCCCGAAAAGTTCGGTCTCATTCATGCCCTCCCTGGCAACGATGCCATACCTAGATAGGACGTTGACGTTCTCCTCTGTGACCTTGCCCAAGAGCTTAGAGGCTGTGTAGACATCAATGTTGGCACCACGGGCTAGGTCCTGGGCCAGCGCGAACCGCTTTGCCGCCTCCTCTGCGGAGCCCGTCTGGGCAGTCAGAAGGGATAGGGCATCGCGGGCCTGATCGTCGGTAAACCCGCGCTTCTGGGCCGTCTCAATGACGCCATTAAGCGTGCCTTCATAGTCCTCCCACTTGGCACCACTGTTCTCGACTGCCTGTTGTAGCTTGGCGACAGAGGCAGCGTCATCCGCCGCGGCCTGCGTCATATCCATGAGCATACCGGGCGCCGCCATGATGCCCCGAGCCATGACAAAGCCACCGGCAATCTTAGTGACGCCGCTGAGGGCAGAGCCGAGCCCGCCCGCCTTCTTGGTGACGCCATCGAGCACGCGGGAGGCTTCGTCTCTCCCCTTGATGTGGATAACTACATCGTTCGGCATTTACTCAGGCTTTCCTACTGCCTCTACAGCGAGCAGCAGCAACGTCGAGCTAGGCTCCCGAAGCAACTGGCTCGGCAGGCAGTGGAAACGCGCGCAGAGAGCAAGGATAAACTCGGCCTCTACAAGTTCCCACGGCTTCCCCACCACGTTGCCCTGTTGGTCTACTCCGCCCCCGACATGCTTCCACTTGGCGATGGCTGTTCTAAAGGGACAGGGGGCTCGGTCAGAGCCTTTACCAACTCCTCAGCCAGCCGCCTTATGAAGAGCGGGGGCACCCGTAGCACACCCTCGTAACTCGCCGGGAGAGCGCCTTTGTCATCCTCTAGGTTCCAATCCACAAGGATGCTGGCTATGAACCGGCAAAGCTGTTCGGTGCTCTCCGGGTCAGCCTGAAGCCGTTGGATAGCGAGGAACTCCCCAATGGGGAAGTCGAGCTGTACCCGGACTTCGGCGCCCTTATAGTCCTCGTCTTCGAAGACGAGCTGGGCCACGCGCTGCTTGAACCTAAACGCTGGCATCTAGTCCTCCTAGGACCACGCAGGCGCAGTGCCGTCAGCCAGGCGGCCCGTGACGGTCCAAGTTAGGCTCCCGTCGGCGGCCCTGGTGAGCGCGTAGTCATCGAACAGCATCTCCATTGAGAGCGTCTGCCCACTAATGGCGATGGCGACCGTGCGCCCCACCTGTCCCGCGAGGATGGTGGCGAAGTTCTTGAAGACGGAATGGCTCATGTTAGCCGCGTCATTGAACACGCCGGATAGGGCCACTTCAGCGTCAGCAAGCAGCAAGAGCCGTTCGATAGCGCTCTTGTTGATGCCCGTGATGTCCTGTACGCCGCGTGGGGTCTTGATGCCCACTGAGAGGATGTCGTTAGAGATGGCCTGAGGCGTTCCAGCCGAGTCATCAACTGAAATGGTCATCCCAAGTCCAGATTCCTTAGCCACGGTAATTACCTCCTATGGCTCTAGGGGTCTCTAGCCCCCAGGTATCTATCGAATGCGACGGCAAACACCAGGCTGGCGAAGCCGCCCGTGGTCACAGTCACGGCGCGCACGTAGCGCCTAACCGTCGCTGTCAAGCCGATCTCGATGCGCTGTGCCTGGCCCGGTGGCGCCGCTATGGTGATCTGGGCAAAGGCAGCGTCCACGATGTCATCCCAGGCCGCATCGTTGGCCGAGTCCTGTAGCTTCACGGTCACGTCTGTTCCGTCGAAGGCGAAGACCTCTAGGTAGGCACTCAAGCCAAACTTGGTGTCTACAGCGCCGTAGTCAACGCTTGCGCCATTGGTCGCAGCTACATCGGTGCGCTTGCCCACGGTCAAGGATTCACACCACTCAAGGCGGGAGCCCTGGCCGAGTACCTGTACGGTCCCCTGAAGACTGCCGTCCGCCCCCCGTACCCAGTCGTAATTGACGTGTTTTCCGAGGATAGCGGCGACAGGTCCCCCCAAGATCGTGCCGCGGTAGTAGAGGGCGATCACATCCGTCCGGGGCAAGCCCTTCAGGACGATGTGCTCCTGGTCGGTGGGGTCGCCGTCCGCTATCTTGGCGTCATTGAACCAGGTGTTGAAATCGATACTCCCGTCTTTCAGCCCGCGCCTACGCTCGGTGGCGTACTTGTCAATGGCTGTCACGTCAAGCAGGGCGCAGGGCAGGGCGATCTTAGACAGGGCGCCCACGTCGCCTGAGAGGTCATAGCCACTGATGTAGAAGTTATCTCCGAGTCCCGATTTCTTAGCCATGATTCCTCCTAGCCGAACACGGCCATACTGTCATTGACGATAAGCGGGAGCAGGATGTCTACGCAGCGGTACATCGTGCCCCCGACATCGACGTAGCCCGCCTTGGCCAAGAGTGGCGCCCCTGCCGACCCAAAAAAGTCGACGTTACGTACCGTCGCGCCCAGGTCAATGTCCCCGGCCAGCGCGTCAAATACCGCGTCCACGGCCCCTACCAGCACCGGATCGATCTCCTCTGCTGGCTCTTGGAGCATGTTGCTGTAGACCCGCACGGTGAAGACATATAGGGCGCTGGCCCGGTCAAGTCCACTTGCACTCGCCGCGGGCCCGGCACTCGCAAAGTAGATCGCCGCCGTGATACCTGAACCCGGCGGTGATTTCGGCTCTACAAGGTTCACGGTGTCGAAGATGCCCAAGCCCAGTAGGGCGCTCTTGAGCTTCTTTAGAGTGACGCCTATCTGCGATGCCACTAGGACAACCCCCTAACGAGCTTGTTGGCGTGCTTGTCAGCGATGGCGGGGGCCTGCTGTTCGAGCCACTGACCGACCTTGCGGAAGGTGCTGTAGCCCTTGAAGCGTGTGCCCCTGCCGCCGAACTCTAGCCAGGAGCCATAGATCACGCCCCCATCTGTGATCAAGGCGCTGTGATCGGGCCTGAGTTCGCCATGCACGTTCCTGCGGTAGTGCCCCACGCTCTTGCCGTCCGACAAGTAGACGCCGGTTGGTGCCTTCTGAAGCAGTTGACCGAGCCGCTGCTCGCCCTTTTCCATTAGTTCTTGCACGGTGCCATCGATGGCGCGTGTTACTTTGGGCGTCACAGGGCCGGTAAAGAGCGGGCCGGTAAGTTTGACTTCGCAGGCTAGCATTAGATCGCCACAGGGCCTCTCACTCGGCGGTAGGCGTCTGTCGCCTGCTCGCGGATGTCCTTGAGTCCCACGCCCCTGACCTCAATCACGCCTTCGGCGTTGCCGATGTTGCGGGCATAGCCCGCCTCCTCCTGGTGGAAGCGCGAGAGGGCTTCGGCTAGGCACCAGTCGCTAATCAGCCCAGGCGGGACATTCCGGGTAATGGGCGCAGTGATAAGGTGTAGGACAGCGGTAGTGCCGCAAGCGCCACGGGTCACGGTCAACGTGCGCTCGACGTAGACAGGAGCGGCGGTAAGGTGGAGGGCCAGGACCGAGCCATCATAGGGCCGCTTGACGGTAAGGTTGTTACCGGCGATGCCCACAACGTACATCTTCTCGGCGTCTACCGTGATGATCTCGCCCTCGTGGAACGTGTTACCGGCAGTCACGGGGATAAGGACAATGGCATTGTCAGCGGCTACCCCGGCGGTAAGAGCCGAAGTGTTGACTAGCAGGGAGCGCCCGGTCACTAGCATGGCTTCTGCGCCGATGAAAATGAGGTCGCCGATTCCTACCTTAGAGGCATCGGGCACCACTAGCGTTGTCTGCACGTTGTCGATGGCGGCCACCAGGTTGCCCACAACAGCGGTATCCATGCAGTAGCCCCATTTGCCTGTGACGATGATGCTCAGTTGCCGGATGGCATCCTGCTCAAACGAATCATCACTGGCTAGGTTGACTTCGATGCGGCTGTAGGGCGGGCCGTCGTTGTAGGGCTGTAGGACGTATTGAGTGAAGGGGGCGCCCCCGGATGTGATCGTGGTCGGGGCCAGCAAATCCCCGTCCAGGTAAAGGCGCAAGGAGGTGTCCTGAAATGGTGCGGGCCATTCATAGGCGCGGGCCCGCACGATGGGGAAGAAGAAACGATGAAGTAGTTTCTCTATCTGGGCGGATGCGCTTTGAAGCAGCCGGTCAATGGCTGCATCGCGGTCAGCGCCTTTGAAGCCCGCAGCGGCCTTGAATGCCTCGCGGGTAACGTAGGTGGGGTACAACACCGTCTCCCTCCAATGCTTTCTTCTTCAGGATCGGGATTATTCAGTTATTGGCCGAGCTGCCAGCCACACCAGGGGCAGTAGGTTTCGCCCCGTGGCCCCGTAGACAGCGGCTCGCCGTCTATAGGGCAGGCGGTAGGTGGCTCCGAGCGCCTGCCCTTGATCTCACGTATGATGTCAAGTAGCTGCTGCCAGCTCATGTTAGACCGGCACCAACTTGCCATCGGCACTCAAGGGCCGCCAGTAGATGTCGAGCCGGAGCGTGCCGCCGGTGATGTCATGGTTGACCGCCGTGCCCACGATATTGCTCGTGATGGCGATGCATACGAGGGCCTCTGGGATGGCGATACCCGAATTAGCGATGCCTGCGCCTGTCGCTTCCGTCCAGAACTCCCCGGTGTCTAGGTCAAGGATGGGCGTGTTAGCAATGAACAGCGCCACCGCGTTGGTGACTCCGAGCGACAGCAGAGGGTCTTCCGCACCAGCAGCGGTCAGACTAGCCACAATGTAGGGCACGATTCGGAGGATTTCGACCTCGCCCGTGACCGTGAATAGCGGCACGTTGCCTGCCTGACCCAGCCCAGCGGCGCCAGTGAAGGTGATGCTCTTGTGGGCAAGGTACTCGCCGATGTCGATTGACCAGGTGGCCGTGCCATCGAAGGTGTAGGTCGCGCCCGTGTCGGTCTCTACGAAGTGTGACCCGGCAGGCACGCCCGCCGTCGGCTTACCGTCGGTGGAAAGCCCCATGTAGTTATGGATCGCGGCAACGAAAACGGCGGTCATCTTAGGTCAGGTCCTCCCAGACGATCAGGTAGAAGCCACCTGTGGTGTCCTGGGCATGGGCCTCAACGTGTATGTCGCCGGTGTGGGCGCTGAAGTCATCGTTGCGCCACTCGCCCACAAGATAAGCGGCGCTGAGCATACACACGGCCACAACCTTGTCGCCTATAGCGATACCGGCCACGGGGATCGTGGTATCAACGCCTTCGTTCTGGCCAGCGACGATTTCAGCATGGAGGCGGTGAGCCGTGTACGTCTGAATGTAGGCCATTGTTTCACCTCTAGGCAGGTGGGGAGCCTATCGGTTGTAAAGGCCCCCCACCTGAGTCCGACTATGCGTTAGGGTTGCGAAGGTTCGACGGCTTCCGCTGGACGAGTAGGCCGGTGCGAACCGCAAAGACGCTGACCAACTGTGTGTTGGCAAAGTCCGCGATGGTGATGAAGGCCCAGTAGTAGCCACCGGCCATGTCCAGATCGGCAGCATCGACGTGGTAGACCTGCATGGCCTCCACCTCGGCGAGATCGGTATCAACGGTGATCTCGCTCGCCTTGGTCTGCACGGTCTCCACCCACAACTCGTCGCCGTCCAGGGTGGCTTCCTTCTTCGTGAAGAAGCGGGCGATGCAATCGAGGTCCTTAGCCGCGCCGCCACTGGCGGCATTGGCCTGCTGAACGTCTACTACGGGGTCCTGGCCCGCAGTGCCCGCGCCCTTATAGAGCACGAAATCGACGCCTTCACAGTCCTTGAGGGACACTCTGGCGCACAGTTCGGGGCCGCCAGTACCGTCAACTGGGGTGCAACACGGCACCAGGTCATAATCGAATCCGAGTCTTTGCATGTTCTTTTCCTCTTTCCCGCCCATTGGGGGGTTTCAATGCCCCGATGGGCCTAGCCTGGGGACAGGGTTTGAATGCTATCCCCAGGCGGATTATGGTCTATGCCGCCAGTAGGACGAATGGACTAAGCGCGGCGCCGCCGTTTGCGGGGGTGATGTCGTGCTGGACCCAGCCGCGACCATCGACCCGCTGGATGACTTTGTACATGGTTTCGTCCTGCTGGAACCGGATGTGCTCGCTGGAACTAGCCGTCATAACCTGGCGGTCGCCGATCAGGTAGAAGCCCAGGTCCAAGAAAGCAATCTGACCCTGGCAGCCTAGCGCCGGAACTTTCTCTGTGAAGATGACCGGGCGGCCCAGAATGGTCATCGGGGGACCAACCACGCCATTGTTGAGCCAGATAGCGGACCCGCCTGCGCCGACGGCCAGAGCCATTGTCGCGAGCTGAGGGAACGTGTCGATGCTGGCAAGCCAGACCCCCCTGCCCAGTGAGGCCGGGAGCATCCGGGCATAGAGCTTTACGATGTTCTGCCAGACGATTGTGTTGGCAACCTGAGCGGCTTCCTTAGCCACGACCACGCAGGCCGGGCTATTCAGGATACCCTGGGGCTCGCCGACGCCTGACCCGTTGAGGAACGCGATGTCCTCAGCGAAGGAAAGGGCCTCCGGGAGCAGGGTGTTGACGAAGGCCGCGAAGCTCACGATCGAGTCCTGAAGTAGCTCGTTCGGTACGACAAACGCGCCGGTCAACTTCCGGGCTTCCAAGACCACACGGCTGAACTTGGCGTCGTTGAGGGCGATGGTGCCGCTCTCAGGCGTCCAGTAGACGACGATACCGCCGTAGACGGAGCCTACGTTGGTGGTGCTATCGATGGCCGGTAGCGGCACACGCAAGCTGTCCATCGGGATGATGCGGGCACGCGGGCGCACGATGCCCGCTTCAAGAGAGATGCGTAGGATTTCACTACGTAGGGTCTCTGGCACCAGGAAGCCCCCGGCGTCCGGCACCGCCTCCGAGTAGTTCTGAAGCTCTACAATACGGGGGTCCGGCCGGGTGTTGAGATGTTTGTGCCAGATGGCCTGAAGGTAGTCGCCTGCGTCGGGGAACAGCGCATCGACTTTGGCGCCGATGGCCTTCGGGTTGTAGGCGGTACCCTTGTGGGTGTCAAAGACCATGTTCGGGCGGTTGACTCCGTACTCCTTGAGCGCAGCGACAAGGCCCCTATTGACCTCTTCGCTCACGAGCTTGGCGACTTCTCCCGCCTTGTTGGTGGCCTTGACGTAGCTCGCCAAGAACTCCTTGGTGCTCTCGGCGTTGCCGAAGACCTCTTCGCGCCGCTTATCGTCAGAGAGCAACTCGGTTAGTCCCTCCGACGTTTCGGGAATTGCCTTGGGCTTGGACATTACAACACTCCTTCTACGGCCTCTGCGAACAGAGCCGCATAGTCAATGGGAGGGGCTTCCTCCTCTTCGTCTTCTGATGCCTGCAGCCTTGCCAGCAATGCCGCCGGGACATTCTTGAACCGGCTCAAGTCGAGCGAGTTACTGATTTGGCCCTCGCCGTCGCCCACCTCATCAGCCAGGCCGATAGCTACGGCCTCTTCCGCGCCGTACCAGGACTCAGCGATCATCCGCTCTTTCCACTCGTCCTGCGTACCGCCCGCCTTCTCTGCGTACACGTCGGCGATGTTGCCGGTCATCATGTCGAGCAGGTCGCCCATTTTGCGGTGATCTTCGGCGTTGCCGATGGTGAGCCCCTGAGCAGGGTGAATCATGAAATAAGTATGGGGCGCCATGATGACTCGCTCGCCCGCCATTGCCACAACTGAGGCAGCACTCGCGGCCAGGCCGTCCACGCGGGTTATGATCTCGGCGCGGTTTTGCTTCAGCGCGGTGTAGATCGTGATTCCCTCAAACACATCTCCGCCGGGGCTGTTGATGTGGAGGTTGATCCGGCGAGCCTTGATGCTCTTGAGATCACGGATGAAGTCGCCCGCCGTGACGCCAAAGCCGCCGATCTCGTCCAGGAGATAGATGTCGGCCTCGGCCTCAGTCCGGTTTTCAACCTTGTACCAGGAGGCTTTCACGTCGTTCTTCTTCTCCCACTGGCCCTGGCAGACGGCCCAACGCTGGTTGCTCTTAGGGTATTCCCGCTTCATCACGTCTGAGGTCATGCAGCGGTCGATGAAGTCCTCTTTGTCCTCATCCTTGCGGGGTGAAGGGATTGGCATTTCAGTGTATGCCCCTTCTCATTTAGGATCGCACGTTGGGCGCCCGATTGTCAACCCTAGACATGCAAGCGCCGGAATACCTCGACAAGGAAGGCAACCGCGCTGGCAAAGGCCGCTGCCAGCACCCCGCCGGTAGTCTTTGCGCCGGGGTGAAACTGACCTTCATGGGCTGCAAGGGCGCGTTCGCCAATACAGGCCCGCTCTGCAATGCTTGTGAAGTGGTCATCGATGGACCTAAACTGCTCTAGCATCCGGCCCTGAAAATCGTAGAGGGCCTTGTAAAGCACGGCGTTAGTCACGCGCTCGCCGTTCGGGGGGCCCATTGGCGGAAAGCTTGACTCAGGCATCAATCTTCCTCGTGTAATGCCGCCGTACGATACTGAACCGCACACTCACAGTTTGGGTGCGCCGGGATGGTGTCATCGCCGGAAGGGAAGCTCTCGTCTATCGGTAGCCAGTCGCCGGTCTCGTTCTCCTGGCAGTCGGCACAGGCGTCGGGGTTGGCCTGCCACATCTTCTGATCCCGGCCCTGATCAACAGCCGCAGCACGCTTGCCCTGGCCGAGCGCCGTTGCCGTCTCCGTTCTGGCCACCGTCTCCGCCCGGCGGGGGCTGAAGGTCTGGTCCTCGCGGATGGCCTTCTTGAGAGCCCCCAGACTATCGCCGCGGCCGATGGCCTGAGAGACTAGACCGCGCAGGTTGGTTATGGTGGTGTCTTCCAGCCCACGGATCAAGTCGCCGGTTCGCTGTTCGGCGTACTTTGCAGCCAAAAGATGCGCTTGGCCGTCGGCGACGCCCTCTCGAACGAGAACCGCATGGAAGAGATCAGCGAACTCGGCCTCTACATCGGCGCCGTAGAGGGTGGCCCAATCCCTCTGAGAGAGCCAGTGATCGATGTCATCCGGCCCGATCATCGACGAACCTCTGTAGACTGGCCTGTTCGGTATCGAGTCGGTCGGACCAGTTGCGCTCTATCCGCTTCTGCGCCTGCTGCACGGGGTCAACCTTTCCCCGGAATCTGTTTTGCGGGAAGGGCGACGGCGCCGGGGCAGGGGCGGTGTGGGTGAGCTCCGGGAGGTCAAGCATCTGGCAGACCTCAACCGGATCAAACCCAGCGCCCACTAAAGACACGAGAGCAGTGGCCTTTGCCGTCATTTCGGTGGTGTCCTGGGCTCTATCTTGGGGCGTTGGGTCTTCGTAATCGAAGTAAAGGCCCTTCCCGCTCGTGCCGAACAGGGGTAAGAGCTTCTCATTGAGGGCCATCTTGATCTTTTCTAGGCGGGGCCGGACGCACCAGCGGGCGAATACAACCTCTGCCGCCTCTGCGTTGGCCCGGTTCACATCCGTAGTAGTGCCCAAAAGGGGCTTCGGGAAGCCGAAAGCCTCCCGGATGATCTCCCTATTAGTCTCTCGGAGAAGCGCAAACTGCATATCGCGCTGTGTGTATTTGCGGTCCACCCACGTGGCCTGCTCTAGCACGGCTACCCGGTGGGCATTCTGAACACCTTGATGCTGCTCCTTCCACCGTAGGCACATCTCATTGAACTCATCGTCGGAGAGCTTCTTGTCTACCTGAATGATGCCTCCGGGCTCGGCGGAGTTGCGGAAGAAGTTAGCATTCCACGCGGCACTGAATCTTTCGGCGTCGATGTCGGTCAAGATGCTCTGCACCGGCCCGATGCCACGGTAGGGGTCAAGGGGGTTAGGACTCTTGAGGCAGATAACGTCTTCGAGCTTGAAGGGGACGGGCTCCCCGCCGTTGCAGTAGAGGTAGCCTGAGATGAATTCGGTGGGATGAGGCACAGGCGACATCTTGTCGGGGCGGATGGGCCAGAGTTCTAGGGGCGGGCCGAACCCCACGCTGCTCCGAGAGATGATCCACCACGCCTCGCCTACCAAGTCAAGGTGCTGTTGGCACGTCTCTATGAAGTCGTTTTGGCTGTAGAAGGGGTTAGGCTTATCCCACAAATCCTTTGCGGGATGATTCAGCACCTCAACGGGCTCACCGCCTTGCACGGCCCGGTAGAGGTGCCAGTTGATCGAGGCCGTGCTATTCGCCAGCCGGTTGACGATAGCGAACAGGGTGCCAACCGAGCCGTAGGTTCTTAGGAGGCCCTCAACATTGGGGGCGGTCCCAACCATGCCGCCGAATCCCAGTCCGACATTGCGGACATAGGCGATTGGGGCCTTGTTGAACAGAGCACGTAGGAAAGATGTCACTGGCGGCCCCCTTTGGGTCCGACACGCTTGGCGCCCTTCGTCTCTCTGGGCTGGCGCCGGGCCTTACGTTCGGCCTTTTGCTTCGTCTTGCTCTTTGTCATCGCAGTAAGTGTGGCCCTGGGGTGTAGCTGAGGAAAGGAGGTTGGCGAGGTGTGGAGAAGGCGCCACACCCCAAGGCTTCACTCTAAGCGTAGACGATGGAGGCGGGAATTGTCAATGGGCGCAGCGGTTTATCAGATCTTCAGGAGGCGGCAGGGCTCGGCTTTGTGGAGGGCACCCAGCCGGGGCCTTCAAGCTCTATCTGGTGTCGTGACTTCGCCGGGTCATACTTCGGGCGCCGGATGGCATCGACGAGGCTCGCAGGGATACTCCGGGCAGCATCGGGATGATCCTTGTGCTGCCCCCACCACTTTGCTTGACGGTCGGTGACGTGGGCAACACCATACTTGGAGACCAACTGAACGGCAACGCCGGGGTCAACGCCCCAGCCAATGAGCCGCCCCGTGATTTCGGCCTGGGCTTCGACCGGGACGGGAGTACCTTTCGGGCCGCTGCGCGGCCTTTTGTCCGGCCCGTCACCGTTACCCCCGACAGGCAAAAAGTCAGGGCGGGGCGGCGAAGCCGCGCCAAGATCATCATCAAGTAATGGTTCTACTAATGGTTCGGGCGGCGCTACGGTCACCCTTTCGGTCCCCACGGTCACCCTTTCTACCGCCGTAAAGGGTGAACAACGGTCGCCTTTTAGCATAGGGAAGGTGTACTGGTTTGTATGCCCTCTGCCCCCCTTGTTTTCCTCAGTGGCGATGGCTCCCTTGGCCTCTAGTCGCCGAAGGATTCTCTGTGTACCACGGTCAGTGAGACCCGCTTCTTCGGCCAGCCGGGGTATGGAGGGCCAGGCATAGCCCCGGTCATCGTTATGCCTGTTGGCGAGCAATAAGGCCAGGCACTTTTCGCTTGGCGTTAAGCCCCTCAGCCCGATAACGTGGTTTATGGCTTCGATGCTCATCTCAGTATGGCCCCATGTAGATGTCTGCGCCGTCCTCTGTGGTGACGACGACCCAGTGCCGATCCGTGGCGATCTTCGGGTCATACCCCGCCGGGCGCCTTCTTAGGACTTGCTTCAGGGCACGATACAGAGTAGCTTGCGTCGCAAAACGCGCCTTATCCGCGTTGATGCGCTTCTCCCGTATCTCCGGGTCTGCCCAAGACCGCCTGGCCGCGTCGCCAAGACGGGCAGTGTGTTCCGGTGTAAACGGTTTTCGGGGGTAGATTCCACGTGGCATTGTGTGTCTCCTTCCTCTATCTGATCATAAGATAACACAGTTGCCAGGGAATTGTCAACCTTGCCTATCGTTTCTTGGGGATTATTCGAGGGCGTAGCCCACCATCACGAAGATGGCCCCGGCTGTAAGCATCGCCGGGCCGGGCCCCAGCAGCACGAGGACACCGCCAACAATGAGCCCGAAGCCCAGGAGGTCTAAGAGCCGCGGCGTCCAGTCGGGGCGGAAACGGAGTAGCCTTTTCATTCGATGAAGCGAACTCTCGCTCCTCCTTCTGAATAGTGGGCGTTGGCAAGGGCCAGACTGCAGACACAGTCATCATTTAGGCCCTCTGGGGCGCTGTACCTGACCCCTGTGCGGGTGTAGACGTACTCGAAGTCCAGCAACTCTTGTGTGATCGGCCCCTCTGGGAAGCGAATCTTGCGCTGCTGAATGGTCATGGCGAGCCCCTCCATGATCTGCTGCTTCGATTGCTGGCTGAAACGGAAGCCCGTGTAATTGCCGCCCCCACGCTGTAGCTCCTCAACGATGGGATCTCCAACGCCCGTAGCGTCTACAAGAGCCGGGATGCGGCCGGTGGCCTCCTGAATCCGCGGTATCTGTATGCCCCACGGCGCCTGAAACCGCTCGAAGACGCAGACCGCACGCTCCCTGTTGAGCCCGATGCCCACCGTCCAGTCCACATACTTCGCCAAGTCCCAACCGAAGGAGGTGGCAGGGCCGTCGCCCAGAGGACCGATGCAATCCCTAATAGCCCTAATGTCGAACGGGTTGCTGCCGTCCTCCGTAGCTTCGGCTTCGTACAATTCGCGGAACACATCGGCTGGCAGCGTGGCCTTAGCGTCTTCGACCTCATCCCGGTCAAGAACGCCTGCCTCAACAGCATCCCAGGCCGTCAACTTGGAGTAGTGGTAGCCATCCTTGCCCGATTCAGCCAGCCTAGCCAGCTTGTAGGCCCAATTCTTCTTGCCTCTGACGTTGCCAATGAGCCGGACGGGGCCGCGAGTAGCGGTCAGAGTAGAGCGTACAGCGTGCCATGCTTCCTCTCGTATGCGACAATCCTCATCAAGAACGGCGGCATACACGTCTTCGCCGTACAGTAGATCGGGGTTGTCGCCGGTTTTGAACTCGATTCGGGCGCCATTGTTGAGGGTGATGGCGGGCTCAGGGGCCTCAATCGCTTTGAACATTCCCCTTGGCAGCGTGCGCTTGTAGCGCCGCCATGCGATCTTGCTCTGGTAGTAGCTCGGCGCCACCCACCAGAACGTTTGCCCGTCGCTCCCGGCAAGCGCCCTCTGTACCAGCCAGTCCATGCAGCCGAACGTCTTGCCGCTCTTGGTAGACGCCTCTATGACGGCGTAACGCTCAGGGCAGTAGATGGCCTCGTGCTGTTTGGGGTAAAGGATAGGGGGCAGGTACTCAGGAGCGACCCAGGGCACAGGTTTAGGCTTGGGCTTCGGCCCCGCCGGGTTGCCAGACTGCCCCTTCTTCCAAGGCATTATTGTTGTCCTAGTGCATTTGCATCATCCGTCTGTGCAAAAGCACCATGCTCATTGCTGCTGATTGCCATGCCCATTGCCGGTGTGCGCCTAACTAGCGTCTCTCTGAGGCCGTGTGGGGGCTGTGCCAGATTCACTTTTGGCTCGCCTAGTGCGCCTAACTGAGAGGCAGACATCGTTGCCTGCCGCCTTTTGGCCCTGGCCTGGGGCGCCCACCAACAAGCATCAAGCAAGGCCCCTCTACTTCCTTCGTACAGGCGCAATCATCCCGGACACAGTGACAGAGCAGACAATCCTTTCCCCGGCATGTGTCATCAGGAAGGCACTCATCCCGCCCACAGCCACACGAGCAGGAGCACATCAGGCAGAGGCCCCCTGTTGGCCTTCAGGATGCCACCTACACACCACGAAGTAGCTATGATTCTTACGCGCATGGCGCTGGTAGTTGTGTCTCATGCACGGCGCCCCTAGCTGCACGAGCACAAGGTCAAGGCCATTTCCGTTAACAAGAAGTGCCACTGCCACCAGCCATCGCCCGATGTACTCAGTGTAGGCTGGCGGGATGGCTTGACTGAGTTCCGCCCCATTCATCCACTCGATCCTCATCGCTTCTTGGCGCTCTTCCAACGAGAAGCCTTGGCCCACCATTCGCCGCCGGTCCCGCCCATGCCCGCCGTAGACCCCAATGACCCTTCGTTTCAGGCCGTGCATGCATGGGGGCGCGACGATGCCCGCCGGATAGACCTCGAATCGCCTATGGCGGCGTAGTTCCGCGTCTGCGGTACCCATGCCAAACGCCGTACCGCATAGGACGATGTAATCTTCCATCGGGGCGCCCTCGACGTTTTCAATCACATAAGGTTTCCCGCTCGCCTTGAGGCGCGCCCGGATAGGCGTCAGCAGATCGGGGTGCTCTTTGGCGTTGTACATCCCGTGAAGATCGCAGAATCGTTGGCATGGCGGGCTGGCGTGGATCACATCAAAGCCATCGAGGGGGTAGGTCATGGCATCGGCTCGATGAAACTCGAAGGGGTAATGGGGTTGCGGGAGAATGTCTATACCTACTACCTCGAAGCCCGCACGGTGATAGCCCATCGCCGCCCCGCCCGCGCCGCAGAATAGGTCAAGGAGCCGCCGTCTCCCTGTCATGCCGCTGGCTCTTGGGGTAGGGCGATACCGTGCCATCGCTTGAGGGCCATGCGTAGGCCCCATGCTGAACTACCACCATGACGCTCTGCTGTACGTTGACCGCCTGCTCTACCGGCCCTGACAGCGAGGGCGCTCTTACCGTCTGCACCTCTACATTGACGGTGCTTTTCGAGCATACTGGCACGGCGACGCAAGTTGGCTATGCGCTGTTGTTCGGGATCGAGAGCTGGGGGCATGGTGGTGTGAGGGACCGGGGCCATCCTTGAAGTAGAGTTGGCGTCTTAACCGATCACTGTCCCTATCATTAGTATGCGCAGCTAGTGGGCTCCATTGTCAACTAGGGGGTATGGTGAGGCCCCCGGCGGTCGCCGCTACCGGGGGCCCCAATGACCTGCCTCTCCCTTCGCAGGTCAGGGCGGGTGATGTCTACTCCGGTGGGGTGTACCGGGGCCGGGGCAGGAAGTCTTCGATGTCGTTGAGTGTCCAGCCCTGGCCCGGCTCGCCTGCTATCAGGGTATTGTTGCGGGGATCAATGAGCCCGTAGTCTCCGGTCCCGCGCCATTTTCGGAGCTGCGAGTCATAATACTTGGCAAAGCGCCGAACGCGTGCCTCGTGGTTTTTCTCTTCAGTCACGTTGTCCTTCCCTTCCTCTCCTAGTATCGGCCAACGGGCCGGATCATTGTCAATAAGGCTTAGAATTCCGCCCACGCTTCGATTCTGGGCGATTTCCTAGCGCACCCATGTCTCCGCCCAACTCAAAGCGATAGGTGTGAGCCTGCTAGGGTCAACGTAGTACCAGGCACAGACCCACGCGGCGTCTTCTAGGGCATCCGCGGATGGTGCCTGATTGCGAAGGGCAAGGAAGGCCATGCCCTCTGAAGTCCCGAAGTAGAGCCAGAGGTTGTCACTGGCCGGATTCTTCTCTAGCACCATCTCATGTTGATGGGCGTGGCAAAGCTCATGGGCCACGATGCCCGCAGACTGACCGGGCGCGAGTGCTACCGTGCGGCTTGGGGCGTCATAGTAGTTAGCGCCGCCCCCCACGATGACGTGTAGGCCGGGCGGGAGCAGGCAGCCGGTCAGGAGCAGAGGGAGTAGGGCCAGGAGCCAGAGCAGACGTTTCATGCCCGCCTACCTCCCGCCATCATTGCCGCCACCGGCGAATGTGCCTCATGCGCCCTCAGCGCCCTCTCAGACGCCGTGGCCTTTGTGTATCGATAGAGCATGGCCCAAGAGGACCAGCCCATAAGCTCTTTGAGATCCTCACTGCTACCGCCTGCATCTAGGAACGCGATACCAGCCGACCGGCGAAAGCCATGCGCTCCCCTGAACGCAACACCGACTGCTTTGAACCGGCGCTCTAGGAGCATCCGGAGCCCATTGAAGGTTAGCGGCTTGTTACCGCGGGCTGCGAACAGCGGCGCCCCAGGCTCTAGTGAACCCCGCTTCCGGATGTATTTGAATATTGCACTCGCAACGGCTGCGTCATAGCGGACGCGCCTACCCTTGCCGCCCTTCCCACTCACCACGCTGGCTATTCGCGCCTCCCGGTCTAGGTCTCCGATTCGGAGATCGCAAAGCTCTTGAGCCCGGAGGCCCGTATCATAGAGAACGAGCACGATGGCCCGGTCCCGGAGGGCCAGGATGTCACTGCCCTTGATGGCCTCCAACACGGCCATGATGTCCTGGGGCTCGTAATGAGGCTGTAGTTTGTCCGGGACCGGCTCCCACTTAACGCGAGCCATCGGGGAGGTCTTCCGAAGGTCAAACTCAACCGTCCAGTTGAAAAAGACGCGGAGGCTGGCTTGACGATTGCGGATGGTGGCCGGGGCGTTCCCCCTGGCCTTCAGGCTGTTGAAGAAGGCTTCAAGATGCTCCCGCTCTAGATTCTCTAGCAGAGGCATCCCCTTGCTGGCTGTGTAGAGCGCCAGCCTCTCAACCGCTTCCTTGTAGGTGCTCTTTGTCTTGGGGCTCCGGCGTGCTAGGCTGTCTAGGAAGGCCGTAATATCCTCTTGGTCTTCCCGGCGAATGCCCCCAAGATTAGGCGCATCAATATGCGAGCTAGTCAGGGTCAGTGTTGTCAATGCACTCCCTCCCTCAGATATAGTGTACCTGGGGAGTGTGCCTGATTGTCAAAGCGGCTAGGGTCCGGTGGGGTTGGCTAGATCACCTTATTAGAGGAAAGGTCTGCGACGCCCCGAGCCCCGTAATCCCCTTCGACTATTGGCGGCACCTGGAGCCCCCAGGCCTCGACTAGCGGAGGTATGGCAAGGAGGAAGTCCATGAGCAACGAGTGGCCCCTCTACCTGGCGGGCCGGTGGGAGAAATCATCAGAGCCCCTGCCTGTCACCAGCCCCTACGACGGCAGCCCGGTAGGCACCACCTACCTGGCCAGCGCCGAGCAACTGGAGGAGGCGACGGCAGCCGCCCACAAGGCCTTCAAGACCACCAGCCGCCTCGCTTCCTTCGAGCGCGAGGAGATCCTGGCCTTCATCTCCCGCGGCATCGCTGAGAAACGCGATGAGCTGGCCCGGCTCATGGCGCAGGAGGCGGGGAAACCGGTCCGCGATGCCGCCGTGGAGATAGCGCGGGCCGTCAACACCTTCAAGGTGGCCGCTGAGGAAGCCAAGCGCATCGGCGGCGAGGTCATCCCCATCGACTGGCTGTCTTTCGGCAAGGGGCGCCTGGGTATCACCCGCCGGTTCCCCATCGGGCCCGTGGCGGCCATCTCGCCGTTCAACTTCCCCCTCAACCTGGCCGCCCACAAGATCGCCCCGGCCATCGCCGCCGGAAACCCGGTGGTCGTCAAGCCGCCCTCCGATGCGCCGCTGGTGCTGCTGACCGTGGCCCGCATCGTCCACGAGTCGGGACTGCCGGCGGGCGGCTTCAGCGTCCTGCCTATGACCCGCGCCCTGGGCGACCGCCTGGTAAGCGACGACCGCTTCAAGCTCCTCACCTTCACTGGCTCCTCGCCTGTCGGCTGGGGGATGAAGGAGCGGGCCGGCAAGAAGCGGGTGGTGCTGGAGCTGGGGGGCAACGGCGGCGTCATCGTCGACCGCGACGCCGACCTGCCTTACGCCGTCCAGCGTGTGGTCGCCGGCGCCTTCTCCTTCGCCGGTCAGGTCTGCATCTCCGTGCAGCGGGTCTTCATCCACGAGGAGGTCTACGACGCGTTCTCCAAGTCGCTCGTGGACGCCGTGAAGCGCCTGAAGGTGGGCGACCCCCTGGACCCGGAGACAGACGTGGGCCCCGTCATCGACGACGCCAGCGCCGAGCGCATCCAGTCCTGGATCGAGGAGGCCGTGCAGGCCGGGGGCCGTGTCCTGGTCGGCGGAAAGCGCCAGGGCCGCCTGTTCGAGCCCACCGTGCTGGCCGACGTCGGCACGGCCTGCAAGATATGCAGCCTCGAGGCCTTCGCGCCTATCGTCGACATCTACTCCTTCCACGACTTTGACGAGGCGCTGGCCCGCGTCAACGAGTCGCCCTACGGGCTTCAGGCCGGCGTCTTCACCGGCAGCCTGGACCACGCCCTCCGCGCCTTCGAGGAGTTGGAGGTGGGCGGCGTCATGATCAACGACGTGTCCACCTTCCGCATCGACCACATGCCCTTCGGGGGCACGAAGGACTCGGGCTTCGGCCGCGAGGGGGTCAAGTACGCCATCGAAGACCAGACGGAGATCCGCCTGATGGTCCTGAACCGCCCGTAGCCCCCCGGGAACATCCGGATGAAGGCGCGCCGGCTGCGGCCGGCGCGTCTCTGCCTACCGAGCGCCTCCCCGCCTTCAGGGGGGACTGCTCGTATGCCCTTGACCGCCGGTATATGATAGCGGGGACGAGTCTCGGTGCGACGAG